>Ga0255345_1002604_pt1 | contig 22554 bp, 25 predicted proteins | sample wastewater_treat_6_FD_192415 | JGI IMG/M metagenome (GOLD analysis project Ga0255345, IMG submission 192415) | Wastewater microbial communities from Lulu Island WWTP, Vancouver, Canada - plant20 | ecosystem: Engineered > WWTP > Wastewater > Unclassified | place: Canada: Vancouver, British...
GCAAACGTCTGCATTCCTCTCTCGGATACAGACCACCGGTGGAATTTGAAGAACTGTTTTATCAAAACCATAAACCCTGGCCGACTGCCCTAACCCAATCTGTCTAACCACAAGGGTGCAGTCCATTACACTGTTTCATCGCTTTTATCATGTTAATGGGGCAAGTGGAAAAATGATCACGGACACATAAAATGCCATATTACAATATCTTGTATTTATTATACTTTCTTGTTTTTTAGATTTCTTTTTTTCATAATTTTAAATTTAGCCATTGAGTAAATCTTTCCGTTTTATGGTTTTCAATAAAAAACTTTGACTTCATAATTTTCTTGCCCTATGTTAATGAATATTAAACGCAATCATAAAAAACAAGTTTCATTTTAAGGAGAGAAAAATGCTCAGAACAAAAATGACTGAACTGTTCGGGATTCAGCATCCCATAATGCTGGCCGGCATGAATTGGATCACCGAACCCAAACTGGTCTCAGCTGTCTGTAACGCCGGCGGTCTGGGAATACTGGCCATTGCCAGATGCAACCCCAAAGAAACAAGAGAAAACATCAAGCAAGTGCGTGATATGACGGATAAACCGTTTGGAATTAACCAGCTTCTCATCGGCCCCGGGGCTAAAGAAAACATTGCCGTGGCCATAGAAGAAAAGGTCCCAATTATCAATTACTCATTGGGGAAACCGTGGTTTGTCAATGATGTCCACGCATATGGCGGTAAAGTCATGGGAACAATCGCCATCGCCAAACATGCAACCAAGGCTGTGCAACTGGGATGTGATGCGCTGGTAGTAACAGGGCACGAAGCGGCGGCGCATGGCGCAGCAGCCACCTCTATGGTATTGATACCCATTGTTGCCAGTATGGTAAAAGTTCCCTTAATTGCGGCGGGAGGATTTTACGATGGACGCGGACTTGCCGCTGCTCTGGCGCTAGGCGCCGACGGTATTTCTATGGGCAGCAGGTTTATGCTTGTAAAGGAAAGCATGGTTCATGAAAACTTCAAAAAGCTTTGCTTGGAAGCTACAGAACAGGATACATTATACAGCAATGTTTTTGATGGTATGGACGGGCGCGTCCTGAAAACAAAAGAAGCTGAAGCGATGATGAAAAGAGGCTTTCCCCTTATTGAAGCTTTTAAAGGAGCCCTACTCGTCAAGAAACTGATGAACCTTTCCTTCGCAAAATTCCTGGGGGTCAGCATTGAAATGTTGCGCGCTGAAGAAGGACATCCGTTATGGGTTTTGGCCCGCCAGGCTGTGGGAAACATGAAACATTTAAAGGCGCTAAATGAAGGCGATGTGGAAGGCGGTATCCTTTTTGCCGGGCAATGCTGCGGCGGAATTGCGGACATTCCTTCGACGAAAGAACTTATCGACCGCGTAATCACTGAAGCTGAAGCTACACTTGCCAAGTTAAGCACGTACAATGCATAATGATAAGAGTGCGAGATAATTATCTCGCACTCTTCAATTTAATATCTGCTCTTACTTTTTCATTTTAATGCCTATTTCGTAAATGATTTTTCTGGACAAACCTGTCTGTCTAACAACCTCTGAAACAGCGTCGCGCAAGGACACCCCGTTATTTTTAAGGAGCTCAATTATTTTTTCTTTAATTTCCTTTTCTGATAGGAGATCAGATGTTTTTCCCCGGGGTTTGATAATTACCGTTATTTCACCTTTTATTTTTACTCCGGTTTTAGCCTCAATGAATTCGGATATTTTGCCTCTTCTGATTTCTTCATATATTTTAGTTATTTCTCGAGCTAAAACTATCTCCCTGTTTCCCAAAATTTCAAGTATATCCTTCAGGGTCGCCAAAAATCTTTTCGCTGATTCATAAAGCACTATTGTCCGTTCCTCATTTTTCAGCTCCTCAAAATATTTTTTTCTTTTATTTGCCTGTGCCGGCAAAAATCCACAAAAAATAAAACTGTCGCCAGGAAATCCCGAGGCGCTCAAGGCTGCGACGACTGCGGAGGGTCCGGGAATCGGGATAACCGCAATATTTTCATCGTGCGCTCTTGAGATCAAAAAACACCCCGGATCGGAAACACAAGGGGTTCCTGCGTCTGTGACATAAGCGACATTTTTTCCCCTTCTGATTTGATCAATAATGAGCGCGCTTTTTTCTTTTTCGTTGTGCTCATGCAAACTAATAAGAGGCGTCGAGATATCACAGGCGTTGAGCAATTTTCTTGTGCGGCGCGTGTCTTCCGCGGCAATAAGATCTGCATCTTTTAATGTTCTGATTGCCCTTAATGATATGTCTTCCAGATTTCCGATAGGAGTGGCAACGATAAACAGATTTCCATCTTCGTGATCACCGCGCTGTGTCATTTTTTCCTCAATGAATATATTTTTATGGTTGACAAGTTAATTGCATTAAAGTTTAATAACAAAACTTGCGGATAATTACCATAAAGAAGACTAAAATTATATGATAAAAAGGATATTAGTGACCGGCGGCGCCGGTTTTTTAGGTTCGCATCTCTGTGAAAGATTGTTACGAGAAAAAAATCATGTTGTCTGCGTGGATAATTTCCTGACCGGCAACAAAAAAAACGTGGAACGCCTTCTGAAAGATCCGCATTTTGAATTAATCCGCCATGATATAGTAAAACCGTTATCCTTGGATGTTCACGAAATATACAACCTGGCCTGCCCTGCCTCGCCCGTTCATTATCAACAAAACCCGATTAAAACTATGAAGACAAGTATAATCGGTACGATTAACGTTTTGAATATAGCCAAAAGAACAAAAGCAAAAATTCTTCAAGCATCCACTTCGGAAATATACGGAGATCCAGAAGTTCATCCTCAAAAAGAAACATATTGGGGACGGGTGAATCCCGTCGGAGTACGCAGTTGCTATGACGAAGGAAAACGCGCCGCGGAATGCCTGATAATGGATTACCGCCGTCAAAAAAATATAATTTCCAAGATAGTGAGGATTTTCAACAGTTACGGGCCGCGCATGGCGATAAACGACGGACGTGTTATCAGCAATTTCATAATACAAGCCCTATGTGACAAAGAAATCACTGTCTACGGAGACGGCAAGCAGACCAGATCTTTTTGTTACGTTGACGACATGATTGACGGACTTATTCTAATGATGAACAGTGCTGATGATTTCTACGGGCCGGTAAATCTTGGAAACCCTCATGAGTTCACAATTCTTGAACTGGCACAAAAAATTATTAAAATGACTAAAAGCGGTTCAAAAATTTCATTTCAGCCTCTGCCGCCAGACGATCCGGTTCGTCGCAAGCCGGATATAAAGCTTGCGCGTGAAAAACTAAACTGGTCTCCTAAGGTAGCACTTGAAGAAGGTCTAATAAAGACAATAAAATATTTTCGCAATGAATTAAAAATCTCTTAATTTTGCGGAGGCGGCGAAAACAAAATGAAATTCAAAAAGAGAATTTTATGTATCGGGGCCGGATATGTCGGTGGTCCTACAATGGCAATGATTGCCTGGAAATGTCCTGATTATCGCGTAACAGTGGTGGACGTCAATAGCCAACGAATCGATGCTTGGAATTCCAAAGAACTTCCTGTTTTCGAACCCGGATTGGATAAAATCATAAAAAAAACTCGCGGAAAAAATTTATTTTTTTCCAAAAACATTGAAAAAGGAATCGCTGAAAATGATATCATCTTTGTCAGCGTAAATACGCCGACCAAAACATTCGGAAGTGGCGCAGGTAAAGCTCCGGATTTACAATACTGGGAAAAAACAGCGCACCAAATTTTGGAAAATTCAACTTCGTCCAAAATAGTGATTGAAAAAAGCACCTTACCCGTAAAAACTGCTGCGGCGATGGAAAAAATTCTAACACCGGCTAAAGGAAAAGCCAAATTTGAAGTTTTGTCCAATCCGGAATTCCTCGCTGAAGGAACGGCGATTAAAGATTTGGAAAATCCCGACCGGGTTCTTATCGGTTCTCACGAAACAAAAAGCGGCCGGAAAGCCTGCCAGGAGTTGGTCAACATTTACGCGCGCTGGGTTCCAAGAAATAAAATAATCACTACAAACATCTGGAGTGCAGAACTTTCCAAACTTGTAGCTAATGCTTTTTTGGCACAGCGTGTTTCTTCAATTAATTCTATTTCTGCCCTCTGCGAAAAGACCGAAGCGGACATTTCAGAAGTGTCACGCGCAGTGGGAATGGATAGCCGTATCGGGAATAAGTTTCTTCAAGCAGGAATCGGCTTCGGCGGTTCTTGTTTCAAAAAAGATATCCTGCACCTCGCTTATCTCTGCAACTATTACGGTTTGCCAGAAATAGCCAACTATTGGGAAAGTGTCATCAAAATAAATGAATATCAGCAAGAAAGGTTTATCACTAATATTTTTTCCAGTATGTTTAATACTCTAACGGGGAAAAAAATATGTATTTTAGGATTTGCTTTCAAATCAAATACCGGCGATACGCGTGAAAGTCCGGCTATCCATATCACCCGTAAACTGGTGGCAGAGCATGCCCATGTTACCATATCCGATCCCCAAGCTCTGAAAAACGCCGCACTCGATTTAGCTGATATACACGAGAACATTAAATATGAGGAAGACCCCTACCGTGCCACCGCCGGATGTCACGCCATTGCCATTCTTACAGATTGGGATTTGTACAAGAAACTCGATTTCCGCAAAATATACAAATCAATGACCAAGCCGGCATTCCTTTTTGACGGGCGAAACATTGTTGACCACAAGAAGTGTTTTGAAATTGGCTTCAACGTTTATCCCATCGGCAAACCGGCAATGAGCCATTTCAAAATTAAAAAGAAGAGCACTATCAGTCTATAAAATCAAAAGCATTTTTTATTAGTTTGATATCTACGCACTGTTTATCAATGGTTACCGCTACAACATCAAAGCGCGCAGATTGATCTGTAATTTTATTTTTTTGCATATACCACTGCGCAAGTTGAGATAGTTTTCTTTGTTTTCTAAAATCCACCGATTGTTCAGGATAGCCTGATTTAATGGAATATCTTGTTTTTACTTCCACAAAAACTATTGTCTTCTTTTCTCTTGCTACAATATCTAACTCGCCTAAAGGACAACGAAAATTTGTTTCTTTAATGAGGTAGCCGTTTTCCCTCAAATATTCTACGGCAATCTTTTCTCCTTTTTTACCGGTTGATATTTTTGATTTGTTTTCCACTTTCGTCTTAAAACATTTCGAATGAAGTTTGCTTAAGATTTATTTTGTTAAGAGAAAACGATTTACGGTGAATTTTGCAAAGTCCATATTCTTCAATGGCTCTACGGTGCTCTGCGGTAGCATAACCTTTATTTCTTGCAAAGTTGTATTGAGGATATTTTCGGTGATATATTTCCATTATCCGATCACGGGATACTTTCGCAATAATAGAAGCTGCTGCAATGGATACACTGAGCGTGTCACCTTTTACCAGTGCTTTTTGTGGTATTTCTAGAACCAACTGATGCAACCCGTCTATCAATAAAAAATCAGGAGGCAATGAAAGATCATAAACCGCTTCACGCATAGCTAAAAAAGTTGCCTGCAGAATATTTACCCGGTCAATTACATCAGCCTCCATCACGCCCATTCCCACGGCTAGTGCGTCATCTCTGATAACTTCATAGAGTTTTTCTCGTTGGTGCGCGGTAAGTTTTTTTGAATCATTTATGCGGGGATTGGTATAGGTGGGAGGGAAAATCACGGCGGCGGCAACAACGGGACCGGCCAGTGGCCCACGCCCTGCTTCGTCTATGCCAGCTATATATCTGTGTCCTTCCAGGCGGGCAATTTTTTCAAATGCGTCCATGAAAAAACAAAATAAATTAAAAATATCCGGTTGCTACAAACCCTTGCCAGCCGATAACCGAAACAACAAGCCGAATTTAATTACTATTTACGGTTTCCTTAATTCTTGCTTTTTTCCCTCTTAAATTTCTTAAATAATAAAACCTTGACCGTCTTACTTTACCCTTACTGATAACTTCAATACGATCAATTACCGGTGAATGCAAAGGAAAGGTTCTTTCCACGCCTACACCGTAGGATACTTTTCTGACCGTGAAACTAGACCGGCTGTCTCCTCGACGTTTGCGAATAACTACTCCTTCAAAAGCCTGAATTCTTTGCTTCTGGCCTTCAATAATTCTTACATAAACTTTTATCGTATCACCTGCTTTAAAACTGGGAAGATCTCCTCTCATTTGTTCTTTTTCAATCATTTCAACAAGGTTCATATCTTTGTCTCCTTCTGCCAAACATCATATATAAATATGAGTTAAATATTTCTTATTCTATCGAGTATGACTACCGCCGCCGAACGCACAGCAAGATGATTATAATTATCCACACCTCTTATCGGTTCTAAACAAAAATTTGCTTCTTTTATTGTCTTCTGCGTTAGCCCTGAACCTGTACCAAAAATTAACAGATAAGGCAATTTGTTATTTTCCAGTTTTTCTTTAAGAGAGGAAAATGTCAAAAATCCTTCCGTCTGATGAGCACTGGTAGCAATTGTTTTCGGTTCAATACCATTTTCTTCTTTAATTTCATCTATGACATCTTGCAGCGTTTTTTTCAATCTCACCAAGGAAAATGCTTCTTTTCTCAATTTATTAAAGTCAGCTCCATAGCCATCCTGCCAGTGCTTTATTATCTCTCCGGCAAGTTTTCTTTGCGCTTCAACGGGGTTAACGATATAGAAAGTTTTTACTCCGTATGTCCTCGCCGCTCTTGCTACATCATGAATGTCCGCATTGACAATAGCGGTGGTTATAATTTTGCCGTCTTTATTCATTACCGGGTAATGTAAAAGAGCCAAATAAAGCATAGGTTTGCCTTGCTATATTAAACAACGGATAAAATCAAGACATGATGTTGTCTTTTAACTTGATTTTTTTCAGTATTTCCTTATCCGCAGCTGATAACCGGGCTTTTCTCAGTAAATCCGGCCTTCTCCTATATGTTTTTCTTAAAGATTCCTCTCTGCGCCAATTTTCGATTTGTGCATGATTTCCCGAGATTAAAACATCCGGAACTTTCCATCCTTTATAATCGACGGGTCTTGTGTACTGGGGATATTCCAACAAACCGTTAGAAAATGAATCTCCTTCTACAGACCGCATATTTCCCAAGACACCTGGAATAAATCTGGAAACTGCATCAATCAAAATCAATGCGGATAATTCTCCGCCAGTAAGAATATAATCACCAATAGATATTTCCCTGTCAGCCAAATGTCTCCTAATTCTTTCATCCACCCCCTCATAACGTCCGCAAATAATGACTATTTGTCTCTTTGTGGCCAATTCAGCGGCAATCCTTTGATTAAAAATTTCCCCTTGTGGGGTCATCAAAATCACCAACGGATTCATTTCCGTTTTTTTTACCGCCGCCAGTGCCTTATCTACTGGCCCAACCTTCATGACCATGCCACAGCCGCTTCCATAGGGCGCGTCGTCAGTCACCTTATGTTTATCCTCAGCCCAATCTCTTATGTTGTGGATAAAAATTTTAATTAAATCCTTATCCTGTGCTTTCTTCAATAAACTATAATTGAGGGGTGATGAAAACATATCCGGAAAAATAGAAAGAACGTCAAATCTTATCAATCTTCAAAGCCCTTTCAACATTCTTACCTTAATGAAACCTTTTTTATGTCAATTTCCCGGATCACTTGCGTCGTAGAGGGAAGAAGTATTTCTCGTTTTCTTCCTCTGCAAATATAGACATCGTTACTGCCTGTGGGGAAAATACTTTTAATTTGCCCCAAAAATTCTCCTTCTTCGGTAATCACATCAAGACCAATACTATCAGTAATATTCGCCCTCCGATAATTCCGGAAAGAACGACTTCGGCAAAAAAACTTTCCTGCCTATCAATGATTCAGCCGTCTTGCGATCGGCTATACCATCCAACTCGATAAACAGAAATTTGCCAGATATATCTGTTTTTTTGATTTTATACTTATTCTTTTTTCCTAATAAATTTTCAATGTAAATATATTCCAAATCGGCAATGACGCTGATTTTTTGGACATAAGATACTACTTTTAAACATCCATGTAAGCCACGGGTTTTTATAATCTTTCCCAAACAAAAGAAGATCATCTCCCGCTATTCGATAATTTCCAGAACAGAACGTTTATTTAACTTTGCAGAAGCAGCACTTAAAATCGTTCTTATCGCTTTAGCGGTTCTTCCCTGCTTACCAATAACCTTACCCAAATCTTCTTTTGCCACACGTAACTCAATCACAGATGTTTGTTCGCCAATGACTTCTGTCACTTCAACTTTGTCCGGATTATCTACCAAAGATTGTGATATGTACTTGATCAACTCTTTCATCGTTATAACCTCCAGTGATTTTTGTTAATTCTTCGCGAGACATTTAATAATGTTAACTTTTAAATTTAGGCAATGTTCTTATTTAATTGATGCCCGAATTCCCTTTGTTTTAAGCAGATTGGCCACTGTATTGGTTACCCTTGCTCCTTTCGAAAGCCAGTCCTTAACGCGGTCTTCTTTCACGGTAATTTCCACCGGTTTTTTCTTGGGATCGTAGTTGCCCAAAATTTCTAAAAATTTTCCGTCTCTGGGATAATCGGTATCTGCTGCAACAATACGATAAAACGGTTTCCCCTTTGCCCCTTTACGAGTTAATCGAATTTTAACCGCCATTTTAGATTGAGTTAAACCTCCTTAAGTAATGATTTTAAATACTTTCTTTTTTTATCACAGATTTTTTTATTTTAAAAGGGGAAATTCCTCATTAAAGGTTTTATTGAACCTTTTTGTGTAAATTGTGACATCATTTTTTTTATTTGGGAGTAATTATTAAGAACTCTGTTTACATCCTGAACGGAAGTGCCGCTACCTACAGCTATCCTTTTTCTCCTCCTCCCATCTATTATCTGATAATTTTGGCGCTCCCTTTTCGTCATTGAGTCAATTATTGCTGCAGTTTTTACCAATTCCTTGTCATCCGGTTGAATATTTTGCAAATTTTTCATTTTTTTCATCCCTGGAATCATGCCGAGAACATCGTTTAACATCCCCATTTTTTTTATTTGAATCAACTGCTCACGAAAGTCTTCCAGGGTAAATTCGTTTTTCCTGATTTTCTTTTTAAGCTGTACAGCAGCTTTTTCATCATACGATGCCTGCGCTTTTTCCACTAAGGAAATGATATCCCCCATACCCAGAATGCGTGACGCTATTCTTTCGGGGTAAAAAACTTCCAATGCCTCTATCTTTTCCCCGGATCCAATAAATTTAATCGGTTTCCCGATAACTGCTTTTAGCGAAAGTGCGGCACCGCCACGTGCGTCACCATCCATTTTTGTCATGATGACACCGTCAATACCTATCAATTCGTTAAACTTTGCGCCTACATTAACAGCATCCTGACCCGTCATAGCATCAGCCACATAAATGATTTCTGCCGGTCTTATATTATCTCTTATCCTACGTAATTCTTCCATCATTTCGTCATCGATATGAAGCCTTCCAGCAGTATCAACGATAACAACCTCGTATCCTTCCCTTTTGGCTTGTGCAACCGCTTCTAAACAGATATTCACGGGGTCTTTTTGAACGCCATGGCCAAATGCACCAGCATTGATTTTTTTACTTAATACAGCCAATTGTTCAACGGCTGCCGGGCGGTAGATATCTGCAGAAACAAGGTATATTTTTTTTTCTCGCGATAACAGATGCGCAAGTTTAACCGCCGTCGTTGTTTTTCCAGATCCCTGCAGACCAACCATCATTATCACTGCAGGCAAACGTGCGCCGAATTTAATATTTGTACTTACTCCTCCCAATAATTCAGCCAGACGTTCATAAACGATTTTTACTACTTGTTGACCGGGGGTAATACTTTCTAACACATCTTTACCCACTAATCGGTTACGCACATCTTCGATAAAATCTTTTACCACCTTAAAATTTACATCCGCCTCTAGCAGCGCCAATCGGATTTCTTTGAGTCCGGCATTAACATCTTCTTCTTTTAAAATACCTTTTCCCTTGAGCTTTCTAAAGATACTTTCTAACTTTTCTGATAAACTCTCAAACATAATAAATTAACCACCCATATTTTACTGCTGCTTTTCTTCGTAAATTTCCACTTTGTTAATGATGCAGTTTAAGCCTGTTTTGGCGGATATCCTTTCTGCGGCTGTCTGAGCCGCGGCTTTATTTTCAAAGCCCGGGACGATAACGCGGTAGAATGTTCCTTTATTTTTTACCTCTATAGGAATAATTTTTGGATTAAATCCCAATGTCGTAATTTCTTTATTTATCAAATACGCTTTTTCTTTTTCTTTAAAAGAAGCTGCATGAATAGTATATTTTTCATTTATAACTTTTTCAGATGAAACTGCTTCGTCAATTATATTCGCAGATACTGCAATTTCATCTATAGGGTTTTTTTTCTCTCCTGTCTTTTCTGCAGCTACAATAAGAGGAGAGACTTCCACGGCTCGTTTTTCATCTATATCCTGTTTTTGTTTTTTTACTTCTTCTTTACCTGTCAATGTTTGATAAAATGTTAAATCAATATCTTCCTTTTCCTCTCCAGGCAAATTTTGCGGAGGATTAATGTTTGACGGTTTTGAAATTAAAGCAAATATTTTGGCGGGCAACGAAGATATTTTTCCCGGATAAGTATCGATATTTTTACCAATTTCCACACCTAAAAGAAAAACGCTGCAAATCAGCGCAGCCATCCCGACAATAATAACGATAATCCCTGTCCGACCCAACTTCAATTCAAAGTTTTTAATATTTTTCGCGGCCATCGATTCAATTTATCCAATTTTATGATCACATTTTCTCCGGTGCACCCACACCTAATATATTCAAGGAATTTTCCAATATCACGCGGATTGTTTTTATCAAAAATAACCTGGCCGATGTAAGACTTTTGTTTTCTGAAAGTACCTTATTTTTATTGTAATAGCTGTGAAACACACTCGATAGCTCATGAAGATAAAACGTTATACGGTGAGGCTCGAGTGTATGTACCGATCCATCAATTATTTCTGGATACCGCACCATCATTTTTATCAAATTGATTTCCTCCGGTTCTTTGAGCAAGCCTGTATCTATATCAGGATAAGTCGGTATGCTGATGTTCTTTTCCTGTGCCATTTTTATAATCGAACAAATACGTGCGTGAGCGTATTGGACATAATAAACGGGATTTTCATTTGATTGTTTCTTAACCAGATCCAGGTCAAAATCAAGATGACTGTCCGAGCGCCTCATCAAAAAGTTGTAGCGTGCCGCATCTTTACCCACCTCATCTAAAACTTCCCTTAAAGTTACAAATTCACCCGATCGTGTGGACATAACAACTGGTTCTCCGGCACGCAATAAATTCACTAACTGTACCAAAATTATTTTCAGACGCTCTTTTTCGTGACCAAGCGCCATAATGCCTGCCGTCATTCTTGGAATATATCCATGATGGTCTGCTCCCCAAACATCCACAACGCAATCGAACCCCCTGGAAAATTTATTTTCATGATAGGCGATGTCAGCAGCGAAATATGTGGGTTCTCCATTTTTGCGTACAACTACTCGGTCTTTTTCATCTCCAAAAACGGTTGTTTTGAACCATAAGGTTCCCTCTTCCGAATAAACAAACCCGAGTTTTTTTAACTTTTCCAAAATCATTTTCACGCTGTTGCTTTCGTATAATGTGCTTTCGCGGAAATACTCATCAAACGTAACTCCTAAATCCATAAGATCCTTCTTAATTCCCTCGAGAATTACATTTCTCGCAATGCTGGTGAAGTACGGCAGTATTTCCTCGTTTGTGCTAATCAAATATTTTTTACTTTCGCTTTTAAAAATTTGCGCCGCAATATCTTTAATATATTCACCTTGATAACATGTTTCAGGAAACTCAATTTTTTCACCACATAATTCACGATAGCGCAATAATACTGATTTGCCTAGGTTATTCATTTGATTCCCGGCATCATTAATATAGTATTCTTTTACCACATCGTAGCCAGATGCCTTCAGCAAATTTGTGATAACATCCCCGACCACCGCTCCGCGTGCGTGGCCTATATGCAAAGGCCCTGTCGGGTTAGCGCTGACAAATTCTACCTGCACCCTTTTCCCCTCTCCTCTCCTAAGACGTCCGTAATTCACATTTTCTTCTTCAATTTTTTTTAATTCTTTTTTCCAAACCTCTTCTTTTATAAAAAAATTAATAAAACCCGGGCCGGCAATTTGTATTTTTTCTACAATACTTTCATCATCCACAAAATTGGCTAAAATTGACTCGGCTATTTTCCTTGGATTTTTTTTGACAGACGCAGCAAGGATCATCGCCACATTCGTTGCATAATCACCATGCATATTATTTGCCGGAATTTCAACTTCCAGTCGGGACAAGTCGCTGCTGGAAAAGATACCTTTCTCCACGCAACAATTCACGGCTTTTCCGATCATGGTGATAATTTTTTGTTTCATCCGATTTGCAATCCTTATTTAAATTAATTTATTCTCAGCTGATAAATAAATTTAATCGTTTTAAAATTGAATCCTTTTTTAACATAACGAAAACTCTGTCCAGAGGCGGACCTGTGGTTTTACCGGTCAGAGCTGCACGGATAGGCATGAATAAATCCTTTCCGCCCTTTTTTGTTTTTTCTTTTACATATTTAATCGAAGAAGAATAAAGCCTTTCATTCTCATCGTCGTGATTTTTAATATATTCGACGAAAAATCTTATTATTCTACGCGCATCATTCTCGCTAAGGATTTCCGCAGCCTTATCGGTAATTTTATATTTATCATCAAAAAATATTTCTAAGTGCTTAGGTATATCGGAAAGTCTAACCAGTTCCGGTTTTATTAATTCTACAATGTCATTCATATATTTTTCGTCAATTATCCCCGTGGAGAAACCGGCTGTTTTTAAGAAAGGTTGTAGCAGTTTCACCAGATCAGTCAATTTGGTATTTTTTATATAAATAGAATTGAGCCAAAATAGTTTTTCTTCATCAAAAATTGCTCCGCTCTTTGAGATTTTTTTTAAAGAGAAATATTTTACCATTTCTTCCAATGATAAAACCTCGCGTTTTTCCGGGTAGGAAATTCCCAGCAATCCCAGATAATTCGTTAAAGCTTCAGGCAAAATACCTTGTTTCCTGAATTCGCTTATGGAAACGGAACCATGACGTTTTCCGAGCTTGGCATGGTCTTTTCCGAAAATCAGAGAATGGTGGGCAAAGAAAGGCGGAGTAAATTCAAGAGCCTTATAGAGCATCAACTGCAGAGCAGTATTGGAGAGATGATCCTCTCCGCGAATAACATGAGTGATAGCCATGAGGTAATCATCGATCACTGCGGCAAAATTATAAGCAGGCGCTCCATTGGAACGCATGATGATGAAATCACCTATCGATTCACTATCAAATCTTACCTTTCCTTTAATTATATCTTCAAATTCAATTAGTTGCGATTGTATTTTAAAGCGATATGAAGGCCTTCTACCTTCTTTTTCTCTCTTATCTCTTTCCGCCTTCGTTAAATTTCTGCATTTACCCATATAACGCGGCATGCGTTTGCTGAGAATCAAACTCTGCCGTTCTTCTTCCAATTCCTCTTCTGTGCAATAGCAGGGATAAACCAATCCCTTTCCTATCAAACTGTCCAAGTAACTTTTATAAATATCTAATCTCTCGCTCTGCCTATAGGGACCGTACGAACCATCTTTCTCTGGTCCTTCATCCCAAAACAATCTGAGCCATTTCAAATCTTCGTATAAATTATTTTGGTACGAAACATCGCTTCTGGATTCATCCGTGTCTTCAATACGTAATATGAAATCACCGCAATAACGACGTGCAAATAACCAGTTAAAGAGAGCAGTTCGCGCATTGCCCACATGTAATTCACCTGTAGGAGACGGAGCAAATCTCACTCTTGGTTTTTTATTTTTCATTTTCTATCACCGTAGCAATCGCCAACGCAACTATTCCTTCTTCCTTGCCTATAAAACTCATCCCCTCATTTGTTTTCGCTTTGATACTCACGTATTTTACGGGAATATCTAAGGCACGAGCGATGTTGGAAACCATATGCGGACTGTATAGGGCAATTTTTGGTCTTTCCAAAATAACTGTAGCATCTATACTACTAATAATAAATTTAGCATTAAGGAGTTTTCTTTTTACTTTTTCCAGCAATTTAACGCTGGAAATGTTTTTATATTTGGCATCCGTATCAGGAAACTGCTTGCCAATATCAGGTAATCCACACGCTCCCAATAGCGCATCGCAGACAGCGTGGATAAGAACGTCAGCATCGGAATGTCCTTCCAATCCTTTTTCGCAAGGAATTTCTACACCGCCTAAAATAAGTTTTCGCCCTACAATTAATCTATGACTGTCATAACCAATTCCTGCGCGATAATGCTGCCCGCTGATGGCACCGCCTTTTAGCAAAGCTTGCGCTATGAGCAAATCCTCGGGTGTCGTAATTTTAATATTCTCATAAGAACCCTCCAGCATTTTCACTTTTACCCCAATATGTTCAACTAATGATGCATCGTCCGTGCTATAATAATTATCAGCAAATGCCTTTTTATATGCTTTTTTCAATGTTTCATACTTAAACGCCTGCGGAGTTTGCACGAGCCATAAATTTTTTCTTGGTATCGTTGTTACGACTATATCTCCTTTTGTCGTTTCTTTTATTGTGTCTTTAGGTCTCACCCCCAATGAGGCGGCACCCGTTTTACTGGCCGCATAAACAACATCGGTAATCATTTTTTCTTTAACGAACGGACGAACCGCGTCATGAATCACGACGATATCGCATTTTTTATCAATAGCATCCAACCCGTTTCTAACTGAGTCCTGTCTCTCTTTCCCGCCGGCAATCAAATGTTTTATTTTTGTAAAACCGTAAGATGACTGTAGTGATTTTTGAATACAAGTTAAATCTTTTTGCGGTACAATTAAAATTATTTCATTAATTAGTCCTATACGTTGGAAAACATACAGCGTACGAATAAAAATCGGAACTTTATAGAGCAGAAGATATTGCTTTGGCATTTCTGATTTTATTCTTTTACCCGCTCCTGCGGCAAGGATGATGGCTGATACCTTCATTTTGTTTCCTCAAAAAAAATCCCGACAATAGCTTGATTTATAACGCTATTGTCGGGATAATTGCAAATGATATTTATAATTCTGTTTCTAATTGGCCGCTTCGGCAGTATACTTCATCGCCTGCTGATTTTTTCTTTCCGATACTTCTTTTAACTCCGTGAAAATCATCCGGCCAGCTGTGGTTTGTAAAACACTTGTTACAACAACGTCTACATTAGTGTTTACCAGTTTTTGCGCTGCATCGACAATTATCATGGTGCCGTCGTCAAGATAACCAACACCCTGCCCCGCTTCTTTACCTTCCCGGATGATTTTTACATTCATATGTTCGCCAGGCAAAACAACAGGCTTCATGGCGTTGGCCAACTCATTTATATTCAAAACCCTTACACCTTGTAGCTCTGCTACTTTATTTAAATTATAATCATTTGTCAAAAGCTTGGCATTCAGCTTCTTGGCTAGGGCAACAAGCTTCCCGTCAACGCCTTTTATTTTTGGAAAATCATGCTCAACTATTTCTATGTTTATGTTGTTGCTTTTCTGCATGTGATTCAGAATGTCCAGGCCCCGTCTGCCACGGGAACGCTTCATTGAGTCAGACGAATCGGCGACAAATTGAAGTTCATTCAATACAAAACGCGGAACAATCAGAGTTCCTTCAATAAATCCGCTGTCACAAATATCGGCTATTCTGCCATCTATAATAACACTGGTATCAAGAATTCGGTATTCAGGAGAGTTCTTCGAACTGCCTGGATGATAATTTAATTCTTCTACTTTTTTAGAACCCAAAACAAGCCCAAAGTATCCCAATATTCCTGTTAACAAGAGATATATCCAAAAAATTACTTGAGGATTTTCATTGATTTGACTGACAAGACTTAAACCAAAGCCAAGAATCAACGCGATCAATAATCCGATGACCATCCCGACCACGCCACCGGCAATTATTTTCAATGATAATTTGCGGATATTCTGTTCTGCTTTTATAACTAATAAAGCAATTAATAAACCGATAATAAAGCCGCCGATTGTTTCAAAAATTAAATACGATGAATCTGGCGCTGACGAATAAAAAGCTATGGCCGCCCCGCTTATCGCACACGCAAGGATCAAAATAATTCTAATAATCAACTCATTCACCTCCCTCTTTAAAAATCATAATATTCACTTCAATCATCCTTGTAAACGTCATAGTTGTATCTAACTAAATGGAGATATGTTAATTCAAAAGAAATCAAACAATAAATTATAAGGAAAGGCTATCTAATGTTTTTATTGTCAAAGAGCTTTAATGATGATGAATACCTTCTACTGAACTGTAAATATCATCTGCAGATCTTTTTCCACCTTAGATTCTTGAGAGTTTGTGGCTACGGAAATTTCTTTAACTAACAAATTTTTTGCGGTATCCATCATCTTTCTTTCTCCAAAAGAAAGATTCTTATCGCTTTTTAATATAAATAAATCTCTTAAAACACTAGCTATCTCAAAGACAGAACCTGTTTTGATCTTCTCCAGATACTCACGATAGCGTTTATTCCACGTCTGCTTGTCTATAGTCACATCCTTGTTCCGCAAGATTTCAAAAACCTTGGGAATCTCTTTTTCCATAATGACTTCGCGCAAACCTACAGCCTTGGCGCTGTTTGTGGGAATCATTATTTTCATGCCATTGCCCATAATCTTCATGATGTAGAAAGGCTGTTTCTTCCCCATTACTTCCCTGTTTTCAATAGCTTCAATGACCCCGACTCCTTGTGCCGGATATACTGCCAAATCGCCTACCTTAAACATTTTTTTATTACCTTTCTTTTCCATTTAGAAAAGTGAAGTATATCACCTTTTAATTAAATAGTCAATAATCAACACCTAGCTTTGATTAATCAAAAAAAGAAAAAATTGAACTGACTGCCTGAACAAACATACTTTTTATTATAATAATATCAAGGGCATACAATATCGAAAGGCATCTTATGTTTAGATATAATTACTCATGATTTTTAGCATATCGTCGTTGATGTCACGGCCTTTCGCCTCATAACTATCCACAATAGATTTTAAATGAAAATATTTTTCTTTATCGTTTAAATCATCAATTCTGCGGAGATTTCCGCTGCGACGCCCCAAACGAAATATTAATTTATCTTTTTCTGGCAGTGATAAATATTTATTAATTGACGCTAACATTTTCGGTTTGTCCCCAGGTAATTCTCCTTCAAGTTCTTCCAGTAAGTTTAATATGTGATCACTGACTAATTTTGTTTTATAAACATCTAATTTTGTTATGAACAATTTGATTTCACTGATTATTCCATCATCGGTTAATTCTTGAAATTCACCTTTTCTCACCAACTCCTCAAGCTCAGTGGCCGGCACTACATGTAAAGTGCGCAGGCGAATGAAATCAGGGTTAATCAAGTTCATCACCTTTGCCGTTTCCAGAGCATTTTGAACGGATAACTTTACGCCGCCCAAACCGGGCATAAAATATTCGCTGAGTTCAATGCCGGCTTGCCGAATGTTTGTACCGGCTTTGATATGCTCTTCAGAGGTTACACCTTTGCACACCATTGCGAGAACTTCATCGCTGCCACTTTCCATACCAACATGAATGCGCGATAGCCCTGCTTCTCTCAATTGTTTGAAATCCTGCACGGTTTTCCTCGCCGCAGTATGAGACCGGCAGTAGGAAGTTATTCTTTTTATTTTTGGAAATTTACCTTTTAAAAAAGTCAAAACAGAAACCAGATCGGCAGTTTTCATGATTAATGAATTTGCATCCTGCAAAAAAACATTTTCTCCACCAAAGTAGAGCCAGACGGCCACGCTTTGATAATAACCATTATGAGCTTCTTGTTTGTAAATCTCCTTGAGCACATTTCTATTAACATCTCCACCCTCTCCCATCTTCCAGGAAAGCTCGATGACCTTATCGGCGTAATCTTTCATTACCTGTATATCGCCCTTGATTTCTTCGACACCACGCAGTTCAAATTTTGTCCCCTTATATGTATGACAGAAAATGCACTTATTCCACGGGCAGTTTCTGGTTAGACGGACTAAAAGACTAGAAGCTTCGCTGGGAGGACGTATCGGTCCTTGCTCGAAACACCAATTCATTTTTCTCCTCTCATATTTATTTTTTTTAATATAATCACTGCGCTTTTTTTTGACAAGCTCTAAGGAAGGAATAAAAGCGGGTTACTAGCTTTCCCTTTAATCCGGATTTCAAAATTAATATATGCGGTTCCTGATTCGTCTTTTTCACCAACGATAGCAATTATATCGCCCTGTTTGACGCTTTGATCCGTTTTAACAAATTTCTCTTTTAGATGAGTGTAGACAGTTGTAAAATCTTTTTCATGCCTGATAATTACGGTGTGCCCGTAATCTTTCAGCTGAGAAGAAAAAATAATTATTCCCGCAGCTGCCGCTTTCACCTTTGTTCCCTCCGGCGCGACTATTTTTATCCAGTTATGGTAAGTCTTGTTTGGCTGGCGTCCGAAGTTTGTTTTAACCGTACCCTGCACCGGCCAGATAAAATTTTTATTTGCCGTCTCTATCCTTGTTTTATCTCCAGGGGAGTCTTCTGTAACATTCTGAGGAGGATGACTTTGCTTCACGGCCGGTTTTGCTACTTTTGGCGAAATTGTTTCCGCTTTTTTAGTAGAATCGCTTTCCGGTGCCCTTGAAGAAGTCATAACATCTCCGATGACATGTTTCGCTTCCGGAATAAACAAAACAGTTCCTTCCTTGAGCACGCTTACGTCTTCAATTCCATTGATTCTGGCTAATTCCTGCAAATCAATATTATAAACACGGGCAATGCTATAAAGTGTTTCTCCTTTTTTTACCGGATGATAAACCCCTGTTGACCGTTGTTCTTTTATTTGCGGCCCGGAACACGAGAAAAAAACTAGCGAAGCTAAAACTATGGTCGTTATAAATAAATTTTTTATTCTTTCCATCCGCTTTCTCCAATAAGACTGACAAAGCGACAGCCTCCTAAATCTTGCTTACTTATCTTTTGCGGGTTTTCCAAAAGACGAGTTATTTTGCATAATGTTTGAATATTACGGTCCCCCACCGGCACAACAAGTCTCCCCCCGGCAGCAAGTTGCTCGACCAGACGCTGCGGGATTTCTGGTACTGCAGCGGTTGTAATAATGGCATCAAAAGGTCCTTCTTCTTTCCAACCATAGGAACCGTCTCCCACTCTGATTGCCACGTTATAAAAATTGAGTTGGTCCAATATTTTTCGCGCTTTAGTGGCCAATTTGGCAATTCTTTCCACAGAAAAAACACGAAACGAGAGAAAGGCTAAAATAGCTGTCTGATAACCGGAACCAGTGCCTATTTCTAAAACACGATCCGTAGGCTTTAATTCCAGAGCTTGAGTCATAAGCGCTACAATATAAGGTTGAGATATTGTTTGATGAGCATCAATGGGCAACGGGTTATCGTTGTAAGCCTGCTCCATTAGCCCCTCGTCCACGAAAAGATGACGTGGAATTGTCTCCATAGCTTTCAAGACGCGATCATCGTATATGTCTCGGGTTTTGAGTTGCGTCTCCACCATTCTTTTTCTCTGTTTTTTGTACTTATCCATTATAACTGCACTTTTTTCTTTTTTTGCGGAATTTGGTAAATTTCTTGAACATATTCATGCTTATACAATCCCATTGCTTCACGTGTAACAATAAGATAATAATATTTAAGTTGTGCTTTTTCGCAGGCGGCGTTAAATTTTTCTATAAGCACATTTATTTCTGCACATATAGCATTTTCCCCCTGTGACAATTTGTCGATATCGGCGCCGTTTAGTGTTTTTAATAAGTGCAACTTTTTTTCAATTTCTTTCTCCAAGCGTGTCGTTGAATCAAGGATATCGCTTACAGCAAAACCAGCGCGACTTAATACTACGGCTTTTTCACGCAATATTTCTTCGGCTAAATTATCTAGTTTACCGTTTTTTCTGTTGGCAGTAACTGGCAGCATGGCTCTTTCTAGTTCAAACAACTATATTTTTTTAACATTTAACATTTTATTTATCAACAGACAAAAAGTTTTTCTTTACAGATGCTTATTGTTTCGCTTAATATTACCGGCGTTATTTACAACGCAGAAAAAGGTGCATATGGTCGATAAAAAATATTTTCCCATGTTCGAAGCAATGCGTAAAGCTTACTCTCGCGAGCAAGAAGATGAAACACTTTTGCCAATTGTTCTCGCTGATAAAATCGGAAACCCCTTGGGGCGGATTTCTGTCAACGATTCTGTGATTTTTTACAATATTCGTGGGGAACGAGAAATTGAATTAACCCGCAGCTTAACCGAAGAAAGTTTTCATGAGTTTCCAACAAAAAAATCCCTGAACCTTAATTTTGCCACGATGATCGAATATAAAAAAGACTTGAATGTGCAAATAGCTTTCCCTCCTGAAGAAATTATCGACGGCACCCTCAGCGACATAATCGCGGAAAATAAATTAAAACAAGTAAAAATCACCGAAGCAGAAAAAGCCGTGCATGTTGGTTTTTTCTTTAATGGAAAGAAAAATGAACCGGTTGCACAAGAAGAGAGAATTATCGTTCCAACGCGCAAAGATGTCGTTCTTTTTGACGAAGCACCGGAAATGTCTATTGAAAAAATAACAAGTACAGCCTTGGAAAAAATAAATGACGATACTTACACTTTTATTTTGGTTAATTTCCCAAACGTTGATGTTGTCGGACATATCGAAAATGAAAACGCCGTTATAAAAGCGGTCGAAACTGTAGATAAACATCTAGGTATACTGGTTGAAAGCGCACGCAAGAAAAAACTGTCGGTAATTATTACCGCCGATCACGGCACAGTGGAAAAATGGCGCTACCCCGACGGTGTTGTGGATACCGGGCACACTGACAGTCCTGTTCCCTTTATTTTGATTCACCCGGACAACAAAATCAACATGCGCAAAAAAGGCGGATTAATTGATGTCGCACCGACCATTCTGAATATTCTGGGATTGCCTCCATCAAAACAGATGACAGGTTTTTCTTTGATAAAACAACAACTTTTGGGTACAAGCAAAAGACTTTTACTAGTCATCGCTGACGGTTGGGGATTGAACGACAATGTCGCAAATAATCTCATTGCCCTCGCCGATACGCCGGTTATGAATAATCTGATTAAATCTTATCCCATGAGCATTCTTAAAGCCTCAGGTAAGGCGGTCGGTCTTCCTCCCGGAACAGTTGGCAATTCTGAAGCAGGACATCTGCATATCGGAGCCGGACGTATAATTTTTTCGGATCGTCTCAAAATTGACCAGGCGATAAAAGATAAATCTTTTTATAAAAACCCTGTTTTTCTCGATATTATGACAAAGGCAAAAAATACAGGTAAAGCACTGCATCTGATGGGAATCGTTTCTTTTTTTAGCTCGCACGGGTCCATAGAACATCTTTTCGCTTTGATGGATATGGCTAAAAAAGAAGGGATTACTGAACTTTTTGTGCACGCCATATTGGGAAGACGTGGAGAAATGCCGGAAAGCGGAGCTCACTATATTAAAAAAATTGAAGAAAAAGCGGACCGAATAAAACTTGGTAAAGTTGTTTCAGTAATCGGACGATACTGGTCGATGGATCGCGAGGAAAACTGGGACAGAATTAATAAAACCTACCGCATGCTTGTCTATGGAGAAGGAGAAAAAATAACGGAGGTTTAAAGGTATGAAGGAAAAAATCAAGGGAACAGTCATCGAGCTTGTTTGCGGCGATATAACCAAAGAAACAACTGACGCCATTGTCAATGCTGCAAATGAGCGTTTAGCTGGCGGTGCCGGTGTCGACGGGGCCATTCACCATGCAGGCGGTCCGAAAATTATGGAAGAATGCCGTAAAATCGGCGGTTGTCCTACTGGTCAAGCGGTGATCACCACGGGAGGTAATCTTCAGGCAAAATATGTAATTCATACGGTTGGACCAGTTTATCGCAGCGGAACCAAGAAAGAAGCAAATCTACTGCAAAGCGCATACCGCAAAAGCCTTGAACTTGCCAAGGAAAAAGGCTTTAAAAGCATCTCTTTTCCCGCTATTAGCACCGGTGTTTACGGATATCCAATTGATGAAGCCGCGCACATTGCGCTAAAAACAAGCATTGACTTCGCAAGAAACAACACGGAAATCAAACTAATACGCCACGTGCTTTATAACAATAAGATTTTTGATATATTTTCCGCTCAATTTAAACTACTTATTTAAAAATATTTCATCAGAATATAATTTTAAGACTCTAGACTAGTTAAGGAGCACTAAAAGTGCTAAAAAGCTAGTCATGTCAATAAGTAACAGGTACATAAAACGTTCAAGAATTTCTGAGGCCAAATTTAGAGAATTAGTAAGGTATTTTTCTCTGGA
>Ga0255345_1002612_pt1 | contig 22462 bp, 18 predicted proteins | sample wastewater_treat_6_FD_192415 | JGI IMG/M metagenome (GOLD analysis project Ga0255345, IMG submission 192415) | Wastewater microbial communities from Lulu Island WWTP, Vancouver, Canada - plant20 | ecosystem: Engineered > WWTP > Wastewater > Unclassified | place: Canada: Vancouver, British...
GCTAAACTTCATATAGCTCTCGCCAGAGGTAAAAAGGAATACGACAAGCGCGCATCCATTAAGGAAAAAGACCTTCGCCGCGAGATGGAGCGCCAATAAGAGCGTCAATAGAGGAAATGGAACGCCAATAAGGGAGATGATGAAGCGCTTGCGTTAGATAAGTTAGTAGATGTGACGCCAATAGATTAGATGCGGTGCAAATGGACTTGCAATTCCGAAAATTATTGTATCTTTGCAGTCCCAAAAGGCTACCGGAAGCCCATTAACCCGGCAAACAAGGGCCAACGGTCTGATAACGGGGTTTTAGCTCAGCTGGTAGAGCGCCTGCATGGCATGCAGGAGGTCAGGAGTTCGAATCTCCTAAGCTCCACAAAACACCTCGAATCGGGGTGTTTTTTTATTTCAGCTTATATTTGCTTAAACAAATCCTTTTTCTTACTTTTGTGAACTGAAAGTTATATGTAGTACAACTATGAGTTTACAAAACCAGCTTTTGTTAGACATTTATAAAGATAAAGCCACGGTATTCACCATGCAGGGGATTGCTATGGCTTTCGGGCAAGGCTTGGATAGAAACACTATAAAGAACAGGGTGATGAGCTATGTTAGAAAAGGAGAACTTCTTAATCCGAGAAAAGGTATCTATGCCAAGCCCGGTTATGACGAAAAAGAGCTCGCCTGTCTGCTCTACACTCCATCGTATATCTCGTTGGAATATGTCCTTCAGCGGGCCGGAATTGTTTTTCAATACAGCAATGTCATAACATCAGTCGGGAATTTGAGCAGAAGTGTGGAGGTTGACGGCAAGCAATATAGATATAGGAAGATTAAGGGGGAAATTTTGATAGACCGTACCGGCATTATTTGCGAGGGGAATGTCAATATCGCCACCCCGGAGCGGGCTTTCTTGGATACGCTTTATCTGAACAGCAATTATTATTTCGACAATCCGTCTTCCCTAAACAGGGATAAGGTGCTTTCAATCTTGCCGATTTACGGCAATAAGACTTTGGAGAAAAGAGTTAAAAAAATCTTAGGATAATGGATACAAACAAACATAAATACTTTATGCTTCAGTTGCTGAAGGATATTTTCTCAGATGCTCTGCTTTCCTCCGTCTTGGCATTCAAGGGCGGTACAGCAATGATGTTTTTTCATAATCTGCCTCGTTTTTCCACCGATTTGGATTTTAATTTATTAAATGTAGATAAAGAAGAAGAGGTGTTTGAGAGGGTAAGGGAGATTGTTTTGAGGTATGGCAAGATTCACGATGAGGCGAGAAAGTTCTACGGAATCATTATTGTTTTGGATTATGGTATTGGAGAACGAAAGCTGAAGATAGAGATTTCAAGGCGTCAGTTTGACAATCGGTATGAAATCCGAAACTATTTGGGCATGCAAATGCGGGTTATGGCTAAAGAAGATATGTTTACCCATAAACTTTGCGCATTGCTTGACAGGCCGGAAATAACCGGCAGAGATGTCTTTGATTGCTGGTTCTTCCTTAAGGAGAGGACAGCCATTAATAAGGAGATAGTGGAATCCAGAACGGGGATGCCCATTGCTGATTATCTTGACAAGTGTATCGAAAACATACAGAAGTTATCTGAAAAGAGCCTTATCAGCGGTTTGGGCGAACTGACTGAGGGCGACATCAAAGAGTTTGTTCAGCACGGTCTTAAAGATGAACTAATCTCCTTATTGAAGATGTTTAAAGCCTTTCCCTCCTATAGCAAGTAGGTAAACCATTTTTCCCAATAAACCTGAATCATATAAATATGTTGAAAGTAATAGCTACAATTTTGCTTCTTTGCGTGTCCAATATTTTCATGACATTCGCATGGTACGGACACCTCAAACTACAAGAAATGAAAATCACCGAAGGATGGCCGCTTATCTGGGTGATTCTGCTGTCGTGGGGTCTTGCATTTTTTGAATATTGCGCTCAGGTTCCCGCAAACCGTATCGGTTTTATCGACAATGGCGGTCCTTTCAACATAGTGCAGCTCAAAGTAATTCAAGAGGTCATCTCCCTTACCGTCTTTACAGTAATAGTGGCCTTCCTCTTCAAAGGTCAAAGCCTCCAATGGAATCACATGGCCGCCTTCCTCTGCCTCGTCGCCGCCGTCTTCTTTGTGTTTTTGAAATAGAAATCACGATAGTTTTGTCCGTTTTTCCAAGCGTTTTTCACAACTTTTGTCCGCTTTTTCCATGAAAATTCAGGTGGTTTTGTCCGTTTTTTCCATACGAATTCGAGAGTTTTGTCCGTTTTTTCGAGAGAGGCGGTGATAATTTATAATGTCCGCAACCCAAAAAGCCTCTACTTCCCCTGCGTAAATGAGCGGTATTCCAGGGGCGTCATTCCGGTATGCTGACGGAAGGCGGTGAAGAAATAGTCCTCGTTTTCATACCCCGCATCGAAGGCGATTTGATTGACAGGAAGATTTGTGTTGGTAAGGGCTTCCTTTACATGATTCATCCGCACAAGCTTAATGTATTTGGCGGGAGAAAAACCTGTATAGTCTTTGAAGATTCGCCTGAAATTGGTGTAGCCCATGCAAAGATGCTCCGCAATCTCCTGCGGGCGGATGGTGTTGTATTTGTCCGCAATCAAGATTTTCGCCCGATTCATTTGCTGTGCCGATTCAGAGAAGGCCTCATTGCGGGCGCGGAACCATGCCAAGCTCAAAAGATGCGAAACAACTCCGGACAGGCGCTGCTGGAAACCAGATTCCTGCTTGTCTGCGGTATTGATGGCTTCCATATACAATTCTACCACATCGCTTTGCAAACCCACATTCCAAACAGGCTTGGAAGGGGCGAAAAAACCATTCTTGACCCAAGTATCCATTTGGGGCCCTTTGAATCCTATCCAATATTCTTTCCATCCGGTATCCGTATCCGGCGCATAGGAGTGCCATTCGCCCGGAAACAAAAGGAAAAAAGACCCTTTTTGCAAAGAAACAGAATTAGGAACAGATGCACTTTTGAAAGTCCCTCTCCCTCGAGTGAGATACAAAAGCTGATATTCATCCAAAGTCCTGCCGCGTTCGCGGGTAAAAAGATAGCGGGACGGGTGCCCTTGCGGGGGATATGGCTCGCCTGCCTTTACATTCTGAAAGCCCACTGAATTCACCGCCATGCCCCAAAGCAAGTCATTGGGTCCGACCGCCAAGTATTTCAAGTGTATAGCATCTTCCATTTGCTAAAGATATTCACATTTTGTCAAAAATCAAAGTTTTCATTGCATAAACAGCACTATATCAAACAAATATCATAATAAATTTGCATCATTAAATAAAGTTTATGAGCCACAACACTAAAATGCACTCTTTCCTTGCCTTCGACTGCGGGGCAACTTCGGGCAGAGGGATTCTTGCCCGCTGCGACGGAAAGTCCTTTTCAATGGAAGAAGTTTACCGGTTTCCTTCAGAGATAATTCAAAAAGACGGCCGCATGTATTGGGATGTACATGCCATGTTCCGCCATTTTGTAAGTTGCCTGAAAGAGCTCGGCTCAAAGAATATTAAAATCGATTCCATCGGAATTGATACTTGGGGTGTCGATTTCGGACTTATAGGTACTGACGGGTCTTTGCTGGGAAATCCCCGATGCTACAGGGACCCTTATACTGTGGGGATTCCGGAAAAAGTATATGAAATCATCCCCAGCAAAGAGCTTTATGCATCCACCGGCATCCAAATAATGAATTTCAATACCATCTTCCAATTATTTGCTCAAACCCGCGAAAACGACAGCTCCCTTATGGCGGCGGAAAGCTTGCTTTTCATGCCGGACCTGCTCTCGTTTTTATTGACAGGAAACAAAGTTTGCGAATATACCGATGCTTCCACCTCCGGAATGATGGACCAAAACTCCCGCCAATTCAATAAGGCATTATTGGAAAAGCTCGGTATCCGTACGGATATTCTTCTGCCAATTGTACAGCCGGGCATTAAGGTGGGTACATTAAAGAAAGAAATTGCTTTAGAGACAGGGCTTGGAGAGTTGCCGGTAATAGCTGTCGCAGGGCACGACACTGCATCTGCAATAATAGCGGTACCTGCCGAGAATGAGCATTTTGCTTATCTTTCCAGCGGCACCTGGAGCCTTATGGGGATAGAGGCGCCGTCGCCAATCATAAATGAAGAATCGGCACGTTTGAATTTTACCAATGAGGGAGGGATAGAGGGGACCACCCGTTTCCTTAAGAATATTACCGGAATGTGGCTGCTTGAGAGCTGTAGAAAGATTTGGAAGGCACAAGGGAAAGATTATGGCTATGCCGCCCTTATGGAGATGGCGCTTGCGGAGGCTGCCTTTAAAGGGCGTATAAATCCGGATGACCCCCGTTTTGCCGCTCCGGAAGATATGGTTATGGAGATTAAGGCCGCGCTTGGAAAAGACGTGAGCGATGCTCAAATAGTAAGCTGCATATATCATTCATTGGCGGATCGTTATAAAGAAGTGTTAACGATGCTGCAGGGCTTTGCCCCGTTTAAGATTGAAAAACTTCACATAATAGGTGGCGGCAGTGCCAATGACCTCCTTAATCAATGGACTGCGGATGCCATCGGCATTCCCGTTATAGCAGGGCCGACAGAAGCTACCGCCATAGGAAATGTGATGATTCAGGCAAAGGCGGCAGGCCTCTTTAAAGACAGATGGGAAATACGCCGCCTTATTGCCTCTGCCTTTGCAGTAAAAACTTTTTTGCCAAACAATTAAAAACACAAATATTATGAAAGAAGCACAAATTCTCAAGTCGTACGAAGTAGCGCGCGAGCGCTATGCCGAACTTGGCGTAGACACAGACAAAGCAGTCGAAATTCTTGAAGCAACCCCCATATCCCTGCATTGCTGGCAGACTGATGACGTTATGGGTTTTGAAAGCGATGCCGGCCTGTCGGGCGGTATCCAAACCACAGGCAATTATCCCGGACGGGCCCGTAACATCGATGAGGTTCGTAAGGATGTCTTATTTGCAAAAAGCCTTATAGCCGGTAGTCACAGGCTTAACCTTCATGAAATCTACGGCGATTTCCAAGGTAAATTCGTAGATCGCGACGAGGTTGAGGTAAAGCATTTTGAAAGTTGGATTCAGTGGGCAAAGGAAAATGGTTTCAAATTGGATTTCAATTCCACCTCCTTCGGGCATCCGAAGAGCGGCAATCTTTCGCTTTCCAATCCCGACCCGACCATCCGCGAATTCTGGATTGAGCATACCAAGAGATGCCGCCGCATTGCAGATGCAATGGGTAAGGCCCAGGGAGACCCGTGTATAATGAATATCTGGGTGCACGATGGCTCGAAAGATTTGATTGTGGACCGCCACCTTTACCGTAGGATTTTTGCCGAAAGCTTGGATGAGATTCTTGAGGAAGAACTTCCCGACATGAAGACCTGCCTTGAGGCAAAACTCTTCGGAATAGGTCTCGAAAGCTATACCGTGGGCTCTCACGATTTTGTTGGCGGCTATTGCGCCACCCGCAATCTGATCTATACCCTGGATACCGGCCATTACGAAATGACGGAGAATGTGAGCGATATGGTTGCTTCTCTGCTTTTGTTTGTTCCCGAACTCATGCTTCACGTGAGCCGTCCCATCCGCTGGGACTCCGACCACGTTACCATCATGAATGATCAAACTCTGGATTTATTCAAAGAAATTGTCAGGGCGGATGCTCTTTCGCGCAGCCATATAGGTTTGGATTATTTCGATGCCGCCATCAATCGCATAGGCGCTTACGTGATAGGCACCCGCGCTACACAGAAGTGCTTGCTGAGCGCCCTCTTGGAGCCTCTCGCCAAACTTCGCGAATACGAAAAAGCCGACAAGGGCTTCCAGCGCCTGGCTCTTATGGAAGAGGCTAAAACCCTCCCGTTCGGCGCAGTGTTCGATTATTTCAATCTTAAAAATGAGGTTCCCGTGGGTGAGGCCTTCATCCCGGAAATCGAAAAGTACGAACAAGAAGTTACTTCTAAGCGATGAATATATTTTTCGGGCTCATTATTATAGCAATAGGGGCGTTTTGCCAGTCCAGCAGCTATGTTCCCATCAATAAGATAAAGTCTTGGAGCTGGGAAAGCTACTGGATTGTTCAAGGCGTCTTTGCGTGGTTGCTTTTCCCCCTCTTGGGAGCGCTTTTGGCAGTTCCTGCCGGAGAAAGCTTATGGGGGCTCTTCGCATCTCATCCCAAGGAAAGTCTGCTGACGATGATGTTCGGTGTGCTATGGGGAGTAGGCGGGCTTACCTTCGGACTGAGCATGCGCTATTTGGGCGTTGCATTGGGTCAAAGCATAGCCCTCGGTACCTGTTCCGCCCTTGGAGCAATCTTGGGACCTGTCCTTACGGGACGAGCGGCTGATCTTACATCTGCAGTGATTATAGGCGTGATTGTCACTCTTGTGGGAATAGCCATAATAGGCGTTGCAGGCGCAATGAAATCCGCAAGCATGCCTGAGGAAGAGAAAAAGAAGGCGGTTAAAGACTTCAATTTCGGAAAGGGATTATTCGTGGCGGTTTTGGCGGGCCTTATGAGCGCCTGCTTCAATATAGGCCTGAGTTTCGGCGCTCCTCTTACATGGGCCGAGACCAAGCCTATCTTTGCTTCGCTCCCGGCCACGCTTCTTGTTACCTGCGGCGGTTTTCTCACCAATGCGGTTTATTGTTTCTCGCAGAACACCAAGAATAAAACTTGGGGAGACTACAAGCAGACCCGCGTTTGGAGTAACAATTTAGTGTTCTGCTGCTTGGCGGGCCTCTTGTGGTACAGCCAATTCTTCGGTCTCAGCTTAGGCAAGGGCTTCCTTGTGGAATCTCCAGTACTCATTACTTTCAGCTGGTGCATACTTATGTCTCTGAATGTTGTATTCAGCAATGTTTGGGGCATCATTCTCAAAGAATGGAAGGGTGTTTCGCGTAAGACCATTGCAGTTTTGGTGAGCGGACTCGTGGTGTTGATAATCAGCACCTTCCTGCCTCAATTATTATAAAGATTCATAAAGATGAAAAGCATATTGGATAGCAGACCGGCTCTGAAAGCCGAAATAGATAAGGTAGCGGAAGTAGCCGGATATCTTTGGGAAAAAGGATGGGCCGAGCGCAACGGCGGCAACATCACCATCAATATAAGTGAGATGGTAGATGATGTTATGCGTAAACTCCCCTCAATCAGCCCTCCCAAAAAAATAGGCAAAATCCTGCCTCATTTGAAAGGCTGCTGGTTCTATTGCAAGGGGACCCAGAAACGCATGCGCGACCTTGCGCGCGCCCCTATGGAAAACGGCTCAATCATCCGCATCTCGGAAGATTGCATTCATTATGAAATAGTTGCCGATGCCCTTGTCGCTCCCACCTCCGAACTCCCATCGCATTTGGCGGTTCACGACTACCTGCTTTCCAAGGACTCCCCGTATCGAGCATCATTGCATACCCACCCGATAGAGCTGGTAGCCCTGACGCATTCCAATAAATGGTTGGAAAAGGATGCCGCTACCCGCATGCTATGGTCTATGATTCCGGAAACCAAGGCTTTCTGTCCGAGAGGACTCGGTATGGTGCCGTATATGCTCCCTTCCAGTGTAGAGCTTGGCGAGGCAACAATCCGGGTTATAGACGAGGATTACGATGTGGTGATGTGGGAAAAACACGGCGTATTCGCAGTGGATACCGATATCATGAACGCTTTCGACCAGGTGGATGTGCTTAACAAAGCCGCCCAAATTTACATCGCATCGCGCAATATGGGTTTCGAACCGGATGGTATGTCCTCCGAGCAAATGCAGGAACTCTCCAACGTTTTCGGCCTGCCGAAATAAAGCCGGCCGGGCCGTTTGGTTCTCCGGCATTTTTGGAGTATCTTTAAAAAATATCTAACTTTGGGATTGAGAGCGTATGCTTTCAATTTAAGTTCTTCATATATACCACTTAAATACTGAATCAATATGAATATCTCAAAATTTTGTCTTATTCCTCTCTTGGCATTTATGTTTACCGTCCCCCTTAGCGCTCATAAATATATCAACATAAGCTCCGGCTTAGAAGAGCCCCTCACATATATTGACATATCGGCAACACTTTTCACTAATGAAGAGGATGATTCTGTGCCTGACAGCCTCCAATCCAAAGCCGGAAAAAGCAATAGAAATGTAATGCTAAATGCTGAGTCGGCTACAATTCCGCGGGAAATCAATATAGGTCTGCCCGAAAGCGGCACCGGCGCAATTGTTTATGTAGATGGAATGAAGCATGCAAGTGGTTTGCCTCGAGCCCATTTCCATTGGGCAGGAGGTAATGCTTATGAGTCTATAAAAACAATGAGCATCATTGAATCTCTAATTTATACCGGTGAGATAGGCATTGTCGTTGATTCAAAAACAAAGATGGGTGGGGAACTTCTCTCCGGCAGATTTACAGCAAGCACTTCCACCAATGGATTGCTTCGTTTTGATGGAATCCTGAGCGGTCCGATAAATAAAAAGAAAGGCCTCTATTTCTCGACAGGAGCTTACTTTAATTATGACCCAACCAATGTGAATGCGCCCGGCAGATATTTTATCGACCAAAAACAAATTTTGCAATTTTCTTTATCAAAAAGATGGTTGACGTCAAATTTGGATTTCATTTACAGATATTCACGATGTGATGATAATATCGATAATGGTTACAGCGTGGCCCCATTCGTTTACAACGGTAACGGCAGCATCACTGAACTTGAAGGCTTTAAAATCGGCCATGATTGCTATATGCCCGAGGATGATGAAGTTACCTGGCGCGACATAGTATCGGGAGAAATGAAGTCTTCAAGGCTTGGCAAGATGGACAAGCGCTACTTGCACGATTTGTCGCTCAAGTATTCATCTATTACAGCCAATGACTGGGATTTGAGGGCCTCCTATCACCTTTGTCTTATGACTCCAAGCCAGTATACGCGCATAGTATTGTCATCAATTCACAAAGATGGTGAGAAGTTCGTACAAAACAGGCTTGTGACAGTAGAGGACCAAAAGACTTTTGACAATGAATTTTTGTTAGAGGTCAGAAAGAGATTCTCCCGTCATAATCTAAGACTTGGTTTGGATATCATATATGCCAAGCAGTATGATGCCGGCTCCACTTTTAATTTTGCTCATACGGTTGAGGCAAATCCTCAAAGGCTTAAACACAATGGAGCATATACCTGGAATTACAACAACAGCGGGCTTTATCTTGATGCTCAGCGCATGTCAGTAGTCGTGTACGGAATGGACCAATGGCAACTTGGCCGCAATCTCAGACTTAGCACCGGTCTAAGAGTCAGGTATCTGTCAAACAGTCCAATCTGCGCACCATTCGACCGAGAGACCGGTATTAACAATAGGCAAACAGGTGATTTCTATCTCGGTAGTCCGAACTGTGAACTTAAGGAAATACCGATTAACGGTTTTGATTATTCTGTGTCTGAGGCTTTGTCCTGGCGTTTGACAGGCAGGCTGTTTGCCAATGCGGAAGGCTTTTACAGTCTCACTAACAAATCCACCCTATATTTCAAAGGTGCAAATATTCCATCACTCAAGGCCATAGGCAATGCTTATGCCCGATGCGGTTTGTCTTACGATAACGAATGGATGGATGTGGCCTGCCTTTTTTCTTATATCACCAGTTGGAATAATGCCAAGATTATGGATGTATCTGACAGTTCTACCGGAGAAATCATCCCTTGGACAGCCCAGTACGGCATCCGTACTTTCGGCGTGACTCTAGACGGGAACATTCATTTCGGCGGATTCAAACTTCATATGCTGGGCACATGGCAAGATCCACGATACAAAAACTATCGCAATGAGTTCAACTTCTCAGGTGGAACAAAAATAATAGATTATTCAGGCAAATTCGTTACCGGAATATCTCAAGGCATGATCGAATTCGACCCCTCCTATTCATGGAACAGATACAAGGTTTGGTCAAGTATCCGATACTATAGCAAACAATATGCAAGCAGAAACAATTTGGCATATTTTGACGGGCATTTCGAGACCTTTGCGGGTTTTAGTGCAAATCTGAAAAAGTATGGAGAATTGGCCCTTAATATAGTTAATGTGCTTGGAGATAAAGGAGCCAACGGCAGTCTGGACATTGTTGATACAATAGAGGACTCTGACATCCTGATCAACTACCTGACATCCGGCACATACATCCGACCATTCATGGTCGAAATGAGCTATACATATAGTTTTTAAGTTTTACCGAATCAAACGGCCAAATTTTACCATGGCAAACGACCAAGATTTCCTGTTATAAAAATTGAACTTGTGATGCCATTAATTTCTTGAAAGACTCATATGTGTTGATTTCAGACTCCTTGGCAGAAGCGGAAACAACTTTGGTTTGGATTTGCATGGCGGGCTTGGATATTATGCGTACCATATTGTTATGCGTTTGAGCTTCTCCAAATAATTCGACCTCGTACCACATGCCTCCGCCAATAGGAATAGGGCTTTGAGATACATTCGCAGGATGTGCACTCTTTATAAGGAACGCCATAAGTGATTACTTCCGCGAAACTGCCTTCCGCAGTGTCTCCGGCATTAGCGACTCTTTTACTTCCTATTGCCACAGCAACCTCATTTTCTCCATACCACAACTTTATCCCTCCCAATCCAACTGTCTTATCAACGAAATATTCGTCACATCCCGCATTTTCTTCTTTCTGCTGTTTTTCGCTCGGATACCAAAGATATTTTCGCAGTTCCATAGCGGGGCCGCGTTTGGAATATACATCTATCGCTCCGGAATCATTGAAATATATCCGAAGCGCCATAAAGCTGTTTTCAACAGCCGGGCCATGATGACCGACCTTTCTGTATTGCTTATTGTCGAATGCCTCTATTCTGTTGACTTGTACAGAATCGGTACGCCAAAACAGACTCCAGGATGTTTGGGCGCTTAAGCTCTGAGCACAAAAGAGCAGAGACAGGATGAAATATACACTTGTTTTTTTCATTGGGATTGATTGAGGAATTTAAAGTATTACAAAGATAATCAAAGAAATAATACTATCTTTGAAAACAAAACCGCTTTATTCCACACCTATGAATAAGACATTGAAACTATTCGTCTTCACATTGGCGATAATCGCCCTTTGGGCGTCATGTACACCTCCTGAACAACTTGTACATGTTACCGGCATCTCCTTGGATAAGACAGAGCTTACGATGACTGAAGGGGAGGAGACGACTCTCACTGTGACCATTGCTCCCGATAATGCCACAGATAAATCCATAACTTGGACAAGCATTAACGAAACCGTGGCAACGGTATCCGCAGAAGGCTTGGTGAAAGCACTGAAAGCCGGCTCTGCAACAATAAAGGTTATAACTGCTGACGGAAAGTTTACTGCCTCCTGCATTGTGACTGTGAATGCGCCCATGGGGGTGATAACGGGCGAAGCGACTCATATTTCCTGCCAAAGCGCGATGCTCTCCGGAAAAATCAGTCCGCAGACTTCTGATGAGAATTTGAAGTTCGGGGTGCTTTATTCCACTTCCTCCGAGGTTCTTCCGGACTCATCTGTTGAGATTGAAGCCGAGTCATTTGATGCTGAGTATAATTATTCGGTATATACTGATGTTCTTGAGCCCGAGACCACATACTATTATAGAAGTTACATATCCAAGCAGGGAGAGGTCAAGTATGGCGAAATCAAATCGTTCAAGACTTTGGCCGTAAGCTCTATGATCGAGACTCAGGATGCAACGGACATTCATCCTCAATCCGCTGTGATGCACGCTTTCCTCGATTTGACAGACAGTCGTTATAATAGTTTGGAGTATGGCTTCGAGATTACTGCATACGAAGGCGCCGGCTACACCTATGCGGTCAAGGCCAACAACTATTCCGAGACCGGGAAAAAGTTTTCATATAACGACCAGAGTCTCTCAAGAGATACCAAGTACTCTTTTGCCGCATATGTAAAACTTGATGATATAATCCATAAAGGTGAGACAAAGACCTTCACCACACCATCAATTACTGCTTCCGTAACTGCTGAGGCATCCAATATTTTATATTATTCAGCAACAATTTCAGGCGATTTTACAGTGACTTCTCAAGGTATATTCAATAAGGCGGTTACTTTATATTACAGCACCGCGGCAAACACTTTGGAAGATTTGATAAGCAATGGTTTACAGGTAATAGCGACATTAAATTATGATAATACATACAGCATCGATTTAACATCTCTTAAAGAGTCTACCGCTTATTATTATGTGGTTGTTGCGAATGTGGATCAGGTAGAATTTTACACAGAAGTCAAAAGTTTTACGACAAAAACAATCAATGCTTCCGTGAGCGCAGATACGTCAAATGTTTTGTATTATACAGCAACAATTTCAGGCAAATTGACAGTTACTTCCGAAGGCGAGTTCACCAAGTCTGCGATTCTGTATTATAGTTCTACAGCAAATTCTCTTGAAGCCTTGAAGAATAACGGCACCAAGAACACATTAACCCTGAACAGTGATGGTACATATAGTATTTTCCTGACTTCCCTTAAAGATTTTTCCACCTACGCTTATGCTGTTGTCGCCAAGGTGGATGAAAAGGAATTCAGCTCGACCGTAAAAATTTTAAAAACAAAGGAAGAATTCTTTGAATCGGTTGCGTTGGGTTTGTCTGTAAGGTGGGCAAATATGAATGTCGAAGCTTATAAGAGCTGGGAATATGGCGGCCACTATGCATGGGGCGAGACCTCTGCAAAGAGCGACTTTAATTGGGGAAATTATACTTTATGTTCAGGAACCTACCAGACAATGACCAAATACTGCACTTCATCCGATTATGGAACAGTAGATAATAAGACAACTCTCGAATTAGTAGATGATGTTGCGAGAGTCAAGCTGGGCGGCGATTGGAGGATGCCGACAGCCGCAGAATGGGAGGAGCTTCTAAACAAAGACAATTGCACCTGGACGTGGGTAGAAGAGTATAGCGATGCAAAAATTCGGGGTTATATAGTACAAAGTAAGAAAGAAAGATTTACCGACAAGTTTATATTTTTGCCGGCTGCGGGCTACATCACAGATACGAACCACTTCGATCGGGGTACTAACGGCTTCTATTGGACCTCATCGCTCAACACGGAGCTACCATACCTGGCAGTTCGCTTCCATTTCTATTATATGGACATTAAAAGATGGAATTACATCCGCTACAGCGGAAACTCCGTTCGTGCCGTTAAAAAATAAAGCCTTTCCAAAACCAAGTCCCGGCATTATATAAAAAAACAGTTCTATTTGCTTTTTTTATTCTTCACTTGTTGGTCTTTCGTACATTTGCGCAGTACGGTTCAGAGGTGTGGTCGCCGGATTACCACACATAGTCTTTGATGGCGGTCAGGAGAACCGCACGGTAGAAGGTCCGAAGCTCTATCGCCATAATGGTTATTATTGGATTCTTTGTCCTGCCGGAGGCGTGAAAGATGCGGGAAATTTTATGTACCTTTGCGCAATTATAATTTGATTGCCTGATTAAGGCAATCATTATTATTGCTGCAGGGGGTTGTGGAGCATATCAAGGACGCAGAAATAGTCGCAGCTTATAATAAAGTGAAAGAAATTTAGTTTATGAAACCCACAAAACGTAGTTTTAAGTATTGGCAGTGGCGGGTCATCATCAGTTCGATGATAGGCTATTCAATGTTCTACTTTGTCCGTAAGAACTTTTCGTTTGCGATTCCGCTGCTGCAGAATGTTTATCCGGAAATAACCAAGGCTCAGTTCGGAGCCATTATGTCCGCAGGAGGAATCATTTATGGCGTATCAAAACTAATCAACGGAGTTTTAGGCGACCGCACCAATGCCCGTTGGCATCTTGTTGTCGGACTTTCAGTCTGTGTTCTTGCAAACATTCTTTTCGGCTTTACAGATAAACTCACTACGCTCCTTACAGGAGCCACAGGCGGCCCTGATTTTATCGGCGGATTCGTTACGATAATGGGTGTCCTGTATATCATCAATCAGATATTCCAAGGTTGTGGATTCGCGCCTTGCAATCACCTTATGGTGAGTTGGGTGCCGCCGCAGGAACTTGCTACAAAGATGAGTTTATGGAATACATCCCATAGTATAGGCGCATTTGCAGTGTCCGTAATTTGTGGATATATGACCTCCTGGCAGTTGGCTTTCTGGGTCCCTGCCTCTATAGCCTTTGTGGGAATATTCTTTATCATAATTACTCTTAGAGATACTCCTAAATCGGTTGGTCTCCCTGAATTGCCTAAGGTAAAGGGAGAGTTGGATGATGATAAAGCTAAAGACAAAAAAGAGTGGAGAAAATTCCTCATTCAAAAAGTCTTCCTTAATCCTATTGTATGGATATTGGCAATAACCGACCTGTTCGTTTATATAGTGCGTTTCGCAATTCTTGACTGGGGTCCTTCCATGCTCCAAGATATGGGTTTAAGCGCAGCTTTGTCCGGCTGGACAGTTGCAATTTTCGAGGTGGCGGGATGTCTTGGAATGATTGTCGCAGGACTTGTTTCGGATAAACTTTTCAAGAGTCAATCCCAGCGTGTATGCGCCATAGAGATGGCTCTGGTTGCCGTTTGTATGGTGGCTCTGCATTTTATCCAGGATATGAATTCTCCCGTACTCTTCCTAATCGTGCTTGCCCTTGCAGGTTTCTTCCTTTACGGCCCTCAGGCTCTTCTCGGGGTAATCGCCTCCAACGAGGTTTCCAAGAAGGCTGCTTCTTCCGCCGTTGGAATTATAGGATTCATGAGTTATCTCAGCACTCTCATTACAGGATATCCGCTTGGAAAATTCGCCGACACCTTTGGTTGGCGCCCGATTTTCCTCCTTATGACAGGTGTCGCCCTTATAGGCACTTTAACCATTGCAGTCCTCTGGAACCGCAAAATTGCAGTTAATTAACGTTTAAGGGCTGCTGCTAACTGTGCCCAAGAATTTTATTATAAATTTTGTCAATTATTTGAATTATTGACAAAAAATATATAATTTTGCATCATAATGACAACGAAAGATATCATACGATGCTATGCAGGTTTGCAGCCTGAGCAGAGATTCTCGCGAAAAAACCTTCTGTCTTGGATGCGGGATGTGGGATTGTTCCGTGATGGCTCTGAAGCGGCAATCAATTTGTCCCTAAGCCTAATGCTGAAAAGCGGAGAGCTTATTAAAGAATCTTGGGGCACCTATATTTTACCTTTACAAAAAAAGCGTCTTTTTATACCGATTCCAAGCAATGAGATCAGAGACATAAATCATTTATTGAAAGTTGAGTTTTCATACACTAGAATTTGCGTTTGGGATCCTCAAATCATTGTTCCCTTCATGCAGCATATTCCTAATCTAAATTTGCTGATTGTTGAGATTGAGAGGATTGCCATGGAACCAGCGTTCAATCTCCTGCAGGAAAAGGTAAGTGACCGGAGAGTAATCTTTAATCCCTCTTCTGAAGATTATGCCCGTTATGTCTCCGGCTTCCCCAGCATCATTGTTAAACCCTTGATTTCCCAAGCTCCGTTAATCAATTTCGGAGGAATCAATATGCCAAGCCTGGAGAAGGTGATGGTTGATATTTCCGGCGACGTGGAGTTTTCTTTCGCCCAGGGAGCAGAACTTTATACCATTTATGAAAATCTCTTGTCGTCCTTTGTTGTTAACTATAAAGCACTTTATCGGTATGCCGATCGACGTGCCCGGAGAAGTCAAGTTGAGAGTATTGTAAAAACCTGTGAGCCATGATATTGAAAGAAAGCAGAGAGTTGGAATGGATTCAGCAGCTTCGAAGCCGCTACCCTTATACGAATCCGACTCTGATTGAGAAGGCCATCCGTGCCTTTTCATTGTTGGAGGCTCTTGCAGTATCAGGATGTCCGTTTGTTTTCAAAGGCGGAACTGCTCTAATGCTGCATATGAACAGTGCAAAACGAATTTCAATAGATGTCGATATCATATGCGAACCCGGTACGGATGTGATTGGCTATCTGAATAAAACGGCACGGGAATATGGCTTCGGGGAAGTTGTATCCGGCGAAAGAATCTCCAGGACGAATGTCCCAAAGACACACGCAAAGTGTTATTATTCTGTATCCTACCACACCAATCCATTATTATTGGCAGGAGAGGAGGAAGAAAAGATTCTCTTGGATGTCCTTTTCGATGAAGTAGAGTACCATGAGCTGGTAAAAAAAACAATCGTGAGTCCTTTCCTTCAGACTGACGACAACCCCGTATATGTGAATATGCCCAGCTTGATGGATATTCTCGGCGACAAGATGACAGCGTTTGCCCCGAATACCACTGGAATCCCTTACTTTAAGGATGAGAAGCGATGCTCAATGGAAATCATCAAGCAGTTGTTTGATGTCGCTTCAATCTTTGATCAAACGACAAATCTGGATGTCGCCAGGAATACGTTCTCCCGTATTGTCCCTATTGAATTGTCCTATCGTGACAAGCAGATGTTGAGTGAGAACGATGTACTGAACGACATTTTGAATGTCTCCCGGATTATTTGTACTTGGGGCTATGACGATGCTTTCCAATATGGCGAACTATCTGATGGTGTGGGACGTGTCAGGGATTTCATTCATAGCGAACGCTATAACTATGACTGTGCCGTAGTGAACGCATCCAAGGCGGCATATCTTGCTGCGCTGGCCCTCACGGGTAAGAATGAGGTACTTCATTTCGACCCTCATATGGACCTGACGGGTGTTTCTCTCTCAAGCGCAGTAGATCCCAAATTGAAACGCCTCAAGAAGTATAGACCTGAAGCCTTCTATTATTGGAGTTTGGTTGATTTACTTTTGAAGGTGTAGAGAATATAAGACAATTATTATACGCAAAAAGCCGGCGCAAACTGCACTGGCTTTTTTTGTGCCTCGGGCGGGAATTGAACCCGCACGGACATTTCTGTCCAAGGGATTTTAAGTCCCTCGTGTCTACCATTCCACCACCAAGGCGAGGGTGCAAATATACGGAAAATTTTATGTACTTTTGTATACTATGACAATCACAATTATTATTCTTGCCGTCCTTGCCATTCTCGTGATATGGGGGATTGGCCTGCAGCGCAAACTTGTAAGCGCAGAAGAACTTTGCAAAAACTCCATGAGCCAGATTGGCGTACAGCAAAACAGCCGTTGGGATGCTCTCACGGCTCTTGCTGATCTTGTTAAAAGCTACAACGAGCACGAGTACAAAACCATTATGGAAGTAATCGGCCAGCGCAAAGAGATAACTCCGAGCAGCTCTGCCGCTGAAGCTCAGGTGCAGGAGGATGCTTTGAGCAAAGCTTTCGGGCAGATAAAATTAGTTGTGGAGCGTTATCCCGAACTCAAAGCCAACCAGCAGTACCTCAAGACGATGGACAGCGTGAACACCTATGAAAACCAGGTGCGTCTTGCCCGTATGACCTACAACGATACTGTTACCAAGTTCAACCGAATGGTGCGTCAGTTCCCTGACAGCATAATCGCCGGTCTTCTGCGTTTCGTTCCCAAGGACTATCTGGCCGAGCCTGCAGGAAAGACCGACATGCCATCAATGAAGGTATGAGGCGCTTTTCAGCCATTGCGGCGGCCTTGCTTTTCAGCATTGCCGCCTTTGCTGATGCCCCTGCAATCAGGAATATCGATATCAGTGTCAGCTTGCAGCGGGATGGCAGTGCAAATATAAGCGAGGTATGGGATGTAAGGGTTACGGAAGGCACCGAATGGTATCTTGTCCGCAACAATTTGGGCGACATTTCCATAGAGAATCTGAGCGTGAGCGATGAAAGCGGCCTTGACTATATAAACGAAGGCAGATGGGATGTAGACCGCTCCATATCGAAAAAGGCCGGAAGGTGCGGTTTGCATTATACCGGAGATGGCGTGGAGATTTGCTGGGGCTTGGGCAGTTACGGCGACCATGTCTATACCGTGAGCTATACCATGACAAATGCGGTAAAGAGCCTTTCCGATGCCGATATGCTGCATTTACAATTGGTTTCTCCGGGTCTTTCAAGCCGTCCCAAGACTGTGAAGGTAAGGATAAGCAATGTGCCGGACAGCACCCGTTTTTGGGGCTTCGGCTTTGAGGGGGAATCATTCAAAGATGGGGAAGATATTGTTTTCGAGAGCAGCGAGTCGTTTTCCCGAAAATCTTCGGTAATAGTGCTTTTGCGCTTCGAAAAAGGCTTTTTCAATAGTTCGAGCGTGCGAAACAGGGGCTTTGAAGAGGTGCTTGCGAAAGCCCTTGAGGGGTCCAGGTTTGAGGATGAAAAAAAGGATAGGAATGATTTCTTGGAAGAACTCCTCAACATCTTTTTAATATCTCTTCCTTTCCTTATTGTTTTCGGCGGGTTAGCCGGTTCTGCTGCAAGCAAAAGGCGTATACTCGGTTGCAAACCATCGAAGGTGGAATGGAGCAGAGAGGTGCCGTATGATGGCGATTTGCAAAAGAGCAATTATACCCTTAAACGCTTGGGCGAAACCGGAAAAGCTGGCAATACCTATGCTTCCGCCCTTATTTTAAGGATGATTTATAAGGGAGCAATTCAGATAATAAAGAAAGATGAAAAAAAGATAGATTTAGCCTTTAACGACAGCAAGGCCGGTGCCCTTGATGCCAATGCACGAGGTCTTTATGATATGATGAAAGATGCTTCCGGAAAAGATGAGATATTGCAGGAGAAAGAGTTTTCCAAGTGGTCGCGCAGGAATTACCGCCGTGTAAATAAATGGATAGAAAGCTCTTTGGAGTCGGGCCGGGACAGCCTTGAAGCAGCATCGCTGATTGAAGGGCAAAGATACACTCCCAAAGGCCAGGCGGAAGCCCGCAAACTGCTCGGCTTTAAGAAATTCCTTAACGACTTTACACTTGTAGGAGAGAGGACTTCCCGTGAAGTGGGGCTGTGGCAGGATTATTTGGTGTTCGCCTCGATTTTCGGCATTGCCGACAAGGTGGCAAAAGAACTGCACGATATAGATCCTCAATTCTTCGAGGAGGTAATGGCTTACGACTTCAATACCGTGAATTGGATACTTTGGAGGAATTCCATGCTTTCCAATTCCATCACCAATGCGCAAGTGCGTGCGGCAGATGCCATGAGCCGCAGCAGCGGCAGTTTCGGCGGTTTCGGCGGAGGTACTTCTTTCGGAGGCGGCGGCGGTTTCAGCGGCGGCGGTTTCGGCGGCGGAGCGCGTTAGGACCGGCTGGAGCATGCGTCAGTCGAATCGTTCGCAAAGAGAAAATCGCCTACGGTAGCGCTTGTCTACAACAAATCGGCAAGCACGATTGCCGTCATGGCTTCTACAATTACAGGAGTACGAAGGGCGAAGCAGACATCGTGACGTCCGCGCACCTGCAGAATTTCTTCGCGTTTTGTGGCGAAGTTCCAGGTTTTTTGCGGAGCTGCGATGCTTGAAGTGGGTTTTACCGCTACACGGAAGACAAGATCTCCGCTATTGGAAATTCCCCCGTTTATGCCTCCGGCTCCGTTTTTTATCGGTCCTGTCGGACCCCATGGGTCATTATGCTCTGAGCCTTTCATGCGCGCAGCGCGAAATCCATCTCCGAATTCTATCCCGCGAATACCCGGAATAGCAAAAATAGCGTGCGACAGCAAAGACTCCATTCCATCCCAAAAAGGTTCACCTAAGCCAATGGGCAGGCCCTTTACCCGGCATTCAATAAGCCCTCCCAAAGAATCTCCTTCCTTTGCCGTACGATCCAACAGCGCATCCCACTTGCTTTTGTCGGTTTCGCCGCCTATTTCCAACAGTTCAGCATTAATTGTAAATTCCGGCGGGGTGAAGTTGTCATCTTCTTCTTCCACCGACTTTTGCATTTTGTCATGCGGGAGTTTGGAAAAATCCGCCCCCTCCGTCTCCTCCATTCCCTCTTCAAGCTCGGGATTAAAATGGAATTTGAGTATTTGCTTGGCTACAACCCCCGCAGCTACAATGGGTAGTGTAAGGCGGCCGGAAAAATGTCCGCCGCCGCGCGGGTCGTTTGCAAAATTATATTTTATATTAGCCACCAAATCAGCATGGCCCGGTCGAGGCATATCATCGAATTTAAGGTAGTCCTGGCTTTCCACATTGCTGTTCCAAAAGATGATGGTAAGAGGAGCGCCCGTTGTGAGTCCGTTATATGCGCCGCTCAAAACCCTTGCTCTATCGGCCTCTTTGCGTTTAGTGGTACCCTTGCCTCCGGGGGCGCGACGGGCAATATCTTTTTCAAACTCATCTTCATAGAGAGGTATGTTTCCGGGCACGCCGTCAATGGTTACACCTATGGCGGGGCCGTGAGATTCGCCGAATATTGTAACCTTGAAATATTTACCGAAGCTGTTCATAATTATTGCTCTTTAGAATTCAATGCGAAGTTAGCATTTTTAATGTAATTATTGATAATAGCGGGATTTTATGTAAATTTGTTTACTATGGATAATGAAGTTTTAAAAGCAATAAGGGAACGCCGCAGCATTAGGCGTTTCCGCGGAGAACAAATAAAAGACGAGGAATTGCAAGCGATATTGGAAGCCGGCACTTGGGCTCCCACAGCGCGCGGCACGCAAGAACCTCTGATTTTTGCTGTACAAAACCCCGAAATCAATTCTAAACTGCGCAGGCTCAATGCGCTGACATGGAAAAGAGAAGATATCGACCCCTATTTCGGAGCCCCCACCATCGTGCTGGTTTTCTCGAAGGAATCCAATAAAAACTGCCTCAAGGATGGAAGTTTGGTTCTCGGAAACATGCTGCTTGCGGCTCATAGCCTTGGCCTCGGCGCCTGTTGGATAAACCGTTGCCAAGAAATGTTTGAGGAAGAAGGGGGCGCAGCCCTTCGCAAACAAATCGGGGTGCCGGAAGATTATTATGGAGTGGGGAGTATGGCTCTCGGCTATATAGGCCACGAGCCCCCTGCACCGAAGCCCAGAAAAGAAGGATATTACACGATTTTGAAATAAAGTAGTATCTTTGCAGTCCGTTATTTTTTGCGCGGGCGCGCGGGCTTTCTTATGGGAGAAAAGCAGCTTCTTAAAGATATTGTCAATCAGGAATATAAGGAGGGATTTGTAACATCCATCCGGCAGGATCTTATTCCCAAAGGTCTCAATGAGGAGATAATCCGGATAATCTCTGCAAAAAAGAACGAGCCTCAATGGCTGCTCGATTTCCGTTTGGATTCGTTCCGGAAATGGCAGAAGATGACCGCTCCCAAATGGGGCCATCTCAGCCGTCTGCCCGACATAGATTTCCAAGACATAATTTATTATGCCGCACCCATTCGGGATGAAGACAGGCCCGACCATATAGACCCCGCTCTTGAGGAAACTTTCGAGAAATTGGGCATTCCGGTACGCGAGCGTGAGATTCTGGCCGGTGTTAAACCCAAAAATTTTGAAACCATCGGTCTTGATGGAGAAGAACATAGTACCGAGGGTGTTGCTGTGGATGCCGTTTTCGATTCCGTGTCGGTAAGCACCACCTTCCGCAAGACTTTGGCAGAAAAAGGGATAATTTTTTGCAGTTTCGGCGAAGCGGTGCAGAATCATCCAGAATTGGTGCGTAAATATCTTGCCAGCGTAGTCCCCAATAATGACAATTTCTACGCAGCTCTCAATTCTGCGGTTTTCTCAGACGGCTCGTTCTGTTACATACCCAAAGGGGTGAAATGTCCCATGGATTTAAGCAGCTATTTTCGCATCAATGCCGCCGGCACAGGACAGTTCGAACGCACCCTGATTATTGCCGATGAAGGCTCAAGCGTAAGTTATATGGAAGGATGCACGGCTCCTATGCGAGACGAAAATCAGCTTCACGCCGCAGTGGTGGAGATTATTGTGGAGAAAGATGCCAGGGTGCGCTATTCCACTGTGCAGAACTGGTATCCCGGCGATGCCGAAGGAAAGGGAGGCATATTCAATCTTGTCACCAAAAGGGGCATTTGCAAAGAAGGGGCCCATCTTAGCTGGACCCAGGTGGAAACAGGCTCGGCAATCACATGGAAATATCCCTCCACCATCTTGAAGGGCGATAATTCCACCAGCGAATTCTATTCGGTGGCCCTTACAAATCATTACCAGCAGGCGGACACCGGCACAAAAATGATACATATAGGCGCCAATACCCGCTCCCGCATAATTTCCAAGGGAATCAGCGCAGGCCATAGCGAAAACTCTTATCGAGGTATGGTGCGCATGCTTCCTGGTGCTCGCAATGCCAGGAATTTTACCGAATGCGACAGTTTGCTGATTGGCGGCAAATGCGGAGCACATACCTTTCCGTTCATAAAAAGCAGTTGCCCGTCGGCCATAGTGGAACACGAGGCAAGCACTTCAAAAATCAGTGAGGACCAGCTTTTCTACTGCAATCAAAGAGGGCTCAGTCCCGAAGAGGCCACCGGTATTATAGTCAACGGTTACGCCAAAGAGGTGCTCTCGCGCCTGCCTATGGAATTT
>Ga0255345_1002616_pt1 | contig 22427 bp, 20 predicted proteins | sample wastewater_treat_6_FD_192415 | JGI IMG/M metagenome (GOLD analysis project Ga0255345, IMG submission 192415) | Wastewater microbial communities from Lulu Island WWTP, Vancouver, Canada - plant20 | ecosystem: Engineered > WWTP > Wastewater > Unclassified | place: Canada: Vancouver, British...
CCAAATCGAGAAATTCGTGAGCCGTATCGAGGATGTGAGCTCCCCAATCACCCAGTGCACCCATCCCAAAATCGTACCAACAACGCCACTGACCATAGTGGTAGTCCTTGTTATAGTCATGATAGAACTGTGCCGAAAGCCAGGTATTCCAATCCAGTGTTTCGGGAATAGGTTCAGCAGCCGGATATTTGTAGATGTTCGGATCCCAGCCATGCCAACGACGTGAGTTGTTCATATGTGCAGTGATCGCCGTCACATCTTTGATAATTCCTGCTTCTTTCCAGGCTTTGAACTGAAAATAGTTGGCATCGGAATGTCCTTGATTTCCCATTTGGGTAACCAAATTAGGATGTTTTTTTGCCATTTCGATCAAGAGCTCCGATTCGTGAAAAGTTCGCGTAAGTGGTTTTTCGACGTACACATGTTTCCCGAGAGAAAGAGCCAGCATGCAAACGGGGAAATGAGCGAAATCCGGAATTGCAATAGCAACAGCTTCGATCTCGTTTCCCATTTTGTCGAACATTTCTCTGAAATCTTTAAACCGTTTTGCATTGGGAAATTTTGCCAGAGCATTTTTAGTATGTTCTGCACCCAAATCCACATCGCAAAGGGCCACTACGTTGGCCAAACCCGTTTTATCGAAATCATTGATGATTTCCCATCCACGATTTCCAATGCCGATATGCGCCAAATTCACTTTTTTGTTAGCTCCAACAACTCGGCTGTAGCTTGCTGCATTCATTTTGGTGGTAACTCCGCCCAATGCTAATCCGGCCGAAGCAAGAGCCGCATTTTTGATAAAATCTCTTCGAGTAGTCATAAAAATAATATGGTATTTTGTGAAATAATTTATTCGTTTTTGAGATGTGTAAAGATAAATAAAATAGGATTTTTGTCGCGGGAATTAAGGTATTTTACAATCAGTGGTCAATAAATTTGGAAAAACTATAAATTTGGAAGAATAATCTTAGCATCATCTTAAAATTTCAATAAATATATTGCACAAATCCAATTTTACCTGCCAACTTCAAAATTTATAAACTAAACTAAATCGAACGCTTGGTGCATTCCCAAAGGAATTCCAGTACAACTCGGCCGTCTCTTTGTCCATTTTTCCGTCAAAAACGATCATTCGATAACGTAACGTGTAATTTTGATATGGTTCTATTTTCCAATCCTGATAACGAATTGGCGTGAACTCGAAAAACATGTCTCCTCTTCCTCCATTGGCATCGATCGGCCATACACGCATTGGTTCGGGATGCATTCGATTGGAAGGATGACTCAAAAACAAAATTCCGGATCGGCCCGATTTAGTCTCAGATTGACCTTCAACAATACACCAACGAGCCATTGAACCATCGGCATCCATTCGTGTTTTTCCATCCGAAGTAAGTACAGATGAATTGTCTTTTGTCCATTTTTCGGTTGCACGAAAGCCAATGCCACCACCATAACGATAAGCTTCGAACAGTATGCCGCTATCAAGAGGTGTGTTAATAGTAGTAGTATAATCGATAACCCAAACCTTGTCGGACAAATTCCATGCTCGCACATCTAACTTTTCGTTCAGAGCAACTTGATCTTCTCCCTTATTCCCGAAGTCGATATGGTGTTGCGAAACTTCAAATTCTGTGAAAACCGGTCCCGTTACTTGCAACAATAAATCGGAAAATCTGACTGTTCCAAGGCCATCTCCGATATTCCAAAAGTCAACTTTTCGATGATTGATTTTTGTTAATGTCCATGGTCCCCATATACCAAAATGATGATAGTGATCAGGAGCCTGAATTCGAGTCAATATTTCACCTTCGGGTGAAAACAAAGGATGAATGAATCCTGATTTTTTAAACAGGGGAGAGACGCCATCGGGAGGATTTATCGTGCTGAAACGATAGGCAAGTATGGGTTTATTCCGGCATTGCATTATCAATTCATCGTTGTTTTTCGTTAATGTTATGAAAGAATGAGGAAGTGGCATCCGATTTTTCTCTACTGCCTTAAGCACAAATTTGCGTTCCGATCCGGCTGAAGTCAAGCCTTGAAGAATAAACCACAATTTCGAAGAATATCCTGTTTCAAGCTGACAAGCAATCTCATTTTCTTTTCCGTCGAGAATCTCAAACAACCTAAGTTTATCCGAAATGCTATCGCGCAAAATATTATCGAGCGATATCGATAAAGGCTGATTCAAACTGCTCTTGTCAACACGTACAGAAAAGCGCCATTGTTGTTGTGAAAACAAAACACATGGGAAAACAATTAAAAAGGAAAACAATATCTTTTTCATAGCTCAATTTTTTCAGCAGATCACACACCGCTAAACATACTAAACCCTCCATCCACCGGAAGAATAGCGCCCGTAATGAATCGGGCAGCATCGGAACATAAGAAATGAACGGCGCCATTCAGCTCCGAGATATCGCCAAAACGTTTCATCGGAGTTTTGTCCAAAATCTTCCTACTTCTTTCGGTGAGCGATCCATCGGGATTAATCAAGACATTACGATTCTGATTGCCAATAAAAAAACCGGGAGCAATGGCGTTTACCCGAATATGATCGCCATATTTCATAGCCATTTCCATTGCAAGCCACTGCGTGAAATTAGTAACTGCGGCTTTTGCGGCCGAGTATCCGGGCACACGCGTCATAGCTGCCAATGCAGCCATCGACGAAACGTTGACAATCGTTCCACGTTGTTGCTGCGCCATCGATTTCCCGAAGATCAGCGAAGGATAAACGGCACCGTTCAAATTCAGATTCACGACTTCGTTCCAAAGTTCGAGATCCATCTCGAATACCGATTGATCGGGCTCTAATGTTGCTCCGGCAATATTCCCTCCCGCACAATTGACAAGAATATCAATTCGTCCCCATGTGGATAAAATAAGTTGGTTTGCATTCTCAAGTTCATGGATATCGAGAACATTCGCGGTTATGCCAAGCACATTGTCGCTTAACATTTTGAGTTCATCAACTCTTTTATCTACATGGCTTTTGGTTCGTCCCAAAACCACCACTTTTACTCCCGATTTCACAAAACTTTCGGCAATGCTTCCGCCCAAAACGCCGCTTGCACCTGTTACGACTGCGATCTTCTCCGAGATATCAAAAATACTTTTGTCCATAAATATCTGTTTCTCAATTTGTATAAAATTTAATTTCATTTTTGGAATAAACGGTAAACAAAGACGAGAACCTAAAGCTTGCCGTTTTCACTAATTACCAAGGAAAATCTAATTCCGTTTTTTATGGCTTATGTTCAAAAATTTCCGGTAAATCCCCCGAAATAGGATATCATGAAATTTATTAATTCTGTGTACGTACACAAAAATATATGCAACAAAAAGAACGTGCAAATAAAATTAGTTAATTCTTTGCACGCTCTTACAATTTTAACAATACGACTACTCTCCAAATCGATCTCGATGTGCCCACAAGCCCAGTGCAGGATTGGAAATAAAGAATACTTCTTCACCATCAGGTAAAGTATTAACTCCATTTTTGAGTGTTTCAACCCGATATGTTTTCATGACCCGATCGATATCATCCCATCGAAAACCAACACTTTCGATTTCTTCTTTAGCGAGATTCTCCGGCAATTTCCCAGGACAGTAAGTAATCGTGAATCGTCCTTCGGATGATCCATGTATAAAGTGCGCTGCCGCGCTCAAATTATCGCGAAGCTCCTCATTTTCGCCCACAGCTTTCAATGTATGTTCGGTGCCATGATATCCATATTTACGAATCAATCGGTCAATCTCTTTGTCTTCTCCAAACTCCTTGAGTGCCGGAGCAATCACGATGAGCTCGCCACCATCGGCGATGGCCATGCGGGTACGATAAATGGATTTGTTTCCAAGCCATATGCTTTTGAATTCGGTTGGATCGAGCCAAACAACGACTTTCTTCAATGGCTTTTCGACTATCTCAAAATTAACTTCCAGCGAAAGTCGGGCAGCCAAATCGAAAACCGACAAGTCGTCGCCAACGAAAAGTCCATAGGTTTGCTGATTGCCTTCCTTATTAACACCCACTACCGTCAAAACGTAAACTATCGGCAAATGCGATGCAAAATGATCAGAAGCATAATTGAAAATTTTACGTACAGGCGTATCCGACCTGCCCATCATACGCTCCATGCCGTAAACAGCACCCACAAAATGACTTTTGTTAATGCCTTCTATGCCGCCGGTACCAACAAAAATATTTTTATTGTAATTAGCCATGCCAACCACTTCATGTGGTACAACCTGACCGATAGAAAGAATTAAATCGAAGTTCCCTTCTACAAGCAACCGATTGACTTGAGCTGGCCAGGAAAAATCGACTTTGCCTTCCGAAACCTGTTTAACGTATGCTGCCGGAACTTCACCAAGCGTAATTACATCATGACGCCAATCGTGAATGCGAAATAAATTTCGGGGAGTTTCACCGAACATGTGATTGATCTGTTCGTCGGTCATTGGCGAATGCGTGCCCAATGCAGGCAGAACATCGGTCAATTTTTCCCCGTAATATTTCCAGGCAATTTCGGTAAGCTCGCCCGCACGACTTGGCAGTCGGGTATAATCGGGCGGAATGGCCAATACTTTTTTTCGGTCACCCAACTTATTCAATGCTTCGGTCAATCCTCTGTGAAGATCATCGTTCGATAAATTATTTTGAGGTGAACCGTTTTGATAGTAAATCATCTTTATAAAAAAAAATTTCTTCAGCATCATTATGCTACCAAATGCCAAAGATGCAGATTAAGAATAAAATATTCCCGCCTGAAAAAGAATTTCTGACGGGAATATGAGATGAAAGTATTTTTTATACTTGATAAGTGGACGAAGCGGTGCTTCCTCCATGACCGGTCCAGTCGGTATGGAAAAATTCGCCACGTGGTCTGTCTATTCTTTCGTACTGATGCGCACCAAAATAATCACGCTGAGCCTGCAACAGATTCGCCGGTAAACGTTCGCTTCGGAATCCGTCGAAATAGCACAATGCCGACGTCATGGCCGGAACCGGAATTCCGTTTTGAAGTGCCGTAGCACAAACCCTGCGCCAACTTTCCTGCGCCGACTGCACTGCCTGCTTAAAGAAGGGATCGAGCAAAAGGTTTTCGAGATTAGGATTTTGATCGAATGCTTTTTTGATATCGACCAAAAATACCGAACGGATAATGCATCCACCTCGCCACATCAAGGCAATGCCGCCATAATTAAGATTCCAATGATATTCTTTGGCAGCCTGCATCATCAGATCGTAACCCTGAGCATACGAAATGATTTTCGAAGCATAAATTGCTTGTTCCAAATCATTGACGAATTGTTGTTTGTCTCCTTTGAAATTAGGTTTCGTGCCCGAAATTTCCTTCGAAGCTTTCACGCGAAGATCTTTTTGTGCCGAGAGGCAACGTGAAAATACCGACTCGCCAATCAACGTCAACGGAATACCCAAATCTAATGCCGCATCAACTGTCCATTTTCCGGTTCCTTTTTGACCGGCCTTATCGAGAATTTTTTCGACAAGCGGATTTCCATCCTCATCTTTAAAAGCAAGTATATCACGAGTAATCTCAATCAGATAAGAATTCAATTTCCCCTCATTCCATTTTTTAAATACTTCGTGCTGTTCATCGTCAGTCATGCCGAGCAAATCCTTCATGAGATGATAAGCCTCGTTGATGATTTGCATATCGCCATATTCGATACCGTTGTGAACCATTTTAACGAAATGACCAGCTCCGTCTTCGCCCACCCAATCGCAGCAAGGTGTTCCATCTTCCACTTTAGCCGAAATGGATTGGAAAATATCCTTTACGTAAGGCCATGCTGCAGGCGAACCTCCGGGCATCATCGAAGGACCTTTTAAGGCGCCTTCCTCACCGCCGGAAACTCCCGTGCCGATATAGAGCAATCCTTTACTTTCGACATACTTTGTTCTGCGAATAGTATCGGGAAAATGACTGTTGCCCCCATCGATGATAATGTCGCCCGGTTCGAGCAGCGGAATAAGTTGTTCGATGAAGTCGTCCACCGGTTGTCCGGCTTTCACAAGCATCATCACCTTACGCGGGCGTTCGAGCGAAGCCACCAATTCTTGCAACGAATGCGCACCAATGAAATTTTTCCCTTTTCCGCGTCCGTTAATAAAAGCATCAACCTTATCAACCGTACGATTGAAAACGGCAACCGTAAAGCCTTTGCTTTCCATATTCAATACCAGGTTCTCGCCCATGACAGCAAGCCCTATGAGTCCGATATCTGCTAATTTTTTCATTTTTCGAGTATAATTTATTTTTATGATGTTTTTATCTTTTTACCCGAGCATTGCCCTCCCAAATGCTCCAGATCATTTCTTCGTCAGCCGGTTGTGCATAATCGGTCAGGAATGTGGTTGCCAATGCGCCACTTGCCCACGCAAACTGTATCCATTTCTCAGATGGCCATTGACGCAAGATAGCATACAGCAAACCACCTACAAAACCATCACCACCGCCTATCCGATCCAGCACATTAATTTTACGAGGAACAATGGAATGCCAATTCCCATTTTCATAAACGATTGCGCCCCAAAGATGTTCATTTGCACTGATCACTTCGCGCAAAGTATTCGCAAATACCGATACATTCGGATAAACTTTGGTCGCATTCAGAATCATTCCCTTGAATGCATCCATTGCGGATTCGATATTTTCGCCTCCGGCTTTGGGACCTTCAATACCCAAACAAAGTTGAAAATCCTCCTCATTGCCAATAAGGATGTCCGATAAAGATGCTATTTCGTGAAAAACGCCTTTCAATTCATCTTTTCGACCTTTCCAGAAAGAGTCGCGATAGTTGAGATCGAATGAAATGAGTGAGCCATATTTTTTGGCGCTTCGAGCGATTTCAAGACAGAAATTGCCGGTTTCGGGCGAAAGCGCCGCAATAAGGCCTGATAAATGAACAATTTGGGCACCTTCTTTCCCAAAAATCCGATCGAGATCGAAATCTTTCACATTGAGTGTTCGCCCCACCTCGCCGGCACGATCGTTGAGGACACGTGGGCCACGCAATCCAAAACCGCTATCGGCAATATTAAATTGATGACGATAACCCCATGGGCCACCCTGCGCCACTTCCGGACCCTCAAAATCCATAAAACGATTTTTTAAATCGGCTTTTATGAACTTCGCAATCGGACTATCTTTTACGAAAGTTGTCAAAACTTTTACCGGGAGCCCCAGATAGGAGCTAATGCTTGCCACATTGGTTTCGGCACTCGTAGCCTGCATTTCAAACATTTTGCTCACGTGAACAGGCTGTGCATTGACGGGCGTGATGCGAACACCCATACTCGTCGGTACAACCAACGCATATCGTGCATCTTTTCTCAATTCTAAAGACATATCTATATTTAGTTTTCTGATTAAATACTGAAAGCATCAAACCCACCGTCAACAACGGCAACGGTTCCGGTTACAAACTTAGAAGCATCGCTTACCAAATAATGCAGCGTACCAAGCAAATCTTCCGGAACTCCGAAACGGCGAAATGGAGTATGGGTAATAATATTTTTGCCACGATCGGAATAAGAGCCGTCGGGATTTGTGAGGAGCGTGCGATTTTGCTCGGTAATAAAGAAACCCGGTGCTATGGCATTTACGCGGAAATTTTCGCCAAATTTTGTTGCCATCTCACCGGCCATATATTTGGTAAAGTTCGAAACGGCAGCTTTGGCTGCACCATAGCCGGCGACTCGGGTAAGCGGACGTAAAGCCGATTCGGAAGAGATGTTGACAATGTTTCCGCGACCGTTTTTCACCATATTCTCGGCAAAAATTAAGGTTGGAATCACCGTTCCCATCAAATTCAAATCCACAACTTTTCTGAAATCGTCGATTTTAAGGTCGAAAATAGTATTATCGGGACCGATAATTGCTCCGGGCATATTTCCACCCGCGCCATTAATCAGTACATCAATCCGGCCGTAGGTCGCAATGATTTGATCGGCATTTTGTTTTAAAACCGCTTCGTCGGTAACATCAGTTTGCACAAAAATGGCATCACCCCCATTCGATTTTATCTTTGCCACCAACTCGTCTCCTTTTTGCTTATTTCGAGCTAAAACGGCCATTTTGGCTCCGTGAGCCGCCAGATACTCCACCATCGAAGTACCCAAGACGCCGGTTCCACCGGTCATGACAATCACTTTTCCCTGAATATTGAATAAATCGTACATATTGAATATATTTATGATATTTACCTTAGCTTCCTTTACGTTCTGTTGCAATATTTGCTATCCATTCGCTGCGTGCACGTACACAAAAATACAACTATCCATAAAAAATTTACAAAAATAGATCATAAATATCGTTAATGATAATCGAATGCAGGGTTATTAGCAAAAAAAATTTCACAACTTTATCCGATGTCGAAAATAACTGAAAAATACGCCTAAACTCAATTATTTATTGTTAATGCGGATCTCGCGAAAAGTTATACTAAAATGTTTTCACTATATTTGCTTGCTTTTATGACGTTTAAAATGCGAAATTGTACTAGTTTTCTTATTTTCGTTATTGTTTTTCTGAGTTCATGCGCCTCAACGGTGAAGATTACATCGGTAGTTGAAAAGAACAAGGAAGGTGATTTTCTTCTGAAATGGGAGGTAAGCCCCGATCAGGAAGGACAGATAGATATATATTCGGCGATGTCGGACAGTGCATTATCGAATTTTGTTCCTGTCAAAACGAGCCAGATCACTGATCAATTTGCAATCTTCAATCCCACGGGTGCCGGCATAAGGGAATATTTCTTCCTAAAAACCGGCAACACAACTTCCGGAATCATCGCCAATCGAATAATCGAGATGGATAACATCAAGAATTTCAGAGATATAGGTGGATATTTTACTATTAACAACGAACAAATTCGATGGGGCCGAATTTATCGGTCAGGAGACCTCAGCAGCGCAAATATTTTTGATAAAGAACGAATAAAAAGACTCGGTATAAAAACCGTTGTCGATTTTCGATCGAGAGAAAATGCTCAACTTCATCCAAACAGACTTGGAAATGATATAAGGATAATAAGTTTGCCAATGTCGATGGGGATGGATACGGTAAATCAAAAAATTGAAAAGGGAAATTTCAGTCGCAGCGATGCCATCAAATACATACAAGATATGTACGTAGGAATTGTTGAAGACTACAAGCAAGAGTTTGCCGAGCTTTTCGATATCCTGATCGATGAAAGCAATTATCCGATTTTGTTATCCGGTGCGTTGGGGAAAGATCGAGTCGGTTTGGCGAGCTACTTCATACTTTATTCGCTTGGCGTCCCCGATTATATGCTCGAAGAAGAATACATGCTTTCGAATAACACTATTGACATAACCAAAGTTGTAGAAAATGCCGAAGGATACCCCGAATATATTCAAGAAGCATTGACCGCTGTTTTAACGGTTAATCAAGCATATCTGAATTATACTCTCGATCATCTCCGTGAAAAGTACGGATCGATCGATAACTATCTGCAAAAGGAATTGCGGGTAACAAACGGAAAGAGAAATATATTGAGAAAGATTTTATTATACAATCCGTAATTTCAATTTCTTTGGTCGATTGTCATCCGAAAAAATTCATTGTCAGAAGAGAAGCTCATAAAAAATATTGGAAATAGAATAAGCAGCATAAACAATGCTTGAAAAGCATTTCAATGCCATTTGTCAAACTTTTTATAAACATTTAATGTATAATGAATTAAAATATAAACAAAAAGCTGCATTTGCGCGTTGTTTTATTTAACGAATTCGAAAAATAAATTTCCCGTACACACAAATCTAAAATTTCAATCTTAGAACATCAACATAACAGTATGAAACAGAAACTTTTAATTAGAGACCTGACCTTGAGGGACGGGCAACAATCAGCATTCGCTACGCGAATGAATCAATCGCAAATCGACAGAGTTCTACCTTACTACAAAGACGCCAATTTTTACGCAATGGAAGTATGGGGCGGTGCAGTTCCCGACTCTGTAATGCGCTATCTGAACGAAAATCCATGGGATAGACTTGAAAAAATTAAAGCCGTAGTAGGAAATACATCTAAACTGACGGCTTTATCTCGCGGTAGAAATTTGTTCGGATATGCTCCATATCCTGACGAAATTATCGACGGATTTTTCAAAAATGCGGTTGCTTCGGGGCTCGATATCATGCGCATTTTTGATGCATTGAATGATGTAGATAACATCAAGGCCAGCGTTAAATATATCAAAAAATATGGAGGTATGGCCGACTGTGCCGTTTGCTACACGGTTGATCCTAAATACGATGAAGTAGATGAACCGGAGACAGAAAAGAAAAAAAAGGGGTTTCTGTCAGGATTATTTGGGAAGAAGGAAGAACCAAAGAAAAAACCGGCACATGAACCGGTCTTCACCGATCAATATTTTCTGAATAAAGCTAAAGAAATGCTTGCCTTGGGAGCCGACATGATCACGATTAAAGACATGAGCGGGCTTATTCCTCCTTCGCGCGTAGCCACTTTAATGCCACTATTCAAGAAAAATCTCAACGTCCCTATCGATTTTCATACTCATTGCACACCCGGCTTCGGACTCGGAGCAGTACTCTCTGCGATCATTCATGGTGTTGATATTGTCGATGCAGTTATATGGAACTTTGCGGGTGGTCCTGCTGCTCCTGCCATCGAATTGATTTATATCTTCTGCAAAAAACTCGGCGTTGAATTGGACGTAAATATGGAAGCTGTAGCCAACATCAATCGAGAATTGCTCTCGATCCGTCATGAACTCGAAGCATTTGACGCCGTAAAACAGATACCCAAACCTTTCAATCCTCTTACCGATACCCTTCCTGCCGAAATCGATCGTGAATTTGATAAAGCGATCGAAGCAGCCAAACGAAACGACGAAGAAGCCCTACTCGATGCGTGTCACAAAATCGAGGCCTATTTCAATTTCCCCGCTCCGGACGAATTGGTGAAAAATGCAGAAATTCCCGGGGGTATGTACACCAATATGGTTGCACAACTCAAACAATTTAATTCGATGGATATTTTGGAAGATGCCATGAAGCTGATTCCAAGTGTGAGACTCGACTCCGGACTTCCTCCACTCGTTACGCCAACAAGCCAAATCATTGGTGTGCAAGCGGTTGTTTCGGCACTTAACCTGAAAAATGGCCGTCCCAAATACGTCAACCCTTCCAATCAGTTTATCGCTCTGGTGAAAGGCGAATACGGAAAAACACCCGTTCCGATCGATCCAAAATTCAGGGAACAAATAACAGGCTCGCCTGTCGAAACTCCCTACGATACTTCAAACTACAAAAAACAGGACAACCCGGTTTTACCCGAATATGGTGGAGTTCATTTGGCCAAAAACGAAAAAGACCAACTTCTGCTCGAACTTTTTCCAACGGTAGCCGCAAAGTTTTTGAGAGAATTACGCGAGAAGGAATTCAAAGAAAATTCGGCTTCCAAACAAACCGAAACAGTCAACGAATCTACTACTCAAGCCGAAAAACCAACGGAGCCGGCAAAAAAAGGCCGGAAAATGGAGAGTCCCATGCCCGGAATTATTTTGAAGGTTGAGGTTAAAAAGGGTGACATGGTGAAACGTGGTGATAGAGTACTCGTATTAGAAGCTATGAAAATGGAAAACGATATTTTGGCAGAATATACAGGCGAAGTCGTCAATGTTTTCGTTAATTCCGGCGATAGCGTACAAGCGGGAGCTCCACTGATTGAAATAGCCTAAGGATCTGTCTAATCGATAGATACCTGTTTAAAAAGCTGATCGGCAAGAATATTCTTGCCGGTTTTTTTATGCTTAAATCTTAACATTAATGTAATTCATTCGTAACTGTTCTGTAACATTTAACGTTGACCTTTGTACAGAAATTTTCGCAAGCACTCATAAATGAACAAACAAATCGCAAATTGGATGGCAAATCAAATACAAAAATACGCCAGGTTATCAATTGTCATCGTATTTTATGTTTTCGTTACTCAATTATCAGCCCAAACCGGAACTATAAAAGGAAGCGTTGTCGATGCAAAAACAAATGAACCGTTGATAGGTGCATCGGTACTTATTGAAGGAACAACCTTGGGGGCAGCTGCCGATTTGGATGGAAATTTCGAAATACACAACATTCCAGCCGGAACACACACTCTCGTGATCACTTACGTTGCTTATAAACCCGAAAAGAAAAACGGTGTAGCAGTAACCCAAAACGAAGAAACCATTCTGAAATTTGCTCTAACACCGGACGAATATGCCCTTGAGGAAGTAGAAGTAGTGGCTCAGGCAAATCGCGAGAGTGAAAACATTCTTTTGCTGGAGCAAAAAAAATCACTCGTGGCAACGCAGGCAGTGGGTGCGCGAGAATTGTCGCGAAAAGGCATTGGAAACGCTGAGGCTGCTGTAACCCAAGTTTCCGGAATATCGAAACAAGAAGGCGTGAAAAATGTATTTGTACGCGGATTGGGAGACCGATATAATGCAACTGCGCTGAATGGATTTCCGATTCCATCGGAAGATCCTGAATATAAGAACATCAATCTCGGCTTTTTTGGGACCGATATTATCCAAAACATCAGTGTCAACAAAGCATTTAGCGCAACGAATACAGGTGATGCCGGCGGAGCCGTGATCGACATTACATCGAAACAACTGTTTGGAGATCGTGCTCTAAGTATTGATGTTTCGGGTGGAATAAACACCAGCGCGACAAACAAAAATTTTCTTCGTCAGGATGGAGTGGATTATTTCGGATTTGCAAACAGCACAAGACCAACACCCGGGAGATATAATTTCCCGAACAGCCTCGATCCTTCTGAAGTGAAACTGCCACTAAATCACAGTTATGGAATTTCGTTGGGAAATATGTTTCGATTGGGGGAAAATCGTAACCCTTTAGCGTTTTTTGCAGTAGCCACTCATAGTTCCGATTTTTCGTTTACCGAAGAAAAAGTAAAAAACACCACAACCGACGGTACTATCTTTCAGGATCAGACCGGCGACAAATATTCCCGGAATATTCATCAAATGATTTTAACAAACGTAGATTTGGAATTAAACAAACATCATCGTTTGGCCTATAATTTCATGCTCATTTACGTAAACGATCAGTATGTGGGAGATTATTATGGTTATAATTCCGAAAAATTTCAGGATAGCGAAACATACATGGGATTTTACCGAAGACAGCAAAACAACGATAATCTGCTCTTAACAAACCAATTAAACTCGAAGTGGAAATTGAGAAAAGGACTCGAATTCAATCTTGGAGGTTCCTACAACTATGTAAAAGGACTCGAACCCGATCGACGTGAGAATTACTTGTCGAAAGTAAACGAAACTTCCTATATCCTAACGGGTAGCAATCGGCAAAAGCGATTCTTTTCGACTCTCGAAGAAAACGACTTTAACATCAAAAGCAACATCAAGTATCAACTCAAAAATAGATTCGGTAACGAAAACTCGTTCATACGTTTAGGTTACAACGGACGTTTCGTAAATGATGACTTTGAAGCAGTAGAGTACTATTTCGATGCATTGAGTGGAACTTTCCCGATCGAAAATTTGAAGTTGGATGATTTATACAATCAATCCAACATGGATGCAGGAAAATTTGTGATGGTCGAAGACGACCCCAATACATATCACGTGTCCAAGTACATCCACTCAGGATATGTAGATGCAAATTATCAACTATATACGAAATTGACGGCTAATGTCGGATTGAAATACGACTATGTTGACATGACCGTTGAACACAGTGTGCAACATACCGCTCCGGGCAGTGAATCAATCGTAAAAAACTATTTTCTGCCCAGCGTCAATATGAAATACAATTTAAATGACAAGAACATTTTCCGACTCGGAATGAGTAAAACATACACATTGCCACAATCAAAAGAAATTTCACCTTACCAATATGTCAACATTAGCTTTGTAAGCCAAGGCGACCCGCATATCAAACCTTCGGATAACTACAATCTCGACTTGAAGTGGGAATTTTATCCTTCAGCATCAGAATTGATTTCTCTAACCGGATTTTACAAGCATATCAAGCACCCAATCGCTCGTGTAGATGAAGGCAACTCGGCAGGGTTGCTGACCTACACAAATATTAGCGACTATGCTACTGTTGCGGGCATGGAACTCGAAATCCGAAAAAATCTGCTGAATGTTTCGAATGCCGACCATACAAAACTCAACAAACTCACAGCAGGATTCAATGCGTCTTACACCTACTCGAACCTTGAGGTTCAGATAGCCAATACCAATCCAAAAAATACTCAATTGGAAGGCGCTGCTCCATTTCTCACGAATTTCGACGTGTCGTATCAATTACAAAATCAAGAACGAGTTTGGATGACTTCTCTCGTTTTCAATTATTTCAGCAAAAGGATTCACACCATCGGATCGAGAACTTTTAAAGATATAATCGAAGAAGGCGTACCGACAATGGATTTCGTTTCTTCGTACAAATTCAACCAACACCTGTCCGTAAAATTTAAATGGATGAACGTGCTGAATCCATCTTACAAACTCACTCGCAAAAGCTCGACAACCGACGATAAAGTAATTCTTAACGAATTTAAGAAAGGACAAAATCTTAGCTTAGGCGTAAGCTATGAATTATAAACAAACGAATATTAACTGACTACTCATTTTTAATTCACTAATTTTTATCTGACAATGAAAAAGTTATTTTTACGATTTATGATAAGTATGGCAATACTTACACCTTTTGTTTTAGCTTCTTGTAGCGACGACAACAACGAACCGACTGTGCCTCCCGTAACTGAATCAGAATTATCGGGATCGATTAAAACCTCCAAAACATTGGATGCAAACATTACCTATACCATTACCGGACCTGTAATTGTAGAAGATGGTGCCACATTGACAATTCCTGCCGGCACAGTCATCAAAGCCGAAAAAGGCTTTAGCAACTACATTCTGGTATTGCAGGGTGGAAAAATCTACGTGAACGGAACTGCCGACAAGCCGGTCGTAATGACTGCCGATATCTCAAATGCGGAAGCAGGGCATTGGGGAGGTCTCGTCATCAATGGTAGAGCTCCATTGGCCGGAGAAAAAACTACCGGATCTACCGAAATCAATGCAGCCTATATATACGGGGGAAACATTCCGGCAGACAATTCAGGATCAATCACCTATCTCAAACTCGAGTTCACAGGAGCAAAATCAAGTGCCGACGTTGAACACAATGGATTGACACTGAATGGTGTAGGCAACGGAACAATAATCGAGAATATTTACGTAATTGAAGGAGCGGACGACGCAATCGAGTTTTTTGGAGGAACAGTAAATGTGAAAAATCTACTCGCTGTTAATCCGGATGATGACATGTTCGATTTCACACAAGGTTACACCGGCACGCTCGAAAACGCTTACGGCATTTGGGAGGCAGCATATATCAGCTCAGAATCAGATCCTCGCGGTATAGAGGCGGACGGCAACTGGGATGGTCTTACTCCCGATCAGCAAGGGCAATCAAACTTTAGTGTAGTCAATATGACTATCGATCTGAAGTTACCGTACAATACAACTGACGTAAAGAAGCAAATGCAAGATGCTATAAAAATACGTCGCGGCGCAAAGGCAACCATCACCAATGCTCTCATTAAGGGTACGGGAGCGGCGCTCGATTTGGTTGACTTCACCGACGGAAAAGGTGCAGGTGATGCCACTTCAAGTATAAATTTGACAAACCAATTGACTAACCCGATATTGGGGAAAACCACAAACGGAACCGGCACTGTAACATTCAGCGACAACAATACTGGCTGCGCGTCGAACATCTTCGCCTGGACAGGATATACAAACTTTTAATTTCGTAAATCAGATTGTCATAAAAAGGGAATGCACAACGGCATCCCTTTTTATGATAAATTTTATACAATAGAAAACGGCCTCGATATAAAAATTATTTCTTGACTTTTCAAATCATACGTTCGAATGAAAAAAAAATTATTAATCGTGTTTACCGCCATTACATGCTTTATTGCCATAATCATCGCTCAAGACATACAAAGTAAAGCGTCTCCTCGAATTTACGAAAACGGAGGATATTACTACGCCGATCCAAAACAAACACAGCTTTACACAGGCGATTACCGAGAATACTACGACAACGGAACAATTCGGCTCGAAATGCAGATAAAAAATGGCCTTCCGGAAGGCACGTATGTGGTGTATTTCGAAAATCGAAAACCCAAAGAAATCCGTTCATATAAAGATGGTAAATTGCATGGATTGTGGAGAACGTATGACATTTCGGGTCAACTAATTTCGGAAGCTGAATACAAAAACGGCAAGAAACACGGAACATGGCGAATTTGGGACGAATTGGGAACACAACGCTATGAAATGAACTACAACGAAGGGTCGAAAACAGGTATTTGGCGTATGTGGAACGAAAAAGGAAAGCTGGTGGACGAAAAAAAATATTGATTTCGAATGAAAGCTATCGAAAAATTCACAATTTCTTAACAATAATGTAACCGTTCTGTAACAATTATACTGAAACTTTGTATCGTAAAAAACAGATTACAAAAAAAAACATATTTATCGGGTTATGAAAACATTATTATCAATCTTTGCATCACTGCTGATTTCGTTCACCACTTTTGCAAATTCGGATGCGAATGACAAAACAGCAAAAAAAACAGCTGAAGAAGCCACTTCTGCGACTGTGTCGCTTGAAATTACCGGAAGTGTGATTGACAAGGCGAACAATGAAACATTGGCAGGCGTAGTTGTCTATGTAGATGGAGAAAAGGTGTACACGGATCTCGACGGAGTTTTCAGACTGAGCCGTCTCACTCCGGGAAAACATGAAGTAAAAGCAGAACTCATTTCGTACGAACCGTCTATCATGGAGATCGATGTTCGCAACAATAGCAATATCACAATCGAAATGAGTCAGCAATAATCTCTCTCTTCATTTTATCTCTATGAATTTCGAAAAAGGTATGAATTGCATTCATACCTTTTTTTGTAATTTTGTACCCATAACTTCTTGAAATATGGCACGCAAAAAATTATCACAAACACAAATTGTATCCATTATTCTTCTTTGGTTCGCATTGGTCATATACATTTTGCTCAACGCAGAAATTACAACCATGACCGTGATTTCCATTCTTTTTTCGGGTGCAATCGTCTTTATCCCGGTTTACAAAAATATAAGGAAATAAATCTTTTGCCATCATTTTTATATTTTACAGGCGATTTTTGTTTCGTTTTATAAATAAATTCGTATTTTTGCGATCGATTTCAATTATACTATTTATTTATTAAACTGAATTTAAATGAAGACATCAGAGGTTGTCTCTCAATTGAAAAGGCGTTTCCCTAACGAACCGGAGTACTACCAAGCAGTACAGGAGGTTCTCGAATCGATTGAAGATGTTTATAATGAACATCCTGAGTTTGAAAAAGCAAATTTGATTGAGCGATTGGTTATTCCCGACAAAATTCACTCATTTCGGGTTACATGGATCGACGATAGCGGTAAAGTGCAAACCAACATGGGTTATCGTATTCAGCACAACAACGCAATTGGTCCGTACAAAGGAGGCATTCGTTTTCACGCATCAGTATGCCCTTCTATTCTAAAATTCTTAGCGTTCGAACAAACATTCAAAAATGCACTCACCACACTTCCGATGGGAGGTGCCAAAGGTGGTTCCGATTTCTCGCCACGCGGCAAATCGGATGCCGAAATCATGCGATTCTGCCAGGCATTTGTCGAAGGTTTATGGAAAGTAATCGGGCCAAATATGGACGTTCCCGCGGGCGACATTGGTGTCGGCGGTCGCGAAATTGGGTACATGTTTGGCAAATACAAAAAACTTTCGGACGAGTTCACCGGAACATTCACCGGAAAAGGCCAGGAGTTTGGCGGATCACTCATTCGTCCCGAAGCAACAGGCTACGGGAACGTATATTTTCTGTTGGAAATGCTCAAAACCAAAAATATCGACATCAAGGGTAAGAAATGCCTCGTTTCCGGTTCGGGTAATGTAGCACAATATACTTGCGAAAAATTGATACAATCGGGTGCAATTCCTGTTACTCTTTCCGATTCTGATGGATATATTTACGATCCGGACGGAATTACCGAAGAAAAGCTGAAATACGTGATGGAACTCAAGAATCTTTATCGCGGCCGAATTCGCGAATATGCAGAGGAGTACGGGTGCAAATATGTTGAAGGTGCACGTCCCTGGCACGAAAAAGGAGATATCGCTCTGCCATCAGCTACACAAAACGAAATCGACAAAAGTGATGCTGAGGCATTGGTTGCCAACGGAGTATTTGCCGTTTCGGAAGGTGCCAATATGCCGAGTACCCCCGAAGCCGTAGATGTATTTCAAAAGAATAAAATTCTATATGCTCCGGGCAAAGCAGCCAATGCAGGAGGTGTATCGGTTTCGGGTCTCGAAATGACTCAAAACTCCGAACGTTTCAGTTGGAGTGCCGAAGAAGTGGACAACAAGCTGAAATGGATCATGTCGAATATTCACGAAAATTGCGTGAAATATGGTACGGAAGAAGATGGTTATGTCAACTATGTGAAAGGCGCCAACATCGCCGGATTTATGAAAGTTGCAAAAGCCATGATGGGGCAAGGCATTCTATAAAAAAACATTTTTGGAATAATTAGAATAAATCAAAAAAAGCGGCGTTGGATAGCCGCTTTTTTCGTTAAATAGACAACGACAAATTTTTTTTATTCTGAGAATTGCCTTAATTTTGCAACTTCGAACATTAATGATGGTCCGGTAGCTCAGCTGGATAGAGCAACAGCCTTCTAAGCTGTGGGTCTTGGGTTCGAATCCCAACCGGATCACATTGAAAAATAGATATTTATGTGAGGTTTTTTTGAAATTCGTTTTTTGCGTCACACACAATTCACACACACTCGACCCAAAAAGCATAAAAACCCCTCCCGAATTTGCCGTATTTTTCGAATGATTTTGTCGGGCACTTTTATCAAATAAAAGGTTTGTTTGAATAGTAACTTTAATAACTCCGGTAACTTTTTACTGCCTATTCCCTTTTACCCCGTAAAGTATAAATTCTTTTTTAATCAAAAAGTTCATCTAATTCTGAATTATCCACAATTTTACTCGGAGCGTTCTCCAACATTGCAATAAATTCATCAATTTCTTCAATATTGTAAAACAAAAGTGCATGATTATCACTTACAACAGTAGAACGACCTGAACTTATTAGTCTGTCAGTATGTATCATTAACATATATATTATCTCACTGCTACCTGTTATAAATTGCCCAACATTAAATTTATATGTAAACTTACTTCTTGTTCTATATCCCTTATATCCTTTACCTATTGAAAAGAATACATCAACTCTAAAATCACTTTTTCCAATTTCCCTTTGATATGACTCAATGTTGTTTTCTTTAGATGTTAGAACATACGATAAATAAACTTCCCTTAATTCTTTCATATCTGAAATAAACTGCTCAGTTTTTTTGTTATCTAACATAAATATTCCGTAGTCATATATTTTGTCATAAGATAGTGATTCAAAACTTAAATCATATCGTTCAGGTGTTCCTGAAATTTCTGCATCTTTTACTTCACCTAACATTGTGAAGTGCATTTTTTGTGCACTCAATGTAGCACAACTAACGGCTAAAATTGTTAAAAGTATGACTAATAGTTTTTTCATATCAATGTGTTTTTATAAATTAAACCCCTGTCCCCAGCTTTAAAAATGTCCTAAATCCTTGCAATGTACAATCTTACATGTTATTGTGCAAATATATTTGTATGTTATATAACATGTTTTATAGCATGTTTCACGGCTATCTATAATAAAGAGCGAACAATCGTATAAACAACCGTCCGCCCTTTCATTGATGATAATTACTGTTTAATGATTACCTCATCCTATCTATGTCCTCTTTTGCTCTTTCGATCATTTCCTCTTTCTCTTTTCTGAGACATACCAAGAAATCATACCCTCGTAACAAATCTTCGAAATCGATAAAGGGAAAATCTTTATTTTTAATAAGGTCAGATTTAATCAATAAGTCACTGAATCCTTCATATATCTCTTCAATTTTCTTTTTATAATTAAAATCGCCAAAACTATAAAACATACACATAATACTCAATATGGCATCATGATAAACTTTAGGAACACCAATTCGATCCAATACATCACTAGTTCTTACAGTCTTACATAATTCAAATAATTCTTTGTCTGTGTATGTGATAAAGAAGTCTTTTTTATTAAAAGGATATGATTTTTTAAAAGATGAAATACTATTACAAGCTTCAGGTACTTTTTTTAACAAAAAGAGATTATAAATATTCTGCTGAAAAATATCATACTGTTTAGAAAAATCATTCTTATAATTATTTATTACAGATTTTCCCAAATTTGTTAGTTTTATCCAGTCAGAAACTTTTCCTGTATTATATATGATTTTTAAGCCTATATTAGATTCTATTCTTTCTACCAAATCAGTTTTATTACCTGTTATTGGTAGATTATTTTTTTTAAGGATATCAACTAATTCCTTTTTAGTAAAGGATTGAACAATAGATTCCTTACCTCTAGTAACATAAATTAAGTTGTTTTTTATTGATTGGTTGAAATATATTTCGAGTTCAGCACGCAAATTCATTGGGATAATTGATGTGGATCCAAAAAAAAGTTGATTTATACGATTTCCGTTAATCATATCCAGAAACTCAAAATACATATTATACTCAGGCATTAATTGCTTTTTTTGCACCTTTTCAACTGAGTCTATTACATCTTGGCTTTTTTCATCAAGTAGGTTTAAAGTTTGTCCCTTTTTCCTTGCTCCTTTAAATAAATTCAAAATACTCATAATATTAAAATTAAAGTTTTTATAATTATACTATATTTTAAATTTAATTCCTCTCCCCGGCCTAAAAAATGTTCTAAAATGTTGTGCAATATACAATTATGCATGTTATTGTGCAAATATATTTGTATGTTATAAAACATGTTTCACAATTATCTATAATGTAGCTTTGAAATCATTCATCGTCAAAAAAAACTTGCTTTATAGATACGTTTCCGATCCCTCCGATAGCGTCTCGTCGGTTTACCTGCATAATACTTCTTGTAATGCTTCTTACTGATATTGTCGATTGAATCGTCGCCATGCATTATGGTTTGTATATATATTGCCATACCTCTCTGATTGGCGCTTAACGTTTGAATCCGATACAAACCTTTTGCTGCTTCACGATGCAAAAAATACTTACCCGTAAAATATAGCTTTCGGCATCGCTTCTTTGTAAAAGGGCAGAGGAAATAATACACTTCGCCTTTATTCAAGTTAGACGGTACAGTTACCAAATCAATTCTGTACCGAATATTTTCGCCGCTCAAAATATATGCAAGTTCTAAATAAGGGATACCGCTTCGAGTATTTACGATTATGTTTATGCTGGTTTTGCTACCGAAATGCCTCCACGATAAAACCCCGCTTAATATCTGATCGGGCTTCAAATATCCCCATTTGTTTAAATCGGATATATCGATTGTATAGACTTCGTCATACAAGTTTGGTGAAAGTGAGTATCGACCCATATTTCCAATAACCTAAATGATTAAAGAACATTTCATATATCCCACTTGGTAGGCTCGCCGTCCGTTGCGTTAATAGCTTCAATCTTCGGAAATATAAACGGCATCAGCCTGCAAATGGCATCGATCCGTTCCTTTGGTGGCATCTGATCCAGTAGGTTCGGCAAATTATCAATCTCCCGCTGCAGAATAAGTTTAAGTTCTACACGTAAATCATTGATCATTACGGGTTCATACTGATTTTTCAAAATCTTTTCCATTTTAATCTGTTTTTTTAAGTTGTAAATATATAAATAGTTAATTAATTGAAACTAAACCACTTTGGGTTATATCTTTCATTTCGAAAAGTATTTCCCAAAGGCGCTCAACGTTGCCGTTATTGCTCTTTATGGCTTTAAAGGCCTCTTTTACGAATAGTCGAGGATAGCAAACGGACAAATACTTGCCTTTCAGTATGTCGGGAGGCAGCTGCACGCCGTTAAACCATCTTTCCAATTCGTCAACCTCATCGTCATTACTATCGGGGTGAGGTTCCAGTGTGCCCGAAATTCCCGCCACCTTAAGGGTTTCCGATGTTTCCGATGTTTCCGATTTGTCCGAAACATCCAAAACTTCCGAAACTTCCGGCAATGGTACATCCTTCTTATCTTTTGACTGTGGTGTTTCCTTTTTAATATCACGGCTTCGAAATGCTCTCCAATCCTGTTTTATCAGATAGTCGGCAATGTCAAGCCCATGTTCTCTGTCTATTTCAGGTGCTTCATGCTCAAGAAAAT
>Ga0255345_1002623_pt1 | contig 22388 bp, 18 predicted proteins | sample wastewater_treat_6_FD_192415 | JGI IMG/M metagenome (GOLD analysis project Ga0255345, IMG submission 192415) | Wastewater microbial communities from Lulu Island WWTP, Vancouver, Canada - plant20 | ecosystem: Engineered > WWTP > Wastewater > Unclassified | place: Canada: Vancouver, British...
ACCACTCGTGAGTATTTCATCGCCTACTAAAAACACGGGTTACATAGCACCTGCAACAATAACAATAGAGGCAAATGCCACAGATTCTGACGGAACTATTACAAAGGTTGAGTTCTACAATGGTCAGGTCAAACTGGGCGAGGTAACAAAGGCACCTTACTTATTCAAATGGAATAGTGTGCCAGAAGGTGGCTATCAGATTACTGCGGTTGCCACTGATAATAAGAATGCAAAGACAGTTTCCAGTCCGGTAACAGTTGTTGTTAATAAACCTGCTTCCAGAATTAATCAACCACCCTTTGTTAGAATAACAAATCCAGATATAGGGGAAACATTCAAGAGAAATGAGTCTATAATCCTGAAGGCAGAAGCCTTAGATCCTGATGGAACTATAAGTAAAATCGAATTCAGGATTGGAAATGAGGTTGTAGCAGAATTAAGCGAAGCACCTTGGGTATTTAACTGGCAAAATGCTGACACGGGACAATATGTTATAACCGTGATAGCAACAGATAACCTTGGAGCAGTTTCACAATCAGCTGAAGTAGCTTTTACTGTCTATGAGGACAAGATTCTCGGCTTAACGATGCTAAACCTTTATCCGAACCCAAATAACGGCCATTTCACGGTCGAAATGGCAAAAGAAATTGATTCTGAAAGACTCTATACTGTTTTTAGTTTATCAGGAAAAGTCTTACACAACGAGAAGAGAGACGGGCATGAGGTTATTACAGAATTCAATTTAATTGAGTTACCTTCAGGGACATATATCCTAACTGTATCTTCAGATAACAAAATAATTGAAAGCAGAAAGTTTATAAAAAGGTAAGAATCACAAACTCAAACACCCACATTATAAAACCGTAAGTGCGATTGAGCCAGAATATGTAACTTTCTTTTTACCGGGCTTTCATTACCTGGATGGAAAGTTATCCTTTCTTTCCAAATATTGTTCTGATAATCAGATTAACATCACCTAAAAAACTACGTTCTCGAACATAGGCAAGATTCATACGAGTTTTATCCGGCCAGATAACCTCGTCGAAATACTTCTGTGGATCATGTACCTTCGATAAAATTTCTTCCTCCCTCGCGTATTTAATTGACGCCGGACTGGTAAGGCCCGGCCTGACAGAAAGAATATCCCTTTGTTCGCCCTTCAGACGAGCGGCATAGTCTGGCATATCAGGACGTGGCCCTACAAAACTCATATCACCGATTAGTATGTTCCATAACTCAGGCAATTCATCAATTTTTAATTTTCGAAGAATAGCCCCGACCGGAGTAATTCTCTTCTCTCCTTTTACCGAGATGGAACTTCCACCATGATCAACAATCATAGTCCTGAATTTATAGATCGTAAATGGTTTTCCATGACGACCAGCTCTTTCCTGTCTAAAAAAGACCGGCCCTTTTGAACTGAATTTGACCAGTAAGCCCGCGATCAATAAAAAGGGAGATAAAACCAAGAGACCAAAAAAAGAAGCAATAATGTCAAATATCCTTTTAAGCAGCATTTTTCACTGAGGCTTTAATGATACAAATCATGAATAACACATTTTGTATGATTGTCAGGAAGAAACTCCACAAGTAAATAATCATCCTTCAATTCCTTTATAACAGACATATGCCTGTTGCCCGAATGAGCCTTCATTACTGCTTGGTTATTCCTGGAAATCGTTGACAAACATCTGAATTTCATCCTCCAGGCTATCTCATACATAATCCTGTTCATTGTCACCCCTATACCATGGCCACGATAATTCTTATCAATCAATCTGCCTACAAAACACTTTCTGTTTACAAACAATCGAAGAAAGAAATAACCGACCATAATATCATTGTTGAAAGCCCCCATCATAAGGAAAGAAGATTTTTCGGTCTGCCTGACTATTGACTTATATTCAAAAGAATGTGGTTTAAAATAAGTCAAATCCGAAGCAGGCTGATTCTTTATCAATTCATAAAGGCCGGCAGAATCAGCAATGGAAATCCTCCTGAAGACAACAGGATGATGCTGATTTTCTTCAAAGACTTGCCGTGTAATCCTGTCCAGTCTTTTCTTATACAGGATACGAAAGAGAATATCGTTTACACTCTCGATGATTGACCAGATGAATCCCAGATTATGCTTTATGAACAATAGGATTTGTTCCATTATTGAAATCTCAGAAGTTCCGCTTTCAAGCCCTTGTTAACCGGTAACTGCCACAACAATTTGCACCAATTATGGTTACCTTCAATCAGTTCAGCACCATCCCCGGTTACTGCAATATCCCAACCAACGGATCTGTTTCCGGATGCATCTCGTGCTGCTGTTGCAGCAAGCTCAAGGACCTTTTCCCAGTGTGGAATTATGAAGCCCACGATATCTTTACCGGTGACCGGATGCACTCGTACGGAATCTTTAGTTATATCACTAAATACTCCGGGACCTGTAACCATTCCTGTCTTCAAATCTACCGAAGCTGCAATATTTCCTGCTGCCATATTGTCAACAGGAGAGTTCACGGAAATCCGGAGCCGCGCGGCAAGGATGATTATTTCATCATTATCCTTTTGTGTAATAATCCTTACGGTATTCAGCCCGGATGGAGAGAGATCATTCAGGCTTGGATGCTGTATGACATATTCCTCTATCAGGTCATAATGATGTTGTTTCATATGGTCAAGAAGCTTCTGTGGCGTATAAGTTTCAGAACTGATCACTTCCACTTCCGCACCTATTTGCCCCCTCGATCCTTTAAGTACCAGTCGTTCTGATTTCCGGAGAATTTCATTTAACTCAATACTATCAGATGAAAAATCAGAAATATGTAAGAACATTCTCTTAACCAACAATCTATAATGATTAAGAAATTGCACCTTATTTACAAGCAACTCCCTTGAACCTTTTGGATTCATGCGAAGCTGGTATTCATACATGAAACCGGTACCAGCCCATTCGCTACGTTCAGAATGGGATTTTTCATAAAACCTGAAACAATAATAATCCTTAAAAGAGATATTATATCTGAGAACCGATAACACGGAGTCAAAAATGAGACTCAACTTTGATTTTCCCGAACTAACTGAGGCATAATCAATGAATCGTCCGAGAAGTTTCCAATCCGATTCTTTCAAATAATAGAGTATGTATAAAAAGCGCCTGAAGTAATTCATACCTGATCAATTGTTTTTTCGATATATGAACTGAGATAAAGACCAGCGTTCTGACTTGTATAAATCCCGGATGCTTCTAATGAGTTTGATGAATAAAGGCTCCTCTGTTTTTCGTTGCTCATGAGCTCATGAATGAATTTTCTCATACCAGAAATATCATTCTTCTCAAATACTTTTCCCAGCTGATGTCTGGTCACAAGTTCTGCTAAACCTGAATCATGTGAAGCTATTGCCATAATCGGAAGTCCAGCCGACATAATATTGTAGATCTTGCTCGGGATACTTATATCAGGGGTCTTGTCATCAAGAATAATTACAGCAATATCTGCCTCACAAAGAGACTCATACAATTCGGAATCATCTCTAAAAGGAAGCATCAGACAGTTAGTAAGTCCACTGTTTTTGATTCGTCTGGCTATCTCATTGCTTCTTTCTCCGCGACCTATAATCTGAAATATAATTTCTGTCTCGTCACGAAGAGTCTCAGCAAGTTCCAGCAATGTTTCAACATTATGTGTCACGCCAATGTTTCCGGAATACTGAATTACAAACTTCCCCTGAAGGCCATCCCTCTTAAGGATGATATTGCTTTCTTTTGGAATGGGCACAAGACGAGAAAAGGCTGACCAATTTGGAATTACTCTGATATCCCTGTCAGCTGAATAACGATTGATTCCTGTTTTCATGGCATCACTCAGAGTATAAATCATGTGAGCATGATTAAATACTCTTTTATTGCGTCTGCTCCACAACCGGCATAATAATCCATTCTCCCTGAATCCATTTGCCTTCAAGGCATCGGGATAAAGGTCAAAAACCAGAATTGAATATTTTCCCCTGAACCATGGAGCCATAAGGTATGCCGTTGGAGGTACAGTGAAGAAAAACTTGTCATAACTATTATAACGGAATTTTAGCAGGAAAAAAATCTGAAAAGAAGCAACTATCCAGGATATCAACTTTTTAAAATTATTGCCTCTGTCATACAGGACTATCTTTTCAGTCCTAATCCTATGATCAAGAACTGTATCCTGTACTCTTACGCTTCCTGTAATCAGCACAACTTCATCAAAGTAAGCTGCAAATGCATTTACAATGTCAATTGTAAGATAACCAGTTGCCTGATTAATAAATACTATTTTCCTGGCCGGATTCACCTTTTCAGAATTTCATTCAGGATTTAAATATATCCATGAACGTTCTGGCAGCCGAACTTATTCTTTCATTATACTCCTGATAGAGCATTTTCCCCGGTTCACGTTCCGGAAAAGTTGCAAGAATTCCGGCAAGGGCTTTGTAGTCTTCAGGTTCAAAAAAGCATCCATCCGGACCAAGTTGTTCAATATTTACCGGAAGTGAAGAAGCTATTACAGGCACCTGTAATGAAATTGCATCTTCAATAACAGTACTCCATCCTTCAAACAAACTTGGTTGTATCACCGCTCGTGAATGCTTCATCAGCAATAATTGCTCATTACGTGGGATGACACCCAACAGGCTGATGTGCGGTTTCAGATTATTATCAGCAATAATAGAATGCAACTCTTTCATATAGGATGAGTGACTGGCATCAGGCAATCTTCCGGTCATAGCCATGTGTATTTCCTTACCATCCTGTTTTAGTAAAGCCATAGATTGTAAAAGAACACGATGATTCTTGTGCTTGTGGAACTGATTTGAGATCATGAAATAATCTTCCGGAACATTATATTTTTTCCTTACTTCAACTATATCAAGGCCTTCAAAGTCTTCAATTACTGATGCAAAGTGAAAAACATGTATCTTCATTTTATCCCTCAGCCTGAAAAATCTTTTAAAATCATCTGCCACGGCTTGGCTTGACACAACCAGGTGCTGAGAGTTCCTTAACATAAACTTAATCCTGACGTTTCTCTCAATAATCTTCCTTTTTGTAAAAAACTCAGGGTAATATTTGTGCTGCAAATCAGCATACCAGCTTACGATTTTTGTATCTGTAACGGCCCTTAAGGGATAATCCTGAAGAGGGTACAATCCATCCAGATTATAATTCTTCAGAATGCTTTCAACAAAAACATTCTTCCGTAAAATCCATGACTTTATATAACCTTGATAGACAGGAGGAAAATCCCACTCAATAAGGTTCATGTATGGATAATCAACCTGTTCTGCATATTTTCTTAATCCGGCCCTGTAAAAAACAACTACTTCAGGTTTATCATCATCATCAAGAAAATTAAGAATTCTGATAAGGTTTTTAATATAGACAATACCCCCCATCCACTTTGGGCTGAAGTAAAATAAGATCCCAAGCCTAAGCCTTTTTTTATCTGCAAGGTCCATCATTTATCTGTCAGGATTAACTTTTCTTTCCTATTATTGTCTTACTTAAGTCTAATTATTCATTAATAACCCACTTGTAATAATACTCCAGGCCTTTTTCAATTGTGAAAGCGGGCCTATAACCATATGATACAAGTTTGGTGATATCTGCCACCCAGTTAACAGGGTCTCCTTCTCTTGTTTCGCCGGAGAATGAATATCTGATCTCATGGTCAAATAATCCAAAAAAGATAGATACGGCATTCTTAATCATTATCTCTTCACCATTGGCAACATTTATAACATCAGCACTAAAGGCAGAATGCCGCGCAACCAGTTCAATCACTTTCACAAGATCAAGGATAAATATATAATCTCTTGATTCATTACCTGTTCCAAATAAAGAAAAGGGCACTCCACTTTTTGCCTTACTGTAAAGGTCCCAGAATATTTGCTTTTTAAGACCAGGACCATATACCGAAAAAATTCTTAAAGAGCATGTCCTGATATTATAGAGATCATAAAACTCTTTACAGATTTGTTCTGCCTGAAGCTTATGAAACCCATAAGGTGAAAGCGGGCCTGGAATGGAATCCTCTCTAACGGGCAAGTGTTTTGGATTTCCGTATACCGCGGCACTGGACAGATTAATAAATTTGCAGGCTGGTTGGTATTTCCTTATAGCCTCCAGGATGCTGAATACATTAATGGTGTTCAGGGAATAATCATGTAATGGATTTTTTAGTGACGCTGGAACATTTGCCGCACCAGAACAGTTGACACAAAGATTGTATTCCGTAAATTGAAAAACTGAATTATAATCAGATTTAGAAGCATCAATTAAAAAGAACCGGTCTTTATTGATATAATCATAAACTATATCAGCACCCCAAACCTCATTATCCTTCTCAGAAAAGTATCTGAAAAGATGTTGTCCAATAAAACCCATTGAGCCGATGATGAGTATTTTCATACGTTTTCTTTCTGATTGACAATATTATAATCCATAATCTAATGGCGATCGTACTGCAAAACGAATTTATAGAAAGCCTTACAAATTGTTTCACTGGAGTATTTCTTAATACTTTCCTTTGCATTGCTTCCTAATTTAGCCCTAAGCGACTCATCGTTAATTAAAGCGGCAAGTCTTTCTTCAAATTGCCTGAAATCGAAAAGGGGTATCAGAAAACCATTATGTCCGTCTGTTATCATTTCGGATGGTCCCGCCACGCAGTCAAACGCTACAACAGGCAATCCTGCCGACATAGCTTCACCAATTGCATTGGGGAATCCCTCAGAACTTGATGTAAAGGCAAAAATTGAACTTTCAAGATATATTTCCTCAACATTCTCCTGCTTCCCCATAAAAACCACTCTATGATCAATCCCAAGATTTATGGCCAGCTCTTTTAAACGGAGCATATTATGTTGTTTCAGATGGTCGTATCCGACAATTATTAATTTCCAGTCGGGAAGGCTAACTTTTGCAAACATCTCGATCAGCTTATCCTGATGCTTTGATTTAATTAAACGCCCCACCATAAGAACGTTCTTCTCTCTTTGGGTAGTTTTGCTGATGGGCTTTAAATCCTTTATCGGATTCCCGATAACAGCAATGTTGGAATGCTTATTTCGGGTCAGAAAGATTTCTTTTGCCCTTTCAGTCTGGCATATAATGCCCCTGGCAGTAGGATAAATCAATTGCCTCAAGGTATCATGAAACCAACCAAGGCTTTTATCAGGTTGACTCCTGTCAGAGACAAAAACAGGGTATTTAAGTCCCAATAGTGACAATAAAACGAAACTGTTCCAATATTCACCGAAGCTCAGAATACTGTCAGGTTTAATTTTTTTAATAGTAGCCCTTAGAAATAACATTGTCTTTACAGTATACCATAACCGCCATTTGTTATTAAACCTGAATCGCGGAATGCTGATAAGAATATTATCAGGTATCGGGTAGAAAATTTCCCTTGAGATCCCGTAGAGAACCAAATGTACTTTGAGTTCTTCCCTGGCAGCAAAATAGTGCACAAGTTCTGACATTACCCTCTCCATACCTCCTGCCTGAAGAGACGGTATTACAAGACACAGCTTTTTCTTTTCCATAGACAATCTGGCTTTCGGCAGAATCCCTGGCTTTATCCCTTATTATTCAAACTCTTTATCAAATTCTCAACCATCCAGCCATATGGGTTGAATTTACCTTCATGCCATACGAGATCGCGGTCCCAGTAACCAGGACATGGATCGTACCCGTAAGGAGCAAAACCATAACTAATTTCAACGATGAGAGGTTTTTTACCTTCATAAACGTAATCAAATGCCACACATTGAGCATTAAGTTTCTCTGAGGTCTTAAAGGAGAGTCTGATAGTATATTCATCAATCAGTGACTTATCATAAAGTATTTCGCCACTTCCGGAGGCCCTGAAGTCTCCCTTCCGAACAAGTCGCTTAATTGCAAAAGCCTTATCGCCTATAACGACCACGCGAATGTCATGATCATTGTTTGGAATAAAATTCTGAAAATATATATATCCCTTTTCTCGCCCGGCGACTCTGGAGAATTCAGTGGTATAGGCCAAACGTATTACTCCTTTCATAACATCCCAAAAAGTAGTCTTTCCCAATCTATATTTACGAAAACGTTCTGAAAGGTTGCTCCAGGCTTCGTATTGTACGAATCCTTTCCCGAAGGCTTTTCTGATTAATCTAAATGCCTCATTCCTGGAATTAACAAGTCTTACATTGTCTGAACCGGCACCAGTCCGTAGCTTAAAGACTTTAGGATAAATCGTTCCTCTGGCCCAGTCGATAGCTTCTTTTTTATCATAAAACGCATACGAAGGCACGAGAGGAGCATTAATCGCTTCAAGCAGGTATTTCTGTCCTACCTTGTCATCAAAATGCCACATCGTGTTGTAATCAGGAAAAACAGCCTTGCCTACAGCCTGAACAGCATAAATAAGTTGTCTCGCGAACTTGCTTGCTTTCGGGCTCTTGTGATTGAAATGCCACATGAGAGCATCACAATCAGCCAGTTGATCAATAATATCCGTTCTATAACAATCAACCAGCTTGTAGTCAATATTGTTTGATTCACAATAGGGAATCCACCTGTCGCTGAATGAATCCTTATGCCTATGTATAGCTATTAACATAACATTTATCCAAATAAATTGCTGCCCAGATCTCAAATGAGATAACAATCCATAAAGCCTCCATTTCAGTGTATTTTAAGGTTTTTATGTTTTCAAACCATCCTGAAACAAGCTTATAGGAAAATAAGCCACGGTGCCTGATGCCTGGAAGCACCTGGTCATTCATATACTCCCTGAATTTTTCGTCAGAGAAGAATTCTTTCACTGGAATACCGAAACCCATCTTCTTCCTAAAAGCAAAATCTTCCCCAAAAACAGCCGCTGTCATCTTTTTAAGAAGATACTTCTCCGTATTCTTTCCTATTGAACTATCTCTCAGCATGAGAAATTGTTCGGGTATTGAAAAAGCCCCATTTACAACTTCATTATCAAGAAAAGGCACTCTGTTTTCAATCGAATGAGCCATTGACATTTTATCCTGGCGTATAAGAAGATCCGGAAGAAAAGTCTTCATCTCATACTTTATCTGCTTGTCAAATCCGGAACCTGACAGGGTGTTATACAATGCCAGCCTGTCTGATATAGCCCTGTCCCTTGAAAAATTCCGCATAAGCCTGCCGGCAAGAAATGGTGTCATATAGGCATTTGACATAATCGCACGTTGCCTGTTGTCGAGGAAGTAGCGAAACACTTCTGAAGGGTTATTAAGGTTTCTGTTCAATTCAGTCAACAGCCTGTTGACGCTGAAAGGATATTTTATGTCATAGAATCGTTTATAACCTCCAAAAACCTCATCTGCGCCCTCCCCACTCAACAGTACTGTAACAAAGTCTTTGGCGCTCTGGGATAACTTGTAAATAGCAACAGTATTAGGGTGATTCAGTGGTGACTCAAGATGCCATGTCGCTTTCCCGAGATTATCGAGATAATACTCATTGTCTAACAAAAATTTATGTGATTTTATGCCCAAAGTTTCCGTAACTCTGTCAATATAGCTCTCCTCACTGAACAACTTGTTTTTAAACACAATGGACACTGACTCAAAGCTACCATTTTTGGCGTTAGTGTTTGCAAGCCATGTTACAAGTGATGAGTCTATTCCTCCGGAGAGCTGACATCCCAGTTTTACATCGCTTACCAACTGACTTCGGACACTTTTATCAAGCCATTCCCTGACTTCAGTTCCAAAAGAATCGAGGGTACCGGACCGCTTGCTACGGGAATAATCATTAACGTCATAGTATCTGCTTTTAATAAGCTCCTGACCGGATCTGTAATTAAGATAATGACCCGGCTCCAGCGACTCAAGGCCTTCAAAAAGAGTCCCACTCAGATTATTTCTGAACAAGAGGTATTCATCAAGCTTCGTACTATTCAGGGTAAATTCAAAATCCTCCAGAAATGCAAAACTCTTTAATTCAGACGAGAATGCCAATACCCTATCATTCAGAATATAATACAATGGTTTGATTCCGAAACGATCACGTGCAAGATACAATTCCCTGCTTCGCAGATCAATCACAATGAGTGCAAACATTCCATTCAATCGTTCCAGCATTCCTTCAAACCCGTGTCTTAAATACAATGCCAGAACTATCTCTGTATCAGTGGCGCTCCGGAACTTGTATCCCCAGTCCTGAAGTTCATTCCTGAAATCAAATGCATTGTAAATCTCCCCGTTTAAGGCAATAATGACATTGTTATCCGGATTTAACATCGGCTGGTGCCCATTCATGGAGAGATCAAGAATACTCAAACGATTAAAACCAAGGATACCTTCAAAGTCAGCATCAATACTTTCCGGTGTTAAACATGAAGTTTCTGCAGAAGAAGCCGATAATAGGCTGAACAGACGAATACCTGAATCGTCAGGTCCCCGGTGTTTTTGTACCTTAAGCATCTTCAGAATCCGGTCTGTATTCCGGACAGGCCTGAAATCAGTATTTATATAGCCGGTTATACCACACATGAGTCAATCCTTTATATAATCACTCTTAGTGCTTTCCAGTATTCGCAGAAGCACCTCGCGGTGAGATTCACAACGAATTATATTCAACAATAACAATCTTTTTCTCTTCGACATCAGTTTAGGAAACAGTCCCCTGTTTCTTAAAGAAGATGCTAATGCTCCGAAGTAAGGTTCAATATATGCATTGTACATGGGAGCAACTGATGCAATATAGTCAGCGAACTTCTCCTCCAGCTTCCGTTCATCAGAAATAATTGAATTCAGATACCGGATGTGTGTTTCGAATTCATTGGTTTCTTCTTCATCGAGATGGAAAATCCCGGGTATATCGTTTCCTTGCTTAAGAGGAATGAGTTCAAAATCAATAGTCTCAGATATAACAAGTTTTACAACATAGCCTTTGTTCCAGGCTGAATTTCTTTTCCCGGGCCAGTCATATATGAAATTACCAAGTCCATAAAACACCGGCTTGGAATTGTATATCTCATATCCCGAAAATGCGTGAGTATGATGAGCGATAACACAATCAGCGCCAAGATCAATCATGTACCTGTACAGATTTTGTGTTCTTGGTGAAGGAAGTTCATAAAATTCATTTCCTGCATGAACGATTACAATCACCTTATCATTGGTCTGCCTGGCTTCTTTGATCTGATAATACACTCCGACTGCGTCAAGCGGGTTACACATATACAGGCCGTCTGGTGATGAAATGAATTCTTCATCAGCAAAATTAAGAACAGCTATACTCTTGCCGTTTTTGCTGAAAACAAATGGTTCTGCTGCCTCCCTGCCTGATCTTCCAATGCCGACAGTGGCAATATCATTGGCCTTGCACAACTCCAGTGTATCAGTAAGCCCTCTGCTGCCATAATCCATAATGTGATTATTCGCCATTGCTGCCAATCCGATTCCGGCATGCTGCAATAATTTAATACATTCCGGATGAGCTTTCTGGTGAGGTCCGGTCTTTTTTCTTTTCTCGGTGGAAAAAGTAAGCGGGCACTCCAGATCAGTAATAATAAGATCATTCCCGGCCAGCACATTTTTGAAGTCATTAAAAACAGCTTCATAATTATCAGATAGTGCAAGCTCTTCGACCCTGCCTATTGGGCAGAAGTCGCCGGTGAGCAATATCTTAATTCCGGTTTCATTCATCTTCATACAGAAATTATAGCTGTAATAATTCGACAGGGATTAACATTTTCTTCAGGAGCGGGATGCCCGATATAATCCAGAATTATCGCCGTTTTCAATCAGACTCCCCAGCCTGTCAGTTGTAAAAAACTCGACCTCAGGCCATTTGCGAATGATCGTTTTAAGCAGTTGTTTAAGCTTTTCCAGGTTCCTGCCGCGATTGTCTCTGTCAATTGCTCCAATATAATTAATCCGATGTGAACAAATAACCGCCGGTTTGTGCCATCTGAAAGCAATGGCTATCCGGGCAAGACAGTTGTCAACTTCATCGGCATCTCCCGAAAGTGAGGGCTCAAAGAAACAGTTCCTTACAAGATAATACTGACCATACGAGTTGCGGCTTCCGGTAAAATGATACTTTTTCTTATAGTGTCCAAATATGCCTGTTGGTACTTGTTGAATGAAAAGACCTTGTATGTATCTGACTCCTCCCTGATGCAGAACTTTCTCAATCCTGCTGTCCCATGTGTAGCACGGGGGTATGAATGAGACTGACCTGAATCCAAATAAATCTTCAAACAAATCCAAACCTTCGGAGAGGCTTTTATTCATTGAATGCAGATTATCAGGGGAATTATAATCTAAAACCTCCATGTAATTATAATCACCATCACCCGAAAATGTAGTTTCGTTATCAAATGTGTACATTATCTCCGGGGTTCTTTTGCGAAGGGCCTCCATCCATCTGACCACATTGACATGCTCCCGACCATGAAACTGCGGCATGAACACCCCCTCTTCCATTCCTTTTTGCCATAATGATCTCACAAGATCTCTGCCAGGGTATCTCTTGATTGTCTCTGTCACCGGCTCATAATAATACTGACTAAAGTCAGATTCCCTGATTCGCCTGAAGTCAGGATTGCCAACAACAACATTTGCAGTAAATGCAGGATGATTATCCCGGGAATCCCTGAATGAGGCCAATACCTCAAATAATTCCGAAAGGTCCTCATTGCTTTCCAGCGTATCCAGCCTGTTATAATCACTCTTGGCCAAGTCATAGCCTTTCGATTGGAATCGTTTTAAGACTTCCAATGAAGGCATTCTAATGCTACCCCAGTCATCGCTTTCAATAAGCACTATTTTTCTTTTAGTGCGCCAGCCCGGAATATTGATAACATTGTGCGCCAGGGCTCTTGAAAATGATCTGATATAATTAGTCTTCATCAATAATCCTTCCTAACTCATCTGTTGTAATAAACTCTGCATCAGGCCAGTTTTTCATAATCCTTCTAAGCAATTCATATAATTTGCTTAGCCCGTTTTCCCGGTTGTCAGGATCCAATGCTCCAATATAGTTTACTCTATGAGTACTGATTATAGCCGGTTTGTGCCATCTGAAGGCAATTGAAATATCAGACAGACATTTGTCCACCCAATCGGTTCCCTGAATTACAGGCTCAAAAAAACAATTACGGGTAATTATTCGCAGTCCGGACAGGTTTCTTTTACCTAACCAGTGCAATCTTTTTTTGACTTTACCCTGACCCAAAGGTTCCAATTGAATCCGTGGCATAAATAAGTATTTTATTCCATTGTCTGCTAGCTTACTTTCAAGTCTTGAGCTAAGCGGCCCGTTTGGAGGAGCAAAATAGGAAGCCTTATAACCAAAGATATTTTTGAATAACAGGAGGCCTGTATCAAGAATTTCAGCCTGATAAACAATGTCAGCAGGATCGGAAAAATCAAAGGCAGCCTGGAATTCAAGACCAATATTAGGCTCATGTGCAGTTGACATTCCCCAGAAACAATGATCAAATCCAATCCTTGACATCCTGTTTCCATTATTCAGCGCTTTCATCCAGACTTTAACGTTCAAATGTTCCCTGCCATGAAACTGAGGCACGAACAACCTTCTCCGGATACCCTCCTGCCACAAATCAAAAGAGCCTTCACAACCACTATTCTTAAGGAGTGTGTCAGTAAATGGCTCAAAATAATAGGCTGTATAAGCGCTTTCCTTAATTTTCCGGAAGTCAGGATTTGCCACTACAGCCACAGGTGTAAAAACAGCAGGTCTGTTCATACTGTCTTTTACAGATGCAAGAACTTCAAATAAGCCTGAGAGATCGGCAGTAGTAGCAAGCGAATCATACCTGTTAAAAAGAACTCCCTCATCGGATGTGAGATCAATACCGGCAGCCTGTAAACTTTTATATGTTTCAACTGAAGGCATTCTGATACTTCCCCAGTCATCTGATTCAAAGATGATCAGTTTTCGTCCAGTGTTCCAACCAGGTATAGCAGCAATGTTTCTGCGAATATTCAAGAATTCAGCTATTTATAGGTAATATCTAATAAAACAACACCTCATAGAGAGACAAAACCGGAGCAAATAAAGGAACCCCGAATCCAGGTGAAAAAATCCAGGCATTTATATTCTCGAACCCAAGTCGGAGGTTGATCATTGAATATAACAATAATGGGAACAATCCCAGAAGAATCAGAAAATATATCTTATTGCCGGAGAGTTTTGAAAAATACATTATAATATAGGCTGTAGCAAATAAAAAAAACAATATCATAAACCTTTCTCCGAACGATGGTATTGGCATACCGAAATTGACAAAAGCAAGAAAGAGAAGCAAAAAGCTGAAAAGATTCTGTTCATGCTTTTCCTTCATCATAGAGGAGTGTCTTAATTGTATGACAGCTATTGCAATCAAAAGATAGTAAAACACCATATCATTTGTAATACGCATAAACCAAGCCGACTGGGCTGCACCTTCCTGAACTGCAAGCATATACCCCTCACTTGAATATCCCGCATAACGTTGTTGCATCCCACCTCCAAGTCTTAAGGCAAGCACTCTGAAAACCGGCGCCATAATATGAGGTAATACAAAAGAAGAAACTGCCAAAGGAATGTAGATTATATTTCTGTTGCCAATCAGGTAATAAATGAGCAGGATTGCATTGGCTGATATAAAGCTCCAGTGAACGAATACAGCCGAAAACGATATAAACAGAAACCTGGGATTCTTTTCAGTAATTACACGAAAGGCGCCATAGAAAAAGATCCATGCTGCAGTCCACATTCTCACACCACTTATCATTGTAACAGGAATCGTCATCACGAAGAATGCCATGAGCAAAATGGTGTTCATATTTTGCTCTACAATATAGCGGTCATAAATCAGCGTGATAGATTTCAGATAGAAATAACCGAATATCGCGGCCCACACTCCGAAATAAAGCCCATGATCACTTGTAAACCTGGATACAATAAAAGAAATAAGAGGTTCTATAATATCCACCGTAGTGTCACTGTAGAGTCCTCCAACTATTTTAAAAAAATCGGAAAATGGAAGTAAAGAATTGGCCTTCAGGCTTAATGCATACCTATAGGCATCCACTGCAACATTAGCATTTACAAATGAAAGTCCGTAATAAATAAGAAAGATATAAACAACAGTTCTGGCTTCCTTACGTGAAAAATTTGCCAGAGCAACCATAAACGAAAGGAATGGCCATAAGATAAACAGGATGAAGTAGTTCCTGGTATCAGTAATGGAAGAATCGGTGATATTACTGGTATATGACCTGGTCAGCATAATTATCTGTATTCAACAGTTCCAGAAACTGTCCTGAAACAATCCTGATGTGATAACACATAGGATCAGGCAGTTGCATTCTATCTGAATAATTGCCATTCAGGAAATTTTTAACACTTTCAGCAGAAAAATCCCTTTTGATATTCAGGACAGGACGGCCTGTAATTGAATAATCAATAAGCTTGCTTGGTACATTAAGAGGAGTGTTATTATCAAAATTGATCAGGAAATCCATCTGAGCCAGCTCTTTTAAAAGTTGTTCCCTCGGAATATAGTCGGAAATAATCAGCTTTTCCTTCAATGAATCAATGTACTTTTTCAGATATTCCGGCTGGTCAGTATAGACATAAAAGCGAAATGGCATTTCTATTTTCGAAAGAAAAGCCAGGAGAGGTTCGGGATCACGAATCCCCTGAAGAAATCTTCCTGCATACGCGAATTCCGGTCCCTCCCTGTCAGGTTTTACTTGTTCCGAAGTTGAAATGTCAAAATTAAAGCCCTGTGGAATGATTTTCATTTTCCCGTGAAATTCAGGATAATATGCATCGATAGCTGACTGAACCGGTATGGTGATGAAATCTGCTTTTTTACAAAACCATTTTTCCAGATATCCAAAATAGAATGGCTTTCTGAAACTGTCAAGCACATCGCCCATATAGGGATCACCACAATCAGCAACCCATTTCGTGGCAATTTTTCTTCTCCGGTTCATTGCCCATGCCACACCCCAGTGAACAGGATATGGAACAGCAAATGAAATCATCATGTCATAACCTTTTTCCCTTCTTAACATCTTTCTTACATGGAACATATCTTCAATTGCAGGATATTCAAATAATACCAGTAGAGCCCTCTTGAGCGCACGACTTAAGAATGCCCATGGATTTCTTCTCGCTATTCCAACTTCCGGAAGCTTTCCACCATCCCACATTTTTAAGACAACAGATGTTTCCCTTAAAAAATCACTGTAATCATGATTTCTGTACTTTGTAATTACCACCACTTCATGACCCTGTCGGGAGAATTCTCTCGCCAACTCTGTTGCCCTATAACTGCGTGGCGAGATTTCAGGATAAAAGGCATTGCTTACCAGTAGAAGTTTAACGCTGGGATTTGACATCGCTAAGTGTAAACTATTGTAAATAAAGGAATGACATATTAACTAATAAAACATCTCAGGGAAGCTTTACATCGAACCTCGTGATCCATTCCCCTAATAAGATCAATCTCCAATATGAAAAATCAAATGGAATTTTACCTTCTACAATATTATCAAAATATGTTAAAGCTTCATTCTTAATTAAACCGTTAGTAACGTCAATCGTCCGGGCAATTCCTTTACGAAACAACCCCGGACACTCATTTCTGACCCAATGTTCCTCAGGTGTAGAATAACCCATCTTATCTCTTCGGCATCTGATTGCCTCAGGAAGAAGGCCACCCATAGCCTGACGCATTACTCTTTTGGAAATGCCATCTTTTTCCAGATAATTATCAGGTAAGTTATAAACAAATTCAACCAAACGGTGGTCGAGAAAAGGGACTCGGGCTTCTATTGAATTAGCCATTGAGTTTCTATCCTCCCAGTGCAAGTATTTGGGCAGTGTGGAATAAAAGGTAAGATGTTCCGATATATTCTGCACCGAAGAGTATTCGACCGGAATAAAGTCAAATGGGTGTTTAAAGTTCATCCCCATTTTCCCACTGCTAACAATTCCTTTCAGATGGCGTGTATTGGATGATAAGCCTGACAGGATGCGGTTAATCTTTGTTGGCAAAAGGTGATATGCTATTCCTCTAAATACTTCCATACCGGTTAAAGATCTGATTTGTCTGGTATTTTCAATGTCATGCAGAAGTTCAGCTATTTTCATTCTCCGGACCATCTCAGCATACCTTGAAAATGTAAACTGGCCATAGCCTCCAAGATACTCATCTGCCCCCTGGCCATTGAGTAAGACTTTCACTTTGTCAGATGCGGCAAGCTTAAACACATTATAGCCAAGCAGTACACTCTGAGATTGATATGGTTCATCCTGATGCCAGATAATTTGAGGAGTTTGAGTAAATACATCTTCCACTTTGGGATAAACAAAGGATGCATCAACATTTGTTGCGCCTATTACAATATCCATCCACTTTTTCTCACTGTATTTCTCAATATCTGAACATGAAGAAAAGGTTCGCTGCCGGGTTGTTGCACCTCCGGTTTTTAACAATCTGTTTACTTCACATACTATGGCAGATGAATCCAGTCCACCGCTCAAAGCAGTACCCACAGGAACGTCGGCATTGAGATGCTCCTTAACAGACACTTCAAACAAGGACCGGAAAGTTTTTGCAGCATTTTCAAACGATCCATTGAATAACTCTCGTTTGGGCCAATACCATCTTTTATAATTTAACTTCCCACTTATTGCAGGTTTTATGTCACTTAATACTGATTTAAAACATGTTCCGCCAGGTAATTGAAAAACATTCCCAAACATAGTTTCGTCAGTATGATCGGCAATTGAGTACATAAGTTGATCATAGACCCTTTGCGGATTCATAGAAGCACGCCATTTGGGTAAAACCGTAAACTGCTTTATCTCACTGGCAAAGAAAAAGTCTCCTTCTTCTGAAAAAAAATAGTAGAGAGGTTTAATCCCATACCGGTCTCTTGCCAAAAAGATCTCATTGCTATATCTGTCATATATGGCAAATGCCCACATCCCGACAAATTTATTAAGACATCCTTCTCCCCATTCCTGGTATGCAGCAAGAATTACCTCAGTATCCGTATTTGTTTTAAATACATATCCTGACTCTTGAAGCTCTCTCCTGATCCTGGTATAATTGTACACTTCACCATTGTATACTATCCAAAACCGACCAGATGAGTATGACATTGGCTGATGGCCGGCAGGTGAAAGATCAAGAACAGACAAACGCTTATGTGCCAGAGCCATTATTGAAGCATCGCCCATGTAGGAGGTTATTTTCGCAACCGGACGGTATTCGGTAAATGTATCCCATACTTCGTGAGGCGTACTGTCGCCTCCCAGTTGTATCAGTTGGTCATGACTTTTAAGAATCACAAAGCCTTCGTCATCCGGTCCTCTGTGATTTATTATGGAAGCCATTTTGCAGATTATTTCATTCGACAATAACCGTCCATGCCCCGCAATAAAACCAGCTATCCCACACATGCCATTAACAATCCTTTGGTTTTGTTCTAAGTACTTTTTTCAACCGAAATCTACTGATTTTACAAATATGATGTAACCTGAAAAGTACAAACTGATAAATGATCAGCAGAACAACGGAAAAATTATATAAATGACCAAGGATTCTATATTCCAGGTCAACAGAGGTTAAATCCAACTTTCTTAATCCGGCTTTGTTAAGTCGTGCCTTTGCTTTTTTTAATTTTTTAAAACCAAATGGTACAAGCGATGAAGTGATGTATAAAACGACGAACTTACATATTGCCTGGTTTAAAAAGTCTTTCTGCTCCTGCTTCAATAAGGGATTCTTCTTAAAATCTGCCAGATTGGTTGCTGATTTCAAAAAACCATTAATCGCTCTTTCAGAATAAAACAATGATGATATTGTTGCTGATCCTTTACGAATGGTACGTAAATAGAAAGGACGTCCATCAAAGATACATCTGTCAGCAACACATAGTATTCGGGCAATAAGCTCACCGTCTTCAAGATATGGAACCCCGGCAAGATATCTCAATTTGTGGTGTTCAAAAAAGTCACGCCGGAATAACACGGCCCATATTCTGTCAGGATCTCTACGATCATTCGAACGAGACAATGGATATGCTTCAATTCCTCTGCAGAGACGATCCTTCAGTTTTTCGTAAAACCGTTGCTCTATAACCTGACCGCACTCTGAGATAACTGTGAATCCCAGGAATGAAACCTGACAATCCATTTTATCCGCTTTATCCAGGACACGCTGAAGGGTATTTGCCTCAATAAAGTCATCAGGATCAATAAAAAGCAGATACTTTCCTGTTGCGATGTCTATACCATTATTTCTTGCAATTGAAACCCCCTTATTTTCCTGTTCAATAATATGAATATTGGAAAAAGACTTCATCAAATTCTTTACAATTTCCCCGCTACGATCAGGAGAACCATCATTTATGCATATTATCTCATATTGATCATGATCCAGATTCTGGTTTAACAAACTAGAAAGGCATCTTTCCACATAATCTTCAACCTTATATATTGGGATTATTATAGATAAACGTGTCATAATTCTAAAAACATCGCTCAATCAATGAATAACTTAAAAGAAACAGATATTATTCTGCCAGGTGTTTTTACCAAACTAGTTTCTTAGATTACTATTCTCAAATTCATTTCGAATCTTTTTTGAGAAACGGGAGTAGTATTTAAATGGATTCAGATAAGAGGTTAGTACTTTATACAATACTCTGTTTGGTAAAGTATTCCGATTCAATACAGACCATCTGAAAATCTGAGAAAGTAGCCAATTAATTCTTTGTTCGTTTCTAATAACAAATGGAAGCGACGGGTAAGTATATTCTTCTCTGAACTTTTCTGTCTTGAAATAATTAGGATTAATAATAACATTTTGGTTTTTATTATTCACAGCCTTGCAATGTCTTCGATAATTAACAGTTATTGTATTCATAAAATAAAGTCTGTGTCCTTCCCGCGTGAGTTTTAACCAAAGTGGATAGTCTTCCATAAGTTTTACCTTTTCGTCAAAACCACCAATTGATAACAAGGTATCCCGATGCATGAATACAGAAGGAGCATAATGAATTCTATCAGAAACAAGCAGCATTTTGTACTGTGATGATGCACTTCTTGAAGGGTGCATAATGCTCTTCGGATGAAAACTATCATCCTCCGTTGTGAATATAAGATTCTTTGGATGAAAACTATCATTGTAGATACTGACTTTTGAGAAAAGAATTTTAATGTGTCGATTTTTAGCTATATGCTCCATATTGGCTTCTATGCAATAGGGCAAAAGAGTATCATCAGCGCCCAAAAACTTCACCCATTCACCTTTGGCTGCTTTCAGTCCCCTGTTAGCGTTAGCAGCAATTCCGGTATTTGTTTCGGAGCTTATTAATAATGTTCTTACAAATCGGCTATTGTTGCTGTCCAACCACCGCTTACAGACCTCCAATGTTTCATCGCCTGATCTATCATCTGTGATAATTAATTCAATATCGGGCCATGTCTGCTCACGAATACTATCGAGAGTTTCAGCAATGAAACATGCAGAATTGTAGGTAGAAATAATTACAGATACCAATGACATGGATATTACTTTTTTCTCACTTGGGATTAATCCGAGAGACAGTGTTTCTAATAGAAGCTTTAACAGAGTTCAAACGTCTCCTCCTTTCAAGAAGCTGTGCCTGAAGCTTTAACTCCTCCACATAAAAACTATTAAATCCAAATACAGGCCTTCGGTAAGCATGATCCGGAGGTTGTCCAAAGATGTTGGCCAGGAATGATTTTAAATGCTCCTCCCACTTTTGGATATTGTTTTCACTCTTGAATTTTTTACTGTGCAGCATGGCAAGATACTTTGTGTCATCACTGTCAAGAGAGATAATTTCTTCAATAACCCTTTCGATATCATTTTTATTTTCGAGCCTGACGAATGTCCCTGGTACGAAATCAAGATAAACTAGCGGATTGCCATAATAAACAGGTAGCGAGCATGCAATAATAGGTTCAAGCAGTTTTTCTGTCGTATAACCGGGTACGGAACTATTTTCGAATGCAATGGTAAATTTATAGTCCTTAATAAAACTCAGTTTATCCTTAACAGGCCCACCAATATTATTAAGATGCCTTCCACCGGAGTCAACTTTCCTGTATTTGCTTAATTCATTAAAAAAATGGTCACGAACCGGATCTGAATTGACATTATTGGAATACACAAAATTGCAAAATTTCCTTTTGGTCAGACTTTCATCCTCAGCTAACAATTGAGATGATTGGCTTTCACTTATAGATAGATTCTCGTAATGCCATTGATAATAAGCAAATAATGGATATCTCAGATACCTGTCACCGAATTCCAGGTAATGGAAGCCTATAGCATAATCACATAGATTAAAATCAGGGACCAGATTTTCACCTGTATAAAGAATCTTTACACAGTTATCATATTTGAGATGTTCCCTGCCATAGACAGAGAAGAAAAGGTAATCAGGCTTGTCGTGAATGACGACAGGAAAATGTCGCTCAAAAAACTTAAGGAAGAGGTTATTGGAATCAAAACCCGGCCAAAAATCGCAGAAATTAATTTTTATCATAGTCAGTTTGACGGTTAAACATAATGACTTCAGATCTGTTTCCTCCTGAAAACGGATGAAACAAAATCTTTTATCACAGGCTTCAGCCCCAATTTCTTATCCAGCTCAAGAAATGAATACAATGTTGCTGCTCCTAATACAATGATACCAATTGTATACCTGACAGCTCCATTAAAAAAAATTGAAAGAACAAATACGGTGATTATAACCAATATACTGATAACAAATGTTCTTATAGTTTCCCCGGCGTATACAAAATGATATTTCCTGTGTGCAAAGTACAGGGTAATGGTCAGTCCGAAAACATAGCCCACTATATAAGAAACACCAAGTCCCTCCAAACCGTAAAACATGTATCCAAGAATATTTATTATTATATTGAATATCATTGCACTTATCTCTATACCGCCAAAAACTTTCAAATCACCTTTTGCCGGAAAAATAAACCCTACAGGCCAGACAAGACCTTTCAGGATTATCCCGATTACCATCCAGCTCGCAAAAGTTACCATGGGTAGGAATGCAGATGAATAAAGTAATCGTATCAGCAGAGGCAAGGCAACTATAAGGAATACAATTATGGGCATTAGTATCAAGAGTACCATTACAGCCTGTTGATTGACAAGTGCGGTTATCTTCTTATCATCGCTGTTTATAGATGATAGTCTTGGAAAATAGTCCGTGGTCATTGCAGCAAACACGAGACCGGTCGACTGCCCTATCACCGACCAGCCGGCATTATACAGACCCACCTGATCAACACCGCCGGTTCTGCTTATAAATGCATT
>Ga0255345_1002639_pt1 | contig 22289 bp, 12 predicted proteins | sample wastewater_treat_6_FD_192415 | JGI IMG/M metagenome (GOLD analysis project Ga0255345, IMG submission 192415) | Wastewater microbial communities from Lulu Island WWTP, Vancouver, Canada - plant20 | ecosystem: Engineered > WWTP > Wastewater > Unclassified | place: Canada: Vancouver, British...
AAATGCAATGATTGGTGAGCAGAATTTTGAGTAAAGAAACACAGCGCCCGTCAGAAGTAAAGCTGTGGCATATTCCCCAGCCCGAAGTCGTCCCGAGTTGACTTCGAGAATTGCTGCGGGTAGTTCCACTTGAGGCGCATGAAACGTCGTACTTGGCCGCACCTGCAAGGATTTTGAGTTTTTCGAGCGTTTTTTCGTTCACAGTGTGCAAATTGAATAATTTGACAGGAATGTTGATATGCAAAGAAACAAAATCAAATGCAATCTTGCGAAAATAAAATCTTAAAAAACAATAGATATTTGATAATACGCATATTCATCCGTTGATTCGCATAAAAAACAGTATGATCAAAAAAAACTACTTATTTTTGTAACCAAACTTGGCTACGGGGTGTCCTATATCTGAAATTCGATTATTTACTTTAAAACATTTTTAAGAATATGGATGATAATTTTATTGGTCTGGTAGCCATTTTATCAGCAGTAGCCTTGCCCATCGTGACCGGCCTCATTTTGGGATATCAGTTCATCGCATCACGACATCGTGAACGAATGGGATTGATAAATCAAGGCATCATTCCCCCCGAAACATCAAAAAAGAAATCAGACCCTAACCGAATGGTTTCGCTTCGCAACGGCATTGTGCTCGTCTCCTTAGGTATCGGCGTCATTGTCGGCATTTTGAGTATCGAAAATCTTGTTTTGGAGGATAGTGTCAAGTTTTTCGTGATGGCATCTGCAATTCTTGTATTTTTGGGAATTGGATATCTCGTATACTTTTTTCTTTCGCAAAAAATCGAAAAGAAAGATATTCAAGAAGAGGCGCAACAGGATTAATCCTTGACGATGGACGAAAGACAACGGATACAGCAAGTGCTCTCCGGCAATACTTCCGCATTCACCTATTTTGTCGAAACCTATCAGGACATGGCTTTCACGATAGCCTACCGGATATGCGACAACATGCAGGATGCGGAAGATGTCGTGCAGGAAAGCTTCGTAAAGGCTTACCGCAATCTGCATGCCTATCGTGGCGACAGCAAATTCTCCACGTGGCTGTATCGCATTGTTTACAACGTGGCCGTGACACATGCAAAATCGCGCCTCCGGCTCAGTGAGCACGAAAAAGGAATCGATGATGCTTCGCTTTTTTCGCAAACCGATTTGCAACTGTCGCCGGAAGCGATCGACGAGCAAAGAGAAATAGTGGCACACGTTCTCGACCTCATGCCCAAAGGCGATGTACTCATCCTGACGCTCTATTACATGGAGGACAATTCGGTGAAAGAAATAGCCAACATCATCGGCCTCAACGAACCGAATGTGAAGGTAAAACTTCACCGTGCACGAAAGCTTTTCAAAGAAAAATTCATAGCCTGTTACGGCGAAACCGAAAAGGAACTTCAATTACAACAATAACGCCATGCAAAAAAATATAGACAAAGAGGATGCCCTCATCCGCTCATTGCTTCAGACCAACCGGAAACAAGCCCCCGAGAATCTGAAATATCGCATTCTGCACCAGATCGAGTCCGAAAAGGCGATGACATCCGGCAAGCCATTAACAACGAAGGCGCAACGAAATGTGGTTCGCGAATTCGTTACCATTTTCGGCATCATGTACGCAGCGCTGGCACTCTTAATCGGTGCAGCCTACCTGATCGGAGGAAGCGCTCTCGTTCAATCGCCTCAATTCTTTAGGACAATCCTCCTCGTGGCATTTATCTTTAGCATGATTTGGCTCATTGCCGGCCTCGATGCTTTCCTTCACGAACGCTATCGCAATCGTTCACACCCATCGGCTCATTAAGTTGCGACAGCGGCTACAATTTCTACTCCCCACCCATATTCCACGCGTTTTTTATTCGTTCATCAGCGTTTCGCGTGCTTTTGCCAGCATTTCAGGAGATTCGGGTTGGGGATAGCCCATGTTCAGTCGTTTGAAGTTTTCGATGATGATATCGCCTACGGCAACACGTGCAAAAAACTTTTTGTCGGCCGGAATCACGTACCACGGGGCATAATCGGTTGACGTATTTTCGAGCATCTCTTCGTAAGCATGCCGATATTCTTTCCATTGAGCGCGCGCCTTCAAGTCTGCAGAACTAAACTTCCAGTTCTTGTCGGGGTCGTCCAGTCGATCCAAAAAACGCTGCTTCTGCTCGTCCTTTGACAGATGCAAAAAGAATTTGACAATCACCATTCCATTATCAACCCAATGCTTTTCGATGGCGTTAATCGATTTGTACCTTCTTTCCCAGAAATCCTTATCTATTTTGTCAACAGAATCAAAGCCGGGAATGCGTTCATTGAGAATCCATTCGGGATTGACCTTAGTGGCCAGCACATTTTCGTAATGCGAGCGATTAAAAATTTCGATCATGCCTCGTTCGGGCAAAGCCAGATAGTGCCGCCACATATAATCGTGCTCCAATTCGTTTTTCGATGGCGTCTTAAAACTGTGTACGCGACATCCTTGCGGATTGATGCCCGACATCACATGGCGGATAACGCCGTCTTTGCCTGCAGCATCGGGAGCTTGCAAAATGATGAGCATCGAATGACTGTCATCCGCATAAAACATCTCCTGATACTTGTTCAGGTCGTTGATGTTTCTTTTGATCTCCTGTTTGGCCGTCTCTTTGGTGTAACCCCCATCCTCACTTGTGGAGTAATCTTTCAGATCGACTTTCGATCCGGGATTGACTCGTAATTTGTTGTAATCTAAGTTCATGGATTTTGATTTTCGTTTTAATTTACTTTTTAGAAATAACAAAAATAATTATTTAATCGAAATTCCCAAGCAATTGTGTCGGGTTTGCGTAATCACCAAAAGATACCTTTTATTTTCGTCAGCACACGAGTTAAACGGGCAGTTGAAAAGTGTAGAAAAAGTCAAAATCTCATTCGACCCAAATACGGCGCAAGTACGGCGCAAATACGACGGAAACATAATTTGTCGCAGGCTTCATCGAAAAGATCTATCAAGAGGATTTATTTTTATATTTTTCGGCATATTCGGTAGGGGAAATTCCGTAAAACTCTTTAAAGGAATTCGAAAAATGAGATAAGTTGGAAAATCCCACGGCGTAAGCAATTTCGGATACTTGAACTTTTTGATTGGCCAATAGTTCGGCAGCCTGTTTGATGCGAATGGTTTTGATAAAATCGCTGGGAGATTGATTTGTGAGTTCTTTTAATTTACGGTATAAATGCACGCGACTTATCCCGATGTTTTCGGCCAGAAATTCGACATTCAGATTGGGATTTGAAATGTTTTCGTTAATTAGTTTCACTACTTTTTCTAACAGTTGCCGATCTGCCGATTGTAAAGGTTCCGGCGAAAGCATATCTTTGATCACCTTATCGTCAAGAGGTTTTATTTCTATGCGATTTCGGTTTTCGATCAAATTCAGGCTTTGTTTTATCAACAGGTCAATGTTAAAGGGTTTTACGATATAGGCATCAGCCCCCACGTCGAGGCCTTCAGCCTTATCGGAATCGGTTGATTTAGCCGTGAGCAAAATCACCGGAATGTGGCTGACATCGGCATTCGATTTAATTTTTTTGCACAAGGCAATGCCATCCATTTCGGGCATCATGATATCGCTGATGACAAGATCGGGATGATTGTCCCGAATAACCTTCCAAGCCTCTTTTCCATTATTTTTTTCTTCAACTCTGAAATAGACGGACAATTCGTTTTTCAGATAATTGCGAATTTCGTCGTCATCTTCCACAATTAAAACTCGATATTTTGTTTTAGGCCTGATTTTTTTTCCATTAAGTAAAGTCGGTTCGTCTGAAAGCAAGAGGGCTTGCTCTCCCGATTTATGCACGTTAGCGGCTTCAGTTGAAACTTTAGATGGCTCGATCTCCTTTGAGGAAAGATGTTCATTACCCAAAGGCAATCGAATAATAATTTCAGCACCTTTATCGTCTTTTTTGTTTCGGGCAGTGATTGTACCATGCAACAGACCCATTATCGAACGCGACAGGTGTAGCCCTATGCCGGTTCCCGCATTTTTACCGGTATAATTGTTTTCGCTTTGATAGAAGCGATCGAAAATTTTTTCCGTATCATTTTCATCAATTCCGGCGCCCGAATCAGATATCGTGATTTCGAGATAATCTTTGGTATGAAATTCTTCTTTTTTAGAGTCATGCACCGATTTCAGAGAAACGACGACGTTTCCGTTATCCGGTGTAAACTTGAACGCATTGGACAAAACATTCATCATGACCTTGTCAAAATTATCGATATCGATCCATGCATTCAGTTGCGTCTCCTGATGAAGAAATTTGAACTCGATGTTGCGTCTTTGAGCCGTATATTCGAAAGTTTTCATCAAATCTTCGATAAAACCCACGATATCGGTTTGGCGAAACTTCATCACCATTTGTCCTTTCTCGATCTTGCGTATGTCCATCATCTGATTAATGAGTCGAAGAATGCGATTAGCATTTCGGTACATAATCTGATAAATGTATTTTTTTTGTACATCCGTTTCCGAGGTCATTAATTTTTCGAGTGGACTAATGATGAGACTCATGGGGGTCCTGATATCGTGAGAAATGTTGGTAAAATATTGAAGTTTGGCTTCGTTAATTTCCTCGATATGCTGTTGACGAACGAGCTCGTGCCGATATTTGATACGATCATAAATATATTTGACGACTCCTGCAATGATTAACAAGAATAGCAGGATATAGGCCGTGATGGCTTGCCGTGAAAGGTACCACGGAGGAGATATGATAAGAATAATTTCTTTTATCGGCGAATATGTATCGTGGACGGATGCCATAATTTTCAGCCGATATTTGCCATAATTGACATTAGTGAAATGAATTTTATTGACACCCGGTTCGGTATGAATCCATTCATTGTTGTTGAATCCTTCCAATTGATATCGATAAGAAATTTGTTCGGGAATGCCATAATCGAAAGTCGAAAATTCGAGATTGAAAATATTGTCGTTGTAATCCAAATAAAGGGTATCCAGGTCGGATATAAAGTATAAAGGTTCGCCCTTTTTACTTTTATTGTTACAAAAAACTGTTTTGTCCCCGATATTTAATGCAATCAGGTATAATTGAAGTTCTTCCCGTTTTTCTTTTATTTGCGACGGATTGAAAAATGTAATGCCATTGATGCCCCCGAAATAAATTTCGCCGCTATGGCTTTTATGGAAAACCCCTCTCGAAAATTCGTTACCCTGCAGGCCGTCGGAATTGTAATAGTTGATGAAGATGTTTTCTTTAACATTATATTTCGAGAGACCGTTATGAGTGCTCAGCCACACGTTATCTTGTTCATCCTCGATGATGCCACAGATGACATTGCTCGGCAATCCATCTTCGAGAGTATATTTGTTGAGCAGGGTTTGATTCTTCCCATTCAACACATAAAGTCCTTCGGTAGTACCGATCCAGATATTTCCTTTTTTGTCCTGTGTTATGGTATAGATAACTGCATTTGACAATTCGGAGGCGATATTGCTTTGAATGATTGAATTTTTCGTGTCAATGACGGAGTACCCTTTATAAGTCCCAACCCAAATTCTACCCTCTTTGTCCATAAACAACGAAGACACCCATTCGTTAGAAATCGAATTCATACCGTAATGCCTGATATAGGTTCGCGAGTATGTATCGAACACATAAAGTCCTCCGCCGTGAGTTGCTATCCACAAATTACCGCGATCGTCCTTGATAAGAAAGTTGATTTTGATCGACCAATTGTTGGACTGAATATTGGGAGGAATATCATTGTAGTAAGTGCAGCAGCCCGTATTTTTGTCGAAAAAAGCCAATCCTTGCGAAAAAGATCCCAGCCAAATTTCGCCCTTATCCATTTCGACAATGGCCGATACGGTATTGGGAACAGACCCGGACAGATTGGTAAATGCGTGATGAATGAATTTTTTTGTGTTGTTTTCAAGCTGATACAGGCCATCGTTATCTGTACCAACCCATAGGGTGTTTTGTCGATCGGTGTATATGGATGCAATGCTGCTTGAACCGATCAAGTTCCGGCTGAAAGATTTATGGCCGATGTAATTGAATTGATAGGGATTGTTTCTTACCAGGAAAACCCCTTTTTGAAAAAGACCGAACCACAGGTTCCCGGCATTATCCCGCAAAATGGAATGAACTTTTGTTTTCGAGAAATCAAAGGGGGAGGAATTAATCTCTATATTTTCCAGTTGTCGTGTTTTATCGTTTAATTTTCTGAGACCTTGCCCGTCGGTGCCGACAAGCAGCATGTTTTGTTTACGGTCGAAAAATAAGCTTTTTACCGGCAATGATGTGTTGCCTGCCGCATCTTTTAGTGGAACGAAAGAAAAGTGCTGTCGATCGAATACGTAGAGCCCTCCGGAAAGTGTACCCACAAAAATATTCTTGTTGTCGTCTTCGGTGATAGCGGATATTTCATTATTTCCGATTTTCCGATTTCGTACGTTAAAAGCATGCATTTGTCCGGTTGAAGCATCATACAGATAGAGTCCGTAATTGGCTGTTCCTATCCAAAATTTTCCCGAGCTATCCTGAAAGATGGACGTCAGAAAAGGCGTAGGCAATTCCGAATTGATCGTGGCTACGGTTTGAAATGTTTTATCGTTTTTTTCGGAAATTTTTAAAATCCCTTCCCCCGATGTGCTGATCCAAATACATCCATCGTTGGCTTCAATGATGGATATTATATGAGGATATATCCGTTTGTTGGTTGATGAAAATATTTTAATTTCTTCGAATGTGTTGGTTTTTCGGTCGAATTGCTGCAACCCGTTTATGCAACCTATCCAAAAACGGTCTTTTGAATCTTCAAACAGGCATCTTACATAATTATTTTTAAGAGATGTTGAATCGTTAGGATCATTTTTATAAACCGTAAATTTAATTCCGTCGAACTTATTCAATCCATCTTCTGTCGCAACCCATATATAATTTCGTTTGTCCTGATAAATATAATTGATCAAGCTGTTGGATAGATCTTTATCGGTGGAATAAAAGATACCTATCTGGCTGTATGCTTCAAACACAATACATCCAAATAAAATATAAACGAGTAAAAATTGTTTTTTCATGTTACCCTTACCACTATAAATATTGACAAAAATACATGATAATTTTCAATTTACATACAACTTATTTATACATATTCCGATATATTAGTAGCTACTCGATGTCAATTCGCAAAATACCAGAACACGGAAAACAAATTTTCAGCTTTTTGACAATGATAGCAAAGAAAAATCAGTGTATCAAATCTTCGAAGCCGGATAATATGCTAAACGCCAACAAATCACACCTATTTTACCAATTGAATGTATTATACAATATAATGCTTTCTGATTGACCCTCAATCCGCAACTATTATACAACATTTTGTAACAAAATATTCAGTTGATGTAACGTACAGAAAAACAAATGAAATATTTAAGCAAACGATATTATTCTACTTCCTTTAAATTTGCTTAATAATTTTCATTTATATATAATCAAAAAAACACTAAAACTTTTTTTAATATATTTGATATGAAAGACATCAAAAAAGCATTAGCAAAATTGGGGTTTTTGGTATTAGTACTAATTATCCCGGAGTATGTATTTTCTCAAAGTTTTGAGATTAGCGGAACGGTTACTGATGAAAACAATGAAACTTTAATAGGGGTAAACGTTATTGAAGTTGGAACTACTAATGGCACGGTAACGGATGTAAATGGAAGATACAACCTTGTTGTTTCTCCAAACTCGTCAATTACATTTTCTTACATTGGTTTTAAAACAAAAACCGTTAAAATTGGTAACCAGAGAGTCATTAATGTGGTAATGGAATCCGATGTTTTGGGATTGGAAGAAGTCGTAGTGGTTGGATATGGGCAGATGAGAAGAAGCGACTTGACCGGCTCTGTCGTATCGGTAGGCAGTGAAGCGATACAAAAATCCATCTCTACATCAATCGATCAAGTATTACAAGGTCGTGCAGCAGGAGTACAAATGCAGCAAAATTCAGGCATTCCGGGGTCAAGTTCGACCATTCGTATTCGAGGAGTCAATTCGTTGAATGCATCCAACGAGCCAATCTATGTTGTAGATGGAGTAATCATTGAAGGAGGATCATCGAGCGCATCGAATGTTAACACTAATCCATTGGCAACAATCAATCCTGCAGACATTCTATCTGTCGATATTCTCAAAGATGCGTCGGCGACTGCTATCTACGGATCGCGGGGTTCGAACGGCGTTATTCTTATTACCACTAGAAAAGGACAAAAAGGAGAAGCTACTATTGGCTATAACGGTTATATCGGTTGGCAGCAAATTCCAACGAAAATTGATGTGTTGAATTTGCAAGAATATGCTATCCATAGAAATACGTTAGCCGACTTGGGACTAATAAGTTATAACAATAATTATGTTCGTCCCGATTTATTGGGAAAAGGGACGGATTGGCAAGAGGAATTGTTCAATACAGCATTGATGCATAATCACAACCTTTATGTTTCGGGAGGAACAGAAAAAAACACATACAATTTGAGCGGAGGATTTGCCAACCAAGACGGAATAGCTGCGGGTTCGGGATTTGAGAGATGGAATTTAACGGGTACATTCGACTCGCAAGTAAAAAGTTATTTAAAAGCAGGAGTAACTTTTGCTTTTTCGAACACCTCTCAGAAATTAACCGTTTCGGATCAATCATTGGTTATCACCGCACTTAAAACGCCACCAGACGTTCCTGTACGTAATCCTGACGGATCGTTTGCTGCTTCGAATGAACAGTTTATGCCGACCAATCCTATGGCTATGGCCATGTTGATTGACAACAACAATAAGACCTACGATTTACGATCGAATACTTATTTGGAATTGACGCCGATAAAAAATTTGACCTTCCGTACCGAATATTCGTTCAATAATAATTTGTTCAATACCTATCGCTTTCAACCAACTTATTATTTATCGGAAACACAATTCAGGGACGATAACGAAGGGACCTATTCCAAGCAGAACAATTTGTTTTGGAGCTGGCGAAATATTTTGACCTACGATGCTGTTTTTGGATTACACAAAGTAAATGCCATGTATGGACATGAGATGCAAAAATCCTCGTGGGAATATCTAAATGGTTCGCGTACCGGATTTCCTACCAATGGAGCTACAGATCTTACTCTGGGTGATGCGACCACTGCTGCCAACAACGGATATACAGGTGCAAATGCACTTCTTTCGGATTTTGGGCGAGTTTTTTATTCTTACGCAGATAAATATATGTTGACGAGCACCCTACGTTACGATCGTTCTTCGAAGTTCGCTCCTAAAAATCGTGCCGGATGGTTTCCATCAGCAGCTTTGGCTTGGAGGGTCACAGAAGAAGATTTTATGAAAAACGCGACAACGATCGACAATTTGAAGCTTCGCTTAGGTTGGGGACTCGTGGGCAACCAAAACATACCCGACAATTATGCATGGCTGGCTACATACGCCACATCAACCACCAATTGGGGTTCCGGATTAATAGCCGCCAATACACCCAATGAAGACTTGACATGGGAATCAACCAGCTCGAGTAATATCGGTGTAGATTTGAGTTTGTTTAAGGGCAGAATAGAATTTATTGCCGATGCTTACCACAAGAAGACAAACAACCTTTTGCTGCAAGCTTCTCTACCCGCTTATGTAGGGACTTCGGGACAAGGTTCAAGCAGTCGGCCATGGGTAAATTTGGGATCATTAGAAAATAAAGGATTCGAATTCACTTTGAATACAGTAAACATCGATCGCAAACAATTCCAATGGCGCAGCAATGTTGTATTTACGTTGAACAGAAACAAAGTTTTATCCATTAATACACAAACCGGAGACGACGTTCGCTCGATTGAAGACTCGAGTTGGGGAGCAACCGGTTATACGATCATCAACCGCACAGTTGTCGGACAGCCCATCGGGCAGTTTTATGGCTATCAGATAATTGGACGTTTCGAAAAAGCAACCGATTTTTATTATAAAGATGAAAATGGGAACGTAAAACCCATGCCGGTCATGAGTGGATTGACCATAGATGAGCAAAACGGACTGTGGATTGGGGATTATATCTATAAGGATCAAAACAAAGATGGCATTATTGATCAAAAAGACCGCACTTTCATTGGTAATCCCGAGCCAAAATTTACGTACGGCATTGGCAACACTTTCCTGATTGGGAATGTAGATCTTACCATTTTTCTGACAGGAGTTTACGGAAATGATGTAGTCAACTATGCACGACGATACATGGGAAATCCGCGTCGTAATATTTCAAACCTATTCAGTTATGCCGTCAATTATGCCAAAACGGATTTGATAGATCCCAACGGCCCTAATGATTACAGAAACGTGAAAATTGTAGGTGGCGACTGGAATATGTGTCGTTTGCCTTTATCCACAGCTACATCCGATTACGATTTTGCCTTCAGCGACCGTTTTATTGAAGATGGTTCATATCTACGAATTCAGAATATATCGTTAGGTTATACTTTCCCGAGAAAATTAATCAGCAGCACAGGCCTTTCGGATTTAAAAGTTTATGCAAATATTCAGAATGCTTATACTTTTACGAAATACACCGGATACGATCCTGAAGTTGGAATCTCTTACAGTGGTGGTAATCAGTTAATGGGTGTAGACAACGGAAGATATCCATCGCCAATAATCTATACGATAGGACTCAATGTTTCTTTCTAAACTTTTTAAAACGATCTAATATGAAAACAAAAAATATAATATTTTCATTCGTCGTAACTTTAGCACTTTCACTTGCCTCATGCAACGATTTTCTGGATATTAAGCCCAACAATCTGATAACGGGAAGCAGTTTGACAGCCGATAATTTACCTTCACTTACTGCTCCGCTTTATAACAGAGTTTGGTTCGATTTCAATGATAAATTTTATTTTGGATTGGGAGACGGAATGTCTTACAACTTATATGCTCCCTATTCCGATTATGTATATCCTTTTGCAGACTTGTCGGTAACCGGTTTGACAGGACCATTGGTAAACGCATGGGCTTCACTATATGTCGTCATACAACAATCTAACAAAGTTATCAAAAGTATTAATGAAAGTTCTGCCAGCCAGGAAGCAAAGAATCAATACATAGCCGAAGCAAGATTTATGCGTGGTACGGCATATTGGTATCTTGCTTCATTATGGGGAAACGTGATTATTAGTGAAGATCCTTCGCCGTTGACAACCAACCCTATCGTAAATTCCAATACTCAAAAAGATGCCTTTGAATTTGCTATTCGCGATATGGAATTTGCTGCTAAATATTTACCCGAAACAGTAGGACAAGCTGGGCGGGTAAATCGTTACAGTGCTTTTGGAATGTTATCACGTTTTTATTTGGCTTATTCAGGTTTTGTTGCTTCAAACTATGGTGAAAATCCAAATGTAGGGACAAGAGATATTAATTATTTGACACTTGCTAAAAAAGCAGCTGAAAAAGTAATCGAAGAAAGCTCTTTTGAATTGATGGATAATTATCCGGATTTATTCAAAGTGGAAAACAATAACAATTCTGAGTCGATGTTTGCTTTTCAATGGGTACCCGGATTAAGCAGTAGCACGGGATATGGCGTTATCAATACTCATCAAGCTTATTTTGCTTACAGTTCTGAAATTACAGGCGATGATGCTGCTTGGGGAGATTGGACACGATGTCCGTATGATATGATTAAGGAATATGAAAAAAATGATACTATTCGTCGAAAAGCCACTTGGATGGGTTATGGAGATCATTATCCTGAAATCAACAAAGCAAATGGTGGACTTACGTATAATCGAAATGTTTCTGGCAATAGCTCAACTACGCTCAATGTTAAAAAAGGCGTTACCGGCTCAAGCAAAGACAATCCTGCTATCGGGAGGATGAATTCTGCTTTAGATAATTACATGCTCCGGTTGGCAGAAGTTTATCTCAATTATGCAGAAGCAATTTTGGGAAATGATGCGAGTACTACCGACGTTAATGCCCTGAAATATTTTAATGATGTTCGTACTCGTGCCGGGATGCCGGCAAAAGCGAGCATTACTTGGGAAGATATCCGTTACGAACGCCGGGTTGAATTTTGTATGGAAGGACGCTATTGGTATGATCTGTTAAGCCGTGCTTACTATCAACAACAGGAAGTAATCAACTACATCAAAAATCAAAATCGTGGAACCATAACTCCCTATTTGTTTAGTGCTCCCAATAACCTCAGTATAGATCCGGAAACTGATCCCGGAAACAGAGCGGTAGGTGAGGTTACTCCGGCTATATTTTTGCTTCCATATCCCGAATCTGAATTAATTCAAAATCCCAAACTTGCCGATCCTCCAGTTCCCTACACATTTACGGAGGATAGGATAACAGACTTATTTGATTAATAATCATTAAAAAGTATATTCCGATGAAAAATAAAAGTTATAAAAATCTTATAAAGACATGTCTATTTTTAGGATTGATTGCGATTACCCTTTCGCTAAATTCATGTGAAGACAGCGATGATAAAGCAAATTCAATCCCTGTAAAGATAACTAAGGTTTATCTTGAAGATGCTCAATCTGCGGTACCTGACAGAGAAGTTACATTTGCGCGTTTAGGACAAACCATTCGTCTCGAAGGTTCTGGCTTTACCGGCGTAAAAAAAGTATATATCAATGGATACGATAATTATTTTAATCCTGTATTTGTAACTGATAATTCGATGTGGATTACGATATCTCAAGACGTCCCTACACTTGAAGCTCCGGAGGAAGTTCGCAATACCATTCGGATAGAAAAAAGCGCTACCAACTTTTTTGTTTACTCATTCGAAATTAGGGCTTCGGCGCCTGCAGTTACAGAAATTTCGCATACCATGCCAACTCCCGGTGATCAAATAACTATATATGGTACAGGTTTACAAGGTATTACGAGTGTAACTTTTCCCGGTAATGTAGTAGTAACCGATGGAATCATTTCTGATAATGAAAAAGGGGAATATTGTATTGTTACAGTTCCGGAAGGTGTTTCCGGTGATGGTGGACCTCTTTTGGTTATTGGTGCAAATGGAGGAGCTTATTCTCCGGCATGTTTCAATTTCAAAAATGGAGTATTTCATGATTTTGACAACGTAAACAATTATTCGTGGGCATCGGGCATTGACGACGCCGGCACACCCCTCACTCAATTGATTCCGACTAATGGAGTCGGGCCCAAATCACAAGGTGGATATCAGTGTTTTTATAAAGATGGAAAATCAATCGCTGCAAATGCCGATATTCGTTACTGGACAAACAGCAGCAATTGGCCTTCGGCTCTCTTGTCCGTGATTCCGGCAAGCACCCCGACTTCCGATTGTGGCGTACAGATGGATATTTATGTTGAAGGTGAATGGAATTCCGGTATAATCCGGATGGTAATGGCTGATGGCTACGGAACAGATAGATACTGCATGATTTACCGACCATGGTATGTAAACGAAAAAATTATTCAGTTTGAAAATCCCGGCTGCTGGTTTACTGTTACCTTGCCATTTAGCCTCAGCGAAGATTATAATGGAAAAACTTTTGGTGACGTTGTAACCTCGATGGCGAATGCCAGCTATAAACAATCAGGTCCGTGGTTCCATAATATTGGGGTGGCCGATGTGTTTGATCCGGTTGCCACAAATGTTAAAATTTACTTTGATAATCTACGTGTGGTTCCTCTGAATACGCCAACATACAGTGATTTTCCCGATGAAGAAGATTAACCATTAAATGATTGAAATTATGAAATCAATAATAAAAAAGATAAATTACATTTTGTTGCAACTCGTCCTTCTGTTCGCCATGATCGGTAATTTGGTTTCGTGCTACGACGATAAAATGGAATGGGGACGCGATCCATATTATGGAGAAGTATCTATGTCCGAATTGCCTTTGCCACTGCAAGAGAAAATTTCACGATATGATGTTTTGAAATCTTACACCGATATGATTCTGGGAATTGGAATTGATTTAGATTTATATATGGAAAATGAAACTTATCGGAATATTGTCAATCAGAATTTTGATGAAATTACGGTAGGATATCACATGAAACACGGAGCAATGGTTAATTCCAACGGTCAATTGAATTTTACAAAAGTTGATGGCCTAATCAATAAATTGAAAGAAGCAAATTTAAGCGTTTTTGGTCATACGCTGGTATGGCATCAAAATCAAAATGCCAGTTATTTGAATAGTTTGATAGCTCCTCAAATCATTCCTTCTCCGGGCGAAAGTCAGTTGGATGTTAGTGCTTTGTTAGATGGTTCGTTCACGGAATGGAACAGAAATAATTCTGCAGGAATAACTGTCGTTCAAGGAGCAGGATTGAACAACGGACCAGCTGTTCGCTTTGAAACCACCACAGCCGGAAATGAATGGGATACGCAATTGACAAGTCCTGAAATCCCGGCAGTGGTAGGGCATGCCTACGAAATTTCTTTTTGGATTCGCTCTGAAGCACCCGGACAGGGAAGAATGTCGTTTGCGGGTATGATAAATAATTACCCATGGGTAAATGGTGGCGCACTTTTTAATACATCCGCTTCTTGGACGCAGATTACTTATAAAGAAGTGTGGAGCGATTCGGAAAATAAAAATGTCCCATTTACGGCTATGGCCAATGCCATAAAAATTGCTTTCGATTTGGGTAAAGTTCCGGGTGTTTATTACGTCGATATCAACTCCATCAGCGTGATTGATTTGGATGCTGCCCCTGTAGAAGTCAATTATGTTAATAATGGCGGTTTTGAAACAGGCGATTTAACCGGATGGTCGGCATTAAACCCCGGTGCCGGAATTGAAATTTCGAATTCAGAAAAATTTTCAGGTTCTTATTCAGTCAAATTGACTTCAAGCTCCACTTCTAAAAATGCTTGGGACTTGCAGATAGAAAGTGATCAGATCACTCTTGATCCTTCCAAAACGTATACCTTTTCTTTTTATATAAAATCAAATGTTGCAGGCAAGGGACGTGTTTCTTTCCCTGGTGGAGTAGATGGGAATCAATATCCTTGGATGAACTGGACAGGAAGCGGAGCTAGTGAAGCTTTTACAACTGTTGCCGGAGCATGGACTCTGATTTCTGTGGAATTAACCAACACTTCAAATGTGAAATTAAGTTTCGATATGGGTTATTTGCCGGATGTTACCTATTATATCGATGATATTAAAGTGATTGAAAAAACACTTACTAGAAGCTCGATCACGTTTCGTTCCGGTCCCATCATTGTTGATAAAACCGATGAAGAAAAAGCACAAATTATTGGCGAAGCCATGGAAAACTGGATTTCGCAAATGGTTGGTCATTATAAAAATGACGTTCATGCTTGGGATGTTGTTAATGAACCCATGAACGATGCGGGCCAACTTCGCAGTGGAAAGAATGTAACCGAACTGGCAGCAGATGAATTTTACTGGCAGGACTATTTGGGCAAGGACTATGCTGTAACGGCATTCAAATTGGCTCGTCAATATGGCAGTCCTACAGACAAATTATTTATCAACGATTATGGCTTGGAAAATTCTTTGGCCAAATGTGACGGATTGATTGAATATGTAACCTATATCGAAAGCAAGGGAGCACAAGTTGACGGAATTGGCACGCAGATGCATCTCTCACTCTCTTCCGATACAACAAAAATTGCCCAAATGTTCCAGAAGTTGGCAGCTACCGGCAAATTAATCAAAGTATCGGAAATGGATATTCAAATCGGCACGGCTTCGCCCACAATAGAACAGTATGCCCAACAGGCTGCTCTATATAAATATGTGGCAGATATGTATATGAAGTACATTCCGGCCGAACAGCGATATGGAATTACCGTATGGTCGGTGTCCGACAATGCGGATGAACATGTCAATTGGTTGCCTAATGATGCACCCTGCCTCTGGGATAAGGATTACCAAAGAAAACATGCTTACAAAGGCTTCGCCGATGGTTTGGCAGGAAGAGATGTAAGTGCCGATTTTACAGGTGAACTGGAGTATTAATGTGTTGAAAATTAATGTGTATTATTTTATTCAAATTAGAAAAAAATGAAAAACAAAAATGTGTCGTTTAAAGAAAAAGGATGGCTATTCGCAATACTGTGGATAATATCCTTAAGTGTGTTTGCTCAAAACATCACGGTAAGTGGAACGGTAACCGATACAAACAACGAGCCGGTTATCGGGGCAACCGTCATCGTTTCGGGAGACCCTTCGCATGGAACTGTCACAGACATAGACGGGAAATACATTCTACCGAATGTCCCTGCCGACGGATCGCTCGAATTCAGATTTGTAGGAATGAAAAACCTTGTAGTTCCTGTCAATGGTAAAACCACCTTGAATGTAGTAATGGAATCAGACACAAAGGCGCTGGAAGAGGTAGTTGTAATCGGTTATGGTACTCAGAAGAAGAGTGATTTAACAGGTGCTGTGGCTGTAGTTTCAGCTACAGACTTGAAAAACCGCTCTACATCAGATGCTGCAGTTGCACTTCAGGGAAAAGCGGCCGGTGTTCAAGTATTATCAAATTCCGGTGCTCCTGGTAAGGGCGCAGATATCCGCGTTCGTGGTATGTCTTCAAACTCTGATAAAAACGGCCCATTGTTGATCGTTGACGGTTTGAAAGTGGATAATATTCAATATCTCGACCCGGAAATGATCGAATCGATGGAAGTTTTGAAAGACGCTGCTTCTGCTGCTATCTATGGTGCTCAGGCCGGTAATGGTGTTGTACTCATTACAACTAAGAGCGGTTCTAAATTAAAAGAAGGAAATATATTCTACAATACACAGTTGCAGCTTAGCAGCCTTTCTCGCAAATTGGATGTTATGGATGCTGAGCAATATATAGCTTACGGTAAGGAACAAGGATTCCTTACAGATCAGATATTACAAAATTATGGTTATGTTCCTGGTACTGAAGTCAATTGGGCTGACGAAGTATTTGAACCTACATGGAACTCTCGTCACACTATCGGTTTCCAGGGTGGTAACGATAAAGGTTCCTGCTTCGCTGCTCTAAATTATGTTAAGAATGACGGTATTTTCGTTGGTAACAAGGATGTTTACGAGAGACTTTCTCTTCAGTTAAACGGAGATTACAAAATCAAACCCTGGTTTACCATTGGTACCAATAACTCCATTGAAAAATGGAAAACAAAGTCTGTTTCTCAACAGAGTGACAATGGTTCAGCTCTTTTAGGTGCAATTACTTCCGATCCTCTTTTCGGTCCATTGGTTGAAAACGAAGACCAATTGACACCAAGACAAAAGCAAGCTATCGCAAACGGAGTTGCAGTTCTTAAGAACGAAGATGGCATATACTACAGATTATCTCCAATTAGCGGTGAAACACAGTCTTCTAACCCATTAATCAGGAGAGATGCCATTGATGGATATAACGAGGGTATCAATGTTCGCGGACTTTCCTATTTGAACTTCAACCCTATTAAAGGATTAGTTTACACGTCCCGTTTTGGTTATCGTATCAATCAGAGCAATGCACACCAATATGAGTTCCCGTTCGAAGCAAATGAATTTGTTCGCAGAACAACTTATCGTATAAGTGCAAATGCAAACACCTCTTATTACTATCAGTTTGAAAACTTCATCAACTACAATACGACAATTGGGATTAAACACGAAATTGGCGCAATGGCAGGTATGTCCTATGAAATGAATCATTCGGACAATGTTGGAGTAGTTAGTGAGGGTGCAGATATCCTTAAGGGTTACCAACCAAATTATCGTTATATTGATTATCTGAAATCAGATGCTAAGGTGACAGCTAACAATGCACCAAACGATTCAAAGAACATTTCGTATTTTGGTCGTTTGACATATAGCTACGACAATCGATATAGTATCCAGGCAAACTTCCGCGCTGACGCATTCGACGCGTCGAAACTTCCAAAAGATTCACGTTGGGGTTATTTCCCGTCATTATCAGCAGGATGGACGCTTAGTAATGAGTCTTTCATACGAGACAATATCAGCGAATACGTTCTTACATTCCTGAAACTTCGTGGATCTTGGGGACGCAATGGTAACATTAGCGTTCTTAACAATTATCCATACGCCGGTGTTATTGCGGCTAACAGCGACTGGTATCAGTACACTCCATACGAGCCTACACTTTCTTACGGTTCGGTACCAGACAGTAGGGTTGGATTGCCTAATCCAGACTTAATTTGGGAAGAGTCTGAACAAATTGACCTTGGTCTTGATGCCCGCTTGCTCAACGGAAGACTTTCTTTTACTTTCGATTGGTACAAAAAAGAAACTGAGGGTCTTCTTGTAAAGGTTAAACCAGTGATTGAGTCAGGTGTTGGTACCACCACACTCAATGCTGGTAACGTTGAGAATGTTGGTTTTGAAATTGAACTTGGTTGGAAAGACAAAATTGGTGATTTAGCTTACTCTGTTAATGCTAACTTTGCAACAGTCAAGAATGAGCTCACTTACCTCGACCCAATAATTGACAAAATTGACGGTGTAGCACTTCAGGGAAGCGGTATCACCACACGGTGTGCCGAAGGTGAACCTCTATGGTATTTTCACGGATATAAATTCAAAGAATTGGCTGATGATGGAAGTGCAATATACGAGGATGTAAACGGTAACGGCGTGTGGGATTCAAACGACATGACAAATATCGGCAACGGACTTCCAACCTATACATACGGTATAACTATCAACCTTGAATACAAAAGCTTTGATTTCTTATTGTTTGGAACAGGAGCAGGTGGTCACGAAATTCTGCCTCAAGGATACCGTACAGACCGTCCATATTGTAATAACTATGCATGGTTCTACGAAAACTCTGGCAGTAAGTTTCCAACTGTTCCCAACTGGAATAGAGATGCATACAGCTCTGATCTGACTATATTTGATGGTTCTTATTTCAAGATCAAGCAGATTCAGTTAGGATACAATCTTCCTAACTCAATAACAAGTAAGCTTCATATCAGCAATCTCCGGGTATTTGGATCTCTTGAAAACTTCTTCACTTTCACCAACTACATCGGTCTTGATCCTGAAGCTGCTTCAGCTAATAATTCGAACCAACTTGGTATCGATTTTGGTACATACCCAACAGCGAAACAAGTTATCCTTGGTGTTAATTTTTCATTCTAAAAATTAAATTTATGAAAAAATATATTTTATTATTCAGTATTAGTGCCTTGGTATTTACAGGATGTAACCCAGACGTACTTGACATCCCCCAAAAGGGTGTCCTCCCAATAGAAAATTTCTACAAAACAGATGCAGACGCAGAAGCTGCATTGGTAGGGGTGTATTTTGATACACACAGAAACTTCGCCAAGTCGGACAACGAGTATAATTACGGACCAATTTTTGGACTCACTAACTTTCAGTCCGATAATATATACCTGGCTGGTTCTGGTGTTGGAGATTGTGTAATGCAAAGAGAATATCAACAATTTCGTTATACGAACCAAAACCCAGTTCCGCTTGCTGCATATACTGCATTTTATCGCTCTATTCACACGTGTAACTTAGTGATTAATAACTTCACTGAAGATAAACTCGGATCACTTTCAGAGACCATGAAACGCTGCGTTGCCGAGGCACGAGTTATGAGAGCATACGACCACATGATGCTCGGTATTTACTGGGGTACGCCTCCTATCGTAGAAGAAGTTCTCACAGGTGAATCTCGTCCTGGAAACGCTGAATCTCAGGAAGCAGTTATGGACTGGGTTGTAAATGAAATCAATCTTGCTCTTCCTGATCTTACAGAACGTCAAGGGCCAGACGACAAGGCAGGTGCTGTTAAAATTACCAAAGGTTTTGCTAATGCCATTAAAGGTAAAGCTCTTATTTGGAAAAAGGATTACAACGGCGCTAAGACAGCTCTCAGGGAAGTAATAAATTCTGGCAATTACGCGTTGGTTCCATCTGAAGACATGATAAGAATTGGTCATGCTGATGGGAAAGCCACATCTGAATCGGTGTTTGAATTCAACATCACTCCTGATCCTGCCGTTATTAGTAATCCCAATCATAAATACCGTGTTGGCTGGAACGATCACATGACTTTCAACTGGCGTTTTGAATGGCTTCACGGTTCGAACATAAAGGATGCGCAAATTAACAATAATGGTTGGGGATGGATTAATCCAACCGGGAAATTTGCTAAAGACCTTATCGATAATGACGGTATGAATTCAGCTCGTCGTAAAGCTTGGATCAAAACATACGATGAAATCCTTTACGATCATCAGTGGCTTTCCGACGGTGATACTTTTACACCTGGTAGAACTGCATTTAAGGAAACCGATCCTAAACGTGGTATTATACCGCATCAGTTTATCTATGGAAACGAAGGATATTTCTGTTGGAAGATTGTTGTTCACAAAGATCAGGGAGACCTTAACAAAATTGACGCTTCATGGGACAGGAACCTTAGTCTCATGCGTTACGCAGAAGTTCTTCTCCTCTATGCTGAAGCATGTGCTCAGACTAGCGATGACGATGGTCTTGGTCTTAAGTGCCTCCAGGATATTCAGAATCGTGCGGGATCACAGACCGTTTCTACAGCGCTCACTCTTGAAGCTGTTCAGAACGAAAAACGATTTGAGTTGTGGCTTGAAGGTACACGTTCTGCCGACCTTATCCGTTGGGGCAAGACTGAGAGTCTCGAAAAACAAGGCTACTATGTTGCTCACCTACGCGATGAGTTGGCTGAAGGCATAGGTCAAAAACACAAAGGTTACGTTGATGAGTCTGATGATAATTACCCTGCTACCTACTATTTGGACGAATATGGTGAAAGCAATCTTGGTTTCAAGAAAGGCAAACACGAATTACTTCCTTTCCCAAAAACCGCAACTGATCTCAATTCTAATCTCAAACAGAATCCAAATTGGAACTAGTATAAGTTAATACTACACAATTTCCTCAAGGGTGTTCGAATAATATTTGTTCGGACACCCTTTTTATAGTGTGCCGTGCATGGTAATTAGCGTATGTTTTTTTAGTCGGAAAGTTGTTTAAAAGTTTGTTTATATGATTGATATTTATTTTTTAGCTAAAAATTAAAGCAAAATGAAACTGTATAATGAACTCAAGCTCCGTTTTGACACACCTATTTGGGGTTTACATCCCGAATTAGCCCTTTTCGATGTGTTGTTGGACAGAAACCCTCATTTTGTAAAATTGGTCAGCAGCGATATTCTTTCGGACATCAAAGAAAGCAATTTTGGTCGCAAAGATTCACCTACGGTGGAACAAGTACTGCGTGCTGCCATATACAAAGAGATAAAACGTCTCACATACAGAGAATTAGAAATAGATATGTATGATTCGAGAATATGCTCCATGTTTTTGAGACTGGAAGATAATCAGGGCTACAGTTATTCCGTAATGCAAAAATACATATCCAAAATCAGCGAAAAGTCTATCAAATCTATCATTATAGAAATAAACAATATAGCTATATCGGAAGGCATTGAAACGGTAGATAAAATAAGTACCGATACCACCAATATTGAGACCAATGTTCATTATCCGACCAACAACAGTTTGGTGCTTGATTGTATTGAAACTGCTACCCGTTTGTTGAAATGCATCAAGAAAGACAAAAAAGATGATAATGACAGATTAGACGGGCAACGCAAAGCTGCCAAGAAACTCAACTATGATATAAACAACAGTAAGAAGGAAAACTTACCAAGTTTGTTCGATCTTTATTTGGACACTTTGAAGAGTCTTATTTATCAAAAATGAGCAAAAAAACATACTTGAAGATCAGAATTTTACGAAATTAATTTTCAGTATTTTGGACTTTTTAAAGCAGACTCAAACGTGAAATTTAAAAAGGAAAACTTTTAAAAAATCGGTTTTTAATAACAATAGTTCGGTAAATTTTTACGTAATATCCTTTTAATCAGATGATTATATTCTTCATTTTGTAATGCAAATTCACTACTAATAATCAATTAGTTATGAGTAACCTTTCTGAAAAAATACCGAACTGTTGTAATAATTAAGCAAAAAATATAGGACTTTATAAACAAACTCTAATTACACACTGTAGTGTAACCTATTTCTTAGCCCTGACCCTGAAGTGCTTCGAGTATGTCTTTCTTCCCTGAGCAGCTGCTTTCCCTGCTCTTGCTGCTTCTTTTGTTCGTTCTTTTCAAGCAACCGGTCTATTGCAGACTCTACCTCACGGGTTAGTTTTATTTTTGTGCGTGGTTGTGCCTTCTTATAGATTGGTGCTCTCGATAAATT
>Ga0255345_1002648_pt1 | contig 22238 bp, 18 predicted proteins | sample wastewater_treat_6_FD_192415 | JGI IMG/M metagenome (GOLD analysis project Ga0255345, IMG submission 192415) | Wastewater microbial communities from Lulu Island WWTP, Vancouver, Canada - plant20 | ecosystem: Engineered > WWTP > Wastewater > Unclassified | place: Canada: Vancouver, British...
AGTTTTGCCCGGAGAACCCGGAACTTCCGCCGGCAGGATAATCCCGCCCTCAAATAAGGCTGATCCGTTTTCCGGGGAATGGGAAGTGTCCGCGGAACTCGACGAGAAACAGGATAGGGAATTAACGCAGCTACGGACAGGAAGCAGCATCCAATTTACAGAAGGTGCAGTTGCTTTAGACGATATCGTATATGACAATGTCTCATATAAGATCAAGAGGGTAAATTCCGCAGATTATTTAGCTACAAAATACGTAGAGCATTGCGATCTGTTTGGGGAGGATTTACAGATGGTTGAAGTGACCACCATCTATGCCTCCGGCAATTACTTAGGTGAATTTCTAAAGCTTGATGATGAGAGAATGATATTTTTCGTTCAGTATGCAGTACTTCTGTTGAAAAAGGTTTCTGACGATTGGGATTATATCCCGACGGATCCGAGCCTGCAACCCAAAGACCAGGGCGGTGAAGGAAGAGCCTCCGGCATTCTTTTAGGGCTGCGGATCTCCGGGAAGACAGGTTATACATACAGCACGATGTGGGTGGCAGCAGACCGGGGAGAGATGAGTCCGGTGCTAACAGCCGATAATTTATTTTTTCCTCGCAAAAGCGGCTTCTGGGAGCTCAGCGTTCAGGACATCATTTTTGAAGAAGCGAGCGGAAATATACTGACGGCCCGCAATCTAAATGCAAAAACCGTTGAAAAATATGAAAAGGCGAATGATATGGAATTTGTCGGCAAGGATGAACAAAGAAGCAGCCTGTCGTATAAGATAATAGACTATGTAGGTAACGATTATATCGCTGTTGAGAAAAATACCGGTGAAATGAGCAGGCTTCAAGTGTTGCCGGTGGATAAGCTGTCATCTGAGGCGGTGATAAAAATATCCGTTCTCTTGGATGAAACGGGAAAGGATACCTTCATAAATGCCTATAAAGAGACAGCCAAAGCTTTGAGCAAAGACAGCAAGGCCAGATTTCTTGCCGGAGAATATCCGGATGAAAATTTCGGATTATCAAGAAAAGACGGTCATTGGATCTTCAAGGGGAGGATAAACTATCAGAGCGACGGGATGCCGGAATATACCGATTATGAACTGAAAATTGCACCGCCGTCAAATTTGATATTCTATGATTCCCTGGTCCTGAGCTGGTACAAAATCAGGGATAGGGTCCCGGATGCGGTAGATGCCTTTACTTCACCCAATAAGGACATCGCCCTGGTGAAAACGAAAAATAAATTATTGGTTTTTCGCATAAGTCCGGGACAATTGGTCGGGGATCCTATAAAGGAGATCAGGCTTAAAGAAGGTACGGATATAATTATGGCGGAATGGGCCACCGGTTCTTATGTTGAAAACTGGCGAAATACGTTTATTTCTTATGGTGCAAAGGCTTTGGTAAACTAGCGCTAAACGCCAAACAAGGATAAATCTTGTTTCACATCAGGGAATCAAGGGAATCATTAAGTTGATACGTTATAGGATCAATCTATAAGAGCGCAAAAGAAAAGAGGAATAAAATGGATAAATTTAACAGTTCACAGAAAGTCGGCGATATAGTGATCTCTTTCCCGAAAGCGGCGGATGTACTTAAAGCTGTTCCCGAGACTTATGATGATGCAAGCTTAGCTTCATGTGTGTTATAATCCAGACGGAGCAGCTGATAATGATATCGTATAATAGGTCGATCTTATATGATTAATAACTACAGCGCTGCCGGGGGGATCCATGCAAAAAAGTAAGAAGTTGGCCTTATTTGTTTTAATAATAGCGGTGGTCGTGATCACCGCTATGCTATATGTAAGCAACCGCTTTATTTTTATCAGCGAGTATAAAATAAAGTATGAAAAGCTTCCGAATACCTTTGATGGTTACAAAATCGTTTTGCTGTCTGATCTGCACAGCAGTGAGTTTGGAAAAGGAAATAAAGCAATTCTAAAAAAAGTCCGTAGAATTGATCCGGATATGATAGTCATGACAGGTGACATGGTCAATTCTACAGACCGGGATTTCAGTATTTTTTTAGATTTGGCAAAAAGCCTTGCTGCAAGCTATGAAGTTTATTTTATCGTGGGAAATCACGAACAGTCTTTAAGCTCTGTCGATCGAAGCTATATTTATTATGAACTCGGGCGAATGGGAGTACAGGTTTTGGACAATGAAAAGGTCTCGGTTACAAGAGGAGAAGAAAGGCTGAACCTTTACGGACTTTGGATAAACATGCGTTATTACAGCAGCAGGAACAACGAATACGTAAAGGAAAATGCAGAGACATACTATCTTGGTACCGACCGGATCGAAAAGCTCCTCGGTAAAAATGGCGGGCAGGAATTCAGTGTACTGCTGACTCATAATCCGCTTTATGCGGAGTCGTACATAAAATGGGGAGCGGATCTGACCCTCTGCGGGCATGTCCACGGCGGTATGATCCGCTTGCCCTTTGTGGGAGGCATATACTCCCCTGAGAGAACATTCTTCCCGGAATACGATGGGGGGCTATATCCCTTTGGTGAGCAGAATTTGGTTGTAAGCAGAGGCATAGGAAACGGCAATTTTGGTTTTCGTTTTCTCAATTGCCCCGAAATCGTAACAATCGAGCTTTATAAATGAATACTTTGATAAAGAATAGAATCAGGGCTGATTATGAAAAAAGTTAATATAAAAATCCCGACGGATACTGGATCCTTAACGTTGCTTGTGGCTATATTTAGTGCATTTGTGACAACTTTCTCAGGCAGTGCGCTCAATTTATCGATACCTGCCATTGATAATGAATTCAGTGCGGGAGCAACGGCTATAGGCTGGATAATAAGCGGATACATACTCGCTGCGGCTGCAATGTCGGTCCCCATCGGTCGTCTGGCGGATCTTACCGGCAGAGAAAGGATACTTAAAGCAGGTATCATTGCTTTCTCTGTTTGTTCCGGAGCCACGTGTTTTGCCGGATCAATGGAAATACTTTTGCTGCTTCGCATATTGCAGGGGATATCGGGAGCTATGATATTCTCTACCAATCAAGCAGTTTTAATAAGCCGTTTTTCCCGGGAAAAGCACGGAAAGGTTTTAGGCTATTTTATAGGAGCTACCTATACGGGGTTAACCGCCGGCCCGGTGCTGGGAGGGATATTAAACCATTTGTTCGGCTGGCGCTCTATTTTTTTAGTTACATTTATCATTGGAGTCATCACATTTGCTTTGGCAAAAATGGTACTGCCGTCTTCATCCGATTCATTGCGAGGCACCGTGAAAGAAATGGATCTTATTGGCAGTCTTCTCTTTATTATAACAATTTTCAGCATGATGTACGGATTATCGGCCTATTCTACTGAAGCCTTTGCTAAGTACCTCATCCCAGTATCCGTTCTGCTTTTTATGTTTTTTGTTCGCCATGAGCTGCATGCCCAGAGTCCGGTGATCCAAGTCAGATTATTTCGAAAGAATATCGGTTACCTTCTCTCAAATCTGGCGGCACTGCTAAACTATGGTGCAACCTTTGCTCTGGGCTACTTACTGTCAATATACCTACAGGTGATCCGCGGGTTTGACTCACAGGCCGCCGGCTTGATCCTGATCAGCCAACCCTTGATTATGGCGTTATTATCGCCTTTTGCCGGGCGGCTTTCTGATCGGATAGCATCGCATAAGCTCGCCTCTTTTGGAATGGGGTTATGTGCTCTGGGATTATTCCTTTTCATATTCATTTCTGCTGAATTTCCTCTTGTTTTGATCATACTGTATCTGATAATAGTTGGGATTGGATTCGCATTCTTCTCCTCGCCGAATACCAATGCCGTGATGTCTTGTGTGGAGCCCAGGGACTACGGAGTCGCTTCTTCAATACTGGCGACTATGAGAAATCTGGGCCATAGCAGCAGCATGGCTATCGTAACCTTTATAGTTGCGACATTCTTGGGAAGCACCCCGCTTAGCGAAACGGATGCCGCCAGTCTCATTCATGTCATGAAGGTTTCCTATATAGTCTTTACATGCTTGTGCATAGCTGGTGTTTTTATTTCGCTGAAACGTGATAGGGTTTAAATATTGTATTCTGTTAATGCTTGCTGCATAATAACTTTAAGGACTTCATTGACAGCTCTTTATTGATTGTTATTTAAGGCAGGAACAAACAGGAGGGATCATAATGAATAACGAGAGAAAGATAAAATGTATTACAAACGAAAATGCTCGGGATGAAAAATATATAAAAACACCGGTCAGAGAGTTCAATAAAAAGAACATCTTCGAAGTTCGAAATTTTCACAGGAGCTTTCCTCAATATCGGGAAACGCCGCTGCAGGAGTTGAATGCCCTTTCCAGGGCCTTGGGAGTAGAAAACATCTGGATGAAAGATGAGTCTTACCGATTCGGGCTCAACGCCTTTAAGGTTTTGGGCGGTTCCTATGCCGTTGGAAAATATCTGGCTAAACGGCTTAACATAGACATATCGGAACTATCCTTTGAAAAGCTAAGATCCGTCGAAATACGGAATAAACTCGGCGATCTCACCTTTGTCACCGCTACTGACGGAAACCACGGCAGGGGCGTAGCCTGGGCAGCCGGGCAGCTGGGGCAGAAATCAGTTGTATTTATGCCGAAAGGCTCTGCAGAGGCACGGCTTATGAACATTCGCAAAGAGGGGGCGGAAGCATCTATAACGGATTTGAATTATGACGATACTGTCCGTTTGGCAAAGCGATATGCGAAAGAACACGGAGGAGTAGTGATACAGGACAGCGTAAAGGAAGGTTATACCGAGATACCCACATGGATAATGCAGGGATATACCACAATCATCGATGAGGCCTTGGAACAGATAGCGCAAAGGGTCAATGCTTTACCTACTCATGTCTTTCTTCAGGCAGGGGTTGGGGCTTTTGCAGCGGCAATTGTGGCATATCTTGCCTCTGCTTTTGGTACCGTTAGACCAATAACAGTGATTGTGGAGCCCGATGAGGCAGCTTGTTTCTTTATATCAATGGAGGCAGGAGACGGGAAGCCTCATGCCGTTACGGGATTCATGCCTACCATAATGGCGGGCCTTGCCTGCGGTGAACCCTGCAATCTGTCCTGGGAAATAATGAAGGATTATGCGGACTGCTTTATTTCGTGTTCGGACGAGATAACGATTGAAGGCATGAGAACACTTGCCCATCCGCTGCCGGGAGATCACAGGATCATATCGGGTGAGTCCGGTGCCGTTGGCTTAGGGCTTGTAAAGACTATACTGGGAAATAGTAAATTTGATCAGGTAAAAGAGCAATTAAAAATCAATAAGGATTCAAGGATACTACTTATCAGTACCGAGGGAGATACAGATCCTGAGAACTACCAAAGGGTCATAGCTGAATAACAAACCTGAAAAAGCAACGTGAAAAGCATATAAGAATTCCGTTGCTTTTTTGAGTTTTTATTGGTTTATTCAATTACAAAGCAACGGAAATAAAGTTCTCAATGAAATGTGTTGCTTTGCCGGCTGATGGATTCTTAACTACGTTTAAAGAAGGATTAAAATTAAAAAATGTGTTGACAAGTATAATAAAGGTGATATAGTTAGTTACATGAGTAACTAACTAATGATCGTTGGGAAGGAGGAGGTGTTAAGGAAATGGATTTCCAGGAGGAAAAACCGATTTTTGTTCAAATAGCTGAATACGTCGAAGACGGCATACTTTCCGGTGCCTATCCAGAGGACAGTCAAATCCCTTCCACAACCGAGATTTCAGTCTGGCACAAAATCAACCCCGCAACAGCGCTGAAAGGTATCAATATCTTGGTCGATGAGGGGGTCATTTACAAGAAAAGAGGGTTAGGGATGTTTGTAAATATCGGAGCAGCAGAAAGTATTCGCAGCAAAAGAAGAAGGCAATTTTATGAAAACTATATAAATAAGGTGATTATTGAAGCAAAGAAATTAGGGCTTTCATCCGAAGAGGTCACTTCGATGATAGAAAGAGGGTATGGCAGATGAAAGGGATAGAAATAAGGAATTTGGTCAAGTTCTACGGGGATGTCCAAGCGCTGAAAAGTGTCAGCGTATCTTTTTCCGAGAATAAGATCTACGGTCTTTTGGGCAGAAACGGAGCGGGCAAGACCACTTTGCTGAACTCGATCACAGGAAGGATATTCCCTGACAGTGGAAAGATCCTTATCGACGGCGAGCCGGCTATAGAAAATGACAATGCACAGAGTAAAGTCTTTATGATGGGAGAAAAAAACTTCTATCCCGATGGGATGAAGGTAAAGGATGCGATAAAATGGACAGAGGAATTCTATCCCGGCTTTGACAGGGGGTATTGTATTGATCTGGCGGAAAAATTCGGGCTGAATCAAAATAAAAAGATTAAAAACCTTTCCACTGGCTATGGTTCCATCTTCAGGCTGATTCTAACACTGTCCGTCAATGCACACTTTCTGCTTTTCGACGAGCCGGTGCTGGGACTTGATGCCAATCACAGGGATATGTTCTACAGATCGCTTCTTGAGAAATATAGCGAGCAACCCTTTACTGCGGTAATTTCCACCCACCTGATAGAAGAGGTCGCGGCTGTAATAGAAGAGGTGGTTATCATAAAAAAAGGCGAAATCATACGCAATCAAGCTACGGAAGACTTGCTTACAAAGGGGTGCAGTCTGTCCGGAAGCGCTGCGGCCATTGATAGTTTTATTGCAGGGAAAACCCTTCTGGGGGTGGATAGTTTGGGAGGATTTAAGACGGCCTATCTGCTCGAAGAGATAGATCCAACAAATCTTCCGTCCGGGATAGAGATGGGAAAGATGGATCTGCAAAAGCTCTTCATCTATCTGACAAATGAGTAAGGAGGCAAAGCGATGAGTAATATTAAGAAAGTTGTAAAATATCAGGTCATGGATAGCAAAACGGCCATTCCTGTTTTTTATATTGTAATGCTTGGCATAATGGTTTTGATTGCTGTTTCACTTGTCAGTATCGAGGTAAACGGAGAGGAAAGCAGCATGATAGGCGGGCTGGAGATGGGAATGGTTATTTTTCTCTTTGTGGTAGGTCTGAATTCATTTCGTGAGACCTTCCGGATGATGATCCAGAACGGCATTTCGAGGAAAACCATGCTTAAGGGGTTCACTATAACTGCTTTGATTTTCTCCGCGGGGATGTCTTTGATAAATGAGGTGATCCTCGCCGCAGGGAAAGCATTTGCAGCCTCTCGCGGGAATATGGTGTTTATGGGTGCCTTTGAACAAATCTACGGGCGGCATTATGCAGGAGAGGCCGGCGGTATACGGATGTCACTGGAAGGTCTGCTTTTCCTTATATGTTTTTCCGCCGCTGCTATGATGTTTGGTTATTTTATCACCAACATGTACTACAGGATGAATAAACCGGCCAAGATCATCGTATCGGTATGCGTTCCTGTCAGCCTGATAATTGTGCTTCCAATCTTTGATTATTCGGTAACCGGGGGAGCTATATTCAGAACCTTCTGGCACTTTATAGCGTTCGCTTTCGGATTTCTCAACGGTTACAACCCATATTACGGAATAGTATCCTCAGCGGCAGCTTTCGTGCTGTTTGCCGCCCTCAGTTGGATGCTGGTGCGAAAGGCGGCGGTAAAAGATTGATGCGTTATGGCTTTTCTGCAGTTTGCCTGGAGTAAATAGTCTTCGTACTGATACCCGGAAGCATTCCGATTTTCCCGGAAAGAGCGCTGATCGCATCCTGGGTCGCGTCAATGGCAATGCTTATTATTGACATATCATGTTTAGGATAAGGGATCCCCATTCGACCGATTATAAATGGACTGTATTCGTGAAGCAGGGCATTCAACCGCTCTATCGATTCAGGGCTTTCTACCACTATACCTATCAATGCAACTCTTGTGTTCATCTTTCTGCTTTCTCCTTTCACTACCATAATAACAAGTATACTACATGAAAGAAACGAAGGGATAGTAAAAACTGTTTAATAGAAAACCTGATGTGATCACAAGCTGAAATACATCAGGTTTTATTGTATAATGGTTTCATTGGTCATTATGCAACACTTGTGATAAGGAAACAGGGGCACAATATGGAGCTGAAAAAGACCAATGATCAGGCAGAGGAGCTTTTTTACCGGCATAACAGGGAAAGTACATGCATATCTCTCAAGATAGAACTAAATGATCAAAGGAGGCGATCGATATGGCGTTTTGTAATAACTGCGGAGATCCGATGCAGGACGGAGTTAAATTCTGCCCTTCATGCGGCACTCCGGCGCAGTCGGGAGGCGGCACCCCGATCCGGACGGGAGGCGGCAATCCGACACGTATGCAACGGGCAGATGAGGTGGACTTTAAAATCTACGGCGAAGATCTGCAGTTTGTAGAAATAATGCTCGACCCTGGGGAGAGCATAGTTGCTGAGGCCGGGGCTATGATGTATATGGACAGTTCCATTCAAATGGAGACCATTTTTGGTGACGGCTCCGGTCGTGATGAAGGCAAGGGAATGATGGGCAAGCTGCTTTCCGCCGGAAAACGTGTTGTCACCGGCGAAAGCTTGTTTATGACTTCTTTCAAAAATATAGCACATGAAAAGAAATGCGTCTCATTTGCCGCCCCCTATCCCGGATGCGTCGTTCCATTCGATCTGACCGATGTGGGCGGAACGTTGATCTGCCAAAAGGACTCATTCTTATGCGCTGCAAAAGGGATATCAGTAGATATTGCATTTCAAAAAAAGATAGGTGCGGGGCTTTTTGGCGGCGAGGGATTCATCATGCAAAGGCTTGAGGGAAACGGATTAGCCTTTATGCATGCAGGCGGTTCTATAATAAAAAAGGAACTCGGTTCAGGTGAAACCTTGAAGCTTGATACCGGATGCCTTGTTGCCATGACTACCGGCATTGATTATGATATCCAGTTTGCCGGTGATGTAAAGACAGCCTTATTTGGCGGCGAAGGACTGGTTTTGGCTACATTGACCGGGCCGGGGACAATTTGGCTGCAATCGCTGCCCTTCTCCAGAATGGCAGACAGGATCGTTTCCTCTGCGGGAAAAGGCGGTAAAGGAAAAGAAGAAGGCAGCATACTGGGCAACATAGGCATAGGGAACATTTTCAGCAATGATCGATGATAGACAGCAAAGTTAAGACATCTTAAACTGGCTGAAGGTTTTTATAAACCTTCAGCCAGACTTTCAACGGAACAAAGGTTATTCCTGCCGGCTTTTCTGCCGTTGCTTAAGGATATTTTTGCTTCTAAGCGAGATTTTCATTAAATGTTTGTTAAAAATTTAATTGCTTTTTAAGTGAAACTGGTCGTAAACTTCTATAATATTCCCAGGTCAAGGCCTGCTTTACAAAAATAACAAATATATTTACATTTTATTCAATAAACACTTTAGAAAATTTATAAAATATGGGTTGACATTGACTATTATTTAACAGTATAATTATATCGAAACATAAATATCGATATCTTTGCAATATAGCAAGGAGGAGGAAAGAATGAGCAATAAAACGAAAAGTTCTTATGCCATATCTAAGCAGCTACTTAACCGGTTGCCTCTCTATTTAAACTATTTAAAGGATTTTGCCGACAGGGAAGGATATATATCCGCACCGTTGATCGCAAATGCCATGAAGCTGAATGAGGTTCAGGTCAGAAAGGACCTGGCCGCCGTAAGCAGCAGCGGCGGAAAGCCAAAGACGGGGTTTGCGGCAGGGCAGCTTATTCGTGATATCGAAAAGTTTCTCGGATACGACAATGTAAATGAGGCAGTTATCGCAGGGACAGGCCATCTGGGAAGCGCATTGCTCTCTTACAAAGGATTTGACGAATATGGTCTTAAAATCCTGATGGGATTCGATTTGAAAGATGAGCTGGTTGGGACAAGTATTGCAGGAAAACAGGTACTGCATATAGACAAACTCGAAGACGTATGCAAACGGCTGAAGATCCATATCGGGATCATTACGGTTCCTGCTTCGTTTGCTCAGGAGGTGTGCGACCGAATGGTTGCCGGAGGCATACTGGCTGTTTGGAACTTTGCGCCTGTACATCTTACGGTGCCTGATCATGTGGTGATACAAAATGAGAACATGGCGGCATCGTTAGTAGTATTATCAAAACATCTTGCCGAAAAGCTGGAAAAAAAAGAGGAGGGGATCTGACATGAGCGACGGCATCGGAACAAAATTTGACAAGGTGTGTTCAATATTGGACAAGTATGAGCACAACCCCCACAAACTGATCGCTATCCTTCAGGATATGCAGGAGGAGTACAAATACCTGCCGGAGGATATCATGACCTTTGTGTCTACGGCTTTGGGGATATCTCCTTCAACGGTATACGGAGTTGCGACTTTCTATTCACATTTTACTCTGCAGCCGAAAGGCAAGCATGTGATAAAGCTTTGTGACGGCACTGCTTGCCACGTGAGAAAATCGCAGGACATCTTAAATGCCATTAAAAAGTACCTGGGGCTCAGTAAAAAGAGCAATACTACTCCTGATATGCTGTTTACACTGGAAACGGTGGCATGTCTGGGAGCCTGCGGCCTTGCCCCTGTCGTTGTTATCGATGATCAGGTACACGGTCTTATGACACCTGAAAGCACTATTGCTTTGATAGAGGAGATCAAAAAAGAGGAGGTTGTCTGCGGTGGTAACTAACAGAACTCTAAAAGAAAGAAAAGAATTATTTAAGAGCAATCTCTCAAAATACAAGGCCAGAATCATGGTCTGCGCCGGAACGGGTTGCGTCGCCAACGGCTCTTTGAAAGTATATGAGGAGCTTGTAAACAAGATCAAAGAAAAAGGGCTTTCCGTAGCGGTCGCAGTCGAGCTTGAAAAGGAAGAAAAGGATGATTATGTGATGGCCCAAAGCGGATGCCAGGGATTTTGTCAGATGGGTCCTCTGGTAACAGTTTATCCCCAAGGGATACTTTACATAAAAGTTAAGCCGGAGGATGCCGAAGAAATAATAGAAAAGACGGTAATAAACGGCGAGATCATCCATAGATTGCTTTACGTTACTCCGGATTTAAATGAAACCATCGAAAAAGCGGATCATATCCCCTTTTATTCAGGACAGCACAGACTTGGCATCAAACACTGCGGACATATAGATGCTCTTGATATGGAAGAATACATCGCAAACGACGGTTATGCAATGGCAGAGAGAGCTTTTACAAAAATGACCGGCGATCAGATCTGCAAGCTTGTGACTGACTCGGGTTTGCGCGGGCGGGGCGGCGGCGGATTTCCAACGGGTCGCAAGTGGGAGCTGACACGGATCCAGGAGGAACCGACCAAATATATAGTATGCAACGGCGATGAAGGAGACCCGGGAGCCTTTATGGATCGCTGTCTGCTTGAGGCATGCCCTCACAGTGTGATCGAAGGCATGCTTGTAGCAGCGAAAGCGATTTCAGCAACAGAGGGTTATATCTATGTAAGGACCGAATATCCCCTGGCTGTCAAACGGCTGAAAATTGCGGTAGAAGATGCGAAAAAATCAGGGTTCCTCGGAAAAGATGTCTTCGGAACGGGCATAGATTTCGATATCCATATCATGGAGGGAGCAGGCGCTTTTGTATGCGGTGAGGAGACAGCTCTGATCGCCTCCATAGAAGGCAAGAGAGGAATGCCCAACCCTAAACCTCCATTCCCGGCCCAGTCCGGACTTTTTGGCAAACCTACGGTGATAAACAATGTTGAGACTTTTGCCAACGTTCCGGTAGTCATGCAGATGGGTGCGGAAGCATATTCCTCCATCGGGACAGCCACATCAAACGGCACAAAGACCTTTGCTCTTACAGGGCATGTGGCAAATACTGGACTTATCGAGGTGCCTTTCGGGACTACACTGAGGCAGATCATAGGCGACATCGGCGGCGGCGTGTTAAATGACGACGGTACGCTTTGCGGTTTGGACTTTAAAGCAGTGCAGATCGGAGGACCCTCCGGCGGATGCCTGACAAAGAAACATCTCGATCTGCCTCTGGATTATGAGAACTTGAAATCAGTCGGAGCGATGGTCGGTTCTGGTGGTTTAGTCGTGATAAATGAGCAAACCTGCATGGTTGAGGTGGCCCGGTTCTTTATGCAGTTCACCCAGAGCGAATCCTGCGGGAAGTGCGTGGTTTGCCGGGAGGGGACCAAGCAAATGCTGAATCTTCTGACGGACATCGTTGAAGGGCGGGCCAAAGCCGAGACCCTTAGCCTTTTGGAGGAATTGGCACAAGTCGTTAAGGTAGGATCTTTGTGCGGACTTGGTAAAACAGCTCCCAACCCCGTGCTCTCGACTCTGAAGTATTTCAGAGACGAATACAATGCGCACGTTTTCGAAGGTCGCTGCCCTGCCAATCAATGTGAAGCTTTTAAGAAATACCGGATAGAGGAAGAGAAGTGCAAGAGTTGCGGCGTATGTGCAAAGAAATGTCCGGTTGGGGCTATCGAAGGTGCAAAAGGCGTACCTTACGTTATTGACAGAGATAAGTGCATTAAGTGCGGCGTTTGTATAGAAAGCTGTAAGTTTGACGCCGTTTTAGTAGGATAGAGAGGTGGCTCCCATGTATAAAAAACAGACTGTTACAATAGATAAAATGTCAGTTCCGATTGAAGGAGAGAGAAATCTTCTGGAACTGGTACGGAAGGCAAGGATAGATCTGCCCACCTTCTGCTATCATTCGGATATGAGCGTTTACGGCGCATGCCGCATGTGCATGGTCGAGCTCGAAGGCGGCGGTGTGATCCCTGCATGCTCTACGCCTCCCGCAGACGGAATGATAGTCAAAACCAATACAAAACAATTAAGGGACATGCGGAAGATGATAGTTGAGCTCATGCTTGCGAACCATGACCAGAATTGCACCACCTGTCCTAAAAGCGGAGACTGCAAACTACAAAAGATAGCTCGGCAGATGGGGATCGACAAGGTGCGTTTCCAGCAGGTGAACAGGGATAAGATTGCAGATCTTTCATCGGATTCGATCATCAGGGATCCCAGCAAGTGTGTATTATGCGGCGACTGCGTACGAGTATGCAATGAAATACAATCGGTAGGCGTGCTGGATTTTGCCAACAGAGGAGCGGATGCAGAGGTTGTGGCCTGCTTCAATAAAGGCTTGGGAGAGGTTGAGTGCGTCAATTGCGGTCAGTGTGTAAAGGTCTGCCCTGTAGGAGCATTGATCCCAAAGTATCAGATAAATGAAGTTTGGGACGCCCTGCATGATGATGAAAAATACGTAGTCGTACAGATCGCACCCGCGGTCAGAGTAGCTCTGGGTGAGTACTTCGGATATAAACCCGGAACAACAACTACAGGGCAGATGATCACCGCATTAAGGCTGATGGGCTTCGATCAGGTATATGACACTGCATTTTCAGCAGATCTTACAGTGATCGAAGAGGGCAACGAATTCCTGGAAAGGGCGGCAAAAGGAGAAAACCTCCCTCAGTTTACTTCATGCTGCCCTGCCTGGGTCAAGTTTGCGGAGCAGTACTATCCGGATATGCTTCCCAATCTCTCATCCTGCCGCTCTCCGCAACAGATGTTTGGTTCAGTAGTAAAAGAATACCTGACGGATGAGCTTAAAATTTCCAGAGAAAAGCTGGTGGTAGTTTCCATTATGCCGTGTACGGCAAAGAAATACGAAGCAAATCGGCCGGAGTTCAGCGCCGAAGGGAATAAAGACGTAGACTATGTGTTGACCACACAGGAGCTTTCATTGATGATCCGTGAGAGAGGACTGACATTCAATCGGTTGGAACCCGGATCCTTCGATATGCCCTATGGTTTTAAAACCGGAGCCGGGGTAATTTTCGGAAGCTCAGGGGGAGTCAGCGAAGCGGTGCTCAGATATGCGGCTGAGAAGCTTTCCAAAGGAAAGGGTATACAGACCGGCTTCACAGAGATCAGCACCGGGGGAGTGAAAACTCTGAGTGTACAAATGGGCGACAAGGATTTGAGACTGGCTATAGTCAGCGGTCTTGCCAGCGCAAGAGCTCTTATAGACAAAATAAGAATTGGGGAAGATCGCTACGATCTTATAGAGGTCATGGCTTGCTGCGGCGGCTGCGTAAACGGCGGCGGCCAGCCCATTACCGAGGAGAAAACTGCGGTGGAGGGTCGTGCTCGGGAACTCTTTGACAACGATAAGATGCTTCAGTTCCACAGCGCTCAGGATAATCCATATATAAAGGAACTCTATGATGATAAATTGACACCGGAACAGGCACATCATTTGCTTCATACTGAGTACAGCAACCGGAAGAGGATCAATTCGGAGGATGTATCTCTCACAGAAACTGCAGGCGATAAAAACCTCAAGCTAAACATTTGCTTCGGAACCAGCTGCTTTCTCAGGGGTGCCCAGGAGCTTTATACAAGGCTCATGGAATATGTGAGGGAGAACGGTCTGGAAAGCGACACGGAGTTTACCGCCTCCTTCTGCACTGAGCGGTGCAAGAAAGGTCCTGTATTAAGGGTCAACGGAAAAACCATCGAACACTGCACTTACGAACTGGCGGTAAATGAGATACAAAAGGCTCTCCACTGAGGGGAGGAAAGGATTTATGCATACCGGAACAGATAAAGATAAAACAAATGTTATTTATACCTTGACAGCTAACTGCCAAGACTGCTATCGCTGTGTCAGAGTCTGCCCAGTTAAAGCGATTCGCGTAAGCAACGGTCAGGCTTATATACAAGACGAGCTTTGCATAAAATGCGGGACATGTGTCAGGGAGTGTCCTCAAGGCGCGAAAACTATCCGGTCCGGTATAGATGATGTAAAAGAGCTATTATCCTCAGGACGGAAGGTGGCCGCAAGCGTGGCCCCTTCCTTTCCTGCTCTGTTCAGCGGCTGGCGCAGCCTGCGTCTCCCTTCTGCTCTGCGCCTTCTCGGATTTTCATATATTTCCGAAACTGCGGAAGGAGCAAGCATTGTTGCGGACAAAGCCTATGAGGTTAGGGAAAAAGGCAGTATTTGTACGGCCTGCCCGGCTGTTGTAAACTATATAGAAAAGTATAGAAATGAGTATATTGACAGGTTGATGCCCATCGTATCACCTATGATAGCTCACGGGAGGCTTCTTAAGAAAAGGCTGGGAGACGACTGGGCCGTAGTGTTTATTGGCCCGTGTGCGGCTAAAAAGCATGAGGCTCTAAGGCCGGAACATGAAGGGATAATAGACGGAGTTTTGACTTTCGCCGAGCTTTTAAAGTGGATGGAGGAAGAGGGGATAGATCTTGCTACCTGCTCAGAAAGCGGTTTTGAAAGCGAGGGGGATCTGCGTTCGGCAAGGCTCTTTCCACTGGAAGGGGGCATGCTGAAAACGGCAAATATCAGCTATGATGGGACTAATGCCGATGCGCTGTGTATAAGCGGAAATGAAAACGTTATAGAGCTGCTGGATGTCCCGGCAGAAGAATGGGGTTATAACATAGTAGAACCGCTTTTTTGTTCCGGCGGATGCATTAACGGACCTTGCCTGCCTTCCAAGAAAAAAAGATTCCGAAGAAAGCAGGAACTTTGTGATTTTTCGGCCAGTACCACTGCAATACTAAAGGTCAGAGGGAACGCCGAGATCGACTGTTGTACCGATTTCCGTGATGAGACAGCTTCTGTCGCTCCGGAAGCTATTTCGGAAAGCAGGATCAACGAGATATTGGAAGAGACAGGGAAGGGAGATCCCGCTTTACAGCTGAACTGCGGCGCCTGCGGCTATAAAAGTTGTCGTGAAAATGCAATGGCAGTAGCAAGAGGCATGGCCGAACCGGATATGTGCATGCCTTATATGCGCAGACTGGCCCAACAGCGTACGGATATAATAATAGAGACCAGTCCAAACGGTGTGGTCGTTTTAGATGATCATTTACATATCATGCATATGAACCCGGCTTTTCAAGAATTGTTTTCATGCAACAACAGTCTGCTTGGCCGGCATATCTCCTGCCTGCTGGATGTGGACAGCTTTGAGCAGCTTGCATCGGGGCACACAAATACCCGCGACTCAATTCGAATGAAAGATGGTATCAAATATCACGAGGTAGCTTATACACTTAAGGAAGAGAAGCAGTATGTGGGCATTTATACCGATGTTTCCGATTTGAAGTTCGATAAAAATCAGATCGATGCCATCAGGAATCAAACTCTTGAACATGTTCGGGAGTTGTTGTACCATCAAATAGACTTCTCACAAAAAATGGCTCATTATTTAGGGAAGAGTACAGCGGAAAGCGAAGAACTGGTCAAGAAGATCACAAATCTTTACGATGGCGAAAACCGTTTTAACGCGGGCGGGGTGGAATCTTGAAATTTATTGAAGATATCGTAGAACAGAAATCCAAACAGAATTATATAGTATGCGGCGATATCCACATTTGTGAGAGAACACTGGAAAGTACATTTTTTGTGCTCTGCGACGGGATAGGATCCGGTGTCTATGCCAATATAGCGGCGATAACGTGCGCAAATCGCTTGGTGGAACTCCATCGCTGCGGAGTGTCGATGCGGAGGATGAGCGAAATGGTTGCGGATTCCATGCACCGTGCAAGGGAAGAAAAAATCCCTTTTGCCGCTTTTACAGCCGTCAAAATATTAAACGACGGACTATTCATCGCTTATACTTATGAAGCTCCAAATCCGGTCATGATAAAAGACGGACTGGCGATCCCGTTGAAACCCGAGGCGCATACTGCCGAGTATGAAGTGATCGGAGAAACTACAGGAAAATTAGAGCTGGGAGACAGCCTGATCATCGTATCGGACGGTATAACCCAATCCGGACTGGGAAGAGGCTCCTCTTTCGGGATAGGTACCGAAGGACTGGTAGATTTTATAAACCGCAAATCCGGGCACAAACACAATATTCACCGCTTACCCGGCGAAGTTCTGGAGATGTCGGCTCGGATGTGCGGGGGCCGGTATGAGGATGATTCCTCCGTGGCAGTCCTCCACTGCCGCAGAGCAGCACAGCTGGCAGTCTTATCAGGTCCTCCGGCACAGCGTTCAAAAGATAAGGAAATTGTCGAAAAGTTCATGGGTACCCCGGGCATTCATGTGGTAGCCGGCTCAACGACGACAGATATAGTATCGAGGGAGTTGGGCAGAGAGGTAAAGCTGGTGGAGGAAGGAAGGTCTTTCGGTTCTCCTCCCGAATACAAAATAGAGGGCATAGATCTAGTGACCGAGGGATCAATAATGCTGAACCAGGCATACAATATTCTGGACGAGGACAGGGACAACCTGGACGGCGGCTCTCCCGTAGAAAAATTCTGCACTCTTCTGCTGGAAGCTGATGTGATAACATTCTTTATCGGAGGAGCCATCAATGAAGCTCACGATTCGCTGATTTTTAAACAGGTAGGCGTAAGGCCGCGCATTTCTGCGATCCAGCTGATCTCAAAAAAACTTAGAGAGCTGGGCAAACTTGTGGTAGAAATTAAGTATTGACCTGCATATTTCTTTATTAGTTTTCAAAGCATGAATAAAACTGGTTGGGAACCGATGTCTGCCTATCTGATTGACTGGCAGGCAGATATCTTTTACAATTAGTCATATATGAAAGGATATTATTGCAGAGCGAATTTTTATAACCCCTATCAAGACGTGATCGGAAGGAGGCAGATCCATGTACATTGAGGATAAGTTGCTAATCGGGAAAGGCGACGTTCCGGTATACCTTTTGCCTAATATGGCCAACAGGCATGGTTTGATCGCCGGTGCGACGGGCACAGGAAAAACGGTCACTCTGAAAGTTATGGCGGAGTCTTTCAGCTCTATGGGAGTGCCTGTCTTTCTTTCAGACATTAAAGGAGACTTGGCCGGCCTTGCTCTCCCCGGAGAAGGAGGGACTAAAATACAAGAGAGGCTGGAGATATTAGGAATAGATGATTTCCGCTTTAAATCCTTTCCGATCCAATTCTGGGATCTCTTCGGAGAAAACGGGCTCCCTGTCAGGACGGGCGTATCGAGGATGGGGCCGCTGATGCTTGCAAGGATACTAGCCCTCAATGAAGTACAAAGCGGCGTTCTTAATATAGTGTTTCGCATTGCCGACGACAGGGGGCTCTTGCTCTTGGATCTTAAAGATTTAAAAGCTATGGTGCAGTATGTGGGAGAAAACGTAAAAGAGTTTACACTCAAATACGGCAATATATCCGTACAGACCATCGGGGCAATCGTACGGAGCCTCCTTGCTCTGGAAGATCAGGGCGGAGATTTGTTTTTTGGTGAGCCTGAGCTTGATATTTCCGATTGGATGAAAACGGATCCTGACGGTCGGGGCTATATCAACATCTTAGACAGTGTAAGGCTGTTCCAGACGCCGTATCTTTATTCAACATTTCTTTTATGGATGTTGTCAGAACTATACGAATCCCTGCCTGAAGTGGGGGATATGCCTAAACCCAAGATGATTTTTTTCTTTGATGAGGCACATCTGCTTTTTAATGATACTCCGAAATCATTGCTTCAGAAAATCGAGCAGGTCGTTCGCCTTGTTCGGTCAAAAGGAGTCGGGGTATACTTTATCACGCAAAATCCCATGGACTTGCCCAAAATCGTTCTGAGCCAGCTGGGTAACAGGGTGCAGCATGCCCTAAGAGCTTATACCCCGTCAGAATTGAAAACTGTCCAGGTAGCCGCCGAGTCTTTCCGGGTGAATCCCGGATTCGATACAGCCACTGCCATCACTGAGCTTGGTACAGGAGAGGCTTTGGTCTCATTCCTCGACGGTGAAGGGCGTCCTTCTGTAGTTGAAAGAGCGCTCATACTGCCGCCGCAAAGCTCCTTTGGGAGCCTGGATCCGGCTGTTCGACTGATGCTCATTTCACGCTCACCGCTTAAAGAGAAGTATTCGTCCGCTATTGACCGCGAATCGGCTTATGAGATATTACAGGTCCGCGCAGAAAAGCAGCGGACCGCCGAAATCGAGGAACAACAGCGTTTAGAGAAGCAAAGGCAATGGGAGCAGTATGAAATACAAAAGCAAAGCTCAAAAGGCGGCAGCTCAGGGGCAAAAAAAAGGACTCAAGGCAGCGGTTATCAAAGAATGACGCCGATGGAAAAAGCCACAAATGCGGTAATCACAACCATAGGCAGAGAGGTGAGCAGGAGCCTGATCAGGGGAATACTCGGCTCACTGAAAAAATAAAAGGAACAATATGGATATAAGTAATCAAAATCTGATGCTGGCATTCGGACTGACTCTATTGGCCGGATTGTCCACCGGGGTCGGAAGTACTCTTGCTTTTTATACAAAGCAGACAAATACAAGATTTCTTTCGGCTGCTTTGGGGTTTTCCGCCGGTGTGATGATTTATGTATCCATGGTAGAGATTTTCGTTAAAGCCAGAGACTCGTTGGAATCGATATACGGTTATCCCGGAGGATATGCATATACGACCCTCGCCTTTTTTGCAGGGGTCCTGATCATGGCTTTTATCGATAAAATGATACCCAGCGGAGAAAATCCCCATGAGATGCGGGATGTAGCAGAGATGACCGAGGCGAAAAGAATAAACGGCGGGAAAACGGAACTGATGAGGATGGGGTTGTTCTCTGCCCTGGCTATAGGGATCCATAACTTTCCTGAAGGTATCGCTACTTTTACTGCCGCAATACAGGACCCTGCCCTCGGGGTCAGTATAGCAACAGCTATTGCTATCCATAACATACCTGAGGGTATCGCTGTTTCTGTCCCTGTATATTTTGCCACAGGAAGCAAAAAAAAGGCCTTTAAGCTATCTTTTCTTTCCGGGCTCTCTGAACCTCTGGGGGCTATTCTGGGGTATTTTCTTCTTATGAGATTTTTTAACGAGGCCATGTTCGGTTTTACTTTTTCGATCATAGCAGGGATCATGATTTATATTTCACTGGATGAGCTGCTGCCTACCGCCGAAAAGTACGGAGAGCATCACATCGCAATCTACGGTCTCATTGCAGGGATGATGGTGATGGCAGGAAGTCTGTTGGCTATAGCTATGTAATAACTGCAAAATATGTTGCTTTCTTCTGCACAACATATCCGATTCTTTTTTTGAAAAGAATACTTGACAACTTGCCAGCAGCAAGTATAATAATCAATAGTTGAACAGTTACTCAATCGTTCAACTGTATCTGTACGATACTTTGCTTTGCTAAAGACAGGAGAAGGAAATGCAGCAAGAAGATATTTTTTACGATTGCGATGTTCTTCATGCCGATATTGTTGATCGCGTGAGGGAGAAAATGCCGGACGAGGGAATGTTGTATAATCTGGCGGATTTCTTTAAAGTTCTGGGTGACAGTACAAGAGCAAGGATAATGTGGGCTCTGGATGAGAACGAGATGTGCGTATGCGATCTTGCGGTTTTGCTGAATATGACGAAATCAGCCATATCTCATCAACTGCGATCTCTGCGTCAGGCAAACCTTGTGAAATACAGGAGAGAAGGAAAAGTTGTCTTTTATTCCTTGGCAGATGATCATGTTAAGCAAATTTTTGAAAAAGGCCTTGAACATATTTGCGAAAATTAAATACTAAAAGTAAGGCTAAAAGTTGGAGTTTAATAAATAGGCAGGGAATCGAATATGAATAAACAATTATATCGAATCATAATTGCGGGAGCCATGCTGGCGGCAGCATTTTTTTTGCCTCCCGAACCCAAAATAATCAGGCTTGCCGTATTTATAGCAGCATATTTAACGGCGGGGTATGATGTGGTAACGGAAGCAGTAAAAAACATTTTTAAGGGCAGAGTATTTGATGAAAATTTCCTTATGAGCTTGGCCACAATAGGAGCTTTTTTTGTGAAAGGATATGCCGAAGCGGTAGCGGTCATGCTCTTTTATCAGATCGGCGAACTGTTCCAAAGCCGTGCGGAGGATAAATCGAGGAGGTCAATAAGAGCTCTTTTAGATATAAGGCCGGATCATACCAATGTAAAAAGAGGCAACGATCTTGTCAATGTGGTTTCCGAAGAAGTCATTGTGGGTGATATTATTGTAATAAAGCCCGGGGAACGGATCCCTTTAGACGCAAGGGTGATTGAGGGGAATTCCATGATCGACACCTCCGCTTTGACCGGGGAATCCCTTCCACAGACGGTTTCAGAAGGAAGCGTGATACTTGCCGGCTGCATCAACCTGAACGGAGTGGTGACTGCTGAAGTAACTAAAGGATACGGGGAGTCGACGGCAAGCAAGATACTTGATTTAGTGGAGAAATCGGGGAACAAAAAATCACGCAAGGAGAGCTTTATAAGAAGGTTTGCCTATTACTATACTCCCGTAGTGGTCGTAATAGCCGTGCTTCTTGCTATTGTGCCTCCCTTGCTGGTGCCCGGGGCTGTTTTTAACGATTGGATCTACAGAGCGTTGATCTTTTTAGTGGTATCATGCCCCTGCGCATTGGTAGTATCTGTTCCCCTAAGCTTTTTCAGCGGCATCGGAGGAGCTTCGAGAAAAGGCATCCTTGTCAAAGGCGGAAACTATCTGGAGGCTCTGGCCCTTACGGAGACGGTAGCCTTTGATAAAACCGGGACACTTACAAAAGGAGTTTTCAGTGTAAGAGAAATACAACCTGTTAACATGAGTAAAGAAGAACTGCTGGAATTTGCCGCCCATGCCGAGAGTCTTTCACAGCATCCGATTTCTCTTTCGATCGTTAATGCATACGGAAAAGGTATAGCTGCTGAAAGGGTAAAGGATGTGGAAGAGATCGCAGGCCGTGGTTTATCTGCAAACGTTGACGGGCGCAAGGTGATCGCCGGCAATGAAGGATTTATGAAGGAGAATGGCATAGAAATAGCGGGCCAAAGGCAGATGCCTGACGGAACTGCCGTTCACATCGCCTTTGACGGCAGTTATGCCGGTTTTATATCAATTGCTGACGAGATCAAAGAAGACTCACAAAGGGCCCTTCAACTTCTGAAGGCGGAAGGGGTCAGGCATACAGTCATGCTGACGGGTGATAACAGGGCCGTGGCCGAAGATATCGGCAAGGCATTGGGAATAGAAAAGGTATATTCCGAGTTGCTTCCGCCGGATAAAGTGGCGGTTTTGGAGGATATGATCTCAGGGAAACAGGCAGGAAGGACACTGGCATTTGTAGGAGACGGTATAAATGATGCCCCTGTATTGGCAAGGGCTGATGTTGGGATCGCAATGGGAGGCTTAGGTTCTGATGCCGCAATAGAAGCTGCCGATGTGGTTATCATGACGGATGAGCCGTCAAAAGTTCCGATTGCAATTAGGATAGCAAAAATGACCCTTAGAATAGTCAAACAA
>Ga0255345_1002653_pt1 | contig 22214 bp, 35 predicted proteins | sample wastewater_treat_6_FD_192415 | JGI IMG/M metagenome (GOLD analysis project Ga0255345, IMG submission 192415) | Wastewater microbial communities from Lulu Island WWTP, Vancouver, Canada - plant20 | ecosystem: Engineered > WWTP > Wastewater > Unclassified | place: Canada: Vancouver, British...
TATGGCGTATCGATGGGGTACCGACCTTGTTCGCCATTTCGAGGCCGGAATGCGGTCCGCGCAGTTCGCGGTACCAACACCGGTCATGGCACCGGTATCTCCGGTAGGTGTAGGCGGTGGAGGTGGTGGAACGACAGGATCTCGTGGCGACAACGTGTACATCACCATCGAGGCCGGCGCGGTGCAGGTGAGAGGTGCGGACGCGAAAACGTTTGACGAACGTGCACTGAGCCGGATCATCCGTGATGAGATCGGTCAGGCATTGAGAGAGAGGTCACGATGAAATGAGTACGTATTCCGATATCCGGTTGGTGAAAGGCGGCACCGTGGTGGCGTATCTTGCGCCTACTGCACAGATCACACCGGTCTCAAAAAACGATCCGTTCACCGGCACTCTATCCAAAGGCAGAGGCGCAATTGCGCGTGACGTACGGCGGTGGTACTGGGAGGTGACGGTGCAAGGGATATTCGAGCACAGTGACAACCTACCGTCGGATCACAAAACCGCGCTCCAAAACCTGTTTGGCCTCTCTGAAGTGTCTGCCGAGATGCAGATGCGGAGGATATACCAGTATGCATTAGGCGTTGGCGGCAATTTCGACCTCTACACACCGCAGGTGTTGTATACCGCGCGCAACGAGACGGAACTCCGGTTTGATCCGGCGTATCCACAGGATCCAATTGTGTTGCCGCAGGTCGTGTTCGACGAGATCCGCGGACCGTATGAAGCCGGCAAGTCACGGATCGAATGGATGCTGAAATTCATCAGCGGGTTTTCGCGAAAAGGCGAAGAGGAGGAAGAATAGATGGATGGCATATCCATCGTGTTTGATGCCTACCCGATCAATATCGAATTCAGACCAGACTTACCACTCTGGTCGTTTTTCAGCATAAATCATCATGCCGTTTCCGACGACACCGCATCTGACTGGATGGTTTACCACGGCAGTCTCGGCCAGATAAGTAATGTCACCAGTATCCGCGTGCAGGACGCGTATCTGCGGTTCGCGCGCAAGGCCACCGTCGAGATCTACGATCCTGATGGATCGATCGCCGCCGCCACACCGCGCGACACATCCATCTATCTCTATGCCGCGCCGTATCCTGGCGCGCGACCACAACTGAGGTTCGGTGGGTTTGTGGTCGATATCGGGACCAGCGAGAACAACACCGTTCTCGACCTGTTGTCGTACGACTTCTGGCTGAAACGGCGCGTGGTCTACAAAACGTATACCAATACAGGTCTGCGCGACATCCTCCGCGACCTCATCACCACACTCACACCACTGGTCTGGGACGACGCGCGGATCGATATCACCAACGATATCAAGATCTCACAGATCTGGAAAGGTGAACCGCTCGACTCCGTGATCTCACAGATCGCGAACACGAGTCAGTCAGAAGAATGGGGTGCCGATGACGAGGCCAGATTCTATTTCCGCGCACGAGGCACGCGCACCAGTCCTCGTCATTTCACCGAAGGCAACTATGTTGACGCATCATTTGCCGAGGACGGTCGGATGGAGATCAACCGTGTTGTGATCTACTACGGCCAACCTGGTGACAATGCCGGCGCAGTCGCCGTCCAGGACCGCGGTGCACAGATAGAACTCCAACGCCGGTATAATGCGCCGCGACCGGTGGTGATTGAGGTCACCAAAACGTATCCAGAGATCACAAACGAGGACGATGCGCGCATTCGTGCGGCCGCGATCCTGGCGGACCGTAAGGTAATCCGCACCGGTGAGATCGAGACCTGGGGCGCGATCTCGGTCAGACCTGGTGACGTGTGCGCGGTCGAGGTACCTGATCAGGGTATCAGTGGATCGTATCGTGTGGCACAGATCGAGTATTCGTATCCGGAGGACGAAACGGTCGTAAAACTGGCCGAGAATACTGAAGGCGTTGTGGACGTACTCGTCGAACTATCTGACGAGGTATCCAGGATAGATGCGCGTGACGCGGATCCGGAGGCGACACTGGTCGAGGTCGTCAACCTCACCGAAGAGATCGATATCGAGATGGAACTCGCGGTGTATGTTATCCATGTACAGGAAGGAGTGTTCCTGTTCGGCGATGCCGGTGGCAACCTCGGTGATCCGCGTGCAGGTGGCGGTATCCTCGGTGATGCCGGCGGCAGGATAAAGGTGATCTAAAACCATGACAGTACTAAACCAAGGTCTCGACGTATACAGAGACCAGATCAAGGCGGCAATCGCGACAGTGGAGATCGGTACCGGCACCACGCCGGAAACCACGTCCGATACCGCGTTACAGGCGCACCTGATATCGGTGCCGGCAACGACGTTTGAGAGACCTACTGGCGAGTTTGTCACCAGAGGCCGGCTCACGGCGTCGGAGGCGAACGGTAAACATCTGGCCGAGGTCGGTCTCAAGACGGCATCGACACTGGTGACGCGAAAAACGTTTGCGCCACTACTGAAAACAGACTTGATAGAGGTAGAGTTTGAAATACTTACACGATTGAGGAACAGGACATGAAAACGTTTCAGGATGGCGATCCGTTATTCGGCGCCATGATGCACGCGATCGCGAATTTGTGGCCGAACGGCACGGCGGTACTATCCGGATGCGCGCCGACCGGGTCCTCGACCACGCGGCAGGTGACTGTGGCTGGAGGTACGGTTGTGATCAACGGTACCGTGGTCTCAATATCACAACAGACGAAAACACTTGATGCGGCGACGTTCGATCGATACGATCTCGTATCTATCAACACTTCCGGCCAGGCGATCGTGACGAAAGGCGTTGATACACGACGTGTACCGCCGGTGCCGGCTAACAGTGTGCCTATCGCGATCTGTTTGGTCGAGACCGGGCAGACAGCACTTCCTACGGACAGGATCTATGATACGCGGATGGATGCGTTTAGACTGTCTTCACTTAATATCAATGCAGATAAAAATTGGAACAGAAAAAACATTACAAATCTTGGAAAGATCTCTCCGATTTCGTGGCTTGCTGTTACTGGAAATGACCCGCTATTAATATCTAAGACCGGTAATCCATCTACTACGGTGTCATTCACACAGCAGGTTGAAAAAGGAAACATAAAGATCGTCGCGTTGGGCGAAGGGGCTGGTTATTATTATGGGCTCCCCCAAACAAGGGTATTTCATGTATATCTAAATGGTGATGAAATATGGAGCCAATCTCAAGGTCTATCGTGGGATGGAGAACAATCTTATTACTCTTCCTTTTCTGCCATAGTTGACGAGGATCTGGTTATCGAGCCCGGGGACGCTCTAACATTATCGGTTACAGGGGTGACCTCATCGGTAACAATGGAAATCTATGCTACACCGATCGTTGCGCCATATGGGCTTGTAGTGTAATTACACCCTCGCCCTTATCTCACTAATTTTTGCGCTCTTAGGATACCCGTCGCCGTAATACCGGATCGTAAACAGCGCGGTCTCTCCTGGATCGAGGTTTTCGATGATGGTTCTGCCGTCGCCGATCATTATTCCATCGGAGTCGTAAAATTTCACCGCAATACCAATGGCGGTAAACTTCTCATCGTAGTTGTTTCTCACATGGCCTTCGACACCGATGGTATATCTGTCGAGTGGCACTACCTCGTAATCCAACACCTCGACTACGTCTGCCACCTTGATGGTCTCTGTTGTGACGCATCCTGCCATCACCGCCATCATACCTAATACCGCGATGAGTGCCGCGATCCAGATCATAGATCTCCTGGTCATGTGTGATAGATAGATGGCCGCCGCATATAGATATTTTGTCTGCGCGCGCGCCATGTGGCAGATAACCACCTCCATATCACGCGTTTGGCGACGGATCTCATCTCGACTGGACACATCTATCATCCGCGCACCTCGCGCCGTTAAACACACAATGTGTGCGTCTCGCGAGATTGGTGGCAAATCCTCTTGTGTGACACTACCCGGTGGTGCCACCGCGTGTTGCCTCTATCGATACCTATATATACACAGAGATCTAATAGATATATTGTAGAGAGGTGAGAGAGATGGAAGTCACCAAGAGAGAGTTTGAAAAACTGAATGACGAGAAGTATCTCAAACAGAACCCATACGCCTGGACCGAACAACAGAGGATGGAGATGAACCGCGCGAAGGCCACATACGCCGAGATTGACGCGCGCGAGAAGCGGATCGTCGTGAAAAACGCGTTCCCGATCAAGGAGACGCTGAAACACATGATGTTCAGGTTTGATCCCGCGGAGGGCGGCTGGTACCACCCACTCGGGACCCCGGCGGAAAACAGGCAGATCGTGACAACACTAAAGTCTCTCGGTGTGGAGACCAGAATGACGATGGACACCGTCCAGCGGACACAGTACCGCGGCGACATGATGGGGCAGGTCTACGATGCCCATGGGCCTGAGAAAGGGTAGGCATTAGTGGATGAGGCCGCGCGCAAGGCATTGATCAGGTTTGGTCTGATACAGGAGGTGCAGTAATATGAACACATCAGAACTGGCATACGAAAAACCCACAGAATTACTAGAACCGTCATCAAACCACCGCGGCGCAGTGCCGCGGGACATCCTACTGGTGATCAATTGGCAGGATGGAGAAATATACGCGGAAACCAAGGATCCTGGAGACCGGTTTATCACCGGCACGCGATGGGCCGGCATCGAGGACGCGTATATCCTGCCGTCGAACGTAAACGCGGCTCTCCTCCGCGAATGGGTGGAGGAAGAGGTTGTGCCACGCGCGCAACCTCTCGCCGACGCGTTTGAGATTGTGTGTGACGTGAACGGCAACCTGAAAGGCGCGTTTCCGGGAATGGAAGAGGAGAAATTGGAATTTGATAAGTGGCTGGCCTGCGACGCGGAGCCACCAACACATGGTGGTGGCCTGTGGACTGTCGAAGAGTGGTTGGAGGGCGGTGTACCGGAGATCACATCGGACCTAACCGACGACGATCTCGTCGATCTCGCGGGCGATATCGTTCGCGAGGCAGAGGAACAGAACGTGGTTTTGATCGGTGGCGCAGAGGCGGTATTTTACCACCTCTGCGAAATTCTGGACTCTGTTAGGGGTCCGGACACCTACGAGATCCAGGGATACGAGGTGGTTGAGAAAGTCGCCCGGGCGACCGGGACGACGGCACATGTGTTTGTTCCTGTTTCCTGGGTGGGGAAGAGAGTGAAGATCGTGAGGATAGAACCGTAAAGTATATGTACACAGAGATCTAATAGATATATTGTAGAGAGAGGTGAGTAAGAAAATGGAGCAATTAGTAAGATATGTGCGCGCGGGAAAAATCTCGAAGGCGCACGAGGCACTGAAAATTGAGCTCGACAACCAGAACCTCCACGGTGATGGCGACCTGATAATTGGTGCGCGGGCGGTCCGGGACCTCCTGGAGGACGGCAAGGTCGTGCCGATCATGCGCATCGAGACCAGGAATGGTGATGTGGATATTACCGATGCTGGCGATGCCAGTGTTGGTATCACCGGCCGGCGTGTGTATCTCCGGATCGGTGGCAAACGCTACTCTCTGCCACTCGGTCACGTGCGCCGAGTCGCGGTAGGTACCAAACCGGTCGCAATACTGTATCGGAACGAGGTATACACACCGATCATCGACGCCGACCGCGTGCAGGCAGAGGCCGGCGCGCGCAGGATAGATGAAGGCCTGATGAAGGAGTTCTGAGTATGATATCAGAAGATGTATGTAGGATGGTTGACAACGCGGTCGCAGAGAGTTTCGTGGGCGCGACCGTTATATCCGTGTCGCCGGAGACGGATACAGATGGTCGGATCCTATTTAAGAGAATTGTGATTCGCCTTCCGGGTGGGCGCAAACTCAGACTCATACCGGATACGCACTGTGGCGATCCGACGATAGTGGCAATAACAGACTCGCGGTTCGGACCGCGAGAACTGGACGCATTTGAAGACTACTCACATCTAGACGCTGAACTACGGTGGCATCCGGAACCGCCGGAGCCGTGGGACCGCGAGTAGATCAGATCGACCGCCGACCGTAACCACGCGGGCGTGGAGGTGCAAGACCTCCTCGGCGGTATCGTCTCCGATGATGGCGCGACCGGAGGAGGTGGAAAAGAGGTGAGAAAAAATGGAACCGAAAGTTGTTGAATGGAGGCTGATCCGGAATGGATCAGAGGTACTCGATACTCTGAAACAGGATATCGACGATCTACAGACCAACGGCCGCGGATACGTGTTGAACTGGTTGATACCGGAGGAACACGCGGAAGCGGCAGAACGCGGTGAGTGGTGTGAAGAGGGTTTTGTATACCACATCGACACAGACTATTATGAGATCGCGTGTTGTGTGATTGACGAAGATGTGGAGTGATCACGATGTGGTTCACATACGATCCATACGATCCTGAATTTGCGGTCTATCCTACTGAAGAAGAGGCGAAGGCCGCGTTTGAAAAAATCCTCGACCGGTTTAGAACCGAGGCATTAGATGACGGCTGGGATCTAGACGTGGAACGACTCTGCATGGGTCGAGTGACGCGCGAGGTGGTATTAGTACCGATACCACTGGATGTTTTGGCGGACATGATCGTCTCTGGTCTCGCAACCGAAGGCGATGAAATCTGCGAGGCGGTTGTAGATGAAATCAAAGAATGAGACGGTACCACCGTGTGCGTGGTGCCAGTACGGTGTGCCGCGGTGGAGTATGGACTGGTGTGCCGCGAGTGGCGCGCCGGTCATAGTTTTTGGGTGCGCGGGAGATCCGTGCACCTGCGTACACAACATGAAAAAGGAGTGATGGAAAATGGAGTACAAAACTGGCTACGACACGGGAACCTATGAGACGTTTGAAGAGGGCATCTGCCCACACCAAACGCGTGACAGAAGAGGATGCGCCTACCGAGGCCCGGGACCGTGGGACGGCGCGTGTCCGTATTTAAACAATCCGGATATCCGGTGTCACATCAAGAATTGCATCGACGAAACCCGGGAGGCCGCCGAGAAACGGCGGATCGCGGCAGAGATGGCCGATCCGCGTAACGAACCCGTTGGCACGAGAGAATGGGCAACTTGAGACGGTGGAGGTGAAACAGTGGCACGAAAATTTGAGTGGAGATCGTGCAGGCCATATGCACCCGGGCATATCCCGGGTGTTGTGGTATCTGAAGTTGAGAAAAAGAACACGATCGTGTTTGGAAGTGATCTCTGTATTCCAAAGGAGGGACCGTGTCTCTCGATCGACGAGAGTATCGAGATCCTCAAAAAATTGAAAAAGTGTCGGTACAAAACTTATCGTATTGAACGAATAGAGAGACCCACGGGCGGATTTGTAATGGCGTTTGTTGGAGTCACAGATGACTCTGATGACGACAAACGGTGCGTAGGAATACTCGCACCGTACGTGAGGACAGTATGAGACAAATGGGGGTTTGGAAAAAATGGATCAACTACCAATAAAGACTGTGACCATCGGCGTAACCATTAACCTCGGTGACTACGAGAGTCTGCGAGTCGAGGTTGCCGGCGAGATCGTGCGGCCGCAGGATGTGAAGAGTATTATATCGTACCTGGACGAGATGTTGGCGCGTTTCGGTCGCGCCGATCCGCGGACCGCCGCAAAGATCGACAGGTACCGTGAACACGTATTATCGTCGCCTGGCGCGGAGGTGCCACAGAAAACACTCGATGCCATAGAACCTGATGACCAGGTGAGTGATGGCTCGTCGACGTCTATGGTACCGAACACAGAACACATCACGTCTGTAGGATACGAGGTGTCGTCTGGCACAGTATGCGCGCAGTGCGGTGCCGAGGTTTCGAAATCACAGGCGAAACTCGCGCAAACATTGTCTGGACGGAATTTATGTGCCTCGTGTTTCGATGAATATATGAAAAGGTATCGTGGAGGATCGAAATGAACACAAACGACCCTGTAATGTGGATCGATCATTGGATCACCATCCTACCGGACAGTATAGAAGATGAGATCCGGATCTGGATCGAGGGCTTGTCGCGAGATCGGATCGGATCCCTGTTGAACACTATTGTGCGTGCGGGTGAGGCGGCCATCGCCGCCTCCTCACCACTTCTGCCATCTATTGGTAATATCTCGGTAGACACGGTCTCGGATACCACGCCTGATGTGTCTACTGTCGAGACCGTAGAGACCGTCGAGACTGACCCGAATACTTGCGGCGAAACCGAGACGCCTGGTGGTGAAGAGGTCGCATCGGACAGCTCTGGTAACGGCGAGGAGGACGACAACACTCCTCCACCAACCGCCAACGTCGCCGGTCGCCGTGACTGGACACCGAAAGAGGATGCTGTTGTGCGCGCGGCACCGTCGCCGGCAGTGGCGTACAAGATGTATTACGATGCGTTTCCGCATATCAAGAGGTCAAAGTCGTCTATCAAGTCGCGGTGGTACCGGCTGGTGCGGTGGGCGGACGAGGATGGCGACCGGATACTTCCACCGCCCGATCTCGATCACTCTGGCCTGCGATACGGTACCAGAGTTGTGATCACCGGTGACGGAGAATTTGCCGGCGAAACCGGTGTTGTAAAACGCGTGAATGGTGATACCAACGAGGTGTTGGTTGCCATTGATGGTGCACCGGATATGGTGTGGATGCCGGTCTATGCCGTGACTGTAGATGATGATGGTCTATGAGGCCGATACTATATGTCTGCGGTCCGTACACAGGTACTGACTCGACAGAGACCACGAAAAACGTCATGACCGCGCGATCATACGCGATCGAGGCATGGCGGCGAGGATGGACTGTGTTCTGTCCGCACCTCAACTCGGCGCATTTTGAACGGTGTATCCCGGAGATCCGGCACGACGGTTGGATCAATGCGTATCTCGATATCCTGCGGCGACTCGATCCAGATGCCGTCCTCCTGATCGAAGGATGGTCTGGCAGTCCTGGTGCGGTATTCGAATACACTACCGCACGTGACGAGTTGAGGACTGAGATCCTGGGACCGTTCCACAGTCCTGATGAGATGCCGCGCGCACCGAAACTGTGTCCTGTGTACCGCCAGGTGCACTACGAAACGGATAGTCGTGACACCTGCGGATCGAGTGATCGGCGGTGTCCGGCAGGCGTGAGTTGTCCGATCAGGAGACGGTGCCGGTAAAAAAGGTTTGAAGGAGGTTTAAGAATATGAGTAAGTACAAACACGAATCCCTAAACTGTCTTGACGGTCTAGAACATAAAACCGGCCCAAAACTGCATCAGAGGATATATGACGATATCCTAATCAAAGGACTGGAATTCACACATGAACATATGGACGAATTTCGGCCAAACATCAGTTTCCTGCGCGACCTGATCGAGATCTCAACCAGATATACCAACGAGGTCGGCAGGTTCAACGACATCTTTGGCGAATGGCTCGAACACAACGACGAGATCAATGTTCGTGCAGGCCAGTATTTCACGCCGATCGATGTTGTTGACGCGATGATCGAGATCCTTTTCGGTGGCCAGGATCTCGGTCGCCAGGATCCGTGGTTGATCTGCGATCCTGCGAGTGGTACCGGGAGGTTTATGCTCCGGATCGCCAACTATTTTGACACTCACAATGATGGCGCGCTCAACTTTGTGATCACAAACGTTGACTCTGATGGTCGCGCGTTCGTGTATTGTACCGCAAACGCCATCCTAAACGGAATACCTGCGTTCCATATCTATGGAGACAGTCTCAAATTAGAGGTGTGGGACGCGTTTGTCACGGTACCAGTGGGCCGGTACGCATACTGGTACCGGATCAAACCTGGTGTGGCTCATGACATCCTGATCCAGTTCACCACACCGTTTCCTGACATCAAGATGGTGAACCGCGGCACGGATGGCGACGATAATGGAGAATGATGTGGTTGGTTATGATCTACCAGAGGAGGTGAGAAATTGTTCGTAAACTGCGGATGCATTGCATGTAATGGCCGAGGTGACGCCATAATAACCATCTGGCGTGAAAACGAGATGCACAAATTTGTGATTCGGCGCGAAAACCTTGACGCCTTGTTTTCAGGAAAAACGGCGCCGGTGGGCCGTTTAGGTGTTGTGGAGATACCTAACTACGGTCGCGCGGCACTCTCTAAACCAGACGAGAACGGCGACCGTAAAGGTATCGTGTTCCGCGTTGACTGTTTTCCAGGAACGGTGTTTACGACCGCGAAGAAGGCGCTCGAACACGTGCAACGCGGCGAATGGCCGTGCGCCGGTATCGCGGAAATTGTCGGCCGGAAAGATGATGAAGTACAGGAGGAGGCGGTTGCGTGACTGCGAAGGTAGAGAATATCGACCTGCCGCAAGGCGTGCGGTTAGATCCTCGTCGTGGCAAAATGGGAGGTCAGTACGTGTTTGTGGCCTGCCCCGTCTGTGGTCGGAAAAGGAGATACGTTCTGTCCTGGTATCGCAGTCAGTTGAGGCGGGGTAACGCGCCGAGGACGTGTTCGCGGGAGTGCGCAGGGATAATGCGACAAAAACTACGGCCGGCATCAGATACCCAGGAACCTGTCAACGAGATCGAAGACCTCCTGCCCTGGGTGCGGCTGGATGAGTACCGCGGACCAGGAGGGGGTTGGTACGTGATCGTGACCTGCGTGGTTTGTGGTCGGGAAAGTCGGATGCGGATCTCCGAGTTTCGATCACGTGAACGAAAAGGGTTTACGCCGAGGGCGTGTTCGCGGAAATGCGCATGGGTGTTACGGAGGAGGGCGAAAAACGAGTGTATGGTAACGGAGGTGGTTGCGTGACTGCGACCACGACCGCCTCGCGAAAGGCGAAAGGCAGGCGGTTTCAACAGGCGGTCCGGGACGATATCATTAAACGGTTGGGTATTGATCCTGGGGATATACAGTCCACGGGTATGGGTCAGGCGGGGTGCGATCTCTACTTATCGCCGGAGGCCCGTATATGGTTCCCCTTCGCGGCCGAGTGTAAGTTCCAGGAAAAAGTCTCACTCTGGCCCTGGTGGAACCAATGTGTAGAAAACGCCGAGAAGGAAGATCTTGCGCCGCTGCTTCTGATTCGGCGGTCTCGCACCGAGCCGCTGGCGGTCCTGTGGTGGGATGATTTTCTCGCCATGGTGGCCGCGCACAACAATTGGATGATGCTCGCAGTCGAACTACTCTCACGTGCCATGGCGGCCGAGATACCGCCAGACACAAAAGAGTGGGAGGATGCGCTCTGATGACCAGGATACTCAAGATCGAGACGTGCGATCGGTGCCCCTATGCGGTAGGATCGCGCGGGTGCGGTCATGATGCCGTACTCTGGAGTGATGGAGTTGTCAGTGGCCGGGCACGGCCGTTCGACGACTATTTTCTGATACCAGACTGGTGCCCACTGGAAAAGGTGGGGCCTGACTGGCGACCGCCTGGACGAGGAGGAGGCGATACTATATGAGACATTTTCATCGGCGTATCAGACTCTACGGCGTGGCAGAACAGATCTACAAACTCGTCGGCGAGGAACCGTTTACTCTGGAAGATCTGGTGCAGGCCGGCATCAGGATCTATCCATCGAACCTGGTGAACCTGCGAACGCGTGGTGCGGTGACACACCCACCAGACACTGAGAATCCGTCGCCATATGGCGTGACCAGACCGCGTCGAGTATCAAATGAACAAGGCGCGGCGAAATACTGGATCCTGACACCGGAGGCGGTAAGAGTGATCAGAAAAGAGTTAGGTGAGATAGATGACGACGAAGACTGAGATGGTGCCGATCTGCACCGTAGATCCTGAACACGAACATTTGATCGAGACCTATTTTGGTCAGGCGATGATGAACTACGCAATTGAGGATGGTGTTGTAAAAGTGACCGGTGATGAGGTAAGTCGCGCGAAAGAGGTTTTGAGTAAGTACGGCCGGTTTGTGCCTGGATAATTTTTATCTCTTTTTCAGATGTGGAGTGAGGTGTTGAGGTGAGTAGATAGATGCGAGACACCACGCGGCTGGAGGTAGGTAGGATGAAGAACCATTGGAGACAGGTTTCCTCACTCCACATCTACACTATTGCCGCGCGGCCGTAAATATCTTGCGCATCGGTGGAGAGACTCTGTTGGTATGCATGGCAGTGCCGTTTTTTGTATGCATCGTACCTTTGGTACACCGGCTCAACCGGTGCTGGAAACAAAATAACGCCAAATTGGCGAGATCTCGGATCGCGAGATCACCAAAAACAGATCGAAAAGTGCCTGAAAATGGATCAGGATCGCCACTTTTTGGTGGTTGAAGTGTCATTTTTGATACGAATTTTCCAGTGGCGGAGAGGTATTTCCACTGGAGACGAGGAGGTGCCGCACCTTGAGACCTCAAAAAACCGATCAAAAATGATCATTTTTCGATCGAAAATGGATCAAAACCGATCAAAAATGAGGTGCGAGAGGCCAAAAACGAGGTATCGCGTGAGATAGTTTTATATAGGTGTAATTTCGAAAAAACGCCAAATTGGCGTTTTTGAAAATACGAGAGATCTAGAGGTGTTCTCTGTATACAGTGATGCATAAGAAAATATGTGATATATTCCGAGTATTCGAGATGATACGGCCGTACATTGGAGATAAAAGTGTGTGCATTATGGATGTGTTGGTTGATGGCACTCCTATCTTTCCGGAGAAAGTGTATGCCAGGTTCGGTAATGGCTTCTGAGTTCCTCTTCCGCCATTACATAATGTCTTGTTGTAGTGGTATGTCGTTCATAATATATATAACTATCTTTCAAGGCAAAAGACTCAAAAATTACCGGCATACCTCTTTTCTCGAAAACAGTGTATGACATCGACCACAACATCTAAAATGCATACATATATATGGATACAGGATCTACTATAGATCCGAGGTGGTAAAGGATGAACCGGAAACGTACTACACTATCTCTTCCTCCTGGTCTTCTGGAACAGGCCAGGAATGCAGGTCTCACAAACATCTCAGAATTCTGCACTCGAGTACTTGAGGCGTACTTGGATGGAGTGCAGGATACCGATGCGATCGCATCGAAACTCATCGAGGAAGATCACATGAAGACACAACTCACTGAAACCGAGATCAACCAGATCATCAGAGACCACATCGAGTCTCACCGCGACGAGATCCTGAGGCATCTCGCACAACACGGATCGTTCGGCAGAAAATGTATCGACCGGATCAGAGTAGGTATCCTCCTGGATACCGGTCAGGAGGTATCTCCGGCACAGATCCGGCCAATACTCGACGAAGTGCGCGACGAGGCCTGGAAAACAGGAGACCTCCACGCAGTACACGCAAGACTCCAATTTGATCGGGAGTTTAGTCTCTACGGTGCAAAGATCTACGAATATATCACGACGGACGACGGCCGCATCGCCGAGGCCATGCACACCAAGGTTGAGCAGGACCCGGGCCTGACGTTTCTGTGGGCCAGCGGCATCATCGAGCATTTCGCCGAACACGGGATTACCGTCCACTCACCAACGGTGATACGAGTGTTGGGGATGGTAAACAGGTAAAGTATATATACCTACAAACCAAACACTATTTTATGCGTCTATATTGCAAACGCGACAACTATCTATGGAACTACAGGGGCAAACGAAAACCGGGGCAGGTAACAACATGCCCTGGATGTGGTAGTAAAGTGAGAATTCGAGAATACACCGAGGAGGAAATTGGCGATGCGGATAGATCCAGAGTTTAAGGCGCTCATCCCGCAACTAACTGAAGATGAGTTCAAGTATCTCGAAGAGTCCATCCTCGCCGAGGGGTGCCGCGACGCACTCGTGGTGTGGGGAGATGTTCTCATTGATGGACATCATCGGTACGAGATATGTACGAAACACAGCATCGAGTACAAAACGGTGCAAAAAGAGTTTGAAACAAGGGAGGAGGCAAAAAAGTGGATAATTATCAACCAGATAGGACGGCGGAACGTTACACCGGAACAGAGGAAATACCTTATCGGGAAGTTGTATCTGGAAGAGAAGAAAGAGCGAACAGATACACTCATACAAAATATACCGATAGCAAATTATTTGCCAACGGGGAGCACAGCAGAACGCATCGGCGAGCAATTCGGAGTATCTCACCAAACCGTCAAGAATAACGCCGAGTTTGCAAAAGCCGTTGATATTATTGCGGATACGTATGGAGAGGATGTAAAACAAGAGATCCTGTCTGGCAAAACCAAGATACCTGCAAAGGAGATCACAAACCGCGCGAAACAATTGTTTACTAGCGAGACACCAGAGTGGTATACTCCAAAAAAGATAGTTGATCGCGTAATTGAGTTCTTTGGAGAGATAGATCTCGACCCGTGTAGCAACGCGCATGGCGACGAGGCAAACATTCCTGCAAAAATGCATTTTACGCGCGAAGATGATGGGTTGCGGCAGGAGTGGAAAGGCAAGATTTACATGAATCCCCCATATGGGCGAGAGGTTGCGGATTGGATCTCAAAACTGCATCGTGAGGTTGCGAACAACAATGTTGAAGAGGCCATCGTTCTGGTGGCATCACGAACGGACACGCAGTGGTTTAACAGTCTCGTCAGAGAGGGATATCTGTGGTGTGCAGTAGAGGGGAGATTATCGTTTACTGGGCTCGATACGGAGAAGAATTGTGCGCCGTTCCCGTCGGCAATTTTCTACATCGGAGAACGGGTTCAAGATTTTTATCATACATTTAAGGATTTTGGGCCTATATGTAGGGTACTTTTTGATGAGGAGATGGATCAATATGAATGATAGTGGGAAAAAGGCCAATTATACTGGGCAGCGCGCCGAGTCGGTAATTGCCTGTATTCTAAAAGAACGTGGATATAAGTTTGAAAGGCAACACAAAGTTGGACTAAGTATATTTGAACATCCGATCCGGTGTGATTTTTTGGTATACGACATGCCAGAATTTCCGGACGGGCTGATTATCGAGTCAAAGTGGCAAGGAAGTGGGGGATCGGTAGATGAAAAGTATCCATATCTGGTACTAAACATCAAAGAAGTGTTTCCGTGCCCCACTATCATCGTACTTGATGGCGGCGGGTCAAGGCCTGGTGCCGTGAAGTGGTTAAAAGGGCAGGTAGATAGAGAGAGACTTTACGGGGTTTACAGTTTAGGAGAGTTTTTATTGTGGATGAACGAAGATGTTTCAGATCCTATTTAAGAGGAAAAAATTAGAAAAAACGATACCTAAACTCCGCCCAACAAATACCTTTTTAAGGCACGCCGTCTAAATGTGCCACAGATATAACGAGGAACCATGAGCATCATGTCTATAATTAAACGCCTGATCCAGGCGATAATATCTCTCTTTAGAGAGCCCCCCTCAGATCCTCTCGCGCCATCCGGAACGCCCGGGGTAACAGCGCCAGTTAGCGACCTAGATATCATCGGCCTGTACACGCATTACAGCCCAAACGATCCATCAGAATGCACCCCATACAACAACGTCGACCCCAACAGGTACCCGGATGTCTGGGTGGTGGGGGTCGAGACCGCGCCCGGGGTCCCGGGGAAACATCACATCATAGGCCTAGAGGTTGACGGATACCAGGTGCCGCAGGAGGATGTGCGGTCCATCAACAGCCCAGAGCACTCCCGCGATCTCAGGATCGCAACCATACGGTATCCGAGATACGACCGGTATCGGCAGCCGGGACTTCACAAGGTGAACGTCCTCGTCGGCCGGCCTACCGCCGACGGTAGGGGGACGGAATGGATTAGGAAAGTGCCGTATACGATCAGGACGGTGAAAGATGACAATTGAGATTATTGACGTTATTCCGCCGCTTGTTACATTGGCGCTCGGATATGCCGCGGCGTATGCAGTATACCATCGCGTGAAACAGGCATACGCAGAACTGGTTGATCTCCTGGTCGCCATCCGCGACGCGTGGGATGATAATACCGTCACGGACGAGGAATTCGACACCATCATCAACGAGGCGCGCGAATTCATCGCCGCCGCAAAAACGAGGGACGGCCTCTAATGTCAGTGAAATTCAACCTCTATTTCAAGACATCAGAACTATACAGGCGAATTGTACCACTGTTAGGCGAAATTCCTGGTTATTTCGTGTTCGACCTCAAAGTTGGAACTCCGGTCGTCCAGATCATCTCCGAGACCGATCCTCTGTGGATAGGTTTTCCGTTTCCTGTCAACGCCGGCGATGTCTATGTCTTTGATGACGATATCCTGGCAGGCGCGGCAGGTGGTGGCGGAGATATGCGGGCTAGTATCCGCATATCGCGCGGAGATCCAGACGATGTCGCGATAATGCGGATCTGGCACGAGTTACTTCACGCGATCGGCCAGCCGGCCGACGACATGGAACGCCTTGCGCCAGAGTGGCAGAAATGGTACGAACGGATACTCTGGCGAATATGGCCACATCTGTTTGGAACGCGGCACTGTCCGTTCTGGCACCGTAGGTTTTATGCGTGGTTGACCGAACGCGCGGAAGAGTGTGAAAAATGATCACTAACTGTCTACCATATATGTGTCCATAAACCAAACATGACAACTCGCGTCGAAGGACCAGGAAACCCGATCAAACTCAAGGCCGCGGAACGCAGAATTAAGTCTCTCCGTCTCAGACAGAGAGGCCTCACATATGCGCAGATAGGCGAGACGCTCGGAGTCAGTAGTAAGACCGCGTATCGCGACGTCAAAAAAGAGTTAGAAAAAATACAAAAGACCTGCGCAGAAGAGGCCGAACTTGTCCGCGAGATCGAGCTCCGGAGACTCGATGAACTATGGAGTGTGGCAAACGTTGCCGCGTTGAACGGCGATCTTAAGGCGATTGACCGGTGTCTCCGCATCCAGGAACGGCGCGCAAAACTGTTAGGTCTCGATGCTGCCGAGTCGGTGGCGGTAAGACATAGTGGCGAAATTACAACCTGGTTAGATCTCTATGCAGTGGCAGACCGAGCGCAACCTAACACCGAATGAGGCGCAGACAATACTCGATCGCGGCGCTGCGGATCCGGTATGGTGGATCCACGAAGTCTTAGGCGACACCATGTGGCACGAGCAAGCCAGGATCGCCGAATCCGTCCGCGACAATCCTGAAACCGCCGCAAGATCGTGTCACGGTGCCGGTAAGTCGTTTGTCGCCGCAAGAGTGGCATTATGGTTCCTGATGACTCATCGACCATCTATCGTGATCACGACCGCGCCTACTGACCGGCAGGTCCGCGGCATCCTGTGGAAAGAGATCCGGTCGGCACACGCGCGGGCCAAAAAACCTCTCGGCGGTACTGTCCTCACTCAAGAATTGCGACTCGCCGAAAACTGGTTTGCCTGGGGGTTTACGGCACCGGAATACGATCCCGACAGGTTCCAGGGGTTCCACGAGGTGAACATCCTTGTGATAGTTGATGAGGCGTCCGGTGTATCGCAGGAGATATACGAGGCGATCGACTCCATCCTCACCAGCGAACATGCACGCCTTCTCCTCATCGGCAATCCGACCAATCCTGTAGGCCGGTTTGCCGACGATTTCAAGGTCCCTGGTGTCGCGAAACACGCCATCGCGTGCACCGATACGCCGAATTTCACCGCGTTTGGTATCACGCGCGACGATATCCTCGACGGCACATGGTCATCCAAAATTGATGGACCTCTACCGGCACCATACCTGATCACACCACAATGGGCCTCGAAGATGGTCACGCGATGGGGCGAGGACTCGCAGTTCGTGCAGTCACGTGTGTGGGGTGAGTTTCCGACCGCCGGCACCGACACACTCATACCTCTCCACTGGATCGAGCAGGCCGTCCAACGCGATCTTGTGCCTGGCGCACCAAACGAGTTAGGTGTGGACGTTGCCAGGTTTGGATCCGACGAGACCGTGATCGTGCACCGCCGCGGACCGGTGGCACGGATCTGGAAAGCGTTCTCTCAAAAGGATACGATGACCACCACCGGTGAAGTAATGGCCGCACTTCGCGATACCGGTGCCTCGGCCGCAAAAATTGATGCCGTCGGTATAGGTGCCGGTGTGTACGACCGGTTACGCGAACAAAACGCGCCTGCCATCGAGATGCAGAGTGGTGCCGCGGCATCTAACTCGGAGAGATTTGCCAACGCCCGGGCGGAATGGTGGTGGGGTCTGAGAGAGAGGTTTGAGGCCGGCGATATCGATATCGAGGACGATGACGACCTCACCGCACAACTGGCGAGTATCAAGTACAAAACCAACAGCCGCGGCCAGGTCTTGATCGAGTCAAAAGACGAGATGAAAAAACGCGGTCTCTCAAGTCCTGATCGCGGTGACGCATTGATGCTCGCGTTTGCACACGTTGAACAACCACAGGGTCTTGCGTTTGGATCAGTTAGTAGGAGGTGATATCAATGACAACATTCCGTGAAAAACTCATCACATGGCTCGCGACACTACTCGGCATCGAATTGCCGGTCCGCGAAACCATTATACCTGCATCGCCAGTAGAATATGTCACAACACTTGATGACGATCCGCAACACATCTATGTCTGGATCATGCGGCCAGAGGCGTCGGATTCCGCAATGGCCGCCATTGCCGAAGACTTATCCAGGCGCAACCTCAAGTCACTGCACCTGTTTGTCCGCGAGATTGCAGACGTTCGCAGGATGCTGCCCGGCGAGGCAAAAGAGTATCTGGTGCCGATCATCGAAAAATACAGGGAGGAAGGATGGCTGTAATTACGCCCGGTCTCGACCGTCGAGGCCTGATGACGTTCAACGGCGTGACAGGCCGGGGTCGCGGTCCCGCGGGCCAGGACTTTTCATCATCAATATTTTATAATGCGTCGCGTGGCGTGCCGCGATACGAAGATCTACTGACGATCCGCGTCCTCTCACAGACGCATACGGTATCGGTACCTCTGGATACAATTAAAGGCCAGGTGACCACCACCGAATGGACGGTTGCGCCGACCGTCGACAAACCTACATCCAGACACAACGCGGCGTGCGACGAGATCGTTGAATTCCTCGACGGCGGTTTCAACTCCAATCCGTCAACATTTGACAGTCTCTGCAAAGAGTGGTTGAACGACATCCTCTCTATTGACGCCGGTGTCCTCGAACTGGTCCCGGGCGATGACGGGTTCCTCGCAGAGATATATCCGCGTGACGGCGCGACGTTCACCAAAAATCCTGACCGGTACGGCCGTCTGCCACCACCAGGATCTGATACACCTGCGTATTGGCAGGTAGGCGCGCAGGCCGGAGGTGTGTTCCGAGGCACGTCGCTGTGGAACAACGAAGGTCTTCCGGCGATGGACAGTCTGATACAACACGACCTCGCGCTGGCAGGTATGCTCGGGTATCGTGCCATCGAGCCGATACCGTTCTCACGCGACCAGATCGTGTGGATCGAGGAAAATCCGCAGACGTGGCGTGCATACGGATACAGTCGTATCCAAAAAGTGCAACGCCTGGTCGAGATCCTGATCAACCAGGACGTTTCCAACCTCAAATATTTCCCGGCCAACGAGGTGCCGGAAGGCGCTCTTAACCTCGTCGAGGCAAACCAGACCGAGATCGAGAGGTTCCGCGAATACTGGTCGAGCGAGATCGCCGGGAAACCACACAAAATGCCGATCTTAGGCGCAAAAAACATCCAGTGGATACCGTTCCGCGCATCACCGCGCGAACTCGAATTCCTGGCATCGCAGGAGTGGTATAACAACCTCGTGTGGATGGCGTTTGGTCTGGCGCCGTCCGAGGTCGGATACGTCCAGGACGTAAACCGGTCGACCGCACAGGAGATGGCGGAGGCGGTCTGGCGAAAAACGACGTTGCCTCTCCTCGAACTCCTGCGAAACGCCATCAACAGGTTTATCCTACCGTTCCTCGAACAGTACTGGGACGTCGACGGAGAGGTCGAGTTTGTATGGGATCCGCATAATCCGGTGATCGACCGTCAACGCAGACTCGAACAGGAAAACGATCTGAGACATGCACTCACAACGCCGAACCGTGTATTACTCGCACGCGGCGAGGATCCGGTGGCGTGGGGCGACATGCCTCTCACACTCATCGATTCGTTGGCAAGACTGTATCCGGAATGGTTTGCAGGTGAGATCTGTGGTATCGAGAACGTGCCGGAATCGATCTACGGTGGTAGTATGTTGTTATCGGCGACCAACCCAGTCACCAAAACCGTGGCAGAGATGGTCAAGGCCGGCCGGCGACCGGATCCAAACGACGAACCGGATGAATGGCGGTCGCGGATAGACGCACTACACCGTCGTGTCCAAGGCGTGTTTGATGACACTCTCCAAAACCTCCGACAAGTCGTCGAGTCAGTGTTTCCGCAGGAAGTTCCGGACGGTGATGCCGAGTCGGTGGTCGATATCGACTCCGTCGTCGATCAGATCAGTATCGCAGACCAACTGATCGCAACCACCGCGGCACCGAGGGCAGACGCGTTTGTCGCCGGTATCGACCGCGAACGCAAACTCCTCGAGGACGCACTCGAGTCGCGTGTCGGAAAGAGCCTGTACCGCGTCCAGATCACAAAAGAGTTTGATCCGACCAAAACCATCGCCTACAAACTCCTCCAGCAACGTGCCGCGCGGAACATGCGTGGTGTCGAGGACAGCGTCAAGGATCTCGTTCGCAACACGCTCACGCGTGTGGTCGAAGACGGCGGCAATGTAACTGACGCCTGGCAGGCGTTACAACGTGACGTGCCTGAGATGACCAGTGCGCACGCCAGACTCGTTGCGCGGACCGAGATCCTGGGAGCACAGAGGTATGGTAAACAGGCACTCGGCGAAGAGGTGGAACACATACTCAAAGGCAAGGTGTGGAGGTCGCGCAAAATTCCTGGCCGAACCAGACCGTGGCACAGTGTGATGGACGGCGTTACGGTGCCGGTTCGCGAATCGTGGACGGTGCCTGCCGGCGTTGCGCCGAACCAGCCAAAAGACTATCCAAAACAGGCCTACGTTGTCGGTGAGGATCAACCATACAACTGCATGTGCGACCAGAGGCTTGCACTCGCAGACGATCTACCGGTCTCGGCGCAGGAACTGCGGGCGGTGAAAGATGTATCGATTGAACCACTCACAAAACAGGCTGAGATTCTGTTAGATCATGCACTACCTCACGAGTCGTTGCCAGATTGCCTGGCTCGACTGGAGAAAGAGATGTCGCGAACACAACTCGCGAAACATCTCGGCATCAGCAAAGCCACTCTTTATGAGTGGTTGAGGCAGGCCGACGAACAAACACTTAATACCAAACAGGAGTGATACAAAACCATGACAGTATCTGCGTCCGGAGTAATTATCTCCGATCAAACGTATGGCACAACGATCGCCGCAGGCCAGGCGGTATACCTAAAATCTGATGGCAAATGGTATCTTACCAAGGCAGACAATCCTGCAACTTCAAATGGTGATCTGGCCATTGCACTGGATTCTGGGTCCGCGGGGACAAAAGGGCGGCTCGTGAAATTAGGATACGTTGCAAACACGGCATGGAACTTTACGCCGGGTGTACCAATTTACCTATCATCAGCCACAGCCGGCGGACTGACCTCAACCAGACCGACCGGTATTGGAGCGGTAATACGTGACGTAGGTTCCGCCGCCGACACCACGACCATCTATTTCGAGCCGTCGCCGGCATTGCCACCAGTCGCGGCGGTTGAAGGTTTAACCGCCAACAAAGGCGATCTGATAGTTGGACTGTCTGGTGCGTGGTCAACGTTGTCGGCATCAGGCGATCCGTGGGCCCAGGTGTACCAAAACCCGGCTGATGAAAAAGGCTTGACGTGGCGACCGGAGGTCCCAGATCTCCTTAACCGCATAGTCTATGAGACAGACGGCGCCGGAAAAACTCTGGAAATTCACCAGGTCTATATCCCGCGGTTTGTGACGCAAGGGTTGCCTGACGCGAATCTGAACGGTATTCTGTGTGGAGACTTTTGGATCGATAAATATTTGGCCTGTCAACACGATGCCAGCAACACTTCGCGCGGCACGGTCACACCGAATAGTCCTGGGAACAACGGTGCGGCATCTAAACCCCACGTTGTGCCGTGGACTGACATCAACTGGTATAATGCCAAAATAGCAGTTGAGAACCGTGGAGGCGCGAATAACCGCAAGAGTGGTGCATGTACTGCATTGAGTGAGGCAAGTCCGTCGGCGTTTTACGTTCAAGAGATTTCACACCTAATCGGGAAACGGGTCTATATTACACAAGGTGGCGCGAAATATGTCCGGCGGATCGTTCGAACAGGCGGTAATGTTGATGCCGA
>Ga0255345_1002660_pt1 | contig 22192 bp, 18 predicted proteins | sample wastewater_treat_6_FD_192415 | JGI IMG/M metagenome (GOLD analysis project Ga0255345, IMG submission 192415) | Wastewater microbial communities from Lulu Island WWTP, Vancouver, Canada - plant20 | ecosystem: Engineered > WWTP > Wastewater > Unclassified | place: Canada: Vancouver, British...
CGTCCTCCCACACCTTTTTGCTCCTTTGCAAACACTTTGTTCAGAGCGCCTTCAAACATACGCCAATCAATGACGCTATTTAGTTTCTCCAGCGGATCTCCCAGGGAACTTAACTTCTTCAGACGATTGCTTTCGTCAAATATTCCAATCTGTTTCATAACCCTATTTTAACAAAAATTAGCACGGCTTACTTGAGTTTTTAGAGGTCGCCATATTATAGTGTCTACTGAACAAGAAGAAACCCTAGCTAAATCAAGTAGTTGATAAGTTACGTAGTGCTGAAGCCGGAAAGATAGCATCTTGTTTCTCTGATTCTAAAGTGTTTCAAGTTCTTCCTCTTTCTTTTGCTTTTCGTCCGCATTCCTGTATCATATCGATTAAAATATCGATTAAAATAGTACATGTTTTGTATAATTTGGTTGATATGTATCCAAAATATTTGTGTTACAATAACATAAAGTGGTATGGGTGTTAAAATATAAAAGTAAACACATCCGACAAAATTAGAAAAGGAGAGACCAACAATGAAGAAACTGTTCAGCTTCCTAATTACTATTGTTTTGGTGATCACCTTGGTATTCTGTACTGTTGCCGAGACCGACAATGATACGATTGTGCTCAGCAGCTTCGAAGCAAAAAATCAGATCAAGCGCGGCGGTACACTGATCGTTGCAAAGTTCAAGGCAATGACTGAGAGCCTCGACATCACCAAGATTACCGACACCCCGGCTGACGGCACCGTAATGGCTCAGATCTACGAGCCTCTGCTCAACATTGCCCCTGATGGCAGCATCGCGCCCGGTCTGGCAATGGAATGGGAAATAGCAGAGGACGGCCTGAGCCTGACATTGAAGTTACGTGAGGACGTGACTTTTCACAATGGTGAGAAATTTAACGCTGAAGCCGCAGCAAACAGTATGAACTATTATCTAAGCGAAGAATGCGCGCATGTGTTCAGGAGTAGTGACCTCAGCTGCATAGACAGCGCCGAAATCGTGGACGAATTTACTATCCGTCTGCTAATGTCCGAAGTCGATGCGTCTGTATGCAACGCCCTATGCGATACCTCTGGCTACATTGTGGCTCCCGAGATGCTTGTTAACAAGGAGCTTTTTCGCACCAACCCCATCGGTACAGGTCCCTTTATGTTCAAGGAGTACAGGGAGGGTGAATCTATCGAGATTGTTGCCAATCCAAATTATTACAAAATGGGTGACGACGGTAATCCTCTGCCCTATCTGGATGGCATCAAGTACATCTTTATGACTGATGACACTACCATGACAACCAATCTTGAAGCTGGCGATGTGGACGGTGTTGACCGTCACGGCTCCTCCACATCCGTGTTGGCTGTCATGGCTATGGATAACATGAACATGTATCAGCTCCCCAGTGCCCAATCCTATAATTTGGCCTGCAATCTACATTATGAGCCTCTCAAGAATCTTGCTCTGCGCAAAGCCATCACCACCGCCATTAACTGTGAAGAAGTCATGGCATTGTCCATGGAGGGCTGCGGCGTAACCAATCCTTTTTGGACCGGTGAAGGCAAGTGGTTCTACAATGATTACTCTCCCAAGACCTACGATCCCGAGCTGGCAAAGCAGCACCTCAAGGAGGCAGGATATGAAAACGGCATTGAGCTGGAGCTTGCTATTATTGCCCGTGAGCCTGATAATACTGTTGCTCAGATAGTTCAGGCACAGCTGGCTGAAGTTGGCATCAACCTGACCATCAATGCTATGGATACTGCTTCTTGGATCAACTATGTGCGTGTGGAACATAAGCAACCACTCTCCATCTCACTGTGTGGCAACATTTACGAACCTTCCAAGGGATGGGTTGTTATTCTGAAATCCTTTGGCGATGTCGGAACTGGTTTGGAGTTGATCGATAAGCTCTATGAGCTAGTCTCCTCAACTAAAACCACCATTGATCCCTATGCCCGCTATGAGCTGATCAAGGAATACCAGAAAACAATTCTTGACAACGCTCTGACCACGGTTCTGGGCCAGAAACTATCCTATGGTTCCTTTGCCGCTAATATCCATAATGTGAAAGTCAACTCTGTGGGTGCATTCATCTTCCATGATGCATGGAAGGAATAAATCCCTTATTCTTTCTTGAATCTTAATTCGCTTTAGCAAGCAAGAGGTGCAGGACGCACCCTGTACCTCTTGCTTTTTCAAGTTCAAAGGAGTGCAGCACATGTTGGAATATATAGTCAAAAAATTCCTGATGATGATTCCAATCGTTATTTTGGTAAGTATGATCCTCTTCTTGCTGTTGTCCACTTTGCCTGGTGATGCAGCCTTAATTGCTGCGGGCGAATATTCATCGGACGAAGATATTGCTGAATTGCGTCATTCCATGGGTCTTGACCAACCAGTCTATGTGCAGTATTGGAACTGGTTCTCGCGTGTTCTTCGTGGAGACTTTGGCAAATCACTACTGACAGGTTCAAGCATTACTGAGCGTGTTGCATTGCGTTTTCCCGCCACGCTACAGCTGACGATTCTGTCCATGATTGTTTCAGTTCTTATTGCGCTACCGCTCGGTATTGCCTCTGCTGTGTACCGTAACAGCATCTGGGATAGTCTATGCAGTTTTATTGGCGTGATCGGCGTGTCTATGCCTAGCTTCTGGCTTGGGATGCTGTTTATTATTTTCTTTTCGCTCAATCTAGGCTGGTTGCCCACATCCGGTTTCGTCTCCATACTTGAAAATCCTATTGAAGGAATCCGTCACCTAATCATGCCTGCCTTTTCCATTGGTGCTTCGTTTGCTGCCACCACCATGAGGCAGACCCGCAACGCACTTCTAGAGGTATTGAATCAGGATTATATGATCACTGCGAAAGCTAAAGGCCTTCCGGGTTATCTGATCATCTGGAAACATGCACTTCGAAACGCACTCATCCCAGTTGTCACTGTAGTTGCCATGCAGACAGGCAAGCTGTTCGGCGGCGCCATCATTGCTGAAACAGTATTTGTTATCCCCGGATTGGGCAGCGATATCGTCAACAGCATCATGTCTCGCGATTATCCGATTACAATGGCGCTGATTCTGGTAGTTGCCATTATCGTGATTGTCATTAATACATTTATTGATATTCTTTATGGCGTTATTGATCCGCGTGTAGGAAGGAATAAGTAATATGGTAAAGACCACACAAAAAACCAACCTTCAAAAAATCATTACCCGTTTCTTTTCCCGTAGAATCTCTGTGATTGGTCTGTTTGTCTTCTGTCTTATTCTTTTACTGGCAGTATTCGGGGATCTGATCTGCCCTTATTCTCCCACCAAAATAATTGCTCGTGACCGTTTTCAAGGGCCAAATCCTGTCCACATTTTTGGAACCGATGATATGGGACGAGATACCTTTGCCCGTATCATTGATGGTGCAAGGCTGACACTACTTATTTCCGGAGGCTCAGTATTGATTTCCCTGTTCTTCGGTACCCTCCTGGGGTTGTTAGCTGGGTACCGCCAAGGCAAACTGGATACTATTATCTCCGGCTTGATGGATTCGCTTTGGGCATTTCCAGCAATCGTACTAGCCATGGCCATCCGAGCAGCGTTGGGCGCAAGCATTTCAAATATTATCATCGCCATTGGTGTTGCTAATATTCCGGATTTCTACCGCATTGTGCGAAGCCGCGTTATCTCTGTACGTGAAATGGAATATATAACAGGCGCATATGCTATTGGTCTCAACGACAGGCAGATTATATTTCGCTATGTCCTGCCTAACATCCTTTCCACACTGATTGTTCAGGTTACGCTTACTGCTGCCAAAGCAGCTTTAGCAGAAGCCAGCCTTTCCTTTTTGGGACTTGGTGTCCCGTTGCCACAGGCATCGTGGGGAACCATGCTCAAAAGTGGTTATGCGTTGATGAGACGCACAATTTGGTTAAGTGTATTTCCTGGCATTTTTATCATGTTGCTCATCATAAGCCTGAACTTTTTGGGTGATGGCCTGCGTGACGCACTAGATCTCCGTATTCGCACGGACTAATAGTTAAAAGGAAGTGAAGCACAGTGAATGATCACCTACTTGACATCCGCCATTTGACTTCCGCATTTCTGTACAATGGCAAGTTAGTACCTGTAATTATGGATGTAAGCTACAGCATGCACAGTGGAGAGGTTCTGGGTGTAGTGGGCGAATCTGGTAGTGGAAAGAGTGTTACAGCTAAGAACATCATGCGCCTGTTGCCTACTCCTTCTGCTAAGGTTCTGGGCGGTGAGATCTGGCTCGATGGTGAAAACATGCTGGTAAAAAGTGAAAGGGAAATGCAGAATATCCGGGGTAACAAGGTCGCAATGATTTTTCAGGAGCCCATGACATCCTTGAATCCTGTATATACCAGCGGCGGTCAAATTGTGGAAGCTATTATGTTGCACCAGAAACTAAAAAAGAATCAAGCGCGCCAAAAAGCTATTGAAATGCTCGATCTGGTAGGTATCCCCATGCCAGCCGAGCGCTTAAAGGCCTATCCCCATGAGCTTTCAGGTGGTATGCGCCAGCGTGTGATGATTGCAATGGCATTGTGCTGCAACCCCAAACTCCTTATTGCCGACGAACCCACTACGGCGCTGGATCCGACCATTCAAGCGCAGATTCTGGAACTGCTGAAGGATATCCGTAGCAAAATTGATATGTCCATTCTATATATCACGCATGATCTAAGTGTTGTAGCTGAACTGTGTGATCGCGTGGTGGTTATGTATGCAGGGATGGTACAGGAAATAGCGGAAGTGTACGATTTATTTGACAAGCCGCTTCATCCCTACACGATAGGTCTGATGCAGGCCATGCCGCGAATGGATTTGAAGTTGAATCGGCTGTATAATATTCCCGGTGTTGTGCCGCATGTTACACAAATGCCAGAAGGCTGCCATTTTGCTCCACGCTGTCCATATGCAACATCCAAATGTCAGGATGAATGTCCGCCTGTGATGGATGCTGGAAACAGGCATCAAGTTCGCTGTTGGCGGTACCAAGAAATACTGAAGGGAATGTTAAAATGAAGCTGCTAGAAGTAGAGCATCTAAAAAAGCATTTTCCTGTTCGAGCGGGTTTTTTCAAGCGCACGGTCGGGTACTATAAAGCTGTCAATGATATCAGTTTCAGCCTCGATGCAGGCGAAACATTTGGACTGGTTGGAGAAAGCGGTTGTGGTAAAACAACTGTGGGAAAGTCGATTCTGCGTCTGATTGAACCTACAGAGGGGCTCGTAAAAATCGAGGGCAGAAACGTGACTGCTATGACAGCAGGTGAGCTCATGCGTGAGCGCAAAAATATGCAGATGATTTTTCAAGATCCCTACAGTTCGCTTAATCCGCGTATGACTGTATATCGCCTGATTGCGGAACCTTTGCTGTTGCACAAACTGGTCGATAGCAAGAAGGATTGTGAGGATCTTGTAAAAAAAACGTTGGAAATCGTAGGGCTGGATATACGTGATATGGAAAAGTATCCGCATGAATTTTCTGGCGGTCAGCGCCAACGAATCATGATTGCACGTGCGCTTGCAGTATCGCCAAAACTGGTGGTATGTGATGAACCCGTCTCTGCGCTTGATGTATCCGTACAGGCTCAGATCCTCAATTTAATGAAGGATTTGCAACAGCAGCTGGGTGTAAGTTATTTGTTTATTGCTCACGGCATGCCAGTGGTGGCGCACATTTCCAAGCGTGTTGGTGTAATGTATTTGGGTAATCTGGTAGAAATTGCGGATAGTGACGAGATCTTTTTTCGCAGTCTGCATCCCTACACACGAGCGCTAATTGAGGCAATTCCCAAGCCGGATCCAAACGCTCGTTCTACACGAAACATTGTCAAGGGCGAAGTTCCCAGCTTGGTTAATCCACCGCCAGGATGTCTATTCTCCAACCGCTGCCCGCATTGTACAAAGGAATGTCAAGAAGTCAAGCCAACATTGCATGAAGTATATCCGGGACATATGTTGGCTTGTCACCACGTTTAATACTCATTGCTGATTTCTCATTTGCTTCCTGTTGCCTCTGGACAGCACAGGAGGTAAATTGTACCATGCTACGCCTGTTCGGAGATTCCAGAAGACTACATTGATGAGTCGTTAGTTATACTGTGCATTATCACTCCATTATTCCCGCTGTACAGGCTGATGTGTTTTAAGTAGTGTCCACTGAACAACTCAACTCCTTATATTCCACAAGCATTTTATTCTGATACATGATAAACTGGTGCAAGGAAAACCCCTGAAAACGTCCAAAACCCTTGCACTTCACCAGGAGTGAAAACGTCATGTACGAGAGAAAAGCACATCAGGTGACGATGTTTGAGGACGCGCTACTGTTTGGCGGCGTCAGGCTGAATCCGGCGAACAGATGGGTGCGCATGTCCCGGCTGATTCCATGGGCGGTATTTGAGGAGCGGTACGCAGCCCTGTTCCCGAACCCTCGGGAGGGTAAGCCGGCCAAGTCAGCTCGGATGGCCATCGGCTCCCTCGTCATCAAGAAGCGCTATGGTTTCTCGGATGAGGACGTGGTGGAAGAGATCCGGGAGAACCCCTATCTACAGTACTTCCTGGGCTTTGCGGAGTACAGCAATGCGCGGCCCTTTGATCCCAGCGTGATGACCTGGTTCCGGGAGCGCATCACCACAGAGATGCTGGCACAGAGGTGAATGATTACATCATTGGACACAAACAGATCGAAACAGACGAAGAAGAAACCCCACCGCCGGATGATGTGCCCGGAGGGGATGCAGGCGGGAAGGATGACAACTCTCCAGGCGAGGAAGAAAAAACCTCTAACGAAGGGACGCTGATCCTGGACGCCACCTGCTGCCCGCAGAACATCCGATTCCCCACGGACGCTTCCCTGTTGAACGAAAGCCGTGAGCTGCTGGAGGGGATGATTGACACGGTCCACCAGGCAGGGGCGACTGGGGGACAGAAGCCCAGGACCTACCGCAATCTGGCCAGGCGGGACTGGCTGCGCTTTGTCCGCGACCGGAAACCCAGCCGCAAGAAGATTCGGAAAGCCCTCCGGCAGCAGCTGGGATATGTCAAGCGAGATCTGGGCTATCTGGACACCATCCTCGCTTCTCACCCTGATGCGCTCAGCGCGAAACAGCTGGAGTACCTGGCGGTCATCCGCAAGTTGTACGAGCAGCAACGGGAGATGTACGAGAACAACACCCACCGTGTGGATGACCGGATCGTGAGTCTGCACCAGCCGTGGGTGCGGCCGATTGTGCGGGGTAAAGCAGCAGTGCCGGTGGAGTTTGGGGCCAAAGTGGCGCTGAGCCTGAGCGAAGGCTACGCACGGATTGAAGAGATATCCTGGGATGCATTCAACGAAGGCAAAACGCTGATAGAATCCATGGAGCGGTACAGGAAGCGGACAGGAAAGTACCCGGAGCGGGGCCTGGTGGACAGAATATACAGGACCCGAGAGAACCTTGCCTGGTGCAAGGAGCGGGGCATCCGGCTGAATGGTCCCAAACTGGGCCGCCCGCCCAGGGACAGGCAAGCATATCTGGAAGCCCTGGAGCTTGAACGGCAGGAATCGGGCGAACGCAACGAGATAGAGGGCTGTATCGGTGTTTGCAAGCGTCGGTACGGTCTTGACCTGGTGATGATGCGGCTGAAGCATAGCAGCGAGGTGGACATCCATGTGTCCATCCTGACCCGGAACCTGTTCAAGAGGCTGAAGTCTCTTTTAGGGCTTGTTTTGGGCTGGATCAGGAGGGCTGGATTAGGACGAAAAACGGAGGACGGTGTGCTGCTTGGCTGCGTGGCAGCGTAGAGGGCTGTTATTCAGTAGACACTAAGTAATGACCTAACTTTGTCTGAAATGCTATAATATCGGAAGCATATGTTTGCAAATAATCATGATTATGGGAAGGGAACCAACATGTTCAAGACAATAATTATTGATGACAACAAAGTGCTTGCGGACACATTAGCCTCGCAGGCAATTTGGATAAGGAACAACTTTGAAGTTGTAGCTGTGTGCTATGATAGTTTTTCTGGAATCAATGCAATTAATCAACATAAACCAGACCTGATTGTAACAGATATCCGTCTACCGGGAATTGATGGGCTGAGAATGGTTCAATCCGTGCACAAAGTCGTTCCACATGTGCTGATAGTGGTAATTTCTGCATATAATGATTTTCTTTATGCCCAACGTGCGTTGCGTCTGGGCGTGTTGGATTATTTGCTAAAGCCTTTCAGTCAAGAGGAAATGCAGAATGTACTCAATAAAGCGATAAAGCTTCTTAAGGAAAAAGATGATATAAAATCGGATGTTGCACCTTCTCTGGTGGAGCCGATTCTATTATGGATGGAGAACCATCTGGAGCAACGCATCACAGCCGAGATGGTAGCGCGCGAGTTTTACATGAGCACATCACGGCTGAACAAGTTAATGCGAAAATATTACAATAAAGGTTTTCGCGAAATTTACATGGATCTGCGCATGAAAAAGGCCAAAGAACTTCTCAATGATGTTCGTAATAGCGTCAGCGATGTAGCAATCAGAATTGGTTTTCAAAGCTATGCTTCCTTCTATAGGGCTTTTGTACGCATTAACAACATCTCTCCCTCACAATACCGGGATCTGATGCAAGATCAATCAAAAGAATTTTATGAAAATACACATTAAACTTTTTTTAGTTTTGCTTTTCTGCATTGTGATCTTCATAACCGCCTCCTGTGTTCAGGTAATTCACCTGACACAAAAACAGACAGAAACAGAAAAGCTGGACATGAGTTATACTATTCTTAAACAGACAATGCTCAGTTACGAGTATGTATCCGATATGATTGAAAGGTACATGTTTGATCAATGCAGAGCTGAAGGAATCGCCAACAGCAATCTTCAAATAAGCAATCCCTCTCTTCTCAAGATGCAGATGGAATCCAAAATCAGCATAATTGGCAAAAATCCTTTTCTATTAAAAGGTGCGATTATTGACAATCAAGGACGATTTTTTACAAATGCTGAAGGCGATGAGGCTGAGCGATTCAAAGCAACGCTACAAATCATCCTTACAAACAATAAGGACACCCTGTGGTTTACTGATATCGAAGGCCGACTTTATCTAAAACACAGCATTTATAATATTCTTCGAAATGAAAAAGTTGCCGATATATTTTATGAAATCAATCAGGCTTATCTGCGTACATCCATTGGATTGAATTGGTTCAAAACCGGAAGTGTTTGCCTGCTTAATGAATATGGCAATATGATGCTTGTAACAACGGATATGAAACAAGATACTTCGCTGTTTTTGGTTTTGATTGATGAAATAAGAAATGGTAATATTTTGCCCAGGGTTTATCATTTTCAAAATATAGAATACCGTATTATCGCAGTAAACGGAACCTCTGGCTCATGGAGCATGTTATATCAGGTAAGAGTAGATGATTTGCTGAAAAACTATTTCTACCTTCGTTCTATCATTATTCTTTTTGCATGTGTTCTGATTATTTTAGCAGCCATTGTCAGCTATCTAATCTCTTTCGTTTTTACAACCAACATCCGCAGACTAAAGAAAAACATCAACAATGTGTACTATGGTTCAAACATTTCGTTGATTCCTTCACTGGGTAATGATGAAATCGGTGATCTGGCCAAACATTTCAACGAATTGCTGGAAAGATTGGACAAAAGCTATCAGGCTATGTTCAAGGTGGCACATGAAAAGCAGCAGATGCGTTATGAACTTTTGCTGTCTCAACATCACTCTCTTCAAGCGCAGATAAGTCCGCATTTTTTGTGTAACATTCTCAGTTCCATTAGTATACTTGCCATGAGCAACAAACCTGGACAAGTTGAAAAGCTTGCTGTTGATTCCGGTCGTTATCTGAGAGAGAATCTTAGAAATAATCTACGCTATTATAATACGGTTGCAGGTGAAGTGCAATTGGTGCGAGATTATCTAAAGCTGATCAATGTTCTTTCTGCTATATCAATTCAAATGAATGAACATATCAAGAGTGATTTGCTTTCCATCTGCATACCAAACACGCTTTTGCAACCATTGGTAGAGAATGCTGTAAAGCATGGCATTCCACCTCAGTTCCACAACACCTTTGTTATTGATATAATAATACGAAAAACGGAAAAAGATATGTTGGAACTGGTGGTGGAGGATAACGGGGTGGGATTTAGTCAGCCTATGCTGGACGAAATACATCAGTTGGCTCTTGATCATGAGATGCAACCGCGTTATATTGGAAATGGTATCCTTGGGATTGTACGCAGACTGGCCCTACACTATCAAGATAATTACTGCTTTGAGGTATCGGTATCATCCTCAGGCGGTGCTTCTGTTCGCATCGTGCTCCCATTACAAATAAACACACAAATTTCACAGATTTCTCACTGGATCAAAGGAAACAATTGATGCTTTTCTATACGCAAAATGATAAAATTGATTGTAAATGTATTGAAATAAACGAAATAGGATATTTAAAATTTGTTTGATCGGTGTTACCATAAAAATATAGTTTCTCGTTCGCTTTACAATTGTATAAATCATGATAAGAAAGGAAGTATCAAAAAATGAGTGAAACCACGTACCTTATTCATCAGAACAATCCGGAAGACTATTGTGTGATCAATCAGACGGGTGTACGTCAGGCGCTGGTTAATGAGCCCAAACATAACGCCTGTTGGGATTCTTATCTCGCACCAGATGGTTCCTTCTACTTCAGTGTGTGCTCCGAGCTCACGGTTAGCGAATATGCAAAACTCTATCAATATGATTATGAAAAGAATGAAGCCAGGGAGCTTTTCTATGTATATGATGTCATTTTGAGATCGGATCGTTACATTCGTGACAGTAAGTTCCACACCAGTATTTGTGCCTTGCCTGATGGTCGTCTTATCATGGTTACCCACACCACCGATCGCTCTCCCTATCATAAGGCATGGTTGCCCTACGCTTTCGTTTCGCACGCATGGGAAGGTTTTGCTGGCAGCGAGTTAATAATTTATGATCCCAAAACCAACAAGGTCGAAACAAAGGGTATTGTGTCGCCTCGCGAAACAATATACGGTGCTGTTTATTCTCCCAAGGACAACGCCTACTATATGCTTGGCTATATGCGCGGCCATCTTTACCGTTATGATCTGGCTACTAATAAATGCGCTGATCTGGGACAAGCGAGCGAATATCGTTGTTATCGTCTGGTGATTGGCCCTGATGAAAATGTTTATTTCTCTACTCGAAGCGGTTTCCTGATGCGATACAATGTAGATCTGCGGATAATTGAGGATCTGGGTGTACGCATTCCTTGTGATAAGGGAATCCATGAGTGGCCCTATACCTACATGGGGCCCTGTCTTGTCGGTCCGGATGGCCGCATGTACATGACCGGCAATTTCACCGACACTCTCAGTGCTTATAATGTGAAAACCGGAAAGATGGATGCCATTGGCAAGATGATTCCTGCCGATGAATATGTGGATCAGGATCAGCAGCATGCGATGATTCCCGGTATGGCATTCGATAAGTACGGTGTGCTGTGGTATTGTACTATGTCTTTCCGAGATAATGAGGATGAGTACTACAAGGTTCCCAGTATGCTATTCCGCTGGGACGTGCTAGGTGGCGGAAAGCCAGAATGTCTGGGTCTGTTCGGTACGCCGGATCGCATCCAGACACATAGCGTCAATATGTATATCGACAAAGAGAAAGATATCCTTTATAGTGTGTCTACCAACCATTCGTTCAACTCGCCTGACGTTATCGCTATCGACCTGACTGCATTTCGCGATGTGTGCAAAATACGTGGCCCTGTTGCTACTGACAAACTGATCTATTCTCCAGGTGATGAATTATACCGGCCTTTCGCTGATGGCTGGCACAACACCAAGGCCGATATCCGTACCAACCAGAACGTGATGCCAGCCAGAAAGATTCAAGCAGTACGCCTGTGGAAACAGGTTCCGATGGATGAGATCGCTGATGCACAGGTGCGTACGATTCGCTGGATTGATGATGAAACCATTACCGGTATCTGTGGTACGGAGAAGTACTATTCCTTCACAGTTAGAGCCGGTTCTCTGGTTGAATGGAAACCTGTAAGCGCTGAGGAAGCGGCAAAACAGATTCCTGTTCAGCCTGCTCCAGTCGCAGGTCTTCCCTATCATCCTGGCCGTAAATGGCGTGCCAATGCGACCTGTGAATGTGAATGGATTAATGGCTCCCGTATCGTGGGTACTGAGGATGGCTTCATTGCACGCATTGATACTGACGGCAGTATATATTCTATCGGTCCTGCGGTCATTAACGGCCCAATCCGTGCGATCTGTTCTAATTTGGGAAAAGGCATTGTTTATGGTGTTGGCGGCGATGTGGAGGATATTGGCAATGTGTTCCGCTATGATGAAAAAAATGGCTTGATCTATCTGGGGTATGTTGCATCTGATGTATGGAACGACAATGTGGGAACCTGCGTGAACTTTGTTCTTTCCTCCTGTTCGCTTTCTGCTGATGCGTCTAAACTTGCCATCGGTGGCTGTGACCGTCTGGCGTGCGTTTTTGTGTTGACTTTACAATGATTTTCATAGGAGGTTTTGATCATGAAAGATTATCGTAACATTCCGGTTTCTGACCTGGGCAAGGGCAGTAATATCAAGGTAGATCTTTGCGAGGCGGAAGTTGATATCTACTGGAAGATGGCCATTGAGGTCGTCGAAGCGATCGAGGAAAACAATAAAAAGGGCGAGCCGACTGTGATGATCGTGCCCTATGGGCCCCTTGGCCCCTACGCTCGTCTGGTGTATCTGGTCAACAAGTATCGTATAAACCTTAATAATTGCTGGTTCATCAACATGGACGAGTATTTGGACAACAACTTCCAGTATCTGGACAAGTCGGATCCCCTATCCTTCCGCGGTGGCATGGACCGTATCTTCTATGATTTGGTGGATAATAAGCTCAATGTGCCTGAGGCGCAGCGCATCTTTCCCGAGCCTGGCAATGAGGGTTATGTGTGGGAGATCATCCAACGGCATGGCAAGCTGGATATGTGCTGGGGCGGCGTGGGCATCACTGGCCACATTGCTTTCAACGAGCCGCCAGAGCCCGGTGAGGAGTGTACGGATGAGGAATTTCTAGCCCGCCCCACTCGTGTACTCAAACTAGCTCGCGAGACAAAAACCATCAACGCGTTTATGAATTCAGGCGGTGATTTAGACGGTATCCCGGATCATTGCATCACTGTAGGTATGAAGGAAATCAACTTTGCTCGCAAGATCCGCATGCTAATGCCCCGTGACTGGAACGCCGCAATGCTGCGCAAGGCACTGCATGGCCCGGTAAGCTGTCAAGTGCCGGTTTCTCTGTTTCAGAACCATCCGGACGCCAAGATCTACGCTATTATGGTCGCTGCAACTACGTCCATAGTTCCGGAAATCCGTGTGTATAACAAATAGAGCTTAAAGTCAAACGAACAGAAAGTCTGAAGGCTTTCTGTTCATTCTTATGGAAGAAAGGATCAGGTTGCTAATGAATGCTTATTATATTCACAATGGCAATGTTGTATTGCCTGACAGAGTGATCGAAAACAGCTCTGTCACTATCCATGATGAAACCATTGTTGGCATAGACAGCGAATATCCATCAGGTTTCGAGAAAATAGACGCGAAAGGAGGCTATATCCTCCCTGGCTTTATTGATATCCATGTACACGGTGGTGGCGGCGCTGACTTTATGGATGCAACCGTGGAGTCTTTTCATCAAGTGGCATGCGCACATTTAGATTATGGCACCACAGCACTATGCCCCACAACGATGACCTGCCCGGATGAACTGCTCAAGATTGTCATTGCGTGCTATAAGGAAGCAAAAAAAACCCAAACAGATGGCGCAGAAATGCTCGGACTACACCTGGAAGGTCCCTTTTTTTCTGCAGCAGGAAAAGGTGCACAGCCCGTTTTGGAACAACGAATACCTACCGAAGAAATACTGGAGGATATCCTGAAAGCCGCGGACGGGACAATTCTCCGGTGGGATGCTGCGCCTGAGCTTCCCAACATGGATTTATTTGCGGAGGTAATGAAACGATACGGCGTGTTGGCTTCCGCAGCGCATACGGTTGCTACAGCAGAAGAAACATTGAGGATGTTTGATGCGGGATTTAGTCATGTGACACATTTTTATAATGGAACCTCTACCTTTCACAAAGTTAACGGCCTTGTGCATTCCGGTGTGATTGAAGCAACCTATATCCGCGATGATGTGACTATTGAGTTGATTGCTGATGGACGTCATATTCCCAAGCAATCCATGCAGTTGGCGCACCGAATTAAAGGTGCGGATCGCATTGCTTTGATCACAGATGGAATGCGCATCGCAGGCACGAATATGACACACGGCATTCTAGGGGCACAAGATACGGGTGTGCCTGTAGTTGTAAAAGATGAAGTGGCACAGCTTACGGACTTCTCATCTTATGCAGGAAGTATCTGTACCATGGATCGCGCATTCCGTACTGCATATCGCGATTACGGTCTGCCGCTGTGCGATGTGTGCAAAATGACTTCGCTTACGCCTGCGAGATTGTGTGGCGTCGAAACGAGAAAAGGTAGTCTGACTATCGGTAAAGATGCCGACATTGTTGTGATGTCGCCTGAATTGCTTGTTAAACATGTCTTTATCCATGGAATAAAGAAACGCTGATGCAGCAGTTATCAAGCGGGGGATAAATACCCAATGAAACACAACGTATGTTTGAAGCAAAGGCCGTTTTTCTTTTAGAAAGATTAAGGAACGCTGATTTAAGCACCTATGGCGGCGTCATCGCGGAAAGCAAGCAATTTTTTCGGATTTCTCACCACTCCCCGGTCAAAAACTCGGCTGATGCCGTGTTTTCTACCATTTTCCCCAGTGTTTTGACCCCACCATTTGATGCTTTTTCTACATTTGAAAATCTGTCCCGTCACAGGACACAAGCTCCTCCTGCTCTGGCACAGGCGTACAGGTAGCAACTGGCCAGCAGCATAAATGCCCGGTTCAGGTTCTTGGCAATCCCTTTGTATACGGTCTTCCTGAAACCACAGTGCACCTTCATGAATCGAAAAGGAAACTCTACCTTCGACAGAACGGCTGACTGCTATTATTGGCGTACTTATGTATATTTTCCGTGTCTACGGTTTATACCAAGCCAAAACTTTATCGCTTCTATAAAGGTATGTTAACCTGCATCCACGCCTATATGAACCTTCATCCCGAATCTTCATTCCTTGCTCTTCAAGGTCTGTTTCATTTCGGGATCGCGTTCTTTCTTTTCATTCTTGGTCGAAGACGGCGCATTGATGATGGTTGCATCCACGATGCTCCCGCCACGCATGATCCCTCTTCCCAAAAGTCAGAAGATTTTTTCTAATTCAAACAACACCTTTCTGTATTTTTATTCAAATTTTGTGTCCGATATACGGACATGGTATTCGCCAAGGATATAAACCGGGCGGCCTGAGGCTGTGCGGGTATGGTATTTGGCGCGCTCCACCAGCCCCACTCCCAGGTTGAGATGTTCAAACACCTTGCTTGGAAGCCGGCCGATAGCTAGATTCATGAGGCTTTCAAAGCAATCAATACTAATCATGATATCTGATTATAAGATGGTCCGACTATGTGAAGCAAGTGCTTGTCCATCCGCTTTTCTTATGGTAGCATCATTGAAACGCTCAACATTTGATTAGAAGAAGAAAGAGGACGGAATCATGAAGGTTTTTGCGCATCGCGGGGCATCGGGCTATGCTCCGGAGAACACCATTGAAGCTTTTCAATTGGCCATTGACCATCATGCTGACGGTGTGGAGCTGGACATCCACCTGACGCGTGACAAGCAGCTGATTGTCACCCATGATGAACGCATAGAGCGCGTTTCTGACGGCAATGGCCTGGTAGCCATGATGAGTTTGAAAGACCTCAAGAAGCATCTGTTTAACAAGACACATCCTGAGTACCGGGAAGCGCGGGCGCCTACCCTGGAAGAGGTGCTGGAATTGCTTGAGCCTACCGGGCTGCAGGTAAATATTGAGCTGAAGAACAGCAGGATTCCCTATGAAGGTATGGAGGAGCTGTGCCTGGAGCTGGTGGAAAGAACCGGCATGGGGGAGCGCGTTGTTTATTCCTCCTTCAACCACCATTCCATGGCTTTTATTAAGCGTCTCAATCCGCGCGCGGTGTGCGGTCTGCTGTATGACTGCTGCCTGAAGAACCCCGCGGGTTATTTGAAAATGGTTGGAGCAGATGCGCTTCACCCGCATTTTTCTGACGTGCTTCTTTACCCGGAAGAATATGCTGCATTCATGCAGGCCGGAGGGCTGGTTCATGTCTGGACTGTCAATGATGACAGGGACATGCGCAAAGTGTTGGACGCAGGCGCCAACATCATTATTACCAACTATCCTGACCGCGCGGTTGCGTTGCGGAATGAGTACAGCCACACAGTTTGACGCGGTTTTTAGCAAATGATATGATATTATCATCGAATTATGGAAGGATGGTACCTCATGGCAGGTCACTCAAAATGGGCAAATATCAAGCATAAAAAGGGCAAGGCGGATGCGCAGCGCGGCAAGATTTTTACAAAGATCGGGCGTGAGATTGCAATTGCTGTACGTGAGAGCGGCAGCGATCCGGCTGCCAACAGCAAACTGCGCGATGTGATCGCCAAAGCCAGGGCCAACAATATGCCCAATGACAACATCATGCGCAGCATTAAAAAGGCTGCCGGCGAAATGGACAATGTAGTCTATGAAGAAATCACCTATGAGGGATACGCGCCGGGCGGGGTGGCAGTGATTGCGGAGGTGTTGACAGACAATCGCAACCGCACAGCCTCCGAGGTGCGCCATATCTTTGATAAGAATGGCGGTTCCCTGGGCACAACCGGGTCGGTTGGATACATGTTTGATTTCAAGGGCCTGATGATGATAGAGCGGGATGATGGCATTGACGAGGATGAGCTGTTGCTGCACGCGCTGGAAGCGGGCGCCGAGGACGTTCAAACCAGCGAAGACGGCTATGAGATTTATACCGCACCCAATGATTTTACCGCTGTGCGGGATGAGCTGGAAGGCCAGGGTTATGTCTTCCTGTCCGCAGAGCGTCAGAAGATCCCGCAAAACTATGTGGACATCGAAGATGAGGAAACCCTTGAAAAGGTGATGAAGTTGCTTGAGATGCTGGAGGACAACGACGACATCATGGACATTTACCACAACGCCAACCTACCCGAGGATGAGGACGAGGAATAAGTTTATATCGCCGTAACAGTGAGCAAAGTCGCCTTGATGGCGGCTTTGCTGCTGTGTAAAGGAGATTTGGATAATTGCCTTAGCGTTTGGGCTCCTGCTCGTTGACGCGCGTCCAATCCTTGACGGGAACAAGATCCAGTTCAGCCGGATAGCGGCCATCCTTGCGGAGAACAAAGCCCAGGTCAGCGTTCAGGTTGCGACCGCCGCTGGGTACCACAATATCCTTGGCATAGGCTGTTTTATCATTATTGCCTGGCTGCAGTACAGAGCATACCAGGGGAAACTCCGTCTGTTGTATGGTGGGTTTGACCTCCGGAGGCATATCCGCCTCCAGGGTATAACTGCCTGGGAACAGTTTGTCAAACAGGTAGCGGCCATATAGATCAGTTGTAGTCTGCGCACTGACCTTCCCGTATTGGTACAGGCGGATGACAATACCGGGTAAGCCAGGCTCTCCGGCATCCTGCATACCGTCACGATCCAGATCCAGCCAGGCGAAATCGCCCAGCCTGCCCATTGCGCCCATACCGATGTCCTGATTTATTCTGGCTTCGCCCATGCCAAGCTTGAACAGGTCGCTCTGGCCGGTTGCGCTTTCCATCCCTACAATATCAGACACGATCACGCTTGGACGCTGCGCGGTGTCGACCACCCGCGCAAACCGGTATTGCTCGGGCAATTGGGCTGACAGCCTGTAGCTGACGGGAAGCAACCCGCCAAATGAAAAGGTACCGTCCGCTGCGGAAGTTGTTTCCGCCACCATGACGCCTGCCTCATCCATCAGGCTGACCGGCAGGCTTTGCAGGTCTTTGCTGCTGCCGTCCATGTTCCAAAATGCGCCTGAGATGCTGCCCAGCTGCACCAGGCCCAGTTCCAGCCTTGTTTTACCTTCTTCCAGTGTAAGGTCCAGCAGCCATTCACCGCTGCCTTCTTCCTGTTGTGCGCCCTGTGGCGCCTTGAGCAGGCAACCTTCCGGCAGGCTCAGCCTCAGGGAGTACAAGCCCGGGAACATCAAGCCGCTGGCCAGATTGCCATCATTTCCGGATAACAGCATAGCCTGTGTGCCAGTGCGCTGGTGAATCAGGCTGACCTGCAATGAGGCAGGGGTATCTGCCTGCGCAGCATAGCTTCCATCCAGATCCTCATCATAATAAATGACGCCGCCGACTTGAATGGGCTGGAGTGCGGGCATCAGTCCGTTTTCAAAACGCGCACCCATGGAAATATCAATTTGAGCAGTAGCTTGCCCATCGATGCTGGCAGGCACCAGGCTGGATTCATTGGCATCCAGGGCATAGCCGGGAACGAGGCGCACTGTGGCCTCATAGGGGCCCGGGCGAATGCCTTCCAACAAGTAGAAGCCCTGCTGGTCGCTCATGGTCTGGTATATTTCCTGCGTGAGGGTGTTCTGCAGGATGATGTGGTTGCCGGCAAGCGGCATATCGCCCTCATCAAAGGCCGCATTATTGTTGACGTCATGAAAAACAGTGCCGGAGACAATGCCGGTCTGCACCGCGTACAGCGGCTGCAGGTTCAGCACATCAGCAGCCTTGACTTCCAGGGTGTTGCTGGTGGCGGAGCGCTCCTCCATCAGCGGCTGGCTGAATTTGGCGTGATTCGGCAGGGTGATCAACAGGGAATAGGCGCCGGGCAATGCGCCCTTGAGGGAAAAGGCGCCGCTGTCATCAGTTATTGCATTGGTATGCGTGGAGAATGGCTGACCGTATTCATCCAGCAGCTCCACCCGTACGCCGGCCAGCCCGCCGTTTGTACCGCCATAACCCAGGATGTCATCACCAAGCAGCACAGCGCCGTTAATCACAGCTGAGCGGAAGGCGCCTGCATTGATGTGTTCAAGCAGCTGACCGGGCTGAAGCGTCAGGGCAGCAGTTTGGCCATAGGCAGCGGTCTGCTCAACAATACTGTTCTCTATCCCATGGCCGGCAGCGACAGGCTCGGAAAATACATAAGGGGACGTCAGGTGGATACGTACCTGGTATGAACCGGGTACCAGGTCTTCCAGCAAATAACTTCCATTGATATCTGTCCATGCTTGGGCAACTGCCTCGCCCTGCTCGTTGACAGCCTCCACCCTGAAGCCGGACAACCAGGTTTCATCGCTGTTCATGCTGCCGGAAAGGTTGCTGTCCTCAAACAAGGCGCCTGAGATCGAACCCGGGATGGTAGCCCCAGCGAGCAGTGTCTTTTGTTCGCCAGCTGAAAGATCATACTGAATGCTGAGTGCTGAGGAAGCGGATGGAGCGAAAAACGCGTTGCCATGTTCACCGCCCGGCACAGAAAACACCTGTCCGTCTCCAAGCGTGACGCGCAGGGTCACTTCCCCCTGGCGCACGCGCGGGAAAACAGCCTTGCCCTGGCTGTCACTTTTCGCACTGGCCGAAACCCCCTGCGCGTCAATGATTTCTACCAAGGCGCCTGCGTAGGCAGGTTCATTTTCCTGGCGCAGCCCGTCTGTGTTGCTGTCGTGATAGGCGAGTACAGTAATGCTGGAGGCTGGCATTACGCCAATGGGGTCAAGCGTGGTTTCACCATCCTCGCGGACATAAACGGTAAGCGACTGGCTGTCTGCGTAACCGTCCTGAAAGACAGAAGGGCTGCCAGGCAGGGCAAACATCAATCCCTCCGGCAAGTCAGCGCGCAGGCTGTATTCCCCGGCTTGAAGATATTCGAAGGTAAATGGAGAGTCCTGGGTTGTGGTCAGCGTCCGTGTAACCCCAAGCTCCAGATGGGTCAGCGTCAGCAGGATACCAGCTTGGCCTCCCTCATCGCTGTCCAATGTGCCATCCATGCTGCCATCCAGCCATACACGGCCCTTGAGCGTTCCGGCCTTGACCCCGCCGATGGCCAAGCCGATGCTGCGTTCCAGGGTAAAAGGGTCGGAGATGCCTGTCCTGTTTTCGCTGGGCGGAATGACATTATAGAAATAGTTTATCTTTTGACCAATCGGTCCGATAATATAGGGTTCCGGCATGACCGCTGCAATGCGGTAGACTGTCTGAGTCAAATTCCGGAATACCAATTCGCCGTTCTTGTTGGTCTGCCCCTGTGCGATAATAAATTGCTCGCCGCCTGATTCATAGATCAACTGCACCTGAACACCACGCAGCAGGGGCTCGTTGCTCATGCGTCCGCCGTTCATGTTCAGATCTCCGAAGGCAATGATTTTGATTTGTCCGCTGCGACGCATGGTGCCGATGTCCATTGCAGCCTGCTCGTTTTTATTCAAGGTAAAAACAGGCGTCTGGCTTTGACGTTCATATCCCGGGAGCATCACGCTGCCGCCAGGGGTGTGCGCGGTAAAATGCGAACCGGATGGCAGGCTGGCCTGAAGGACATAATCTCCCTGGGACAAGCCGTCAAAGCGATAGGTACCGTCAGCGCCGCTAATAGTCTGCGCGATCAGACGCTGCGATTGACTGGAAACGGCAACCAGGCTGAGCTCAGCGCCTTGAAGGCCTTTCTCGCCTTCTTCACACAGGCCGTTGCCGTTATCATCGACAAAAACAATTCCACTGATAGATGCGTTCGCTTCCTCAGCGCTGCCAAAAGGGCTGGAAACTGCCAAAACCAGGGCCAGCAGGAAGAGCAGCGCGAAGACCTTCTTGGATGTGTACAGCATGGTTCCTCCAATTTGTTGTTGTGGTTAGCGGATGATGTTAATCTTGCTGTGGTCACGGTCATGCGCGGGCTTGCTGTCTGTGGGATGTCCCAGCGCGATTGCAATGGTAAAGGTATATCCTTCAGGGAAACCAAGGGCTTGCTCCAGATCCTGCCTGTGCTTGCCTGTAAAGGCCAACCGGGGCAAGCCCAGGATGACGTTGCCCAGCCCCAGCCCCTGGGCGGCCATGGCAATGGACATTACCGCGATTCCGCAATCAATCGCCTTGAACCCGCCGGGTTGGGAGGAGATAAAAATCACCGTGGGCGCCTGATAGAATACATCAAACCCGGCATCCATAAAACGCGGTCTGTGCGAATTTTCATCCAGTGTCATCGCGCCTTCGTGAATAGCCCGGTTGATGCGGTCCAGCAAGGCGCGGTTTTGCACCACAGAAAAATGCCAGGGCTGCAGGTTGTTGGCCGATGGGGAGGCCAGAGCGGCTTCAAGCAGCGTATCCAGCTGTTCCTGTGTCAGCTGAGTGTCTTGATACGCCCTGTGGGAGCGGCGCTCAAATATCGCATTGATGACCTGGTTATTCATTGGATCCTCCTGATTTTCAGTCCTGATTTATGATACACTCATTTCCGGAGGGATGCATCATGGATGACAAGGGTTTTATGCGTCAGGCGCTGGCGCTGGCTGCCACGGCGGTGGATGAGGTGCCGGTTGGTGCGGTCGTCGTTTGGCAGGGACAAGTGATTGCCGGCGCCCATAACGAACAAAGAGAGCGGAATGATGCGCTTGCGCATGCGGAGATGCTGGCCATACAGCGCGCTCAGGAAGCGCTGGGAAGTTCTCGGCTTGATGGTTGCACACTGTATGTGACCCTGGAGCCCTGCCCCATGTGTGCGGGCGCCATCATACTCTCAGGGGTGTCGCGCTGCGTGTTTGCTGCCTTTGATCAACAGTACGGCTGCTGCGGCAGTGTCTATGCCCTGCCGATGGACCCTGTTTTTCCCCGCCGCGCGCAGTGTGAGGGCGGCTTGCTGGAGAAGGAAGGCAGCCGGCTGCTGACGCGTTTTTTTGAGGGAAAGCGGCCAGCGCAGCCTTAGGGCGCTTCTTTGACACGTTTGAAATTATATCATTGCCTGTAAGGCTTAGCAAATCCCGTAGTGCCTCAAGTCAATATGAGCGCGAAAGTTGTAATGATGCCTCACATAAATTAAGCGCGAAAGCGAAGTGGGGAGCGCAGGAAATTTCTTTGGGGATGGATAGGGAGAGGCCGCCATGATA
>Ga0255345_1002677_pt1 | contig 22129 bp, 19 predicted proteins | sample wastewater_treat_6_FD_192415 | JGI IMG/M metagenome (GOLD analysis project Ga0255345, IMG submission 192415) | Wastewater microbial communities from Lulu Island WWTP, Vancouver, Canada - plant20 | ecosystem: Engineered > WWTP > Wastewater > Unclassified | place: Canada: Vancouver, British...
TACCTGGGGTCACCAAGTCGGCTGATTACCTCCCTGACCCTGTACTCATTCACAAATGTGAAGAAATTCCGTCCATGCTTCTCATTGAGGACTTCGGTAATATAATGTCTTGGTATCCCTGTTTTTCTTGAAAGGTCAGTGATTGTAAGGTCACCGTTGAGATAAGGCTTCTCCTGGTCCATAAACATGAGCAGTGTGTTCAGGTACTCTTCGGCCTGTTCGTCGCGTAGTCCGCTTCTTGCATACCTGGCTGTACCGTCGGCAGAGTTAATGCTCTCTTCTTCAGGGCTCGCTGACGGATGATCTAGTATTTCAGGCTGCCTGATTGCATAGAAGCTGAATGCGAAGGAGAAGAATGCTATAAAGAAGAATGTAAGTACGTAAGGATCAAAGGGAAGTATTCCGGAAAAAATCTTTATTCCGCCAAGTATAAAGACAAGCACATAAATGGTATAGAATGTTATGGATAGGATTTTCATCCAGTTCAGTGACAACTTGGCTGATGTATAGGAGATCATATCGCGGAGTCGCTTCTGGTGACGTCGTATCTCCAGGAATGATAGTATGCTGTAGACTGTCACAGAGAGGAAGAAACAGATACTGTAAACAATTCTAAGCGGTATGAATCTGTCTCTTACCAGGAATCCGCTCAGGTCATCCAGGATTGGCTCTTCGCGAAATATAACAGAGACTGTGAAGAAGACAAGGAAGGGAATGAAGTGGAGGGCATTCCATGGAGAGAATTTCAATCCGGGTCTGGTCATGTGCCTGATGTACAGCCAGAGCAATGGTCCGTAGGTGAATGCAAGGAAGGGGAATGAATACATATCCAGGACCGTGCGGTTAATAAGGGCAAAGATCATCTCTATACAAAAGAGGAACACCCATGCGGTTATTATCCTGCTGGCGGTTGTAAACGGTCTTCGCGTCGCAAGAAGCAGCCCGGCGAAGAATGATTGTGTTATCCCTATATATAATACTGGTTCGATAAAATCCATGCCTGTCGGAATATGCAGCGAAATTAACAAAAGGATTAAAAAATACCTTATATTTAAGACAGCAGGCAGGTAAAGAAGATCACGCGTTGTTAAATTGCCTGCTGATATCGTGTCAGATGTTGCGCGGTTGCTGTTCAAATAAAATCATATATTTGTCTCCAAAATTTTACAGAAATGAAATTACTCGAAGGAAAGACAGCAGTGATCACAGGCGGATCAAGAGGTATAGGCAAGGGAATGGCATTGCGCTTCGCTGCCGAGGGTGCCAATATTGCTATTACCGATATAGTTGACAATGAAGAATTTGCCGCTACTATCAGGGAGATATCAGCTCACGGTGTAAAGGCTAAGGGTTATATTTCAGATGCTTCAGTTTTTTCTGATGCAGAAAAAGTGATTGAAGAGATAGTGAAGGATTTTGGCACTGTCGACATCCTTGTAAACAATGCCGGGATAACACGTGATACTCTCCTGATGAGGATGACAGAGGAGCAGTGGGACCTGGTGCTGAAAGTAAACCTTAAATCGGTCTTCAATCTCACCAGGGCTGTAATCAGGCCGATGATGAAGCAAAGGAACGGTTCAATCATCAACATGAGCTCAGTAGTGGGTGTCAGCGGCAATGCAGGGCAGGCAAACTATTCAGCCTCCAAGGCAGGTATCATCGGGTTCACCAAGAGTGTTGCCAAGGAGCTTGGTTCGCGCAATATAAGGTGCAACGCCATTGCACCGGGCTTTATACTTACGGAGATGACAAACAAGCTTCCGGAAGATGTAAAGAACGACTGGATATCAAAGATTCCCCTGAAGCGTGGCGGACAGACCGGGGATGTGGCGAATGTGGCTCTTTTCCTGGCTTCTGATCTCTCTTCTTATGTTTCCGGCCAGGTCATCAGTGTCTGTGGCGGTATGGCGATGTAACAGCTGCAACCTGACAGATTAATGCAGACCTGGGCTTCAGGAAGCTCCACAATCGTAAAACCTGACTGATGCATTTTGATAGATTTTTGCAGGCCAGAGGGGCATGACCTGCTTCCAGAAAAAGTCATTTAAAAATCCCCTGAAAGCTCATTTACATTTCGACAGAGGATATTTTAACCAATGCTTTAAATTTTTATCATCTGCTTAAGTAATTTATTATATTTGCACCGGCAGGGCGCTATTCCCTCAAGCACGAGGAAATGCAGCGAGACATAATTATTCCACACTTATTTCTTATGCGCCCTGCTTTTTTTATTGTACGCATGCCTCCTTAGCTCAGTGGTAGAGCAGCTCACTCGTAATGAGCAGGTCGTGGGTTCAACTCCCATGGGAGGCTCAGAGAGAGGTAGTTGGATGGAGAGCTCACGAACCATGAAAGTTTCAACTTCCATGGGAGGCTCAGAGAGAAGGAATTGGAAGGGGATAAGGAATAATAGGCGGGAATAGCTCAGTTGGTAGAGCATCAGCTTCCCAAGCTGAGGGTCGCGGGTTCGAATCCCGTTTCCCGCTCTTAATAATCAGGGACTTACGAAAACATTAAAAGTAAGTCCCTTTTCTTTTGCACCAAATTTTGCACCATAATTATATCAAATATTTATAAATTTTTCTGGGAATTTTTTTGTGATTTTTTTTTGAAGTCGCATAATTTGCGCCTGAAACACCCCTCTGGAAAATCACCCGGTCCGGGTCCAGCACAGGGGGAGGACCGGATACCCATCCCCCATGTAATTTGACCATTCTAAAAGCAGCCAGATAAACACATTTTTCAACCATGCCAGTATTTATAACAAACAACTGGCATGGACAATCGACTCAACGAAAAATCAAGAGAAAATCTCACTGAGGATGAATTTTTGGATGCTTTTTCATCAGGGGATAAGTATTCACATCTGAAGATTATATTAAGCAGAAGGCCTCACAAAGGAATACTGCCACAAACATTTCTTCTGGTCACAAAGGATTACTTTGAAATCGTAAACCTAATAGACCTTGATTATAAGAATGGCAAATTATACGTTTATGTTCAGGAAATCGAAACAGGAGATGTCTTTGAGACTGTATTGGAAATTGAAGACAGGCAATTCAAATTTCTTTTAATTAATCTGAGGGATTTAAAGAAATTGATTGATAGAACAGAGCTTGGGAATTCAAATGATGATTCACTTCTCGAACTTGATGAATAACAATTCATTCAAAGCAACAAACATCATGGATAATAATACTACAAATGCCAACTTACGTAAAAAACTTCATCAATTGACAAGTAAAACGTATGAGCTTGACCTTCCTTTCATTTTGACGACAGGAAAGTTACTTAAAATTGGTATGCCATACCTATATCTGGAAAAGCTAACGGGTGGAAATTCAATAAAAGCTGTTCGATTAATAAAAATCTGGCAAGAAAGTGATGCGGTATTTCTATTAATTCAGGATATAGTAACTCTCAAAAAAATCGTTATCTCCTTCAGTCTGACTTATGATGGAGGTTATTGGTTATGGAGCTTGGCTGATTTTGAGTACCTGACAAATTCAGATTTTGAAAAACAAATTAATTAAGAATGTTGAAAAAGTAATTCTGATTGAAACTGTTATACCAATAAATTTGAACAATACATATAGTTTTGGTAATGAGAGTTGAACTGGTAAAAAAAAGGTCCGTCAATATTATCTAACCCATATATCGTAACGTGACTTATTATTTGAGAGAGTAGCTGATGGAAAAGCATAGAATTGAAAATTACTACAGAAAATTTGGTAGCCTTCATGGCACTGGAAAGTGCATAGTATGCGGAGATGAGTTCAAGTGTAAATTCGTTAATGGTAGGGCAAAGTATTGTTCTGTAGAGTGCAGAAGCAAAATGGCAAAAATGCGAGCCATTGAAAAAGCAAAAAAACTCAGGTCAACATTCAAGACTTGTTCGATTTGTGACAATCCAATTGAACAGTTAAATGATGGCAAGATTCGAAGGTATTGTTCGAATAAATGCAGACAGAAAGCGTACAGGTTAAGAAATATGGAATGACAGGAACCTACTGCAATGTTTAATACTCACTGAATCAAACCCTGTCCCAATAATATCAACATCCTATTTTAATCCTTTTTTCCTTCAAATTAGGAGTCCATGATGGCCTCATTTTATCCTGATTTAAAACAAAGGATTATTAATGGATTATTCGTATTTTTAATCTCTGCAACTAATTCTCCTTTATCGAGTGAATAACCAAACAACAACTATTGCTTTTTCAATATACTCCAATAAAGGTGTATATGCCTTTTTCTTGGGTTCAGGGATTTCAAAATCTTCTGGCATACCAACTGGCTGGGATATTGTTATCGATTTAATTAGGCAACTGGCCAAATTAAAGAAGCAAAAATGCGAGCCAAATCCGGTCGATTGGTTTAAATCCACATACGGTGAAGAACCAAATTATTCAAACATTCTGACCAAGCTTGCAAAATCTTCCGCAGAGAGGGTAAATTTGTTGAAACCATATTTCGAACCAACCCAAGAAGAAGTCGAGCAGGGTCTCAAAATGCCTTCACCTGCACATAAGGCAATTGCCCAATTAGTTAAAGACGGCCACATTAAAGTCATTATAACTACCAATTTTGACAGATTAATTGAGAGGTCACTAAATGAGGTCGGGATTGAACCAACAGTGATACGACACCCGGATGATATCGATGGAGCCATACCTATTGTACATAATGCTTTCACTCTTATTAAAATTAATGGAGACTATCTTGACTCTCGCTTCCTGAATACACAGGAAGAACTGTCAAGCTATCCACCCAAACTTCACGACTATCTTGTACGAATTGTCAATGAATTTGGCTTATTATCATGTGGTTGGTCAGCTAAATGGGATAATGGTTTTATCAAAGTATTAAAACACTGTGAGAACTTTCGCTTTCATAGTTACTGGACATATTTGGGTGATTGTGAAATCGAACTAAAGGAGATTGCAGAATTCAGAAAAGGAGAGATAGTTAAAATTTCAAGTGCAGATGCTTTTTTTACTGAAATTTTGGAAAAAATCGAATCCTTAAAAACATTTGACAATCATCCGCTTAATACTGAAATATCAGTTGCACGTTTAAAAAAGTATATTGTCCGGGATGATGCAAGAGTTTTGCTGCATGATTTGGTCTTTAAAGAGCAGGAAGAGGTCTATGCGAAAATAAGGGAAAAGATGGATGTCAGTCTTCATCCGGATAACAAAAACCTTATGCCCTTGTTGGAATATTTTGAAGCATGTTTGTCAACTCTTATTCACCTTATAATTAATGGAGTATTTTGGGCAAAACCTGAACATTATTATTTGTTCACTAACATCTTATCACGGTTGGCAGGGCCAATACCAGAAGCAAAGGGGTCTTTTTATAAGGAGACTAAAGCTTTTTACTATTTCCCGTCCCTTTTCACTTTATATACAATTGGAATTGCTGCCGTAAAAAGTAAAAACTACAGATTACTGCGTGATTGTTTCCATATTAAAATTGAAGAGAGTGAATCAGAGCACTCAAATCAATACTACCTCATTGAATTTGTAAATGCATGCATGATTGACCTGAGATTAATGAATAAAATACTTAACCATGGACAAAATTATCATACGCCAATAAGCACCTACCTATGCAAGAATTTAAAACCGTATTTCTCTGGTTTCATCTTGTCCGATAAAGAATTTAATGACATTTTCGATGTATTTGAATATTTATTGGCCTTGAATTACGTGCACATTGTTGGTGATAAATACGGTAGCACATGGGCACCCTTTGGCCAATTTCAATGGAGAAAAGGAATAACCAGTCTAAGAGATAATTATTTCAAAGATTTTTTTGCAGAAGCTGAAAAGGTCAAATCAAATTGGAAATTATTGGAATCAGGAATGTTTGATGGCTCTTTCGAGAAATATATAAATGCGAAATTGAAGCTTGATGAATTCCTTAAAAACATACATCTTTATTAGTCTTTCATGTATAATTTATGAGCGTTGCAAGTAATTTTGAAGCATTTTGTGACAGCCTAATTATTGGAAGCGAAATGCGTTCCACAATGTCTACCCGGTATCTTGCAATCTGCAGAAGACTAAATTTGGATTTCTGGAATATGGATACTACTGGGGGTGGAAGATATGTTGGTTCATATGGCCGCAATACAGCAAACAGTTGGGTGAGTGATATTGACATGGTTTTCGAATTACCGTGGTCATTATATAATCAATACAATTCTTATCAAGGCAATGGACAATCTGCGCTGCTTCAAGCAGTGAAAAATTCTATAATAAAAACATATTCGAACACAGAGCTAAAGGGTGATGGTCAAATTGTTAGTGTCCGGTTTAGCGATAAAATGACAATTGAAGTTCTTCCTGTTTTTCATAATAACGATGGTTCATATACCTATGCCGATTCTAACTCCGGAGGAAGCTGGAAATCCACTAATCCAGTTCCTGAAATAAACGAAATTACAACAGGTGATAATCTTACGAATAACAACCTCAGGCCATTGTGTAGAATGATTCGTTCATGGAAATATTATTGCAGTGTTCAAATTAATGGACTTCTTATTGACACTTTGGCTTATAGGTTTTTAACAAATTGGAGCTATAAAAACAACTCTTATCTGTATTATGATTGGATGAGCCGGGATTTTTTTGAATTTCTTAAAAATCAAACAGCAAATCAAACAATCTGGTATGCTGTCGGCAGTAACCAGATAATCTATAATCCAGATAATTTTCGATATAAGGCTACTCAAGCTTACAATAATGCAGTTGAAGCAATAAAATATCAATCAGATGACAAAGAATGGACATCAAAACAAAAATGGAGGGAAATTTATGGATATCGATTCCCAGAGTAATACACTTGAATCACAGATTCGAGAATTATATGCCAGATTAGTCTGGTCTCATAAAACACAGGAAAAATGTGCGGATATTTTATTTCGCAGAAATAACAGAATAAAAATTGTACAAATAGGATTGTCAGCATTAACAACTACTGGCATTCTGGTAACGGTATTTGGAAATAATAAAACGGTAGGTATAATTTCTGCTGTCCTGTCGGCAATTTTGTTTGGTCTAAATACATATTTAAAAGACTACGATTTGGGTGGGATTGCACAAAAGCATGCAAATTCTGCATCAGACCTCTGGAACATGAGAGAATTATATCTTTCACTACTTACTGACGTTAAAATGGGCAGGTTGACGCCAGATGAGATAACTATTAAAAGGGATACTCTTCAGGATGAATTATACCACATTTACAAAGGCTCGCCAAGAACAATCAGTAAAGCATATAAGGAAGCAACATTGGGATTGAAAGCCAAAGAAGAGATGTACTTTACTGACGATGAAATTGATACACTTTTACCAGCTAACTTACGTAAACTGATTTAAACCTTTTCCTAACCGAATAACTTTCTGAGTTTTGTAAGTGTGTTTTTATTTGTGCTGGTAATCTGTGATATGTGCTGGTAACTGTATCCTTTTTTCAGCATCTTTATTTCTTCGGCATATTGTTCAGACATTGTTTCCCGGCTCTTACGATAACCATTTTTCCGGCCTACTTTGCCGCCACGTGACCGAAAATTATGATACCCACTGGTCAAACGGCCTTCAATGTTCCTGCGCTCCATACGTGCTATTTCTGCCAATATTGTTATCAAAAACTGACTCATGGGATTAATTTCCTTATCAGCAGTCAATGTTTCAATATTATAGTTCTGGATGAACAGGGATATTTTATTCTGGTTTAGAATTTCAATGGTCTGAAGGATTTGCAGCGGGTCCCGGCCGAGTCTTGACAATTCAGTCACCAAAACCTTATCTACTTCATTGTCCTTCACAAAGGTTACCATTTTCATTAATTCTGCACGTTCATGGTTCTTGGCTGCCCCTGATATTTTCTCTGCAAACACACCAACAATCTGATAATGCTTTGTTTCAGAAAATGTAGTCAAGTCATTTATTTGACGTTCATAGCTTTGTCTGTCGCCAACAGAAGAAACCCGGCCAAAGAGCACAACTTTTTGCATTTCGATGATATTAATTGTGACAAATTCTATAATAAGGATATTTTGTATCCCGAAAAACAAGCCAATCTGGTATTGGAACTACAAAGACTCCTTCAAGCTTCCCTTCATTAATGAAAACAAGAATAAGGTGCCTGTCGATAAAATCATTGTCCAAGCATATTGATGTTTGCAGAATCTGACATTGTTTCGGCATATTGTGATTTTTTGATTGTGCTTCAAAAGTAAATATATTGAATATATTTACCAAATAAATCAGTAAATATTTTAAACATTACTACTGAAAAATTGAATCGTTTGGTTATTTTTCCATACTTTAGCATTTCAAAATAAGAAAATATGGTTTCTTCTGATAAGAACAGACAGGTTATTCATCTGTATATGATTGCATCAGATGAACACTACTACTTTGGAAGTATCATGGCTATGTTTGAGCATTTCACCCGTGAACAGTTGGGTGTAGCTTCACAAACATTGTATAATACTTGGAAAGACGAACCATATATTACTGATTTAGCTATAATCAGAAGAGGACGGTTAATTCAGAAAAGACAGAAAAACATAAAAGGCGGAAAGAATTAAGACATGGCGAAACAAAACGGAAATGGCGAAAAAGTGAAATCCATGGAATCATGGATTTGGGATGCAGCATGTAGTATAAGGGGTGCTGCGGACGCTGCAAAATACAAAGATTATATTTTACCCCTAATCTTCGTTAAACGTCTGTGTGATGTCTATGATGATGAAATAGACCGGATTGCTGAGCGTGTCACTTCAAGGACAAAGGCACTTCAACTGGTTGAAAGGGATAAGTCTCTGGTGCGTTTTTTTATGCCACTTAAACCTAAAGACCCTGAAAAAGAGACTACATGGGATGTCATTCGGACTCTAAGTGACAAAATTGGCCAACAATTGACAGATATATTGCGCTCTGTGGCAAAGGCGAATCCAAGCTTGCAGGGAATTATTGACAGGATTGATTTTAATGCCACAACCCATGGACAGAGAGACATCGATGATGACCGTTTAAGTAAACTTATCGAAAAAATCGCTGAAAAACGTTTGGGTTTGAAAGATGTTGAACCAGATATAATTGGCAGAAGTTATGAATATCTGATAAGAAAATTTGCTGAAGGAAGTGGACAAAGTGCTGGTGAATTTTATACCCCAGCCGAGGTTGGTTTCATTATGGCGAGAATAATGGACCCTGAACCGGGAATGGAAATATATGACCCGACTTGTGGAAGTGGTGGTTTACTTATAAAATGCGAACTGGTTTTGGAAGAAAAAATGAAATTGAAAAGCAAGACAAAATTTGCCCCGCTAAAACTCTACGGTCAGGAATTCATCCCGGCTACATGGGCAATGAGCAAAATGAATATGGTAATCCATGATATGGAAGGGGAAATTGAAATTGGTGACACACTTAAAAATCCCAAGTTCAAGCTTAATAATAAACTTAGAACTTTTGACCGAGTTTTAGCCAACCCCATGTGGAATCAAGGAAGAGACAGCTTGCCATACATCAACGATGATTTTTTCATCAATGATGAAATGGGACGATTTCCAGCGGGTAGTTGTGGTGGAAAAATAGATTGGGGATGGGTACAACATATTTATACCAGCTTAAATGACAATGGCCGAGCATCCATTGTTCTTGATACCGGAGCGCTAAGTCGTGGGAGTGGAAATCAAAGTAATAATAAGGAAAAGGATTGCCGCAAGTGGTTTATTGACAAAGACCTTATTGAGGGTGTAGTTTACCTTCCAGAGAACTTATTTTATAACACAGGAGCACCGGGAGTTTTGATTTTTATCAATCAATCAAAACAATATAAAGGGAAAATCTATTTACTGCATGCAGGAAAAGAGTTCGAAAAAGGTGACCCAAAAAACTATATCCCAAAGGAAAGTATTGAAAAAATCGTAGAATACTATAAAACTTTCAAAGAAGAAAACAAATTCGCTCGAATGGTAGGTAATGATGAAATAGTAAAAAATGATTACAATATTTCACCCAGTCGTTACATCCATGTTAATGACGAGGAAACATACCGTGCAATAAGTGAAATTATAGAGGAACTTAAAGCCTTGGAAGACGAAAAGGAAATAATTGATGCTGAATTAAATTCTGTATTTGAAAAACTTGGCATATGATTGAGTTACCTGTAGATGTATTAAAGCTACCTGCTAAATGGGAAATTAAACCACTAAAAGATGTTGCCGAACTTAAAAGAGGTTTATCGTGGAGCAAAGCTGATGAAACAGATGAAACTGGGAATCTTGTGATTTCAATTCCCAACATTAAAGAAGGTTGGATAGATTTTGAGTCAAAATTTAATCACTATTTATCGATTGAAATTCCCGAATCAAAGCGATTAAAAACTGGCGACATCTTATGTGTCGGCTCAAGCGGAAGCATACAAAATGTGGGTAGAAATTCAATGGTTAGATGGCTCCCAAGTGCTGATATTGCTTTTGCTTCATTTACTTTCATCATTAGCGCAAAAAGGAGTAAAATAGATAATGATTTTTTATATTTATTAATAAATTCTGACATTGTTCCATTTCACAAGTTCACAAAGAGAGCAGCAGATGGAAAATATAATTTTCAGTTAAGAGAATTTGAATCTTATATGCGAATTCCAATACCCCCTCTAATAGAACAACAGAAAATAGCACATATTTTAGGCACCGTTAAGAAATCCTTAGAGAACCAGTTAAAAACCATTCAAACAACTTATGAATTAAAGAAATCCCTGATTTATAGTCTTTTTACAAATGGGACAAAAGGTGAAAAGCTAAAACAAACCGAAATAGGTATGGTTCCAGAGAGTTGGGTTGTGAAACCATTTGAAAGCACTGGCCAAGTAATATATGGAATTCAAGCTGCGGTAGCTAATAACCTTAAACCTATTGGTTATAAAATCTTGACAAATAAAAATATTACCATTGATGGTACTCTTGACTTGGAAAAAATCAATTATTTCCAACCTACTTCACAGAAGCACTTTAATACGATTTTACAAAAAGGTGATTTGCTTTTTAATTGGAGAAGTGGAAGTAAAGAACATGTTGGAAAGACTGCATTATTTGATTTAGATAATGATGCGTATGTACACTCTTCATTTATTCTAAGGATACGAGTGAATCAGAATCACAATCCAAGATTTCTTTTTTATTATTTAAACTACTTACGTGAAATTGGTTATTATCAGAAAGTACAAACATTTTCAATTAACGCTAAATTCAACAAGAGTGCTATTAATGCAATGCCGATAGCTTTACCCAACAAAGAGATTCAAGATAGTATTGCTGAGGCAATTGAGGTAGTCGATAAAAAACTTCTCAATTTGAAAGCGATTTACGATTTAAAATTGAAACTGTTTAGAACACTTTTACATGACTTGATGACAGGGCAAAGACCAGTGAAGGATATTGATTTCTCTATTGCTGAAAAAGGATACGAATTAACAAACATTGCATTAAGCATTGCAGCAGAAGCATGATTTATTATGGAAGCAAGAAACAGAAAAATTGAAGATTGGTATGGTAAAATTCAACGGGGTGAAATTAAATTACCTCGGTTCCAGCGTTATGAAGCTTGGGATTGGAAACGCATCAGCAGTCTGTTCAACACCATAACACAAAACCTGCCATTGGGCATTACCCTTGTTCTGGAAGTTGGTGAAAAAGAGCAATTCATTTCCCGGTACTTGGTATCAGCACCAACAGCAAACAGTCGTGTTTTAGAACAATTATTGGATGGACAGCAAAGGCTTACAGCGTTGTGGCGTGTTCTCCATAATAACTATGAATTTGAAACCTTCTACGTGTATATTCCGGAATTGGATACGTATGGGGAAAAGGAAAGCGATGAACAATTTATCTTTTGCAGGGGACGATATTATCATAAAAATGGACAACGTTATCCTTTATGGTGCGACAATCCTGAAGATTGCCTTAAACGAGGAATGATACCTACTGAGATGTTGCGCCCCGAAGATATTCAGCCTGATATTGACACTTGGATTACAAAGGCAACAAATTATCGCAAGCCAGCCAATCCAGAAGAGTTGGAGGCTTTTTTCAATTGGAAAAAGTCGGTCAGTGACAAAATAAACGAACTAAGGTCTATTATCAAGAACTACAACCTTCCATACCTTTCATTACCAACATCCACGGCCAAGGACGTTGCACTCGAAGTGTTTATTAATATGAACACCAACTCCAAACCATTGTCAACTTATGATATCATAGTGGCTGAAATTGAAAGTATTAAGGGAAAGTCTTTGCATGATTTACAGGATGAACTGGATTCCAAGTTTCCTGATATCAAATGTTATTTTAACCTTTCATATCTTATCCTGAATACCTCAGCATTGTTACAGGAAAAGCTTCCAAATCAAAAGGGATTATGGGACATGGACAAATCTGTAATGGTTGACAACTGGGAGCTAATGGAGAAAGGATTGAATGACATGGCCATTTTCCTAAGAAATGAAGGAATCATTGACCATGACAGATTACCTACTAATGCGGTTTTAGCTGTGATAGCTGCATTGTATCCTTTCATTCCGGACAAAGGAGATAAACGAGGTCTGTACGAAGTTTTGTTAAAGAAATATTTGTGGTCAGCATTCTTTACCGACCGATATGAAAACTCTGCTGCCACTCATGCGTATTATGACTATATCGCACTGAAAAGAGTAATTACAGAAGTAAAAAAGGAAAGCGGATTAGCTTACACAGATGGCGATGTGCCTATTTTTAATCGTAACAGTCACCCGATTGCAACAGCGGATGAACTTATTTTAGCTGGCTGGCCAAAACGTGACACAATAAGAGGAAAGGCGATATTAGTTGTCGCCTGTAGGTTGGGTTCCTTTGATTTTGCGACCGGACAAAGAGTTGACAGGACAAACATTTCACAAAGACATTACCATCATATTTTTCCGGATGCATTGTTAAAAGAGGCTGAAATTGATAGTTTCCTTGCATTAAACTGTGCCCTCATTACCGATGATACAAATTTGAATATTGGCAGGAAAGACCCTTTGAAATACTTAAAAGATAGATATCAATGGGTATCTGAAGAAATTGTAAATGAAAGACTGAATTCACATTTGATTCCGGTAACAGAGTTGGCCAATGGTGGATATGAGAACGGTATGGGCGAAATTGAGCGAAAAGAGAAGATTAAAACTGACTTTGGTGAATTTGTGAATAAAAGAGCTTCCTTTTTTGCGTATGCGGCTGAGCAATTGACTGAAGGCAAAAACATTTCTTCATCAGTAATAATTAATGCTATCAATGGTAAAACCAACGGAACATAAAAGCATACAAGCTCGTATACTTCAATATGCAACCGAAATCGGCTGGAATTATGTATCGAAGGATGAAGCTGAAAAACGCAGGGGTTTTGATATTACGGCTGTTTCACCACGAGAGCAAGCAAAAAATGCAAGTCGCTTTTTTACTGACACCTTATTCAGTAAAGTAATACAGCTAAATCCAAAGTATAAAGATAAAAAAGAAGATTTACTGCGTTTGTTGGATTCACCATTGTCAACAATCTTCGGGAACCGTGATTTCCATCAATACTTACAAGGCCAAAAGACCTTTTTCAGCAACGAAGAACACCGGGAGTTTAATCTCATCTTGATTAATTATGAACATCCTGATGAAAACATATTTGAAGTAACTGAGGAATATTATTTATTCAACGGCCAATACGCTAATCGTGAAGATGTAGTTTTTCTAATTAATGGTATCCCGGTAGTTGTCATTGAATGCAAAAATGCAACAAAAGACGAGGCATTAGCTATCGGAATTGACCAGATTAGGAGATACCATAGGGAAACACCTGAAATGATGGTGCCTCAACAAATTTTTACGACAACTGAAAGCATCGGATTTTCTTATGGTGTAACATGGAATACCATCAGACGAAACATCTTTAATTGGAAATGCGAAGAAATCGGAAAGCTTGAAGCAAAAATAAAATCATTCTGTGACCAGCAACACTTACTGGACCTGATTAAAAAATTCATCCTATTTGCAGAACAAAATGAAGAATTAAACAAATATATTTTACGACAACATCAGAAGGCAGCGGTTGACAAAGCAATTGAAAGAGCCTTAAATCCAACTAAAACAAGGGGATTAATCTGGCACACACAGGGAAGCGGGAAAACGTATACGATGATTAAAACGGCTGAATTGCTTTTTAAAGCCTCAGAAGCAGAAAAACCGACCATTTTGCTGATGATTGACCGTAATGAACTGGAAGACCAAATGCTGAAGAACCTTCATTCTGTTGGTGTAAATAATGTAGTATGCGCTGAGAGTATTCACGATTTACAGAAGCTACTGATAAGGGATTACAGAGGCATCATTGTAAGCATGGTTCATAAGTTCAGAGATATGCCTTCTGATGTAAACCTAAGAAAGAACAATTATGTGTTGATTGATGAAGCGCATAGAACGACAGGTGGAGATTTGGGCAATTATCTAATGGCTGCGTTGCCAAATGCAACTTTTATCGGTTTTACTGGCACCCCTGTCGATAGGACTGCTTACGGAAGGGGGACCTTTAAAACCTTTGGAATTGATGACCAGAATGGATATCTGCATAAGTATTCTATTTCGGATAGTATTGAAGACGGGACTACTTTGCCATTATTTTATGGGATGGCCCCAAATGACTTGTTAGTACCAAAGGAAATATTGGAAAAGGAGTTCTTAACCTTGGCTGAAGCATATGGTGTAAATGATATTGAAGAATTAAACAAAATACTTGAACGTGCGATAAATACAAAAAACTTCCTTAAAGGTAAGGAGCGTGTCATAAAAGTAGCTGAATATGTGGCAAGACATTATAAAGAAAATGTTGAACCAATGGGTTACAAAGCTTTCATGGTTGCAGTTGACCGTCCGGCATGTGCAATGTATAAAAGAGCATTGGACAAATTCTTACCACCCGAATACTCTGAGGTAGTTTTTACGGGCAATAATAATGACAGTGCAGAACTCAAAGCTCACCATATCGATGAAAGAAGGGAAAAAGAGATACGGAAGCAGTTCACAAAGATTGGTGAAATGCCAAAAATTCTGATTGTAACCGAGAAATTATTAACTGGCTACGATGCACCCATTTTATATGCCATGTATCTTGACAAACCCATGCGAGACCATACTCTTCTTCAGGCAATTGCAAGAGTAAACAGGCCATATGAAAATGAAGAAAGGGAAATGGTAAAACCCCATGGGTTTGTTCTTGATTTTGTCGGCATATTTGAAAATCTTGAAAAAGCATTAGCATTCGACAGTGACGAAATAAATGCCATTGTAAAAGACATCCAGTTGCTTAAATACTTATTTCAGTCAAAGATGGAAAAAGATGTACCACAATATCTGGAACTGATACAGCATGGCTTTATTGATAAGGATACCGATAATTTAATAGACCATTTCCGGGACAAATCAAAGCGAAAAGAGTTCTTCAAACTCTACAAAGAAGTGGAGATGCTATATGAAATTATATCTCCGGACAAGTTTTTAAGACCGTATATCGATGCATATACAACGCTTGCTTCAATTTATAAGGTTGTAAGAAATGCATATGCAAAGCGGGTACAAGTCGACAGGGAATTCCAGAGTAAAACAAATGAGTTGGTACAGAAAAGGATATCTGGAACAAATCCAGTATTCAGCAATGAGTTCTTTGAAATCAACGAGGAAACGATTAAAAAGATAAAAGCAACTCATGAAAATGATAATACAAGAGTAATCAACCTCATTAAAAGCATAGAGACTATTGCAGACGACAATTCTGATGACCCGTTCCTGATTGGCCTGAAGGAACGTGCAGAAATTGTTGAAGAAAATTATGAGAATCGCCAAATAAGTACCCAAAAAGCATTGGAAGAAATCCAAAGCTTATATCAGGCAGATATAAGACGCAGGAAAGAACAAGCGGAAAGAGGCTATGATGGCCTGACTTTTTTTGTATACCAGTCTTTAATTGACAAGGGAATTAATGATTCAGATAAAGTGACTGAACAGATTAAAAATGAGTTCGTTAATCATCCAAACTGGAAGACCAGTGAAAAGGAACTAAGAGAACTTCGCCAAACTGTATATTTTGCATTACTAAAAGTTGAAGACGACATTGATAAAGTTGCCGGGATTGTCGATGAATTGTTTAATAGTTTATTTATCGTTTATAAGCTTTGAAGATGGAACAATGGGAAGGTAAGTCGGAATTCAAAGAATGTGTTCATGAATATGCTGCCAAAATGAAAATAGAAGTAAAGTCATTGGCATTAAGGCCTATGACAACCAAATGGGCATCGTGTTCGACAGATGGCAACTTGAATTTCAATGCCAGTTTGCTTGCAATTGACAAAGAATTGGGGAAATATGTCATCGTGCATGAATTGCTTCATTTCAACGTCCCTAACCATGGGAAACTATGGAAAAGCCTGATGAAGGCATACTTGGGAGACTACGAAAAAATGGAATTAAAGCTGAAAGAGATTGTTCTTTCTGAGAAACTTTCATCTGCGTCAGGCCGGGACCGGAAAAATCCTGAAAAAAATCCAACACGTTGAAACATTTACGTGTCGGGCGTACATTCCAGTGAAAATCATATATTTCGTAACGTTTTCAATACAATTTACCTTTGGAAAATAACCATTATAGTACCGTTAACCGAGATTACAGTACATATTAATACGTGGTAAATTTCCAGAGTCAACCAGACATTTCCTGATTTCACTTATGACCCGGATGTTTTCATTCTGCATGGGTTTTGCATTTATTAGTTTCTTCAGTTTGGCCGTGTATTTCCCTTTATTTGTATGTGGTGAAAGATAGTTTTGCAGAACCAACTCTATTTGAGCTATGTCATTATCACATGCCTTTACAAGTAACGCATTCTTCAAATCGGAAAGCTTCTCATAGGAGAGTAATGATTGTAGACCATTTGTTGTTGTTTCTGGATTACTTGGGATGTCGAAAATAGAATCAAATACTGTCAGTAGGGGATTTGCATTGGAATTTAAAGCATCCATCAGGTTATTGTCATCAATCTGAAGCAATTCTTTGATTTGTGCTACGGTTCTTATATTAGCCTCTATACGAGTGCGACCATTGAAATATCCTAAAACTTCATATCTATCATCCACCATTGCCAAATAGTCCTCGTTGACGGCCTTATGCAACTCTTTATACTTGTCGTATATCGAAAGACGAATCTTCCTGTTTTGTGTTTTTACGTTGTTGGCAACAACAAATCCACAGTTCGAGTATTTTTTAACATGGAACTTATTCAGACTTTTTAAGCAGGTTTTAACTGCCAGACCGTCCGGAACATTGATGTTATGCAAATCTTCTGTTACATCGCAAGATATGAGCTTAGAATCAGCTAAAACACCATCTATATTTATTTCACAAATTCCAATTCTGTTTATTCTTTCCAGACAGTAACTTATATTTTCTGCATTTATTAACTCCGGGTATCTGTCCCCAAGAACTTTTGCGGATGTCTCGATTACGCTTTTATTTTCAACAATATTTGCGTTTAAGTAAAAATTAAATGGCCTGTTTTGCTTGAATCGGTTATCATGTATAGCTCCATTTTTATAAACCACCGTTGCAATATCAGAATTCAAGAAATCTATATTTCTACTGTCTGTTACAATTTTTATCCTGTCAAATCTTACCATACCCAAAAAGCTGAAAATGTTACTTTGAGAAGTTGTTATTGTTCCGGGTACTCAGGTAAGCTTCTTCCTGCAACTCTTTTATAGTCTTCCGTCTATCAGAACGTATCCACTCATTTAGCTCATGCGCATCAAAATATATACGTCCGCCACGTTTAAAAAATGGGATTTTACGGCCATGTGTGAGGTTGTAAACGCCACCTTTACTAATCTGCAATTTCTTACAGACATCTTCTACTGTCAAAAATTCATTTTCAGAAGCAATCTTTGTTTGCACATCAATTTGTGCACTTTCATTAAGAATATGATTCTTTATGAAGGTTACATCCTTAATCAGTTGCGAGACTGCTTCGGGAAGCTTTTCGAATGTTATGTTTTCAAAATCTGCCATATCTTTCACATAAATACAACGTGAAGATATACAGATAGATACCCCTATAATGGCCGAAAGTTCTTACTTTCGGTAGGTTAAATGCTTAAAGTATTTTAGATAGGTGGAAAATATGAGAAAATGGAATAATTAAGAAGAAAGCGACTGTCGAAAAATAATTTTAACTCTCGGTTGTTTTTTACCCTATTTCCTGACATAGGTGCTGATGGAATCCTCGATAATACTATCAAGCTTATCGTGATACTTTTTGTAATGCCCATCATGGTATATGCTCGTGTTTTGAAAAAAATTGCCAAACTTCCGGTCATAGAACAGGGCCAACGCTATTTGATTATTTGATGGTTTAACACTAAATTTCAAGAACTTGCCAGTAAGATTCTTAATAATATAGCTTAAATGGCTGTATGGTTTAAGCCAGATGATAGGCCTTGGAGTTTTCGACATAAATACCTGCCTGAATTCTGGAAGAGTACACACAATATATCCGTTTTCTTTAAGATTTTTGTGAAGGTTGGTTATTATATTGTAGCTCTGTTTTGAAGCTGATGGATGGATTCTGAAATAATATTTTGACACAGATGGTGTCTTCTTGAGATTGTCATTATCTGACAACTCATTTCCAATAATGGCCTCTTTACCAATATTATTAGCTTTTATTAAAACTGTTAAATCTTTAAGCATTTGATTTATAAAGTATAATTGAATCGATGATGACTTATAAAAGAATTTATATGCCCATCTGGTGTATTTTTGTTGCTTTTCAATCTGATAATCATCATTAGGATTGGGTATTTCATAATATTTGGCATAGTTTTTCCATTCCAGCCTTAGCGGGGAATTGGCAAACCGATTTTTTGTGTGTCGATATAGTGTAAATATTCTTGCTAATACCGGAATCAGCACTTCCTGAGTTGCATCCCCTTTGTTACATTCGGCTACAAATGAATTCAAATATTGGATGAAATCATTGTAAGATTTTTCAATCTGCTGCTGAAATCCCTCTTCCCCGGAATAAAGTGAAAAGTTTAAATATGTCGACTTCTCAACAGGATTAAGACAAACTTTTGGATGCTCATCAAGTGAACATAACAGGTTATTAAGTTTCGATTCAATGTTATCATTATAATTTGGTAGTCCCTCTGCCATTATATTTCTTCCAGTTTTTCCGATTGTTTCTGTAATACTTCATCAGTAAACGATGCAAGATATCTCTGAGTTGTTTCTATAGAAGCATGGCCCATAGCTTCGCTGATTTCTTCAATTGAAGAACCAGACCTATACATATAGGTGGCAAAACTATGACGTGCTGTATATGTTGTGATTTCCTTTCCGAATTCAAGTTTTTTGGATATCTTCTTCATATGGGTATCAATCACATGGGTAAGGTTCTGAGCCTTTCTACGAATATCTTTAGGAGAATCTCCATGATTCAATAGCTTAAAAACAAATGTGTCAGCCGAATTATTCTGATTACCCAATTCCTTAATAATTGAAGATATACGTTCACTTAATTTAAAGCTAATTGGTTTTACTAATGTCTCAGTATCTATTGATTTCTTTCTGAGATACTCAACAGTATCACCTTTGATATGCTTATACTGCATTTGGCATATATCTACGACATTTATCCCGTTACAGTAAAACGAAAACCACCAGTATAGGTAGGCAGTTCTTCTTGCTTTCGTTTCTGGTTGGTATTGTCTTAAAAGCTTTAATTCTTCAGTGGTTAAAGCAATTTTTCTGTTGCTTCCTTTTCTTATCTTGTATTTTCTGTCATTACGTGACTGTGAAAATGGATAATTATAATCTTTTATTATGCCCTCATGAATGGCTGTATTGTAAACCGCTCGTAATTGACGAAGATTAATGGAAGTATAAGTCATTGACAATTCTGCTTTCTTCATTTCTGCCTCGTATCCTCGCAAGAATTCAGGTGTAATTTGGTTGAAATTAAGCTTGCTGCGATACTTTTTAAGTGAATTTAATGCCGAGCGGTATATCGTTGCTGTACCAACATGCCCAGTCTTTTCTTTTTCACTTATTATTTTCTCAAATTGGGCATAAACATCTTTATTTAAAAGTTGCGATTTATCATCATTAAAATAAACATCCTCAAATTTTTCAAATGTGAACTGGCCTTCAATCTGTTTTAATGCATTTTCAAATCTTTCACCTGTATAGCTATCCAATTTTATCTTTTCATCCTTCAATTTTGAATCACGAAGCCGGGGAGTGTTTATTTTCTCCCATTCATCTTTGGTAAAGTAGTGGGGAAGTTTATACCTGCGTTTTACACCCAAAAAATAGACCGTTAACTTGACCGGATGCTTGCCTGATTTTTTTAACTTTGTCCGAGTGTCAAAAAAGATATTTACGGTTGGCTTTGTAAGTGCCATTTTAATTGATATTTAAAATTTGCACCAAGATTTGCACCATAAATATATGAAAAGTAATGAAATAAATAAAAATATGATTAATAAACAATTTTTATAATTAATTGTATCATAATATATTAATGAGTTGGAATGAATTGTGTAAATCTGTGATTATATCGCAGTATTACGATTCCCAAGCTGAGGGCCGCGGGTTCGAGTCCCGTTTCCCGCTCGGTGACAATCAGGGGTTTAGCCTTGTAACGGGGCAAGCTCCTGATTTTTGTTGATTAATATGAAAAATTTGTCGAACTTAGGCATCAATTGGCCTGATTTTTGATATGAATACCATAATACTAACCTAAAAGAATGAATGCCATGAAAAAGATAGCATTGGTCTTATTCTCTGTTATCATCTTCACTTCCTGCGAAAAAGAGGGGCAAGTGACAATTAAGAATAGCGACATTCCTTTAATCAGCAAAGTCCTGATCAATGGTAAAACATATATGGAGTACACATATAATGAAGCAAATCTGGTTACCGAAGAAAAAAGCAAGTTTCGTTATACGATACACTCATACAATGATATTAATCTGTTGCTAAGATCTGATTTCTTTTGGGATATGAGTTTGGCAAGCAGTAACGGCAGTGTGATTGAAGCAGCAATGAACAGGAAAGAGTGGGTCAATCCTTTTAATACGCCTTTAAGCTTCTCTCATTCATTGAAATATAAGAGTAATGGGGAGCTTCTCAGAAAATCATTTTTTAGCCCATCAGATAGTAAGTCACAGTATAATGAGTATACCTACGAAAACAACAGAATAAGCAGGCAGACAATGTATTGGCATAATGCCATATCATGCTATATTGACTATGAATACGATAAAAGGGGTAATTTGATTAAAGAATCGAAATATCATGTTTCTGCAGGTGGAAGTGTTGAATTATCGACGACCACAGAATATGAATTTGATGATATGCATAATCCTTACCTGGCATTTAAGTGTTTATTGTCTCCGGGTAGGTATACAAACCCTAACAATATTACAAAGGAGACCTACACACTTCATTTTGAAGTTGACAAATGGATTCAGAAAGTGCAGGTAACAATCAACACATACGAATATAACAGCAAAGGCTACCCGACAAAAGTGAACGGAGAGGTTGAGTATATTTATAAACAATAACCAGCATTGCGCGTACCCGCACCCTGTATGAATGGCATGGAGCCAGCCATTGCAGCTTGAATGATTCCATAAAAACTGAGATTACACCTCGCCTGTTTTTCAGGCATCAGGATGCGGAGAATGTATTCGGGCTGGAAGAGTGCGGTGGTGAATCATCTTCAGAACTGCCTGAGCAATGCAATTCTTTTTTCGATGGGAGGGTGGGTCATAAACAGGGTGCCAATTGAAAATGATACCGGCCTTACTTTCTTGTCCCTTGGGTTGTCAATGAACATCTGTGCGACGTCATTTCGCTTAACTGCCTCTATCTGCGAATCAACAGATATCTTTTCAAGCGCTGATGCAAGTGCAAGAGGATTTTTGGTCATCATTGCCGAACCGGCATCTGCCATGTATTCGCGCTGACGCGAAATGGCAAACCGGA
>Ga0255345_1002683_pt1 | contig 22087 bp, 19 predicted proteins | sample wastewater_treat_6_FD_192415 | JGI IMG/M metagenome (GOLD analysis project Ga0255345, IMG submission 192415) | Wastewater microbial communities from Lulu Island WWTP, Vancouver, Canada - plant20 | ecosystem: Engineered > WWTP > Wastewater > Unclassified | place: Canada: Vancouver, British...
AAAATTATGTTCGGGCAGCTTGCCATGATTGTTTCGATGGCTCTTATTGCCTCTTTGTTTACGGCGCTCTTGCTTGCTCCGATGATGGCAAGTAAGATGCTCAGGATTGATCATAAAATTCAAAATCCAATTTTTGTGTTCTTTGGAAAATTACTGGAGAAAATTGAAGTTTTATACGGCAAGCTGTTGCAAATGGCTCTTTCTAACCGATTTAAAGTGCTGGCCCTGCTTGTAGTGTTATTTGTGGCTTCAATGGGTATAATACCGCTTGTAGGTGTTGAATACATGCCTCAGCAAGACCAAGGAATGCTAAGTGTTGAAGTTGAGCTTCCGAGCGGCACAAGGTTTGAGGAGACGGGCAGAGTTTGCAAAGAAATTGTTTCAAAACTTAATACCGAACTTGAAGGATATGTTAAAGCTACGTTCGCTTCATACGGAGTCGGCGAAAATATGGAATCTCTTATAATGAATCCAAAAAAGGCTTCAAATTTTGGGAAAATCCAAATCGTGCTTATTTCACGAAATCTGCGTAAAGAGGCGGTTAAAGATATAATTCCCCGCTTAAGAACAGTTGTCGATAAGATTCCCGGAGTTGTGGTCAGATTTGTTACAACAGACCCTATCGGCGAACTCATTACCGGCGGCAGCGCTGATTTTGCAATCAATATTTACGGTCATAACCTCGAAGACGGCGTTGCTTACGCAAATAATATCAAAAATGCGTTAGAGAAAATCGAAAATCTCAAAGACGTTGAAATAAGTCAAAAACTTGCAAAACCTGAATTAAAGGTTAATGTAAACAGAGAAAAAGCAGCCAGTTTAGGTTTGAATGTTTCTGATATTTCTGAATCGGTTGAGCTTCTTTTCAGCGGCAACAAAACAGTTAAATATCGCGACGGCGGAGACGAATACGATATAGACGTAAGGCTGAGAGAAGACGACAGGGCTACTGTGACAGACTTAGAGCAAGTCTATATAATTACTCCCTCGGGAGAAAGCGTAAGACTTAACAACGTTGCCGAAATAGCGCAGGGCGTTGGCCCTGCCAAAATAGAAAGATTAGACCAAGAGCGATATATAAAAATAACGGGCCAGGTCTTTAATACTGACCCGGGCACAGTTAACAGAGCCGCCGAAGAAATAATCAATTCGGTTCCGGCGCCCCCGGGTTTTTCTTGGGAGCACGCCGGCAGCGAAAAAGAACGCAAGGAGTCGTTTGTTTTGTTGATGCAGGCAGCAGTATTGGGAATGATTCTTGTTTATATGGTTATGGCCTCTCAGTTTGAGTCTTTGTTGGCCCCGTTCATTATATTTTTCAGTGTTCCCTTCGGATTCATGGGTGCGATACAAATGCTTGCAATTACGGGTAATCGTATCTCGGTTGTATCATTTTTGGGATTCATAATACTGATAGGAATAGTTGTAAATAACGGCATTGTTCTTATAAGCTATGTAAATACTCTTATAGGGCGCGGTTACAAGACAAGAGATGCACTTATCACAGCCGGTGTAAACAGAATCAGGCCGGTTATATCGACCACAGGCACAACTATTTTAGGCATGCTTCCTATGGCCCTTTCAAGGGGCGACGGTTCTGAAATCTGGATACCCATAGGCTGGAGCGTTATCGGCGGTTTGATCGTGTCTACTCTTATGACATTAGTTTTAATGCCCGTATTATACAGTTTGATGCAAAAATGGCTGGTGCCGGCCGAATTGCGCTCGGTATAAGGCAATTGAACATAACAAAAGAAAGAAAAAAACATGGAATTTAACTTGATAATATGCAGTTCTACCTTAGAAGAAGAAATAATGGGTTTTTTTAAGAGCAACGGCATTACTTCCTACACTGTTTTGCCAATGGCCGTGGGCTCGGGTAATGGCGGCGGCACAAGGTTAGACAACGAAATCTGGCCGGGTCAGAATATGGTCATTATGGTTTGTTTGCATGAAAAGCAACACGAAGCGTTGCGCAGCCTGGTTTCGGAATATCGCAAAAACGATATCCGAGAAGGTTTAAAACTTTTCACATTGGGCTTGAAAGAAGTAATATAAGAAGCGGCGGGGCGCTAGTCGGTCCAGGAATGGTGCAGACATTCGCCGGCCAATTCCCTGCCTAAAAACTTAACTGCGATTTCTCTGAAAATATCGGGACTGTCGGAAACAAAAAACCGTTCGGTTCCGATTTTTTCTGTGTCGGCTACTAAGCGTCGCGCCGCAAGAAGCTCTTTAACTTCTATTGCCGTTTCTTGTGCCGAGTCGACTAACGTGATTTTTTTGTCGAAATATTCATTGATGAGTGGCTTTAAGAGCGGGTAATGAGTGCAGGCCAAAATAAGCGTGTCGACTTGCAGTGTTTTAAAATCTTTAAGATATGTGTCGATTGTAAGGCGGGCAAGATCGGTGTTATGCATGTTTTCTTCGACAATCGGAACCAAGAGCGGGCAAGCCTGCGCTATTACCTTAATTTTTGAGCAAAGTCGTTCAAGTCGGCTTTGGTAGGCAAATGAAGCGATCGTGCCTTTTGTGCCGATAACGCCGATCTTCTGCCCCTTAACGGCTTTGACCGCTGCTCTTACGCCCGGGTCAATCACGCCCACCACAGGCAATGAAGTTAAGGTTTTCAGCTTGTTTAAAGCCAAAGCCGAAGCGGTATTGCAGGCAATGACAATCATTTTCACATTTTGCATTAAAAGAAAATCAAGAATTTCTTGCGAATAGCGCTGAATTACCGGTGCGGATTTGCCTCCGTAAGGCACTCTTGCGGTGTCACCAAAATAAATAATATTTTCGTAAGGCATAAGGTTTTGCAGTTCTTTTAAAACCGTCAGGCCGCCGACTCCCGAATCAAACACACCTATGGGTCTGTTATCTGAAATAATCATATTATTACTCGGTTAGTTTGATTTTACCTTCGACTATATCTTTTTTTAACTGCGCCAATTCGCTTATCAGAGCTTCGCCGATTACATTATGGCTGAGCTGAAAGTCTGTAAGGCTCAAAGCGTCTTCTGCCAACCCGTATGAGCTCTTCATTTCGCCGGTGTTGTCTGAACAAACTTTTTCGATGATTTTGACAACAATGCGGTCAACTCTCTTTAAAAGGCTTGTCAATACAAGGCCGGGTGCGAGCGAGTCTTGGTTGTTGTCGATTCCTATTACATACTTTCGGTTGGTGACCGCCGCGGCTATTACACCCTGTGCGGAAGCCCCGGCTGCGGGGAAAATGACCTCGAAACCCGATTTATATAATTCGTCCGCTATTTGCTGTGCTTTTTGAGTGTTGTTAAAGCCCGAAAAATCATCTGCTATGTATTTTGACACCAGATCGATATCGGGGTTTGCGTGTCTTGCCCCTTTAAAAAAGCCCGATTCAAATCTTTTAATAACCGGTATAGGTAACCCGCCGATAAAAGCTGCTTTATTTGTTTGGCTCTTTTTTGCGGCCAGATAACCGCATAAAAATGCACCTTCTTCTTCTCTGAAGGTTATACCTTTTATATTATTTTCTGTGTAATCCGAGTCTATTACATAAAAGGCAGTGTTAAGATTTTCCGAAGCTATTTGCTTCACTGCATCGTTAAACCCAACGCCCAATACGATTATTGCGTCAAATTTTTGCCCCGCAAAAAACCGAAGCGACTGTTCGGGGTCTTGCCAGGTTGACGGTTCTATTATTGTAGTTTCGATATTGTGCAGTTTTTCGGCTTCTTTAAGGCCTCTGTAAGCACTGTCGTTGAAGCTTTTGTCGTTTAAGCCCTGAGGTGATATCATGAGCCCGATGCTCTTTGCCTCACTTTTCGGCGCTTTTTCAATTTTGTCACAGCACCCGCTTAAACAAAAAGAACAAATCAGTAATGTCAGAACTCCAATGCAGAAAACTGATTTTTTGAAAACAGTTGATTTAATCGGCATTCTTTTGCCTCCCGTGCGTATTCGTCGGCCAATTCCGGTCCGACTTTTGAAAGATATGCTTGTCTTAACGCTTCGTTCGGGCTTTCAAAGTTCGCTTTAAATTGCCCCGGTAGCTTTTGCAGCATAGATTTAATATATTTTGTGCGTTTTTTAATTTCGTATTGTTCGGGCGCTGTCTGTTCTGACCACTCAGTGTGGTTTTTGGGAACAAATACAGAGAATGTGGCCGAAACGGATCTGTAAGAAGGTGCTATTTTAAGCACTTTCTCTATTAAATCAATTGTGGCCGCGGTGTCTGAATCTGTTTCACCCGGCAGGCACGAAACAAAGTACATTTTAATGTGTTCGAAGCCGTTGTCAAATAATTCGTTTATTTTATTTAAAAATCGCCCTTCGTCCATGGGCTTTCTCATTTCTTTTCTGAGTCTTTCGCTGCCCGTTTCGGGTGCAATTGTGAGCCCTGTAATGTTTGATTTTCTTAAGGATTCTATAATTGTGGGGGTTATTTTTTCCCATTTGACCGATGAATTTCTGATTCTGATATTGCGCTCGGTGAGCATTTTAAAAAGTTCTTCAACTTCAGGGTGGTCAAACAAAGAAGGGGCCACCAAACCCAAGTCTGTGCAGTCGGCGTGTGCGTCGAGCCACTGCTCTATGGTTTGCAGACTTACCGCGCGGGGCGGCGAGTATATTGCTCTTGCCAAACAAAAAGAGCAAACTCGCGGGCAGCCGCGCATTACTTCAATTATGTGCGCTCCGCCAAAAGCATTCTTTTCTGAGACAATATGGGAATAAGCCGGCGAAGCGTTTACGTCATGATAAGCCTTTGCGGGCAGATATGTTTTTGATAAAGAGGGCACCCAAACATTATCGATTTGTGCGATGGCTTCTTTGTCAAAACCCTTATCGTTAAGCGTTGTAATAATCGGAACAATAGTGCTTTCCGCTTCGCCCGGAACAATAATGTCAAATATCAGCGAAAGGGCAGCGGAGTTAGAGGCTACGGCGGCGCCGCCGGCAATCAGTATGGGGTGTCTGTTGCTTCGCTCGGAGGCTATAACAGGCATTCCGAGGGCGGCAAATATGCCGGGGATTTTATCAAAATCACCTTCAAAACTGAAAGAAAACATTAAAACGTTAAAATCACCCAAAGGGCGACCCGTTTCAAATGAATAAAACGGAGGGTTAAGGGGGCTGTCAGGCAAAAGAGCCGGAAAAAAGCGTTCGATGCCTATTCCGGGCATAGACCCCACAAGCCGATGCACGGTTAAAAAACCGAGATTGCTCATTCCCAAAGAATATAAATTGGGATAAATAACAGCACAGCTAAGTTTGCCCGCAAATTTAATTTGAGAATAATGTTTTTCGCCGGCCTTAAGCTGCTCTGCTACTGATTCAAAATTATGTCTGTGTTTTAGCGACATTTTCAAAGAAAAATCGAGGGCAATCGCCCTCGATTTTATTAGCTTTCAAAGTCGGTTTATCAACCGTTTCTTCTTTTTCGTAAAAAAGCAGGTATTTCGCGAGAATCTGCAATGCTTTGGCTGCCGTATGTGCCGTTAACAACCTGCTGAGCCGGTTGCTGAACAGGAATTTGAGGCTGTTCAATAGGTCTGTTGGTGACAGTGCGAAGTTCTTCGATGATGCGTTTCTTGGGGTCAAGAGCCGCTTTGGCTTCTTCGCCGAAACCTGTGGCGATAACGGTGATTTTGATTTTTTCACCCATTTCTTCGTTAATTGCAGTACCAAATATGATATTTGCATCGGGATCAACAGCTTCTTGGATAATTGAACAAGCTTTGTTAACTTCGCCAAGACCGACATCGCTGCCTGCTGTGATGTTAAGAAGAACACCGCGTGCACCCTGAATCGAAGATTCGAGCAACGGGCTGGAAATAGCCTGCTGAGCTGCGGTAACGGCGCGATTTTCGCCCTCTGATATACCAATACCCATGAGGGCAGATCCGGCTGTGCTCATAATTGTTTTTACGTCGGCAAAGTCGATATTTATTGTGCCGGGCACTACGATAAGGTCGGAGATACCCTGAACACCCTGAAGCAATACGTTGTCGGCAAATCTGAATGATTCTATGAGAGACAGGTTGTCGCCGGCGATGTCAATAAGTTTGTCGTTAGGAACAACAATAATCGCATCAACGCGTTCTCTTAAATTTTTGATTCCAAGATCGGCTGCATTAGCTCGTTTTCGGCCTTCGAAGGTGAAGGGTCTGGTTACTACGGCAACAGTGAGTGCACCAAGTTCTTTGGCAACTTCCGCAACTATTGGAGCAGCACCGGTTCCGGTTCCGCCGCCCATGCCGGCTGTGATAAATACCATGTCGGCCCCGTCAAGAGCTTGAGAGATTTTATCTCTGTCTTCTTCTGCGGCTTTTTTGCCAATTTCATAGTTGGCTCCGGCTCCAAGACCTTTGGTGAGCTTGTCGCCAATTTGTATTTTCATTTTGGCGGGTGAGCCTGAAAGGCACTGTGCATCAGTGTTGGCTACTATGAACTCAACTCCTGAAAGACCTGCCTCAACCATTCTTGATACTGCATTGCAGCCGCCACCACCCACGCCAATAACCTTAATCTCCGCAGAATTATCCACTGTTGTGTTGAAATCGAACACCATGCCTGCCTCCTGTTTGCCTAACGCCTAAATCTATCTTGAGTCGTTAGTGTATAACAATTTTTTTAATTTGTAAAGAACTTCTCTATAGCTGTGCGAATTTTATCGAAAAAGCCGTTAAACCGTCTTGCTTCGGGCACTGTGCGTCTTTCATTTTGTGCACCATATCTAATTAATCCGATGGCTGTTGCAAATTGAGGACTTACAACTTTTTCGCGTATTCCTGTTACGTTTATTGGCGTGCCCCGTCTTACCGGAAGATCAAGAATCTCGCGAGCCTGTTCTATGCAGCAGTCCATTAAAGAGGTGCCGCCCGTTAATACAACTCCGGCGGGAATCATATTGGGCGAACCGACGTGCTCATCTATAAGATTTTTTACTTCGTAAAAAATTTCTTCTAAACGAGGTTCGATTATTTCTGATAAATAACGCTGTGAATATTCTTCCGAGCCTTCTCCGCCCGCTACGGGTATTTTCAGCATAAGCTTTTCGTCGGCCTTGTTTGGAAGAGCTACCCCGTGTTTTATTTTAAGGTTTTCAGCGACAGAGGTAGATGCTTTTAACCCTACGGCAAGGTCGTTGGTGATCAGCTTGCCGCCCATGTCTATACAGCCCGAGTGAACCACGCACCCGTTTTGGAAAATGGTAAGGTCTGTGGTGCCTCCGCCTATATCTACCAGCACAACACCAAGTTTTTTTTCATCTTCGTTGAGCACTGCCAAACTTGAGGCGTAAGGCTGTAATACCAGCTCTTCAACTTTCACATCAGCGTTGGCGCAACATTTCATAATGTTTTGAATCGCCGTGATAGCGCCTGTTACGATGTGCACATGCGCTTCGAGTCGGCTGCCCACCATGCTTAGAGGGTTGTGGATCTCTTTTTGTTCGTCTACCACGAATTCTCGGGGTAAAATATGTATTATATCTTGGTGAGCCGGTATTGTAATGGCTGTTTTGGCGTTTTCTACCGCTCTGTCGATATCTTCAGAGGTTATTTCTTGGTTATTGCCCTTGATAGCCACAACGCCTTGGCTGTTTATAGAGTTTATATGGGCGCCGGCAATGCCTACATAAGCACTTTCTATTACGATGTTCGCAACAGATTTATCCGCTTCTTCGAGAGCATCGATAATTGCTCTTGTTGTGCGTTCGATATCAACTATTGCGCCTCTTTTAACGCCGTCGCCGGAAGGCGCTATGCCGACTCCAAGAACATTTACGGTGTTCTTGTCTGTGCATTCGGCTATGATTGCGCAAACCTTTGTTGAGCCTATGTCAAGACCTATTATTAAATCGTCCACGAGTAGGGAGCTCCTGAATGTTAACTTCCTAAAACTTTTTTGGGCGAACAACAATATGATCGCCCCGCATATCAAGGTAGAAAGGTTCTACATTATTTTTTCTTAGATTGTCAAGGAGTGCATTCAAAAAATCATATCGCTTTTTGAAATCATCGGCGCTTTTAGGATACACCTTTTCGCCATTGAACAATATAAGATAAGGGTTTTGAACGCTGGAAAAATTTATTTCGGAAATATTTTTTAATATTTTTTCGCCAAGTTGTGTGAGCCATTTTTGCGCAACAAAATAATTGTCGTTTGTAAGCAACGAATTGCCGGCAACCAGACCTGCCGTATCGATGCCGGTAATGATAGGTAAATCTTTTTCGCCCATGCCCTCGGTGCTTATTATTATGCCGTCTTCGGCTATTTCATAAAAAGCAAGTCCTGCTTTAACGTAATATTTTGGGATTCTTTCGGAGACGATGATTTTTATCTTGTAAAGCCCCTCGAATTCGATGTTAGCGTTTTTAATATGAGGTTCTTTAAAAAGATTCTCAACAGCAGATTCGCGGTTAACGCCGAAAATATTCATGGCGGGCGCAAGACCTGCGGTTTTGATTATCTGTTCTTTTGAAAAATAATTGTTCCCGACCACTTCTAAGTCTTTAATCTCAAAATATGAAGTTTTGAAAAAAAGGTAATTGAGACGAGTTACCGCAACGTAAAGCAAGGATATGATTATTAATATGAAGCCCAGAGCTTTCAGTTGCGGTAAAAAGCGCGACAAACCCAATTTGATGGCTTTGTTGCGTTTATTTTTAAGCTTCTTTCGAGTGTCTTCCGAAAGATCTTTCATGACAGGCATTTGACTGCCGGGTGTGTATTTTGGATAACCCATATTTTGTGAAGTATACCAGAAATGAATTTGTTTAACAATAACAAGAGTATTAGCGTTAAGTTGTTTGAGTTATTTAATTTTGTCGGTTGTGTTTTAATTTTTTCTAATGTAGTATTATTTTGCTTAAACACTGTATAAAGGTGACAAGATGAAGATAGTAATTACCGATAAAAGCGGGCAGGTATTGTATGATGGCAGTCCCGATTTGCATAGCGACGGAATCGTGATCGGAAGCGCTCCAACCTGCGACATCCGTTTAAATAAAATCGGCATAGCGGCGGCTCATGCTCAGCTCAGATATAACGCCGACGGGGTTTTAACTCTGCAAGATTTGCAAAGCCCAATGGGCACATTAGTCGACGGTGTTCGTCTGCAACCGGGCTTTATTACCGCAATAAAACCGGGTGCCTTTTTAGAACTGAGCGAAGAAGTTTTTGTCACATTGCAGCCCGAAGCCGACGACATATACCTGGCAAATTCAGGCAATAAACTTTTTCCGTTTTTTTTGAACAGCAACGAAAATTTCGTGCGAAAACTGTTTGGCGCTATACGTGCAAGGCTCCCAAGAGAACATTATCAGTCTATCTCGGCGGCAGAAGGCGAGATTGTAACGCGAATTAAAGAGTTGGCGGCAGTTTCAGAAGTGGCGGGGGCGTTAAATTCGTTCACAAGCCTGCCGCGGTTGTTAGATTTTTCGTTAGAAATGGCAATTGCTGTAACGGGTGCCGAACGTGCTATGCTTTTGCTTTATAACGAAAACTTGAAGCGCCTCGAAACCATGGCCACGTCTAATTTTATGCCCTCTGATTTAGCTGAAGATATTTTGTCTGTCGGCACTTTTGTGAATAAATGTTTTGAAGAGGGAAAGGCCTTGTCGGGGTCTTCGCATTTGTTCAAGTCTCTTGCAACAAGACGCACCAAATCATTGGAAGAATCAGGAATTGCAGCAGTTGCGGCGGTTCCCTTAAAAGAACTTGGAACGGATATAGGCGTGCTTTACGTTGATACAAAAAAGTTTAACAACGTTATGAGCGGAAGAACCGATGAGCTGCTTAAAATATTGGCCTCACAAATTGCAATTGCAATTAACAGAACTAAAATGTTCCACGAAGCTACAACCGACACCGTTACCGGAGTGGCAAATCAAAATTTGTTTTTAAGAAGGCTCAGCGAAGAGTTTTGTCGTGCACAACGACATCAAAAAGACATTTCTTTGATCTTAATGGATATTGACCATCTCAAATCAATAAGCGAAACCTACGAAGAAAATGTTGCAAACTGCATACTGAAAGAAGTGGGCAAAATATTCCGAAGTGCGACAAGGATACACGATGTTGTTGCACGGGTCGGAGCAGAAACTTTCGCTATGATACTTCCCGAAACTCCCTACACCGGAGCTTTGGTAGTTGCAGAAAAACTCAGGACCAACTTGGGAAAAACAATTATAAGAATCGAAGGGCACAGTATTCAAGTTACCGGCAGCTTTGGAATCGGCTCGAGTTCGGCAACAACATTTAAGCCTGCCGATCTTTTAAAAGCCTCGGAAAAGGCCCTTAAATTGGCGCGAAAACGGGGCGGCAATCAAATAGCTTAATGATGGGTGGTTTATGTTTAATCCTTTAGATATTCTCACTAATGACCAAAAGTTAAAAAAAATGGCTGAGCTTGAGAAGCTTGCGGGGTTTTCGCCGACAACTTCTGAAAATAAATTTATTGATGTAGCTGATAAAATTGGCAAGAGCAAGCTTGATGCGGCAAAAAACAGTGCCGAAAAAGCGAATGAAGACAGGTATTGGGTTATTTATAAACGCTTTGCAAACGTCTTTGAAAAGTATGAGCGCCCTTTCGCTTTGTTTTTGGGCGACTTCTTAGATGTGATGCTCGGCGGTTCTTTGCAAACGAAAATTGTTAAAGAACTGATTGAAGAAAAAATAAACAAAATGCGCAAGGTGCGTGAAGCGGCTGCTATTGAAGAGGCTGTTTCGAAAAAACATAATGTCCAAAGAAAAAGATCCCCTTTGGCAGAAGTTAAAATAGGCGGCGAAAAGCGTTTGTATTTGCAGCATTTTATAAAACGCAAATATTTTTTGTCGGCCCTGTTCTTAGACAGTGATGAATACACAAATTATAAAAAACTTGTCAAACAAATTGAAGAGGCTTGCGTCGAAATCGTTAAAGAAGAAGTGCCTGCGAACGAAGATGCGCGAAAAGAATTATTGACGCAGATAATCGGTCAACTCAAATACGAAATTTCACAGCACGATGTGTTATATATCTGGAAAATTTTGGCGGCCGATGAGTTTAACCTCTTAGAGTGGACATACGGCGAATGTAAAACACTTAACTTGCTCAGGCCCGCTTTTTATGAAGACCTCGATATAGCTTATCAGAACGGCAAAAAAATGCTTAAATTGCTGATAAGCGATGTTAAAGAAGAGTTTCCGCCTGACGAAAATAAACAGGATGCTTATGAAGACTATTTAAGAGATATTCTTGAAATATACCTGTATCACCATTTTGTGGTTAAACATCTTAATCAGAGGGTGCCAAAAATCAGTCTTAAAGAGTTCGAGACTCTTAAAGACGATTTAACAGACAAAATCGGAACCTTAAGAAGCGAAAATGATTCGCTGCGTGCCGAAATCGCCAAACTTAATGTTGAAAAAGATCAATTTGCGGCAGAAGCAAGAATGCTGAAAAATGATAACGAAAAACTCATTCAGCAAAACGAAAAGCTTGATCCGAATGAAGTTCGAAGAAAGCTGCAGGCCGCCGAAGCTAAAGTAAATGCCGCAAAAAAAGAGTTGCAAGAAACTCTGCTCGAAGAAGCCGAACTCAGAAGCGATATGCGCGAACTTGATAAAGAAGTGCAAGAGCTGACCGAACAGCTCAAGAAACTTAACGCACTGCCTAACGAAGCCGCAAATTCGGTGGAGGGCCTATTAGAAGGTAAAAGAGTGGTGATTTTCGGGGGAGTGGGCAGAGACCATTATTGGAACACTCTTAAAGAAGCCGGAGTTAAAAATGAAGACTACGAATGGTATGAAGGTTATCACACCATCAGTCTTGCCCGAACAGCCGAAATAGTCGGAAGAGTAGATCTGGCTGTGGTAGTGACAAGCTACGCGGGACACTTGCTGCTTTATCAGGTAAGGCCGTGCATTAAGCCGCATCAGCATTTCTTTAAAATACACAACAGCGGTGCCGGTTCGCTCAGAGCCGAAATACTTAAAACATTCAAAAACTAAGAGAGGCTTATGGTGTTTGCTTTATGAGCGTCTGACACCGTTTGCTCTATGTTCGGTTCGGTTCCGTCAGGGGCTAAAAGAAGTTTCCAATAAGAGACGAATTCGATGTTTTTTCTTCTGCTGACCAAGGGCACGGGGGTGAGTCCCCATAAATAGAGGCCGTAGTTAATAAATAGGTTTTTAAGCTTGTTAATAACATCTGTCTGGACGTTGGGGTCGATTATTATTCCGCCCTCGGGAACCAAATGTTTTTCGGCTTCAAACTGAGGTTTAATAAGCGCGATTATTGCACCTTCTTTTGTAAGTATTTTTGAGGCTTTAGGCAAAATATGTTCAAGAGAGATAAAAGAAACATCGGTGACAATTAAGTCAAACGGTTCTGAGAACTCGCTTGTGTCCATTGTTTTAAAATTTGTTTTATCTTTGATTATCACTCTGGGATTATTCTGAATTTTTGGGTCTAAAAGTTGGCGGCCGACGTCTAGGGCAACAACTTCTTTCGCGCCGTTAGACAACAGAACATCTGTAAACCCGCCGGTTGAAGCGCCGATATCAAGGCATCTCAGGTTTTGAGGCGATACAGAAAAATCTTTAAGGGCTTTTTCAAGCTTTAATCCGCCCATAGAAACCCATTTGCAATGACGAGGCTTGTGTTCTAAAATGGTTTCAACCGGGATTTTCTCACCTGCTTTTTCCCAAAGCCGGTCTTTGGTTCTTATTTCTCCCGACATGATCAGTTTGCGTGCAGTCTCAAGGTTGTCGGCCAAACCTTGTTGTACTGTCATTTCATCGACGCGCGCCTTTTTTGCCATTAGACTCACCTTTATAATTGCAAATTTGTGAATTTCAAATTATAATACATCACTGAGGAAATCAATAGGATATATTATGTTTGAGAAAAATTGCGATCAATGTTCTGCCAAAATTCGCATCCCCGATGACTATTCGGCTCCTTTTGTGCAGTGCCCTGAATGTGGTTCGCATCAAAGATATCAGAAACCTAAAGATCTAAACGAACCCGAATACAAACTGGGAAGTGCAAAAGTAAGTTCCGAAGCGCTCAGAATACCCGGTAAGGTATTGGAAGACTCAAAAATTTTTGAAGATGCCATAGGAAAAGCCGCCTTAGAAGAGGTATACAGGCAAGTCGCCATTTATATGAGCGAAAAAAATGTTATAAAACGCAGAACTTTGAAAAGCAAGTCAATTCAGGCTTTTATGCGCAAGTTCAAAATTTCTGCCGATATGACAGCACAAATGCTTGATTACGCCGAAAAATCACCTCAAACCCAAGAAATAACCGTTTCTTTGCATCGCAAAAAAATAATTGTTGCCGGTGTTGTTTCGGCTTTATGCGTTGCATTGCTTATCGGGCTTATGCTGGCTTTTGTCTGATATATTTGAATTGTTATTCGAAGCGTCTTGTGATAATATTCGCGAATGGATAAAAATTTTGATGATTTGGCCGAAAACCTTAAGTTAGGGGTTTACGGCTCAGGTAAAGGTGAAGTGCGTTTGTCTGTTTTAAAGTATGACATTACGCGCAATATACCCGAGATCGAATGTAAAAAAAACTTAACTATTTTAGACGCGGGCGGAGGCATGGGGCAGATCTCTCGCTGGTTGGCTGCTAAGGGGCATGAAGTGCTTCTGGCTGATGTTTCCGAGCAAATGCTTGCAATTGCCAAAGAAGAAAATATAAAAGAGTCGCTGCAGGATAAAATTAAAATTGTTCGAGCCGCTATTCAAGAATTGCCACATCTTTTAAAAGAGCAGACTTTTGATTTAATTCTTTTACACGGAGTAATAGAATGGATGGAAAAACCGATTGAAGGTTTTGAATGTCTGATTCCTCTTTTGAAGCCAAGCGGAGTTGTTTCGTTATTGTTCCACAATCTCGATAAACTTATCATGAAATGGGGAATTAATTCGCAGTACGAAAAAGCTTTGCACGGTAAACCTTGCAAAACGAAAAAGCTTACGCCTAGTAATTCCCTAAGTTACAGAGATTTAGAGCCGGTATTCGACAAAAATAGATTCGATGTGGTCTCAAAAGCCGGAGTCAGAATATTTTACGGTTTTTTTGCTAAGTTAACAACTGAAGCGGTGGATGAGACGTTTGAGTTAGAAAAAAAATACCTTTACACAGAACCATTTGCCTCTATGGGCGAGCATATACACTACATTTTACGTAAAAAGAGTTAAGCAAGATTATGAAGAGTAGAGAACAAACGAAGGAGTTAGAGACGCTGCCTGTTTCGCGGCTTTTATTTAAATTTGCGGTACCGGCAATGACCGGAACTTTTGTAAACTCGATGTATAATGTGGTTGACAGAATGTTTTTGGGGCATTGTGTGGGCGAAATGGGTATAGCCGCTACCACTGTAGTTATGCCTATGATGATGATTGTTATGGCGGTCGGCATGCTGATCGCTTTTGGCAGCAACTCTCAAATGTCTATAAAGCTCGGCGAAAAAAACTTCGACGAGGCCGAAAAGCTTTTGGGGCAGGGTTGGTTTATGTTTGTAGTTACCTCTTTGCTTATCACTGTGTTTTCTATATGGAATATGGACGCGCTTCTTACTCTGTTTGGCGCGAGTGATCAGGTTTTGCCCTATGCACGCACTTACGCTATAATTATTATGCTCGGCAACGTTGTGCACGAAATTTCCTTTGGGGCGAACAATTTTGTTCGCGGAGAAGGCAACCCGCGTTTTGCAATGATAACCATGATTATTGGCGGAATTGTGAATATAATTATGGACTACATATTTATTGTCAGAATGGGTTGGGGCATGGAAGGTGCGGCTTGGGCAACGGTTATCGGTTACAGCTGTTCGGCGTTTTGGGTTCTTTCTTACTATTTAAGAGGCAAGAGCGTCGTTAAGCTCAAGTTTAGCAACTTTAAACTGCATAGCGGCTTGGTGAACCGAGTTATGGTAATGGGCTCGCCAAGTTTTATAATGAATATGATAGCCAGTGTTCAGGCGTCGATTTTTAATAATCAGCTCCTTAAATTTGGCGGTGACGTGGCAGTATCGACCATGGGCGTAATTATGAGCTTTAACTTTTTTTGGCTAATGTTTGTTATAGGTATGTCGCAAGGTATGCAGCCTGTTGTCGGCTATAATTACGGTGCACAAAAGTTTGATAGGGTAAAGCGTGCTCTTTATGGGTCTTTTGCGGCAGTCACTGTTATGTGCACTGTTTTGTTTGTTGTTGTGCAGGTTTTTCCCGAATATATTTTTAAACTGTTTATAAGCAACGGGGAATCAAGCATTATGAAAATCGGGCCTAAAGCGATTCAAGATGTGTTTATTCTGTTACCGATTATAGGTTACTTAGTTATTTGCGCGAACTATTTTCAGTTCACCGGCAGACCCATGGTCAGTTTGGCTCTTACTTTGCTGAGACAGGTTGTTTTTTTGATTCCGTCTCTGCTTATTCTGCCCAAATACATAGGAATTCTGGGAGTTTGGTATTCTCTGCCCCTGGCAGATGTTGGTGCACTGATTTTTACTTTGTATTTCTATATCAAGGAATTAAAAGTTTTGCGTGTATTGATCGCGGAGCAGCGGGCAAAAGAGAGCGCGGCGGTACTTTTTGCGCCGGCCGCCTAAAAAATGCCGCGGCATGAAACAAAAAGGCCTGAGCGCGAACTCAGGCCTTTTTGTTTATATTACAGTTTTTGAGCCGGGTTGTATCTAATCTCGCGTCCGTTTCTTAACGCCACTATTTGCGCCATAATTTCAATTACAATTTCTTCGGGAGTTGTACTGCCGAGGCTTATTCCGATGGGGGTGTAAAGGGCGTCGACTTTTTTGGGGTCAAAACCTCTTTCTTTAAGAGAAGCTCTGAAGTTGGCAGATTTTTTACCCGAACCGACAAGACCTATGTAAACGGCATCGGAATTAAGCACGTATTCTATGGTTTCACGGTCTTTTACGTGCCCCGGAGTAGCCACTACAATATAGCTGTTGTCGTCTATTTTTGCTGCTTCTACCGCCTCTTTGTAAGGCTTGCAAATTACTTCGATCCCCTTGGGGAAAACTGCCTCAGATGCGAATTCGGGGCGTTCGTCCGCTATGGTTACTCTGAATCTTGAAAGGTTAGCGACTTTGGCCAATAAACAACCGATGTGACCTGCGCCAAATATAATCATGCGAGGCTCGCTGTTCTGAAGCTCGAGCAATACTTTTGATTCCCCCCCGCAAACAGGGTCTCCTTCGAACATATCGTTGTTTGACATGTCAAAGCTTAATACGGTCGAACCGCCGGTTACAAATAGGTCAAGAGCTGTTTCTTTTGCACGGTTTTCGTTGATTCCGCCGCCTATAGTACCTACTGTGGCGCCATTTCTGAATACAATCATTTTTTGTCCGACTTTGCCGGGACTGCTGCCTATGGTTTCAATAACTGTGCACAAAACAAATGATTGGTTGCTGTTATATGCTTTTTGTAATTCTGTGTAGAACTCTATTGCCATTGTTTTCTCCGTTTAAATACTGTTTTCTGCTACTAAATGCTATTATAACCTATTTATTCGTCGTGGGCAAGATTTAAGCTTGTGAGAAAAAGTCGTTAACTTTTTTTTGCATAACGCCGATGTATTGTCTGTAAAAAAGAAAAGTGGAGGCAATATGAGCGCCCTGACTCTCGCAAACAATGAATATGACTATTTAGATACTCCTCTCGGAAGTGTGCCTCGCATCTTCGACGAGTTTTGGACAGCTAAGCAAAGACAAATGCACTCGCTGCATTATTCAAATTCTTATCGAGCTTCGTTCAAACCTGAATTGCCGGATTTTTTTATAAGCAAATTTACAAAAAAAGGCGATGTGGTGGGTGACCCATTTGGCGGACGCGGAACGACAGCTTTGCAAGCCGCTTTGAGCGGGCGTGTTGCTTTGAGCAACGACGTTAACCCTCTTTCTGAACGTATTGCTTACCCGAAACTTCACCCTGTAACCGTTGAAGAAATCGAAAAGCGTTTAGAAAAAATAAATTTGAAAAAAGATGTTGATATGTCTGTTGAAGAAGATATGTCCATGTTTTATCACCCTGAAACATACAAAGAAATTATCAATCTTAAAAATTACCTCAAAACTCATCGGGATGATGTAGACAGATTTATCGAAATGATTGCTTTGTCAAGACTGCACGGCCATTCAACCGGTTTTTTCTCTGCCTATTCGTTTCCTCAGATTTCTATTCCGAAATATCGTCAGCAGAAAATAAACGAAACCAGACAAGAGATGCCCGATTACCGTGAAATTAAGTCACGAATAATCAAAAAAGCGAAAGACACTCTTAAAAGCGGACAATTAGAGACATTGAACGCTAATTCCAAAAAACATATCTTTACTACCGGCGATGCACGAAACTTGACCGGCTGGAAGGATAACAGCGTAAATTTGGTAGTGACTTCGCCGCCGTTTTTGAATCAGGTCGATTATGTGCAAGACACTTGGATCGAAAATTGGTTTTGCGGAATTGCACGCGAAGAAGTGGACGGCAAAATTGTGCAAACGCCCAATTTAAGCGAATGGTCGCAGTTTATTTCTGATGTGCTTTCAGATTTGCACAGAGTTTTGGTGCCCGGCGGGATCGTTGCGATGGAAGTCGGAGAAGTGAAATATCAGGGCAAAATATTGAACTTGGATGAAATAGTGCTTGGTTTGACTTGTTCAAGAAGCCACAACATGCATCAGTTCAAGGTTAATGAGATTTATGTGCAGAGTCAGCAGTTTACGAAGCTGGCAAATTGTTTTAATGTGTCGAATAATAAAAAAGGAACAAATACCAACCGCATTCTCGTTATGGAAAGAATGTGACGAATCTTGTCAGGAGGCAAATAACATGATTACTACCCCAATGGATATTTTTCAAAGAGAATTTACCAGAAAAAGCATCGGCGGTCTTGACGAAAACGAAGTATACAGCTTTCTGAAAAAGATCGGCCGTGAATATGAAACCCTTTATGCTGAAAATAAGGCTTTAAAAGATCAGGCGCAACGTTTGAGCGGGCAAATGCAAGACTATCTTGAGTTGGAAAAAACCATCAAACAAACTGTAATTACCGCTCAAAAGCAGTCAAGCGATCTAAAAGATAATGCCGAAAAAGAAGCGGAACTGATTGTCAAAGAAGCGGAACTGCAGTCTGAAAGAATTTTAGACGAAGCCAGAAGCGAAGCTGAACAAATTAGCAGAGAAATTCGTGAGCTTAAAAAGCAAAAAAGAACCTTGAGAGTTGAATTAAGAACTGTTCTCGAATCTTATTTGGCAATGCTTCACGAAGACGGCCCTTCTTATACAAGAAATCTTGAGGTTCTTCCGAAAGTAGCTTAATCAGTTAGTATAACCTGAACCAAAAGAGGCAAATAATTGTGTTTGCCTCTTTTGCCTTGTGTACAGCGCGTTAACTTTATATTGTGTTTATTCAGAATAAAGTGTATTATTTTATATCAAATCTTGTTATGAGGAGACTTAACATGGCTACAGAATTGAATAAAACCACTTTTAAAAGCGAAATTATTGACGCTAAAGCAAATGCTCTTGTTGATTTTTATGCCCCCTGGTGTGGACCGTGCAGAATGATGGGCCCTATCATAGATAGCCTTGCAGCAAAATTCCCGAATGCGAAAATAGTAAAGGTTAATATAGACGAAAGTCCCGAAATTGCAGAAGCTTACAATGTTTCGGTTATTCCTACGCTTGTCTTTTTTAAAGGCGGAGAAGCTGTTAACACACAAGTTGGAGTCGTTGCCGAAGCCGAATTGGCAAAACAAATACAAGAAATGCTTTAAGGAATATTTATGAATCGGATAATAGACAATGCAGCTGTTGAAAGGATTATAAATATTGATCATCACGATCCTTTTCAGATTCTGGGCATACACGAAACAGAATTTAACGGCAAAAAATGTGTGGCTGTAAGAGCTTTTTTACCTGATGCTCAAACCGCAGATGTTGTTGATACTTCAAACGGCGAAGCTTTTAAGATGAATAAACTTCATGATGCGGGTTTTTTTGAAGCGGTAATAACTGCAAGAAATAAAGTTTTTTCCTATAGGCTGAAGAGCTATTATGCTAACGGAGCCAGCGCAGAGTTTTATGACTCTTACGCTTTTATGCCGACAATCGGAGAAATGGATCAACACCTGTTTAGCGAAGGCAATCATCATGAACTTCATGAAAAAATGGGTGCTCATGTTAAATATTTTGATTATTTCGAAGACAAACTGGGCGGTGTTTCATTTGCAGTGTGGGCGCCTAATGCCAGAAGAGTCAGCGTTGTGGGCGACTTTAACAACTGGGACGGCCGAAGACACGTCATGAGAACACTCGGCAATTCCGGTATCTGGGAAATCTTTGTGCCGGGGCTGCAAGTGGGCCAAAACTATAAATTCGAAATTAAAACCAAAGAAGGCGCTTTGCTCGAAAAGATAGATCCGTTTGCTTTCTATGCGGAAGTCAGACCTAAAACCGCAAGCAAAATATATGATATATCGGGTTACGAATGGCAGGACGAAGAATGGATACGTGCAAGAGAATCGAAAAATCTTAAACGTGAACCTATTTCTATATACGAATGTCACTTAGGCTCATTCATGAGAAATCTTGAAGAAGGCAACCGATTTATGACCTATCGGGAATTGGCGCCTATAATCGCCGATTACGTTAAGCGCTTAGGTTATACCCATATAGAGCTTATGCCTGTTACAGAGCACCCTCTTGATATCTCATGGGGTTATCAGGTGACAGGTTATTTTGCTCCCACAAGCCGCTTTGGAAGTCCTAAGGACTTTATGTATTTTGTTGACTATATGCATGAAAACGGTATTGGGGTTATTCTTGACTGGGTTCCCGCTCACTTTCCGAAAGATGCTCACGGTCTCGCCAAATTCGACGGCACCTGCTTATATGAGCATGCCGACCCCCGCCAGGGCGAGCACAAAGATTGGGATACCCTCATATTTAACTTCGGCAGAAACGAAGTTAAAAACTTTTTAATCAGCAGTGCTTTATTCTGGATAGACAAATACCATATCGACGGTTTAAGAGTAGACGCGGTTGCTTCAATGCTTTATCTCGACTATTCAAGAAGCGCAAATGAATGGATCCCCAATAAATTCGGCGGCCGCGAAAATCTCGAAGCCATTGAATTTTTGAAATATTTGAACAGCATTTGCCATCAAAAGTTCCCCGGAACAATGAACATAGCAGAAGAATCAACGGCCTTCCCCGGTGTTTCTAAACCTTGTTCGGAGGGTGGTCTTGGATTCACATTTAAGTGGAACATGGGTTGGATGAACGATACATTGAGTTACTTCAAAAAAGACCCTGTTTATCGCACTTATCATCACAATGATTTAACTTTCCCTCTTATATACGCGTTTACCGAAAACTTTGTTTACGTGCTTTCACACGATGAAGTTGTGCACGGCAAGGGTAATTTGATTAATAAAATGCCCGGTGATTTTTGGCAAAAATTTGCCAATTTAAGGCTTTTATTTTCAATGATGTGGACAATGCCCGGCAAAAAGTTGCTCTTTATGGGCACTGATTTCGGTCAGTGGAATGAATGGAACAGCAATCAAAGTCTTGATTGGCATCTTCTTGATTACGAATCTCACGAAGGTTTGCAAAGATTGGTTACTCATTTGAATCATCTTTATAAAGCTGAAGAGTCGTTGCACGCAAAAGACTGTGAATCTGACGGTTTTGAGTGGATAAGCTTCGAGGATTCCGATCAAAGTGTTGTCAGTTGGATACGAAAGGGTGATAACTCTGATGAAATTACATTATTCATCGCAAATTATACCCCCGTTCCCCACAAGAATTACAGAGTGGGCGTTCCTCGTGAAGGTTTCTACAAAGAAATTCTCAATTCAGACTCTGAAATGTATTTTGGCACCAACGTCGGCAACTTGGGTGGAAAATGGTCCGAAAACCATTCTTGGAACAACAGACCTGCTTCTATTGTCGTTGACTTGCCTCCCTTAGCGCTTATTGGCTTTAAGTTCTCTATTTAACAGCGAACTAAAGCTGTTTATAAATTATCGGCATAAAAAATACCGCCCTTTTTAAGGGCGGTATTTAATTATTTCAGAAGTTTTATATTGTAACAGAGCCTTTTACTTGGTAATCAAGGCCTTCTGAGTTAATCTTAACGGTTGTGGACCGTTTGTAGCTGTCGTTGAACAAATGAGAGAATTCTTCTACCGCCGCTTTGGGGTCGACGGCGTATCTCTGTTGAAACTCAAGGCTTTCTTTTATAGCTTCAAGCATCTGAGTTTTACTGCTTAACTCATTTATTTTGCCCCGATGATATTCGTTGTTGGCGAAAAATTCTTCGATTCGTTCTTTGTCGGGGTGGGGCGATTTAACGTAAACATTATTGTTGGGGCTTATTCCCAACTCTATCTCAGGGTCTCTTGAAATGCCGTTCATAAAAGCGAATCTTCCAAAAGCGTCTTCGAGTTCTTTTGAGAGGGATTCGATTTGTGATTCAAGGCCATCGATCGAAAAGTCAGCGAGTTCTAAGCTGCCGAGCGATGCTGCAGACGACAACTTTTTGTCTGCATCGGCCGGCTTTTGCGCGGTGCTTTGATTTTGTAAAACTTCGTCTGTTTCTTCGGCAATTTCAAATTTTTGTATATTTGCCGGGGCAATACAGCCGCAGTGTCCGGGTTTCATATTTTTGCCGCATTCGGCGTTCTGAAGTGAAGGCGGGCAATAAGTATGAATTGAAGCTATCGCTATATTAGAAAGTGGATTGATGTTCATAATCTTGCCTCCTTTATTTGCGTTTTTATATATTTATTCCTCTATATATATCGGCATTTTCAGGTAAAAAATTAAGGGTTTCGGTTACAAAATGTCAGAAATTCTGTTAACATGCAGGCAGAAAATTAGGAGACTTGGCTTATGAAAAACATTTTCAGGTTTGCGTTGCTTTTTGTTTTTGTGGTTTTACTTGCTGTTCCGGCTGATGCTAAGCAGTATAGAGTTGCAGTTATAGCTGACAGTGAACGAGATGATTTCGTTTATTTAATTGATGCCGTCAATGGCGAGCTTACTAAGATTTTTTCTGAAAAAGACATTGTTTTAT
>Ga0255345_1002695_pt1 | contig 22013 bp, 19 predicted proteins | sample wastewater_treat_6_FD_192415 | JGI IMG/M metagenome (GOLD analysis project Ga0255345, IMG submission 192415) | Wastewater microbial communities from Lulu Island WWTP, Vancouver, Canada - plant20 | ecosystem: Engineered > WWTP > Wastewater > Unclassified | place: Canada: Vancouver, British...
TACTCTCAAATTCTGAATCGACCTCTATGTGACAATGACAATCGAACTCATGCCATAAAACTATTGTAGGCGAAAACCTATGAAATTGCAATTAGTATTCGTTTATCGTGGTGTGGATAACACGTGATAATTCTGAAGGCGAGGCCTGAAGAATCTCATTTTTAATAATGATGAGATTCTTCGCTAACGCTCGGGATGACACAAATAGGTTTGTTTACTCTGATATATTATAAATAAACTGTGGGAGGGTTCTATGAAGGCTAAGGAATGTATGCTGCTGATGCAAAATATTTTGCAGTTAGTAGATGAAGGTGTCCATGTCCTTGACAAGGACGGCAATACCATTTTTTACAATGATGCCATGGCAGCTTTGGAAAAGATGGATTCCCGGGATGTTATCAAAAAACCCTTCAAGGATGTTTTTAAAGGCCTGAACAAGGAAACCAGCACTCTTTTAAAAGCCTTACATTCCAAGACCGTCACAAAGAACTTAAAACAAACATATTTAAACAAGGACGGAAAGGAGATTTCCACAATTAATACGACAGTGCCTGTCTTAATGGACGGGGAGGTTATAGCGGCAGTGGAAGTTGCCAAGAATATAACCAAAATTGAGGAAATGTCCAACACAATCTTAAAACTCCACGATGAAATCGAGAAACCCGCAGAGGTTAAGCATAAAAAAGTAAAGAAGTATAATTTTGACAATATAGTCGGACAAAACGAAAAATTTTTGGATGTCATAGAAAAGGCCAAAAAATCAGCGAAAAATTCAGCATCTGTATTTATATACGGTGAAACGGGAACGGGCAAGGAGTTGATTGCCCAAAGCATACATTATGCCAGCCCCAGGAAGGACAAACCTTTTAAGGCTCAGAACTGTGCCGCCCTGCCTGAATCCTTGCTGGAAGGCTTACTCTTCGGGACAGCCAGGGGAGGTTTTACCGGAGCCGTGGACCGGCCGGGCTTGTTTGAACAGGCCAACGGGGGAACCCTTTTGCTGGATGAAATAAACTCCATGCCTTATGAGCTCCAGCCCAAGCTTTTAAGAGTCCTCCAGGAAAATTACATAAGACGGGTGGGGGGCTCAACGGATATCCCTATAGATGTAAGGATTATTACCACATGCAATGAGAATCCCGAAAAAATTTTAAGAGAGGGCAAATTAAGAAAAGACTTGTATTACAGGCTCAATGTAATCCAGTTATACGTACCTCCCTTAAGAGAAAGAGTGGACGATATATTGCTGCTTGCCAAAATGTTTGTGGACAAGCACAATGCAAGATTTAACAAGCATATTAGAGGTTTTTCCGATGATGCCTGCGAGTTTCTCTTGTCCTATGATTATCCCGGTAATGCAAGAGAGCTTGAAAACATGATTATGTCAGCCATAAGCATGTGTGATGACGATGAGGAAATTTTATGCAGGAGCCACTTTTCGGTTCCCGACATAAGCCATTATCAAATCGGTGATTTTGATAAAATCAAGGATACAGGCATAGACACCTATTTGAACGACCTGGAAAAGAAGATAATCGAAAAGGCCCTTATAGACAATAACTACAATATTACGAGGGCATCAAGGGCATTAAAAATAAAAAGGCAAACCCTGCAGCACAAAATCAAAAAATATGATATAAAATTATAAGAAAAGCAAAAATATTTGCACTCGTGTGCAAAATTATTTGCTTTTTTTAATATTTTTTTCAGAAATACTGCCAATTTTTTTTCACCTTTGATTCGAATAAATTGCCATATTTGAGATAAAATAAACAAAATGTTGAAATCTTAAGGAATTTCTAATATTGGCATAAATATTGCTTAATATATATGTAAGTATTATATAACAAAAGGAGGAGTAAAAAAATGCAAAACGTAAAAGTTATTATTTGGGGACTTGGAGCTATGGGCGGTGGCATGGCAAAGATGCTGCTGAATAAAAAAGGTGTTGATATCGTTGGCGTAGTTGGAAGGGGCGCAAAATTAGGTAAAAGTATGTACGAGCTCCTGGGAATTGAAAGAGGAGACAGGCCGGATGTAATAGTCGGCACACCAGAAGAAGTAATAAAAGAAAAGGCAGCAGACGTTGTATTGTGCTGCACGGACTCATTTACAAAAGTGGCATTTGAAAGATTAAAGTTCTGTTTGGAGAAAAAAATAAATGTTGTATCAAGTGCTGAAGAAATGGCATACCCGCAGGCTCAATCACCTGAACTGGCAAAAGAACTTGACAGAATAGCCAAGGAAAACGGTGTATCAATAATCGGAACAGGGATTAACCCGGGCTTGATAATGGACCTTTTGGTTGTTGTTATGACCGGATGTTGTGAAACTGTTGACCACATTACAGCAAGAAGGGTGAACTCCTTATCTCCTTTCGGACCTGCCGTAATGCATGAACAAGGAATTGGTTTAACTGTTGAAGAATTTAATAAGGGTATGGAAGAAGGAACCTTGTCGGGCCACGTTGGATTCCATGAATCCATCAGCATGATTGCTGAAGCTATAGGCTGGAAGGTTGATAAAATAACTACTTCAATGGCACCGATCGTTACCGATGTAGACAGAAAATCACCCCATGGATTTGCTAAAGCAGGTAATGTTGCGGGAGTTGCTATGAAGGGCTATGGATATATAGATGGAGAACTGAAGATAGAAATGGATCACCCGCAGCAAATTGAACCTGAGCAAGTGGGAGTTCAGACAGGTGACTATGTAATCATTAAAGGAACACCAAACATTAATTTGGTTAACTCACCTGAAGTTCCGGGAGGAATCGGTACCATAGCAATGTGTGTTAACACTATTCCGCATATCATCAATGCAAAACCTGGATTACATACAATGCTTACCATTCCTGTACCAAGGGCAATAATGGGAGACATGAGAGATTTGATAGATCCCGAATGCAAGATAGTTAAATAACCAGAAAGAAGCTGACGGGACTGAGAGCCGGATAATTATCGGCGGCAAAAACAATTAAAGGAGTGTTAAAAGTGATAAAAAAAGGTGAATGGGTTTTAATACACAGAGTTGTTTTAAAACCTGAAGAAAGAGCACCCCAGGTTCCGGATGACACCAAAAAGGTACCCCTGGAATTATGGGTGAAAGGATATTTGCAGGAAGATGCAAATATCGGCGATGAAGTTACTGTTTTAACAAGGACCAAGCGTTTGGAAAGAGGTACCTTAGTCGAGGCAAATCCATATTACAAGCATGATTTTGGCAAGTTTGTTCCTGAATTGTTAAAAATCAGCGAGCAAGTAAAAGAAATTGTATTTGGAGGTGCCGATAATGAGTAAGGATATGAGCTACGCAGCCGTTATGGCCAGAAGGCCGGAAATTATGAAAAAGGCTGCGGGACTGGACTTTTCTAAATTTGAAAGCGGCTCAATAGCTTTTGATTATGAACGCATGATGAAAGAAGCCGGATATACCATAGAAGAAATTCAACAAATCCAGTCCCAGTACGGAGTTGGAAATACACCTATCTTAGAGCTTAGAAATATTACTGCTTTGGCAAGAAAACTGGCACCTAAGGGAAAAGGGGCAAGAATATTCATAAAAGACGAAGCTTGTAATGCATCGGGAAGTTTTAAGGCCAGAAGGGCTTCAACTGCTGTATATACGGCAAAAAAATTAGGCTATAAGGGAGTTGTTACGGCCACAAGCGGCAACTACGGGGCTGCGGTTGCGTCACAGGCTGCAATGCACGGACTTAAGTGCATAGTTGTCCAGGAATGCTATGACTCGAAGGGAGTCGGACAGCCGGAAATAATAGAAAAAGCAAGAAAATGCGAAGCCCTGGGAGCAGAAGTCGTACAATTGTCGGTTGGTCCTGAATTGTTTTATACCTTCCTGACAATATTGGAGGAAACAGGATACTTCAACGCTTCTTTGTACACACCTTTTGCAATTGCCGGAATTGAAACCTTAGGTTACGAAATAGCAATGCAGTTCAGGGAAAAATACCAGAGAGACCCGGATGTTGTAGTAGTAACCAACGCTGGAGGCGGAAACCTTACGGGAACCGCAAGGGGACTGAAAAAAGCGGGTGCTCAGCCCAGGATAGTTGCAGCAAGCGTTGATTTATCAGGCCTTCATATGGCATCAGACACCCAATTCAACAAAAAATCCTTCACAACAGGTCATACGGGATTCGGCATGCCATTTTCAACCTGGCCAGACCGTTCGGACGTACCTCGTTCAGCAGCAAGACCTTTAAGATACATGGACAGGTATTTGACGGTTCACCAGGGTGAAGTCTTCTACATGACAGAAGTTTTGGCAAGTCTTGAAGGACTTGAAAAGGGACCTGCAGGTAACACTGCCCTTACCGCTGCGTTTGCCCTGGCCCAGGAATTGGATCAGGACCAGATGATAGTTGTTCAGGAAACCGAGTATACGGGAGCAGGCAAACACATTCAGCCCCAGCTTTCGTTTGCAAGGGAAAACGGAATCGAAATCAAATTCGGCGATCCAAAAGACGAAGTACCGGGCAAGAATATAATTTTGCCTTCGCATCCTTCACTTATTAAAGTAAATGATGCCGATTTGATTCATATGAGAAAATCATTGATTAAAAATGCAGTAGCAAATTATAAGGTGACACCGACGGAAGAAGATATAGAATTTCTTGCCTTGGAAACAAATTCCAATGTTGAATTCGTAAAAAGCGTACTGGCAGAATTGTAAAATATACAACAAAATAGGCGTATGACTGTACGCCTATTTTGAAATAAGAAGAGGAGGTTTATAATGAAGAGAGCTGATGATTTTGAGAAAAGAAGGGCTCATTTGGCGAATCTTACAGACGAAGAGTTATACGAAAGATTTTGGAAATTAGCAAACGAAATTGTTGACCCTCTGCTGGAATTGGGAAGGAAAAACACAACACCGGCCATAGAAAGAAGCATCCTGCTTAGAATGGGATTCTCAAGCCTTGAAGCCAAACCCATAGTAGAAGGAGTAATGAACAAGGGTTTAATGGGAAAAGGAGCAGGAAATGTTGTGTGGAGACTTTCCAAAAAATTAGGTTGCTCGGTGCGTGAGGCAGGATTATTGTTGGCACAAGGCAAGCACTGGGACGATGTTGACACTTTGTTTTAAGGAGGGAAGAGAATGAAACTTGATCCTAACAAGAAGATAGATATAAAAGAATTACTGAAAGACCTGGATAAATATGAGCCAAGACGCCGGGGATGGCATTGGAGGGAAGGAAGGAACGAAAAAAGAACCGTTGGTGAATTTGAATACCATGAAACATCGGAATGCCTGAAAAATTCGGTTCCTCTTCCCGGCAGCAGGGGCTTTGGCTACATTGATCCCCAGCCTGACTGTGTAATAACCACGGAAATTGCATCGGGAAGATTTGAAGACGACATAAGAAGAATGCGTATGGCCGCATGGCACGGGGCAGACCATATCATGGTTATAAGGACAGCCGGCCAGTCCCATGTTGACTCCCTGCTTGAAGGTACCAACCAGGGTATCGGGGGTATCATGGTTACAAGAAAACAAGTGAGGGCCAGCAGGAAGGCCCTGGACATGATAGAAGATGAAGTTGGCCGTCCCATTAACTTCCACTCATACGTATCAGGGGTTGCAGGACCGGATATAGCTGTTATGTTTGCTGAAGAAGGTGTAAACGGTGCCCACCAGGACCCCCAATACAATGTATTGTACAGAAACGTAAACATGGTGAGAAGCTTTGTTGATGCCTGTGAAGCCAAAAAGGTTATGGCCTGGGCAGACATGCTGCAAATAGACGGAGCTCATAATGCCAATGCTACGGCTATGAAGGCCTGGAAGGTTATGCCTGAACTTATGGTACAACATGCAATAAACACGGCCTTTTCAGTAAGAGTGGGCATAAAACCCGAAAACATTGCCTTATCAACAGTACCTCCGACAGCACCTCCGGCTCCATGCATGAGATTAGACTTACCTTATGCGGTAGCCCTTCGTGACCTGTTCAAGGATTACAAGATGAGGGCCCAGCAAAATACAAAATACATGGAATCAGATACCCGTGAGGCAGCCGTAACCCATACCCTGAACATGGTAATATCAAGACTTACCAGTGCAGATATTCAATCAACCATCACTCCTGACGAAGGGAGAAATGTGCCCTGGCACTACAACAACATTGCAGGAATAATGACAGCCAAACAATCCCTCACAGGCATGGACGGCTTCAGAGAGATGGTTAAGCTAGACAGGGAAGGACCCTTGGGCAAGGAAGTAAGAGAGCTTAAGGAAAGAGCAATCCTGTTCATGGAAGAAATACTTGAAGTAGGCGGTTACTTCAAGGCTGTTGAGGAAGGTTTCTTTGTTGACAGCGGCAAGTATCCGGAGAGAAACGGAGACGGTATTGTACGTAAGATAGATGGAGGAATCGGAGCAGGCTTTGTATTTGAAAGGGATGAAGATTATTTTGCTCCCGTTTCCGTTCATTACGGCTACAACAATATACCGCCGGAATTTGAAAAGGCAAGTGACGCCATTGGCGGGGATACTTTTGAAGACCGTTCAAAAATCCAGTACATCGATGAATTGGATGAGAATGACAATGTGAACGTAAGACTTAGAGACCTTGAAAAATATTATGATACAAACCTGGTTAAGCCTGAAGTGGAATGGAGGGCTGACGGAACCGTACTCTTGTCAATATTCCTGCCCCTGGATGAAAGAACAGCCGAATTTGCTGCTATTAAGTGCGGAGAAAAGATGGGACTGGAAGAAGTAACGGTTGTTCATAAACAAGTAATGCATCCTGCTGAAGGAACATATTGCGAAGTAAGAGGTAAAGTAAACTTTGATATAGACATTAATGAATTAGTTATTCCTGAAAAGCCGGATGTTTTGTCGGATGCGGAAATAAGGGAAGATATTCAAAAGAAACCCATGTTTGTCGTAGCAGCCACAGTAGGAGAAGACGAGCATTCCGTAGGACTTAAGGAAATATTGGACATCAAGCATGGCGGTATTGAAGGCTTCGGTATTAAATACGAATACCTGGGAACTTCATGTCCCGTTGAAAAATTGGTGGATGCAGCCATCGAAACCAATGCTGATGCCATATTGCTAAGCACCATCATAACCCATGATGATGTTCATACCAAGAATATGAAGAAGGTTCATGACCTGGCAGTAGAAAAGGGTATCAGGGACAAGATTATGATTGTCTGCGGCGGAACTCAAGTTACAAATGAAATAGCAAAAGAAGCAGGACTGGATGCAGGTTTTGGAAGAGGCACCCACGGTATTGACGTGGCAAGTTTCTTAGTAAAGAGAAGAAGGGAAATGAACGCATAATGAAAGCAGACGTATTGGTGGCTGAAATAGGGTCCACCACTACAGTAGTTAATGCATTCAATGGAATAGGTAGCGGGAACCCTGCCTTTTTAGGGCAGGGTCAGGCACCTACCAGTGTAACTGAGGGTGACGTAACGATAGGGCTTAAGGGCGCTATCGAAGACTTAAAGAAAAACCTGCAGACGGATACATTGACATGGGATGATATGTTAGCTACAAGCAGTGCTGCAGGCGGTTTAAAAATGACCGTTCACGGACTTGTATATGACATGACCGTAAGAGCTGCCAAGGAGGCTGCCTTGGGTGCCGGAGGCATCATAAAGATGATCACCTCAGGCAAGCTCAGGAGAACTGATTTAAACAAGATTAAGGAAATAAATCCAAATATTATTTTGGTTGCAGGCGGGGTTGATTACGGGGAAAGAGACACGGCTCTTTACAACATGGAAATGATTTTGTCCATGGGGTTAAAGATACCAATTATCTATGCCGGTAACATAGAGAACCAGGAAGAAGTCCGTCTCATGTGCCAGGAAGCGGATAACCAGGTTTACATAGTAGAAAATGTTTATCCCAAGATTGATACCTTGGTTATAGAGCCTACAAGGAAAATAATTCAGGATGCCTTTGAGGAGCACATTATTCATGCTCCGGGAATGGCCAAGGTAAGAGAGCTGGTTAAGGGCCCCATAATTCCCACTCCGGGTGCAGTTATGGAAGCGGCCAAGGTTTTAAAGGAAGAAATAGGCGACCTGATAGTGTTTGACGTTGGAGGGGCAACGACTGACCTCCATTCCGTAACCGAAGGCTCCAGTGAAATAAATTCAATATTAATCAGTCCGGAGCCTGAGGCAAAAAGAACGGTTGAAGGAGACCTGGGAGTTTACGTAAACGTTGGTCACATTGTTGAGAAAATAGGCATGGATAATTTGAAAAAAGAATTCCCCGATGCGGAAGAGCTTTTGGAAAATTATAAGCCCATTCCCGAAACGGACAGGGAAAAACAATTCGTTATAAGAATGACCAGGGAAGCGGTTCATACATCCCTGGAAAGACATGCAGGGAAATTAAGATATTTCTATACTGCCTCGGGTAAAAAGACCGTTGCTGAAGGAAAGGATTTAACCGCTGTTCAATATATCATAGGGACCGGCGGCGCCCTGACCAGGTTGCCGGGCAGGAAAGAAATCCTGGAATCAGTGAAAACTTTGGCAAAGGAGCATGAATTGTACCCTACGGAAGCTGCTAAGGTCCTGATAGATGAAGATTATATCTTGTCTTCCCTGGGAGTATTGTCGAAAGTATACTTGAATGATGCCTTGCAGCTTATGAAAAAAAGTTTAAGGATATAGGTGATGATATGTATCCAAGATTAGTTATCGATTTAAAAAAAGTGAAGAACAATCTTGACAGAATTACGGAAATGGTTAAAGGTTCAGGCTGCTCCCTCATGATAGTGACAAAAGGTGCTTCCGCGGACATGGAAGTATATAAGCTGTTGAATGAATCGGATATTGATTATATAGCTGATTCCCGCATCCAAAACCTAAAAAAATATGAAGGGACCGGGAAGGAAAGGGTCCTCTTGAGGCTTCCCATGATTTCCGAAATTCATGAGGTAGTAAAATATTCGGATATTTCCCTGAACTCCGAGTTAAAGACCATAAGGAACCTGGATGAAGCAGCAAAGATACAAGGCAAGGTTCATAAAATCATACTCATGATTGACCTGGGAGATTTAAGGGAAGGCATATTCTTCAAAAACGAGGATGAAATTTTCAATACGGTTGAAGAAATACTCAAGCTTAAGAATATTGAGCTCTTCGGACTGGGAGTAAACCTTACCTGTTACGGGGCAGTAATACCCAAAAAGGACAATCTATCCATCCTTGTTGAAATTGCAAGGAAGATTGAAAAGAAATTCGATATTAAATTACAGATAATATCAGGGGGAAATTCAAGTTCCATTCACCTGATAGGGAAGGGTGAACTGCCGGAAGGAATCAACAATTTGCGTGTTGGAGAGGCCTTCCTTTTGGGCGGTGAAACTGCCTACAGCCAGAAGCTGAAAGATTTCTTTGACGATGCTTTCACCTTGGAAGCGGAAATCATCGAGTTAAAAGAAAAGCAATCGGTACCCATAGGGGAAACAGGTGTTGATGCTTTTGGAAATAAGCCTGTTTATGAAGACAGGGGTATTATCAAGAGAGCAATATTGGCAGTAGGAAGGCAGGATGTAGACCCGGATGGCCTTCAGCCCATTGACTCAAAAATAGACATCCTGGGAGCAAGCTCCGACCACCTGATACTTGATGTGTCCAAGTCAAACAGAGAGTATGAAGTGGGAGATATAGTCAGCTTCAAGCTCAGCTATTCAAGCTTGTTAAGGGCTTCAACAAGCGGATACGTTGCAAGGGAATACAGATAAAAATTTTGGGGACGGAAGTAATAGAACCGTCCCCGAAATTTTTTTATTGCTGCAATTCTTCAATGGTTTTTGTTATGGTGTGGCTTATGGGCTGCCATTCAATTTTTTTGAATTTAAATAAGGCTGCTATAGAAATGGGCAGGTAGGTAAAAATAAATATGGGAAAGGTAAACATGTATTTTATTTTTTTGAAGGGAAGAGCATTTATTTTCTTCCATTCCGTGACGGTTGTGACCAGCCCCAATACAAACAGAACCATGTAGGAGTTAAAGATGGACAAGAGTATGGCGCCAATAGTTTCTTCCATCAGCCGGGGGTAGGTATCAATGCTTATCAAGCCTAACAAAAAAACAGTCAGGTTGACGGCTACGCTGATTAAGGTAAGAAACAAGGCAGGCATGATGGTTACAAACATGTCGTAACAGTAAAAGCTTTTTTTTGTAAATATGGCCTTTATCAGATCTATCCCGTACTTGGCAAATACCTGGTAAAACCCCTTTGCCCACCTTAACCTTTGATTCCATGATTGTCTGAATAAATAAGGCTGCTCGTCGTAAATGACGGCATTGCCGCAGTAGCCGATTTTTTCTCCCCGGATGGCATTATCTATTGTAAATTCAATGTCTTCCGTAAGCAGGTGGTGCTTCCAGCCCTTGTTTTTCCGTATTATGTCGTCACTCACCAAAAAACCGGTGCCTGATATGGCACAACCGGTATTCAAAATCATCCTGGGATTGTTAAGGTACTGGGCTTCCCTCAAGAACCAGAGGGAATACCCGGCTGACAGCCAGTTGGTATCATAATTCTTGGAATTCCTGTAGCTGGTTATAATTTTATAGCCCTTGTCAAAGACCTTGTTCATTTCGCTGACATAATTTTCGTCCAGCAGATTATCGGCATCAAATACGAAATAGGCTTCATAGCCCTTATTCTTGCTCATTATGTTCTTAAAGGCGTAATCAAGGGCATAACCTTTACCGATAAAGTGCTTGTTGAATCTTTCAAACACATGGGCACCTGCGTTTTTCGCCACTTCAGCCGTGTTATCGGTGCAATTGTCTGCCACCACGTATATATCCAACAAGTCCCTGGGATAGTTTTGCTTTTCTATGCTCTTAATCAAGTGACCAATGACGGCGCTTTCGTTTCTTGCGGCTATAACCACAGCGTATTTATGGTATTTGGAAGCATATAAGTCCTTGCTTTTTTTAAATAAGGCTAAAAACACATAGTATATTTGATAAGAATAAAATGCCGTAAATATAATAAAGACTATTAAATTGAACATACTTATGAACGATAACAATTTATACCTCCATTGCTTACAACTGTGACTATAAACACTAAACTTAAAGAAATCAATTAAGCCTTCCTTAAACTTTTTTTAATAAAAAATGTACCGTAGCTATTTTTGAGGAAGTAGTTTTATTGTTTCAATAATATGTTTTTTTATGCTTTTATCCTTTGCCTATATTTTCCTCGGTTTAAGGATAAGGTACGGATTGGGGCAAATTTAAAGAATTGACACTTTAATTTTCATCGATTATACTATTGTTGTAATAGGTGTAATAATCTGAATTGGGAGTGTACAACAAAAATGGATGATGACTCTATAAGTCAGGTCGCAATATTAATACTTGTTTTATTGATGTCTGCATATCTTTCAGCTGCAGAGACAGCCTTTCAAAAATTCAACAAGTCGAGAATGAAAGGTTTGGCAGCTAACAATAAGAAAGCAGACTTGGTTCTGAAGCTGGATGATGATTATGATAACCTGATGTTAACCATAATAATTTTCAGAAGTATCTTAAATATCACGGCAGCATCATTGGTAATCTTTATTTTTTCAAAACTGTTCACAGAAAACAGCATTTTAGTTTCGACTCTTATGGCAATTTTAACGGTCTTGGTTGCAGGTGAATTGGTACCCAAAGGCTTGGCAAATATGGTTCCGGAAAAAGCTGCAATCATATGTGCTCCTTTAGTGAACTTGTTTATGAAGATTTGTTCACCTGTCAATTTACTCCTTGCAAGCCTGAAGAAAATAGCCTACAAAGTTTTTAAAGCCGAAGAACACCCATCCATAGATGAAGATGAATTGATAACCATGTTGGATGAAGTAGAAAATGAAGGAGTACTGGACAAGGATGAAAGTGATTTAATCCGATCGGCTATCGAGTTTAATGAAACCGTGGCTGAGGACATTTACACCCCCAGAATTGACATTGTGGGTATTGAAGAAAATGAAAGTCTGGACGCTATCAAGGAGAAATTTATATTGAGCGGTTATTCGAGACTCCCGGTTTTTTCGGGAGATATGGATAATATAATCGGAGTTCTCCATGAGAAAGATTTTTACCAGGCTTTAAACAGAAAAGAAAAGGACTTAAAAAAATATATAACAAAAACCATTTACATTACGCCAAACAAGAAAATTTCCGAGCTTTTAAGAGAACTCCAGCTTTCCAAAGCCCACATGGCCATCGTCATAGATGAATACGGGGGAACCGAAGGTCTTATTACCATGGAGGATATTATCGAAGAGCTGGTGGGCGAAATATGGGACGAACATGACCAGGTAATAGAATGGTTCAAAAAAATAGGCGAAGACAAGTACCTGATTTCATGCAATGCCGATATAGATGACATGTTGGACCTCTTTGGGATCGAGCTTAACGAAGACCTTGATATTACAACTGTCAACGGATTTGTAACCATGTTGTTCGAAGGAATACCCGAAGTGGGGGGGAAGATTGCATACAAGGACCTGGATATAACAGTTACAAAAGCAGAAGCAAAGAAAGTATTGGAGATACAGGTTGAAAGGGTAAAATCCGGAGAATCTGTACGGACAGTTTGAATTATATGACAGAATTCATATAATCCATATGAATTAATGATAAAGACAGGCATATTAATTAATATGTCTGTTTATTTTTTGTCCCCTTATACTGACGGTCCATACCCTTATTCATCCTGAGGGTTTTAGCCCGAAGGAAATTATGAGATCCTTCGCTTCGCTCAGGATGACAGTGCAGGTGCTGATGTTCGGGATGACAGTGCAGGTGCTGATGTTCGGGATGACAGTACAGGTACTGATGTTTGGGATGACAGTACAGGTGCTGATGCTCAGGATGATAAAGGAACAATATTATGGCAGGTAGGATATTATGAATAAATTATGGTTGGGATTAATCTTCCTGGGACTTTTGTTTTCTTTTTTTAATAATAGTCCGGAAACTGTTACAAATGTTCTTTTTTTTGAATTAGAAAAATCGGTGGATCTTATACTGAATTTAATTTCAGTTATGGCTTTTTGGACCGGCTTGATGCGGATAGCGGAAAAAACGGATATATTAAATAAAGTGTCAGGCTTCTTAAAACCCTTGATAAGATATTTGTTCAAGGATGCGGAAAGCAATCCGAAAGCCGTAAATGCCATTTTGCTGACATTAGCCGCCAACCTCCTGGGAACTGGTAATTCGGCCACTGCCTTTGGAATCAAGGCCATGGATGAAATGCAGAAGGCCAACCCTAACAAAAAAACAGCCACCAAGGCCATGTGCATGTTTGTCATAATCAACGTTTCCTCAATCCAGCTGATACCCTTAAACATTATTAAATTAAGAGCTGATTCGGGTTCTCTAAATCCTTCGGAAATCATGGTCCCCACCATGATAGTGACTGCATTTTCAACCCTTGTTGCTGTAATGGCGGGCAAATATTTTGAAAGGAAGGAGCCATGAATGCATCAAATATGATACTGCCTTCATTGATTGGTTTAATATTGCTTTATGGGATATATAAGGGTGTAGATGTATATTCGGCTTTCGTGGAAGGAGCCCTGGATGGGGCCAAATCTGCCTTAAAAATATTTCCTTACATATTGGCTGTTATTTTTGCAATCAATTTATTCATGCAATCGGGAGCAGAAGACTTTATTGCAGGTATATTAAAACCGGTAATATCATTAATCGGGCTACCGGCAGAATTACTGTCACTTATTATAGTAAAACCCTTGTCAGGCGGGGGCTCTTTGGGGGTGTTCCAGACAATTTTAGATAATTACGGTCCGGATTCCTATGTGGGAAGGTGTGCATCGGTTATCATGGGCTCATCAGAAACCATTTTTTACATATGTGCCGTATATTTCGGTTCGGTGGGGATTTCGAAATACAGGTATACCATAAAGGTGGGCCTTTTGTCCCATGGGGCGGCCGTTTTAGCCTCTTTGATTATTTGCAGGTTTATCTTCCCGGGCTCTTGAACTTTCATAAAACAAGTCCTGCCAAAAGGCAAAAACACCGGCAAAGAGAAATACATCTCCCACACTGATTGCTTTGGGAAAAGGATAGGGGGGATGGAGGGTAAAAATATCACAAAGGAATTTTAATCTGGTTTCTTCGGTAAGGAGGGTGTGGACCAAGTCTTTTCCGGAAAGAAGAAACATTTTTTTTGCTTCCACATCAGAAAGCAAGTCTGATACATAGACGGGCATTTTAAAACCATTTGCCGCAATCGCAGCAAAATTAAACAAGGTGCCTAAAAATACCAGCATCATGAAAGATTTTTTTATGTTTAATATTGAAACATAAATAAGACCGAAATAAATGACCCAGTTAAGAGACAGTATTCGAAGCAGGGTTACATCTGTGAATTTCTTAAATAAAAACTCAGCAGTAATCTTTATTACTGCTGCCGTTATCAATACTTTCCAGCCCCTTATATTCGGGTTGTAGTTTTTTAAGTCAAAGCTTCTTCTATTTAACAAGAGAATTATTATTGCAGTTATGATTGATAATATGGAAAAAAGTATTATTTCAAAAACCATAATCTTCCTTCTCTTCGGCTAATCTGAAAAATGTTTTTTTTAAAGCTATTACGGCTTCATCTACAATATCCGGGTTAAACTGGGTACCCGCGTTGTCTATTACTTCCTGAAGGGCTGATTCAAGACTCAGGGAAGGCCTGTAAGGCCTGTTTGTCGTCATGGCATCGAATGCGTCCGCAATGGTGAGTATGGATGTTTCCAAGGGTATCTTGTCGTGGTCCAATCCGTCCGGGTAACCCTTGCCGTCGTTTCTTTCATGGTGATGCCTGATTATGTCCGAAATATTCGACAGATAACTTAAATCCGCAATTATTGCCGCCCCTATTTCCGGGTGGGATTTTATCGTTTCAAATTCTTCTTTTTCTAATTTTCCTTTTTTATTGAGTATATTTTTATCGATACCTATTTTGCCTATGTCGTGAAGAAGGGCAGCGCTCTTCAACAAGTCAATTTTAGATTGGGGAAGTCCAAGTTGCCTTGCTATTGCTTCGGCATATGCGCTGACACGCATGGAGTGACCGGATGTGTAGGGGTCGCTTGCTTCTATGGCACGTACAAGAACATTCAAGGTTTCAAAATAATTCCTGCGCATGTCCAAATAAAGCTTAAAGGTATACCTTGCAAACATAAGTGGAATAAAGAATAAGAGGATACCCGTGGTTCCGAATCTATCGTAGGAAAAGGCAACTATAATGCCCAGCAAGCCTACCAAAGCTATATTGACAAAGCCTAAAAGGTAGTTCTTCCAAATATATGCCAACCGCTCATTTAATAATATGGACATTAAAACTGCTATAAAAAATGAATTTAAAAACAAATATGCAAGCAGGCATACCACACTGGCAATAGGGTTAAAGAACTGAAAGCCGAAATTGAATTTTCCGTCAACATATACATATATCAATGCGGCTAAGCCTGTATTGATTATATACTGGCTGACATTAAACAAGGTTTTATAAATGGGATTATTAAAGATATGAACCCTGCCTTTCCCTTCCACATAGGGACATCTTAACAGCATTCCCATTGCTGAAATCAAGGCTGCCGTCAAGGGGTCGGTCAATAGTATTGCAGAAAAGGTAAGGGCAAAGCTGACTGATACAGCACCTATTTTCGGCAATGGTATCAAAAATGTTTCAGCTATCGCTGATAAAACAGAAAAAGCAACAAGCAAAACATAGTCATTTATCGTGTAGTTATTAAATAAATAAACCATCAGCACTGTTGCGGTAAGGGTAAGAAAAATTATGTAGGTATATAGTTTAATGTTAACTTTTGTATTTTGCTTGTTATTAATCATTTTCCATCCTTTATTATTATGAAGGGCTGACTTTGTTTTTAAATTATGTTTATTATAACCAGCTGTATCCAGCTCCGGCAGCTAATACCATTGCAACTAATGATGCTATTATAGGTAATAATTTTTTCATTTGAAACCTCCACTGAGATTCTCTGCTCATTTCGCTAACAGAACAGGAAGGTTTCGCTTCGCTAGAAAATATTTTTTATTAAGTCAGCCCTGTCATTCACTCTTTTATCAATAAACAGATTTTCCTGTTTATTGCGTTTAATGTTGCTTTTATTACGGCATCTATTTTATTGTTTTCAATGATTGATGCCCCAATCAAAATATTTTCCTTTCCGTTTAATATTTCATTGACGGCTACCAGGACGACTTCTTCTCCGATGATTCTTGAATATTGTAAATCTTCGACGATAAAGCAGTCAATACTAAAAGCTTGTCTTATTGCATCCAGCACGGATCTTGCCGCTACCAGCATTGATTGTTTCTCCGATTTAAAACCTTCTGCTTCACCGTAATATTCCTTGCCGTCCCAGGAAAATCTTGTTTTTATATTAATTCTGTCGGAAGCGGTTTCAATTGCGTACCCTTCATACAGAAGCCTGAAGTCTGAATTGAAGGATAGGTTTTTTTCGATTTGTGCTACGCTGATAATTTTATAATCAACATCAGTATCAAACTTTGAAAGCAGTGCCGTACGTATATCTCTGGCTATTTGTTTGGTATGTCTGCTGTTATCCGCCAGAACATGTATTTCACAAATTTCGTTGTTGGAATCGGTCATTACTTTGCACGATATTACGGACTTGATATTTGATAAAAAATATTCCATTTCTTCGAAACTCATACTTATCCTCCGAATATTGTTAATTAATTATAATATACAATTATTTATATTTCAACATTTAATAAAAGAAATTTTAACAATATCCTAATTTTGTTAAGATTATTAAATAACAAATCAAGTCCATTATTGGCTAAAGTTTCAATTCTTTATCTGAACTGGTTAAAATGCTTCAAAAGGCCTGCATAGATGGCCCATGCGGTTTTTTCCTGATAATCATCCGATATGAGTTTTCTTTCTTCATCATTGTTGGATAAAAACCCACATTCTATTAAAACTACAGGGACTTTTGCATCATCCATGATCTTTATGCCCTTTTTCAGCTGGGGTACCCGGGTATTGCTCTTGTCCAGGATATTCTTCATGCTTTCCTGTATTGTTTCAGCAGCAGCTTTTGTTATTGCTTCATTGTTTTTTTGATAAAAAACATGGGCTCCGTAGTATTGCTTTTGGGGAAAATAGTTTAAATGCACCGATATTACCAGATCGGAACCGGACTTGTTTATTAAATCTACCCTGTTTTTCAAATCTTCATTTTTCTTATCCCTTATTGTCCCTGACAGGTCTGTATAAAGGCCCTGGTCATCATGCCTGGTCATTTCAACTTCAAAACCGCTTCCTTCCAAAAAGCTCATGAGTTTTTTGGCAATGGCTAAATTAATGGGGGCTTCGGCAATCTTCAGGTCGCCGCTGGCTCCCTGGTCGACTCCTCCATGTCCCGGGTCCAGGAGAATTCTTATTCTATCCGGCTTATCACCGGCAGCATCGATAGTTTCGACGGTCTTTTTTATATTCGTTAATATGCTTATAAGCATGATGATGATTAGAGCAAGGGCAAATATTAAATTTAGCCTTTTTAAAATGTTTTCCATATTACCTCCCATAAAGTTTTATAGTTAAATTTATGAGAGGCATTCATATATATTACAAAAAAAACAATGGTACTAAAGGCGTATGTCTATCCCGGACAGATGTTTGGCAATGTTAATTCTTTTTCCAAATATCCGGCGAGAATAAAACTATAACGGGAATAATTTCCAGCCTTCCGAGAATCATATTTGCAATCAGGGCAATTTTGCTTAAAACTGAAAAGGCCGCAAAATTTCCCATGGGACCTACAAGCTCAAAACCGGGTCCTATATTGGAGACAGTAGCCAGGACCGCCGAAAAAGATGTCATAAAATCAAAATCATCAAGGGAAACTATAATTACCGAGAGTATTATTATCAAAACATATGCAAAAAAGAATAATAATATCTTTTTCAGGGTATCCCCATCCAGAACCTTACCGTCAATTTTTATTCTTTGAATAGATTTTGGATGGATCGTCTGCTTGATTTCAAAGTATAAGGCTTTTATGAGGACCAGAATTCTAACGGACTTAACACCGCCTCCCGTGGAGCCGGCGCAAGCTCCGAAAATCATTAATGTTAATAGAATTGATTTTGAAAACATAGGCCATAAATTGGTATCCACCGTTGAATAACCGGTTGTTGTCACAAGGGTGGAGACCGTGAAAGCCGAATGCCTTAAGGCCAGCCCGACATTATTGTTATACTTGGGCATTATATTTATTAAAACCAAAACGGTTGCTAAAACTACATAGAAGCAATAGAATCGGAATTCTTCATTCTTAAAAATATGCTTATAATCCTTTTTTAAAAGAAGGAAATAAAGTGAAAAGTTTACACCGAACAAAAACATGCCTATGGTAATAATCCATTCAACCCAGGGATTGTTGTAAGCTCCCACACTTAAGGTATCCATGGAGAAGCCTCCGGTTCCCGCTGTTCCAAAAGCATAAATAAATGAGTTGAATACAGGCATTCCGGCAAGAATTAACAGTATGATGAGAATTACAGTCATAACTCCATAAATAATATATAGAATTTTAGACGATTCTCCTATTTTTGGAACTAATTTTCCCGGTATGGGGCCGGGACTTTCAGCCTGCATTAAAAATACCGGACGTCCCCCAATTGATGGAACCAAAGCTACCGTAAATACCAATACACCCATGCCGCCTATCCAGTGGGTAAAGCTTCTCCAGAACAAGAGGCCTCTAGGTATGATTTCAATATCTCGTATAACGCTTGAACCGGTTGTTGTAAATCCGGATACTGTTTCAAACAGGGCATCAATGTAAGATGGTATGGCGCCGCTTAAATAAAAGGGTAAGGCACCAAATAGAGACATTACCAGCCAGCTAAGGGCGACTGCTGCATATCCTTCTCTTTTTCGCATTTCTGTCCTGTCAAAGGTGAATCTTGACAGGAAAAATCCTATTAGAGCAGTTGTTGCAATAGCTGTTACAAAAGCCTTTATTTCGTATGACTTGTCAATTACCGAAATAAGTAAAGACGGAATCATTAATACGGCTTCACAAAACAATACAATTCCAAGCACTTTTAGTACTGCTTTTATTTTCACTGCTTACCTCCAAGGAGACAGTAACATTAATGACTTTTTTAGGCTAAAATATCACTAAGGTCAGTTATAAAACCTGTCTTAGAAACGATAATAACCTTGTCATATTCTTTAATTACATCATTTCCATTAGGAATGATAATGTTTTTATTTCGTACGATAGCAGCTATCAGGACGTCATCTTTCAGGCTCAGATCCTGCAACCTTGTATTTGTTAAATCAAAAGAATCTTTAACGGTGAATTCCACGATTTCTGCCTTGTTATCAAGTATTCTGTATAATTTTTCGACTGCTATTCCCTGTGAATTATCCAGTGCTCTTATATATCTCAAAATATTGTTGGCCGTGATATACTTAGGGCTTATTATGCTGTCCAATCCCAATTTTTGAATAATAGGGAAATAGTTTTGCCTGTTAATTTTTAAAATTACTTTTGGCACTCCGCACTGATGGGCATATAAGGAAGTTATTAAGTTTTCTTCATCCCGGTCGGTTAAGGCTACAATAGCATCTGACGATTCGATATTTTCACTGTCCAGGATTTCCTGGTCGGTTCCATCACCATGAATTATCATTGCCTTGGTGAGTATATCATTTAATATTAAACACCTGTCCTTGCTAATTTCAATAATCTTCACGTTCAAATCCATTTCTTCCAAAAGCCAGGTCAAATATATGGCTATCCTGCTGCCGCCTATTATTGTTATATTTTTAGCCTTATGGGAGTTTCTGCCCAAATATTTAAAGAATCTAGAAATACTGCTCCTTTCTCCCATTACCTGAACCAAATCATCAGGTTCCAGCTTAAAATTCCCTTTTGGTATAAAGACTTCTTCTCCCCTCATTATTGTACAGAACAATACCCTTGAAGGGAGGAGCTTGCTTAAATCCGCAAGCTTAATGTTAACTATGGGGTCTGTTTCCAAAACCCTGAATTCAACCAGTTCAACCAAGTTATTTGCGAAAGTTTCAACATCCACTGCAGAAGGAAACTGGATCATCTGGGCTATTTCAGCAGCAGCTTCCATCTCAGGGTTAATTACCATATCTAATTCAAGCTCTTCTCTTAACATTTTAAATTCGTTGGAATAATCCGTATTTCTTACTCTTGCAACAGTGTGCTTTGCTCCTAATTTTTTCCCGATCACACAGCAAACCATATTTAATTCATCGCTGTCGGTTACAGCCAACAAAATATCGGTTTGGCTGACATCTGCTGCTTTTAATATATCCACGCTTGCACCATTACCTTTGATACACATGATATCAAGGGTTTCATCAGCATGGGCTAAAACCTCCGCATTATTGTCTACCAAAGTAATATCGTGTTTTTCGGATGATAGTTGCTGGGCCAATGTGTAGCCGACTTTTCCGCCGCCTACAATAACAATTTTCATTTTTCTCCTCCATATGATACATTAAAAAGGATAACCAAGTTACCGGCTATCCATCCTGATAGTTATTTTCACATAAGACATCTGTATAATAGCTATATAAAAAACTAAGATGGCTTACACTGCAATTACCCTATTATATTGGTAACGCTCAGACAAAAATTAATATTATCTTAAATCTATTATATGTTTTATTGCATAAATGTCAAATGTTATTTATAATGTCTTATTAAATTGCCCATATGTCCAAAATTAGACATACGGTCAGAATATTGACACTTTTAATTCTATCAAGTATTATAAACCTTGATATTTAATAATTTTTTGTATCCTTTGACTCTTTTTCTCTTGGCATAAAATTTGCTTGAATATATTTTAAATTTAGATCGGGGACTTAAAGGAGGTTTACATGAGGATTAAAGAACACCCCATACTTAAATTCAACAAAGAAAAGAAAATAAAGTTTATTTTTAACGGGCAGGAATTGGAAGGATATGAAGGAGACACCATTGCTGCCGCCTTGCATGCACAAGGTGTGAAGGTTTTGGGCAAAAGCTTGTTTTTACACAGGCCCAGAGGTTTTTATTGCGCAATAGGCAATTGTTCCTCCTGCTTAATGACTGTTAATGGAGTTGCAAATGTGAAAACCTGTGTAACCGATTTGGAGGAAGGAATGGTTGTGGAAACACAGGAAGGCAAAGGAGTGATAGTATGAAGCAGGCGGAAATTGTGGTAATAGGAGGAGGCCCGGCAGGTCTTTGTGCTGCCATGAGCGCAGCAAAAAGCGGCGCAGGGGTATTGATCATAGATAGGAATAAGAGTTTAGGAGGCCAGCTTGTAAAACAAACACATATGTTTTTTGGCTCGGAAAAACAATATGCATCAACAAGGGGAATCGACATACCGGAAATCTTGTTAAAGGAGCTTGCTAAATACAAGGATAAAGTTGAAATAAAAACCAATTCGACTGCTGTAGGTTTTTATGAAGACGGAGTAATAACAGTATTGGAAAAAGAAGATAAATACTATAAGGTTGAGCCAAAAGCCGTGGTTGTTGCAACGGGAGCTTATGAAAAGTTCTTAAGTTTCCCCAACAATGATCTGCCGGGAATTTACGGAGCCGGGGCAGTTCAAACCTTGATGAATGTTCACGGTGTGAAACCCGGGAACAGGGTATTGATGGTTGGGGCAGGCAACATAGGATTGATTGTCAGCTATCAGCTCATGCAGGCTGGGGTAAAAGTAGCGGCAATCCTGGATGCGGCCCCAAAAATAGGAGGATATTTGGTACATGCCTCCAAAATCAGGAGGATGGGTGTCCCCATACTTACATCCCATACCGTTAAGGAGGCTATAGGAAAAGACTTCCTGGAAAAGGCTGTTGTATGCAAGGTTGATGAAAAATTTAACCCCATACCCGGAACGGAAATAACTTTTGATGTTGATGTCATGTGTATATCCGTAGGCCT
>Ga0255345_1002697_pt1 | contig 22000 bp, 21 predicted proteins | sample wastewater_treat_6_FD_192415 | JGI IMG/M metagenome (GOLD analysis project Ga0255345, IMG submission 192415) | Wastewater microbial communities from Lulu Island WWTP, Vancouver, Canada - plant20 | ecosystem: Engineered > WWTP > Wastewater > Unclassified | place: Canada: Vancouver, British...
AGATTGCCGCCCGGACTTGTGAGGATAAGACTTTTGCCAAAGCATTCATGATGTATGCTTATACCATACACTTGTATGTTAATGCCATACAGATTACGCCACGCTGAGGATGCCGGCGTAGACGATGTCGCCCGTCGTCTTCGAGATGCCGATGAGCATCGTGCCGCCGTCGACAACGAGGAAGGGGTCGAGGCCGCACTCGACGATCCAGCAGTTTTTCAGCGCCGCGGCAAGCTCTTCGTTGGCGGCCAGGTTCGCATTGAACGCCTCCGGGATCCCGTCGCTGATGCCGCTCACGGAGAAGGCGCCCTTGTCGAAAAGATAGGCCCGGGCGATCTGCAGGGCGTCCTCCCGGCTGATCGAGGGCGTCTTCTTCTTCCGCGCCGTCCCGGTTTTCTTCACGGGCATTTTCGCCGTCTTCTTTTTTTTCGTTTCCACCATCGCCAAACACCTTCCGAATGGATGATCAAAACAGCGGCGCCCCTCGCCGTAAGGGGCGCCTGAATCGATAACAAAGGAAAGGGATTGTCCCCCTCACCCCCGCCCTCTCCCGCGGAGGGAAGAGGGTAAAAGGGTCCTCGCTCGCAAGGACTCCAACTCCTACTTGTGCAGGATGCGGTAGTCCACGACGGAGACGCCCTTCTCGTAGACGATGACCGGGTTGAGGTCGATCTGGTCGAACCCGGGGTAGTCCTCGGCGATCTGCGCGAGCTTCCGCATCACGTCGACGAGGGCGGCGATGTCCTTCGGGGCCCTGCCGCGCGCGCCCGCCAGGATCGGATAGCCCCTGATGGATGCGACCATCCTCTCGAACTCGCCCGGGGACGCCGGCAGCAGGCAGAACTGCACGTCCTTGTAAATTTCCGTGAAGATCCCGCCGAGGCCGAACATCATCGTCGCCCCGTACTGCGGATCCCGCAGGATACCGAGGATCACCTCCACGCCGCCCGGCTTCGCCATGGGCGAAACCGTGGCCCCCTCGATCCGGGCGCCCCCGGCCTTTTCTTCGACCGCCGCCATCATCGCCTTCCAGGCCTTTTTGACCCCGGAGGGCTCGACGCCCAGCGCAACGCCCCCGACATCGGACTTGTGGGAGATGTCGGGCGAGAGGATCTTGAGGGCCACGGGCCGGGCAAAACGACCGGCGTACCGGGCTGCTTCGGCCGCATTCCTCGCGGGGGCCGCCGTGACGGCCGGAATGCGGTACGAACGCAGGACGCGGACCGCGGCGGGCGCGGGCATGAGCCGGAGCCTCGGCCCCTCGTCGTCCTGCCCGCCGTGCGCCTGGGCCTCCTCGGGCTTCACGGCCTCGTGGGCGAAGAACTGGGCCAGGGCCCGCACGCCCCGTTCGGGCGTGGGGTAGACGGGGATGCCCTTCTCGTGCATCTTGAGGGACTCCTCGCGCTCCACCTCGGCGCCGCCGCAGTAAACGACGAGCTCGCCCCTGCCCGTCACGATGTCCGAGGCGCCGTGGACGGGATCGCCGAAGACGACGACGCTCGTGTCATAGTCGGACTTCGCCTCGGCGATGGACTTCGAGTAGAGGGAGGGGTCGGTGATGGCGTCGCCCGTGAGATCGATGGGGTTCGTGAGGCCGCAGTGCGGCGGCAGGAACGCCCGCAGGCGCGCCTTGAGATCCTCCGACGGGAAGGGGGCCTCGAGACCGTACTTCCCGGCCTCGTCGATGCCGAGGATCGCGGCGCCGCCGGAGCTGGAGATGAACAGGAGCCGCTTCCCCGTCGGCCGGTCCATGTAGGCGAGCCCCTTGGCGAAGTCGTAGAGCTCCTCCAGGTTGTCGGCCCGCACGATGCCGTACTTCCGGAAGATGGTCTGGTAGATCTCGTCGCTGCCGGCCAGGGACTTCGTGTGGCTCTCAGCCGCGACGCGCCCTCTTGCCGTTCTGCCCGACTTGAGGATCACGACGGGTTTGGTGGCCTTGCCGAGCGCATCGAGGAACGCCGCGGGGCGCTTCACGCCCTCGATGTAGCAGGCGACGACCCTCGTGTTGGGATCGTCGTTGAAGTACCGGATGCAGTCGGACTCGTCCACGTCGGCCCGGTTGCCGAGGCTCACGAAGCCGCTGAAGCCCAGGCGCTCGACGCTCGCCCAGTCGATGAGGGCGGCGCCCACGGTGCCGCTCTGGGAGACGAAGGCGATGCGCCCTCTCGTGGTGATGAGCGGCCAGGAGGCGCAGAGGCTACTGTAGGGGATATTCACCCCCTGGCAGTTGGGCCCGATGAGGCGCACGCCGTGCTCCCGGCCCGCCTTCGCCAGCTGCGCCTGGAGCTTCTCGCCGTCCTCGCCCGCTTCGGCAAACCCGCCGGTGATGACCACGGCGGACTTCACGCCCGCCCTGCCGCACTCCTCGATGGCCCCCACGACCATCCGCGCGGGGATGACCACTACGGCCATGTCCGCGGGCGTCGGGGTCGCACCGATCGCCGGGTAGGCCTTGAGGCCCAGGATCTCGTCGGCCTTCGGGTTGACGGGGTAGATCGGCCCCGCAAACCCGGCCTGGATCAGGTTGTGAAGGATGTCGTAGCTGAGCTTCCCGGGTGTGCTCGACGCGCCGATAAGGGCCACGCTTGCCGGCTTGAAGATGGCATCCAGCGATCGGATCGGATCCATAGGTCGTCCTCCTTTGTTGTTCGGTTGCGGTAAAAAAACGGCGGGTCCCCCTGACAGAACGGTCGAATCCTACCACAGAGCCGGTGCATTTTCCATGGGCAAGTGACGGCCGGCGGCGTTCGTCCGCCTTTCCCCTTGCCATCCCCCGCCCGGATGCATTATAGATGCGTTGGGTCTGTCCGGCATACCACGACGACAAGGAGGGTCCACCCATGAGGCATCGCACGGCGGGAAAGGTCGCTGAGAACCTGTGGTACCTCGGCCGCGAGGAGTCGGGGGTGTATTGGCTCGAGGGCAAGGACGGGGCCATCATGATCAACGGCGGGCTGGCTCACATCCTCCCCGATGTCCGCAGGCAGATGAGGGGCTTCGGGCTTGACCCCGCGAAGCTGACGAAGATCCTCATTCTCCACTCCCATTTCGACCACATCGGGGTCATCCCCTGGTTCACGCGCAACAACCCGGGCATCGAGGTGTACGGCTCGGCGGAGACGTGGAGGATCCTCCAGATGCAAAAGGCCATCGACATCGCCAACCAGTTCAGCCGGACCGTGGCGGACAAGATGGGGCTCGGGGCGGCCCTGCAGGACGTCGACTTCGCATGGCGGGACGACATCGCGGGGACGACCGTGGGCGACGGAGACCGCATCGACCTCGGCGGGACCACCCTGAACATCCTCTTCACGCCCGGCCACACGCACTGTTCCATCACGGCCTACGAGCCGGTTCGAAAGGCCCTCTTCGCCTCCGACGCCGGCGGCATTCCCTATCGAGACGGCTCCTTCGCCTCGGCCAACACCAACTTCACCCAGTACCTCGAGAGCCTCGAGAAGATGAAGCCGCTCGCCGTGGACTATCTCTGCGCCGACCACTACGGCTACGTCACGAGAGAGGAGGCCCGGGGGTTCATCGACCTGACCCTGCGGGAGGGCCGGAAGCTGCGCGCCCGGATGGAGGGAATCCTCCGGGAGAAGGGCAACGTCGACGAGGCCGCGAAGGCCATGAACGTCCTCTTTTACAGGGAGTGCCCGGATTACTTCATCGCACCGGACATCCTCGAGGGTGTCTTCCGGCAGATGATGAGGTTCCTCGAGAAGAACCTGCAGTCCTAGCAGGCTGGACAAGCACGGGCTGCGCACCGGGGCTGCCGCGCAGGCAGCCCCGTTTTACGCGCGGCCGGCGCCGTTGTGACCGGGAGGGGGAGGTCATGTTTCGAACCTTGCTGCTCGCTTGTTCGCTGTTTGTCTGGCTCTTCGGGGCGCCGGGCGTTTCGGCCTACAGCGTCGAAGACTACGACAGGTGTTCCGCCGTCGAAAACAGGGAGAAGCGGCTCCAGTGTTACGAGGAAGCGGCCGGGCGAAAGCCGAAGACGGATGTCCCCGCTCTGGAGCCCGCCGGGCAGCCCCCGGGCCGGGCCGCGATTCCGGCGGCGCAGGCGCCCTCCGCATCCGCTCCCCCCACCGATGCGCCGGCCGGGCTGGCCGCATGCAGGGATCACGACTACTCCGCCGACAGGCTTCGCTGCTACGACGAGGCCGCACGGTACAGCTGGTGGAGATGCCTGACGGACTGCGTCTGGGGGACGGGTCTGTTCCGGGCGAAGAAGACCGACGGGATCGAGGCCTGCAAGACGCTCTGCGACGACAAGGAACGGCTTTACGCATACGACAGGCTGGCCGGCCTCAACCCGAAGCCGCCGAACACATCGAGCTACCTGTCGAAGGCATGGCTGCTCGACGAGCGAAGCCGTGAAGAGGCCGGGCGGTGGGCCATCCGCGCGCACCGCGAGAATTACTTCCTGGTTTACACCTACAACGGCGCCCTGGACCGGCAGCCCTACGAATCGGTCAACCCCGGCACGCGCCTGCAGGACCCGGAAACCAAGTTCCAGATCAGTCTGAAAATGAAGCTCCTGGAGGACATCCCGATCCCCATTCTCGACAAGAAGGCGGATCTCTGGGCGGCCTATACGCAACTGTCGCAATGGCAGTTCTGGAACTGGAGCAACTCCGCCCCCTTCCGGGAGACCAACTACGAGCCCGAGGCCCTCTTCAACATCCGGATGGGCGACGAGCTGGTCCGCCTGGGCGGCGAACCTCTCAAGCTCCAGTTCGTCCAGTTGGGCCTGAACCACCAGTCCAACGGCCAGAGCGAACCCCTCTCGCGAAGCTGGAACCGTCTCGTGGCGAACTTCGGTTTCGAGCGGGAGCCCTTCGACGTCGTCCTCAAAACCTGGTACCGGCTGCCCGAAAGCGCCGACGACGACGACAACCCCGACATCGACGCCTACCTGGGATACGGAGAGCTCTGGGCCGGGTACCGCGGCAGGACATGCGGGATCGACTATCACGTCGCCCTCATGTTCCGCAACAATCTGCGCCTGGACGACGGGAACCGCAGCGCCGTGCAGCTCGCGTTCGATTTCACCTGCGTCGGGCCGCTGAACTGCTACATCCAGTACTTCACCGGGTACGGCGAGACCCTCATCGACTACAACCGCTACACGAACCGCATCGGCGCCGGAGTGATGATCAAGGACTGGTAGGGGCAGGGCTTTCCCCGCCGTACCGCCTGCGCCGTCACCCTTTCCCCCCTTCCCCCTCCTTCCTCGAACGGTTGCCGTATTGTCGCAGCGGCAGGACGAGCCCGAAAAAAGGAACGAGGTACATGGCCGCCGTCATCGTCTCCGTGGGCCCGAAAAACTGCGACGAGAACACGATCATGAGCACGTTATTGACGTGGGCGAGCATGACGGCGCCCGCCAGGCGGTTTTCCACCGAGCTGTGCCGGAAGAACAGGATGCCCGTGACCGCATAAATCGCGCACAGGACGATGTCCACGAGGCATGCCTCGGCGATGAGGCCGGGGCGGCTGTGGAAGATATCGGCGTACTTCGAGAACACGCCGAAGTTGATGCAGGCGAACATGACGAGGTTCACCGGGAAGGAACGGCGGTTCACGGCCTCGAGCAGGCGCGGCGCAAGCCGCCGCAGGAGCTGCACGACGGCGATGGGAACGAAGATCGCCAGCGCCAGCATGTGGAGCATCTGCCAGAAGGAAACGCTCACGCTCTTCGAGAGGACGACGCCGATGACCGCCGGGAGGGTGAAGGGCACGAGGATCGAGGTGATGACGGTCACGACGAGAACCCGGGCGCTGTTGCCGCCCACGAGGTTCGACATGAAAGGCGCCACGACCCCCGTGGAAACGGCCGACAGAAGGAGCGCCGAGAAGGCATACTCCGGTAGCGCGTACAGGAACAGCCCGTAGAGGACAAGGGGCAGGAGGATCAACTTCAGGGCAACGAGGGCGAGCAGCGGCAGGCTCGCCCTGCGCAGGGCCTCCCGGACCTCCTCCAGCCGGATGGACAGAAAGCTCATGAAGAACAGGACCATGAGAAAGGCGAGCGTGTAGGGCTGAAGGAAGGCAAAGACCCCCGGGCAGCAGATCCCGGCGGCCATCGACGAAAACACGACCGCCAGCAGAAGGATGTCCCTCGGACGGAACGGAAGCTCCATGGCCGGGCGCTCACCCGCTGCCCGGCGGGCGGCGGCGGACGATCTGGTTGCCGATCACCGTGAAGACGGTTTCACCCTTCTGGTTCAGGGCGGAGTACCGGAGGCGCACAATGCCCCGGTCGCCGGCTTTAGACGGCCTGAGCTCCAGGACCTCGCCCTCAGCCCGCAGCGTGTCGCCGGGACGAACGGGCTTGAGCCATCTCAGCTCGTCGAACCCCGGGGAGCCGAGGCTGTTGCCCGCATGGAGGGCGCCTGTCATGAGAAAAAGGCGAAAGGTCAGGGCGATCGTATGGATCCCGCTGGCGATAAGCCCGCCGTAAGGGGTGGCCTTCGCCGCCTCGACATCGACGTGGAAGACCTGCGGGTCGAAGTGCATGGCGAAATCGATAATCTGCCCCTCCGTCACCGTCATCCCCGGCGATTCGAAGCGGTCGCCGACCTTGAAATCGTCAAAATAGATCGTCTTCATCATTCCCTCCGTTTCATCCGTCGGCCCATGCGCCGGACGCTCCCGGCGCCTGTTCTATACCATCCCGCGCGTTCTCAAATCCACGGTTTCTTTGCACGGCATGCCCCGCAACGCGGATTGACAATCCCCCCGGAGCCCCCTATAGTCTCCGTGAGACCTCCACGGAAAGGAACGGCCATGAAAACGCTGAAAACGGCATCGATGCTGATCCTGATCCTCGCCGTGCTTGCCCCCCTGGGATTGTCGGGCTGCGCCAACCACGCCAGGGGCGAGGCGGGGGCGCTGCTGAGCCAGGATTACCGGAAAATGGACAACGACGAGCTGCTCCTCTACTACTACAGGCTCACCGAAGAGATCGACCGCGCGGAGCGCTCCGGCCCCGGCTCGGGCTTCAGCATCGGCATCGGCGGCGGGAGCTGGGGCTCCGGGGGAGGAGGCGGCGTCGGCGTCTCCACGACAGCCCCTGCGGGAGGGGGCGGCGGCGCCCCGGAGCTGAGGAACCGCCGGGCCGAGGTCCGCGCGGAGATGCAGAGGCGGGGGATGAAGGCGCCCTGAGCGGCGGCCGGCGGCCTGCGAAAGAACAATCCCTCTTTCGTCTCCCTCCATAGCCTTGCCGCAGGCACCTTTTTTGCAACCTTCAGCTTCATAAACCGGTCATTGCGCAAGGGCATAGGCGATAATGCAATCCCGAGAGTTTGCATCGCCATGCCCGCAATGACGACCCCGGTGTCCATGTCATCGCCCCCAAAATCGAAAAAAACAGCAAAACCCATGACTTCCCGGCCAACAGGGGTCCGCAGCCTCGCCGACATCCTCGGTCAGAGACAAACGCTCAAGGCCTGGCTGCGCCCCGGGGAAGGGGCCCGGACGGAAGCCTTCATCATCCTGGCCGAGGGCCTTTCCCCCGAGGATCGCGAATTTCTTGCCGGCGCGGCAGACCTCGTCGTCGACCCCTCGGAAGACCTTCCCGGACGTCTCGCCCGGCTTGCGCGCGAGAACCGCCAGCTGAAATCGCTCAGCCTGAGCGACGATCTCACCGGACTGTACAACAGGCGATTCTTTTCCCTCCAGCTCGAGATCGAGATGGCCCGCTCCCGCCGGACGGGCCAGCCCTGCTGCCTGATGATGATCGACTTCGACAACTTCAAGGACATCAACGACCGGCTCGGACACGACGAGGGCGACCGGTTTCTCACGCAGATGGGCGGGCTGATCCGCGAGAAGTTGCGCCCCACGGACTTTGTCTGCCGCTACGGCGGCGACGAGTTCGCCGTGATCATGCCCGCCACGTGCCTGCTGGACGGGGCCGGCATCGCCGCGCGCCTCAGGGAGTTCACCGCCCATTTCACCTGGAAGATGGCCGTGCGGGTGTCCGCAAGCTTCGGACTGGCCGTCTTCGAGCCGCCGAGCCCCATCGATGCTGAAGAATTCTTCAAACAAGCCGATAGTGAACTGTATCGGGCCAAGCAGACCGGCAAGAACCGCATCTGTCACCCCGCCCTGTCCCCGGCGCAGGCCCGCCTGCGGCAGCCGGTGGACCGGGGCGAGCGGGAGGCGCTGTTCGGTCTCGAGACGGCCGCCCACATAGAATAGAAGGTAAGAGGATGAGTTTGAGCCGCGGGTACATCGCCTTTTGAGGACCCACGAAAGAATGACAGAGAACCCCAACAAGAACGCCATTGTGGCCACCGTCACCAGCGGCAAGGGAGGCGTGGGCAAGACCTTCTTCACGGTGAACCTCGCCGCATCGCTTGCCGCGAGGGGGCGAAAGGTGCTCGTCGTCGACTGCGACCTGGGGCTTGCCAACGTGGACATCATGCTGGGCATCCATCCCCGGCTGACCCTCAGGGACATCCTGTTCGGCAGCGCCCCGGCGGAAGACGTGATCCTGTCGACGAAGGCGGGATTCGATCTCCTGCCGGCCTGCTCCGGCGTGCGGGAGATGGCCCAGCCGCTGCTCGAGAAGATCCAGACCGTAAAAACCCTTCTCCAGTCCCTGGAGGGCTACGACGTCATGCTGCTCGACACGGGGGCGGGGATCGCCGAGACCGTCCTCCAGTTCAACCTCCTGGCGCTCCGGAACATTGTCGTCCTGAACCGCGAACTCACCTCGATCACGGACTCCTACGCCATGATGAAGGTGATGCACCAGATCTTCGGGAGAGACACCTTCAGCCTTGTCGTCAACGCCGTGGCCGACGAGCGCGAAGGAGAGAGGATCTTTCACCACGTCGACGGCATCTGCCGCCGTTTCCTGGGCTTCGGCACGGACTACCTGGGCCTGATCTTCCGGGATGAGGCGGTGCCGAAATCCATCCTTCGCCAGGAGCCCCTCGTCCTTGCCGGCCCGGGGTCGAAGACGGCAGCCTGTTTCGACCGCATTGCCGACGCCGTGTGCCGCTGGGGAAAGCCCCTTCCCCGGGTTCAGTCGCCGCCGGGGCCGGAGCGGGGCGCCCGGGGCATCCTGCATTGACAGGCCGCAAGCCTCGAGCCGCCGGGCCCTGTATCCCCTTGCCCGCAGAGGGGCCTTCTGTCGGCTGCCGGATATCGGCCTCCTTCCCTGAAACCCGGCCCCTGGACCCTGTCCTCCCGGAAAATATTCATGGACATTTCATAAAAACGTGCTACCTTTACACACTAATCATTATGTTGGCGGTTTCATGGAGGTTTTAATGAAAAGTGCCAAGAGCAGACTCTTCGCGACCCTCTGCCTTCTGACGACCCTGCTGGTGCTCTTCGGCCCCTACGGCGACAGCCGGGTGTCGGCCGTCGACTCCTCCACCTATAAGAGCCTCAAGATATTCAACGAGGTCCTCGACATCGTCGAAAAGAACTACGTCGAGGAGGTCAAGCAGAAAAAGCTCATCGACGAGGCGGTCAACGGGATGATCAAGTCCCTCGACCCCCACAGCGCCTACCTGACCCCCGACCAGTACAAGGAACTGCAGGTGGACACCAGCGGCACCTTCGGCGGGCTGGGGATCGTCATCTCCATGCAGAACGACCAGCTCACCGTCGTCTCCCCGATCGAAGACACGCCCGCCTTCAAGGCGGGGCTCAAGGCCGGGGACCGCATCATGAAGATCGACGGCCAGATCACGAAGGGCATGTCCATCCAGGACGCCGTCAAGAAGATGCGGGGCCCCGAAAACACCAGGGTGACGCTGACCATTCTGCGCAAGGACATGAAGGAGCCCAGGGACTACGAGATCACCCGGGCCGTGATCAAGATCAAGAGCGTCAAACACAACGTCTACGAGGACAGCATCGGCTACATCCGGATCTCGGCCTTCCAGGAATCGACGGCCGACGAACTGAAGAAGGCCATGCAGCAGATCAGCGGGAAATCCAAGGGCCTCAAGGGCATCGTCGTCGACGTCCGGAACAACCCCGGCGGGCTTCTCGATCAGGCCGTGAAGGCCTCCGATGCCTTCCTGAAGTCCGGCACCATCGTCTCGACGAAGGGGCGCGCCAAGGCCATCGAGAGCAAGTTCGTCGCCCGGGATGACGGCAACGAGCCCACGTGCCCCATGGTGGTCCTCGTCAACGAGGGGACGGCCAGCGCCTCGGAAATCCTCTCCGGCGCCCTTCAGGACAACGGCCGCGCCATCGTCCTCGGAATGCCGACATTCGGGAAGGGATCGGTGCAGACCGTGATCCCCCTCGAGGACGGCTCGGCCCTGAAGCTGACGACAGCCAAGTACTACACCCCCAAGGGCCGCTCCATTCAGGCCGAGGGCATCAAGCCCGACATCGTGGTCGAGCCCATCCGCCAGGCCGAAGGCCCCGAGACGGCCGAGGCCCATATGCTGAGGGAGAGGGACCTCAAGGGCCATATCCGGGGGGACCGCGAAGGCGAGCAGAAGTCCGTCGACGCCAAAGAAAAGGACGCGGGCAAGGAAAAGAGCGATCTCCAGAAGGACAATCAGCTCAAGAGCGCCATCGACATCCTCAAGAGCTGGGAGGTCTTCAAGCGCATCGGGAAGAACTGAGAAACGCGGATCGATCCTTGAAGCGGGGGAAGAAAAGACGGTCTCCCGGGGGTCCGGGGACAACGTGGTCCCTCATTCTCCTGGTCGCGGGTATAACGGGCCTGATCGCCCTGCTGCTGATCCCGGAGGGCGAACGGCGGGACGGGACCCCGGCTCCGAAGCCGCGGGGAACGGCCGGGAGGGCCCCGGTTGCGGCCGCCCCGGAGCGGGCCGGACCGGCTTCAGGCGGCTGGCAGCATATCGGGGGGAAGCGAGTCGCCATTCTCATCGACGACATCGGTTACGATCCCGAGGCGCTGAGAAGGCTGCTGGCCATCGAGGCCCCCCTGGCTTTCTCGGTCCTGCCGCACACCCCCCACGCCCGGTCCTCCGCCGAGGCGGCCCATCGGGCGGGCCGGGAGGTTCTTCTGCACCTTCCCATGGAACCCCACGGGTTCCCCGACCGGGACCCCGGCCGCGGAGCCCTCTTTTCCTCCATGACGGCGCAAGAGATTCGAAGGACCCTGCTGGAGGACCTGAAGTCCGTTCCCCACGCGCGGGGGGTGAACAACCACATGGGCTCGAAGTTCATGGAGGAGCGGGCCCCGGTCCGGGTCGTCTTCGGCCTGCTGCGCGAGAGGGGCCTGTACTTCGTGGACAGCCTGACGACGGAGGCCTCCGTGGCCCGGGAGCTGGCTTCCGAGGCATCCCTGCGGTTCGCCCAGCGGGACCGGTTCGTCGACGATGCCGAGGACCGCAGCCGGGCCGCCGTCCACCTGGCGGAGCTCCTTCACGCCCGGGACACCCGGGGCGAGCTGCTGCTGATCGCGCACCCCTATCCGGAAACGATCAGCGCCCTGGAGGATGCGATTCCCCGATTCCCGGCCGCGGGGATCCGCCTCGTGCGATTGTCCGACCTGGTCGCGGCCAGGCAGAACCCCCCGGACGACAGACCGAACAGGAACCAGACACCATGAAGAATCTCCTTCGAACCGCAATCCTGCTGACCGCCGCACTGGCGGCGCTCGGCGGGCTCGCCCCTCCCTCGACGGCGCAGGAAACCGGCTCGCCCTCCCCGCCAACGGACGCCGCCTATCACTATTCGCTCGGCACGATGCTCTCCCTGGACGGCAAGCTGAAGGAGGCGGCAAGGGAATACGAAAAGGCCCTCGAGCTGGACCCGAAGTCGGCTTTCCTCGCCACGGAGCTCGCCGGGCTGTACGTGAAGATGGGGGACCTGGACCGCGCCGCCAACGTCTGTGAGCAATCCCTGATCCACAACCCCGACAACGCCGAGACCTTCGCGCTCCTGGGAAGCGTCTACCTCTTCAAGAAGGATTACGAAAAGGCCGTCGGGGCCTACCGGCGGGTCATCGCACTGGCCCCGAAGAGCTACGACACCTATCTCTACCTGAGCGTGATCTACGCAGAGCAGAAGCGCTACGACGAGGCGGTCGGCACGCTCAGATCGCTGCTCGCGGAAGACCCCAGGAACGTGATGGGTCACTACTACCTCGGCAAGATCTACGGCGAGATGAAGCTGTACAAGGAAGCCGTGGCGTGGATGGAAAAGGCCGTCTCGCTGAAGCCGGGCTTCGAGTCCGCCCTGTCCGACCTGGCGCTGCTGTACGAGATCCGCAACGAGACCGCCAGGGCCCGGGAGGTCTATGGACGGCTGATCGAGGAGCACCCCCTGCGCATGGGATACCGTCTGCGCCTGGCAAAGCTCGAGATCCGGGAAAAGAAATACCCGGAGGCCATCCAGACCCTCGAGGAGGTCCTGAAACTCGACAGCCGCAACCGGGAAGCCCGCCTCACCCTCGCGCTGGCCTTCCTGGAAACGCAGAAGACGGAGCGGGCCATCGACGAACTCAACACCCTGCTGGCAAGCGCCCCGAACGACCACGAGGCGCGGTATTTCCTCGGCGGGGCCTACGAGGAAAAGAAGATGAACGCCGAGGCGCTCGCGGAGTACGAGCGCATCCCGGACGCATCGCCGTTCTACGGGAGCGCCCAGGTCCGCGCGGGCTACATTCTGAAAGGGCAGGGCCGGACGGCCGAGGCGGTCGGGCGGGCGGAAAAAGCCCTGGCCGCAAAGAAAAACGATGCGGCCCTCTACGGCCTGCTGGCCGCTCTCTACGAGGCCGACGGCAGGCTCCCCGAGGCCGAGAAAACGCTCAAGGACGGCATCGGGGTCGCCCCGCAGAGCACGGATTTGCGCTACCGGCTCGGGATGCTCTACGACAGGACGGGGCGTCCCGACGACGGCATCCGCGAAATGGAGGAAATCCTGAAGCAGGAACCCGACAGCCCCGAGGCCCTCAACTTTATCGGCTACAGCTGGGCCGACCGCGGGATCCGGCTCGACGAGGCCGAGGCCATGATCAAAAAGGCCCTTGCCCTCAAGCCCGGTGACGGCTTCATCACCGACAGCCTCGGCTGGGTGTATTACAGGAAAAACCGCTTCGACGAGGCCGTCCGGTACCTGAAGGAAGCGGCCGCGATCCTTCCCGAAGACCCGGCCATCGCCGACCACCTGGGCGACGCCTGCGAAAAGGCAGGCAGGCCCGGGGAGGCCCTCGCGCAATACGAAAAGGCCCTGAAGCTCAAGCCCGACATGAAGGGGCTGAAGGAGAAGATCGAGGCTCTCAAGGCCGGGATGGGCGGGAAGAAGTGAGGCAGGGCTTTCTCAAGAAGGGGGCAAGAGGGCGGGAAGGTAAGAAGGCCGGAGAATCGCTCAGCATGCCAGTGACCGGAGGCACCTCCAGACTTCTCACCCTCTCACCCTCTCACCTTCTCCGGACGTGCATGGGCAGAACTCGCGGAATGGACAGGCTGGTCGCGGCGGTGCTTGCCTGCTGCCTGCTCGCCGGCTGCGCCCACCGGGAAGCGCCCGCCATCGACGGGAAGGACATGCCCGCCCCGGAGGCCCTGTTCGAAAGACTCAGCGCCGATGCCGCCCCCGGGAAAGTGCTCTCCGGGATTCTCCACGTTACGGCCCAGCTGCCCCGCGAGCGGCTCGCATTCAAGATCGCCGCCGCGGCAAGGAGGCCCGACAGCCTGCGCCTCGAGGACCTCTCGGTCATCGGGCTTCCGGACTTCATGCTGACGGCCAGAGGGGACGAAATCCGGATGTTCCTTCCCCGGTCGGGCGAATTCATGATCGGGACGGAATCCTCGCCCGACATCCGGCGCATCTTCCCTCCCGCGGTAAAACCGCTCGACCTCGTGTATCTGCTGTTCGGGCAGCCCCCCGCCATTAGCGGCGCGAAAACCCTGAAGGGCTCCGTGGACGGAAGCTGTTTTCGCCTGGACGTCTACGCGGGGGGGAACTGGGCCCAATCCATCTGGGTGGATCCGGCCACGGGCCGCGTCGACCGGCTCGAAATCGCCGACCCGCAGGGAAAGACGGCATACCGGGCCCGCTTCGAAGACTTCACGTACGCGGGGCCCATCGCCGTCCCGGGCCGGATCGAGATCGAAACGGGGGCGCCCGCAACCGTTCGTCTCTCGCTCCGCAATCCCGATCCGGAGCTGGCCGCCCGGGAAGACGACCCGGACCTGTTTCTGCTCAAGCCCCCCGCCAAATAAAGAGCGCCATGCCCTTCGGCACGGCGCTCCTTGCCTGTCCGGTCTGCCTGTTTCGCAAGGGGGACATGGGGAGATTTCTTTCTTCCCCGCACCCCCTTACTTGAGTTCCGTCAGCTTGGCCTTTGCGACCCGGGCCTGATTGGTCTGCGGGTACTTCTTGATGACCTGGTTGTAGACGATCCTCGCGCTCGCCTTGTCCCCGAGCTTCTGGAAGGCCATCCCCTGCTTCAGAAGGGCGTAGGGGACCTTGTCGCCGTTGGGATAGTCCTTGACCACCTTCTGGTATTCCACGATGGCCCTCTCGAACTTGTCCTCCACGTACCAGGTCTCGCCGATCCAGAACTGGGCGTTGTCCGAGTACGCCGTCTTCGGGTGCTGCTTCAGGAATTTCACGAACTCCTCGCGGGCCTTGACGTACTGGCCTTCCTTGAAAAGCTTGTAGCAGGCATTGTAGGACGCCTCCACATCGTTTTTCGGATCCGCCGTCGCTTCGGCGGCCCCGACGCCGGCCCCCTCGGCCTTCGCGTCGCCGCCCGATTCCTTCCTGGCAATTCCGAGGAAGTTTTCGAGGTACCCGATCCGGAAAGACATGTCGTCCAGGCGGGTCTTGAGGTTCTGCCCCCTGCCCACGCCGGAGAACTCCTTGTGCATCTCCTCGACCTGCCCCCGCATGGTCTGGACGTTGTCCCGAACACTGCCGAAGTCGGCGCCGAGGTCGGCCTGGTTCTTCCGAAGGTCCCGCGTCGAGTCGGCCACGTTCTTTTCCAGCGCGTCGAGACGGGCCTGGAGCTTGTCCACGTCCGCGCGGATCGTCGAGAGCTTGCTGTCGTAGTCGCGCTGCGATTTCTTGAGATCGTCGGTCGTGGCGCAGCCCCCGACGACCATCAGCAGAACGGAAATCAGAAAGAGGATGATTTTTTTCACCGTGAGCCCTCCCGTGGCAAGACCCTACTTCCCGGAATAGACGAAGGTCGCGTTGCGGTTCTTGCGCCAGCAGGCCTCCGTCGCCTCCGGGCAGATCGGGCGCTCTTCCCCGTAGCTGATCGTCTTGATGCGCTTGCGCTCGACCCCAAGGGTCTGGAGGTAGCGGGCTGCCGCGTCGGCCCGCTGCTGGCCGAGGGCGAGGTTGTACTCGTTGGTCCCGCGGTCGTCGCAGTTGCCCTCGATCGTCAGGCTCTTCCCGGGGCCCGCCTTCATCAGCTGGGCCACCTTGCCCAGGGTCTCGCGCGCCTCGGCGCTGAGCTCCGCGCGGTCAAAATCGAAATAGATCCGGCTCAGCTCCCCGAGCCGGGCCGCCTCGGCGGCCGCCCTGTCCCGTTCCGCCCGCTCCCGGGCCTCCTGGTCCCGGATCGCCTGCTCGCGCAGGGCCCGGTCCCGCGCCTCCTGGTCGGCTTTCTGCCTGGCCAGCTCCTCGTCCGAGGGTCCCGCCGGTTTCGCCCCGGCCTTCGTCACGTCCTCCTTCGTGGCCTTCTTCGGGGCGCTGCACCCGCTCGTGAGCGAGAGCGCCAGCACGAACGCCATGATGACCGCCAGAAGGATCCCGTATCGCTTCATCGCCTTTCCTCCTTTGAACCCTGCGGACCCGGTGAGGCAAGTGCCCGTAAGGAGTTTGCTTTTGACGGGATTGTCTTAAACCATACCTCCCGCGCCGTCAATATAAATTTAGGTGCGGCGACCACGTGGGGGACGTGTAGGCGTCGAGGCCCTCGTGGATGACCCGCACGTTGGTGCCGTTGGAGTTCATCACGCAGACCCGCGACTTCCCGCCGAGGCGCGACACGAAGGCGATGTACCGGCCGTCGGGCGACCAGGCGGGGTTCTCGTTTCGGCCGCCGTTGGCGGAGACCTGCACGGGCATCCCTCCCTCGGTCTCGATCACCATGACCTGGAAGGTGCCGCCGGCGCGGCCTTCATAGGCGATGCGGTTGGAGCGGGGATGCCAGGCGGGCGTCGTGTTGTAGCCCCCTTCGAAGGTGAGCCGCCGCACGTTGCCGCCGCCCGCATCCATGAGGTAGATCTGGGGCGTGCCGCCGCGGTCGGAGACGAAGGCGATCTGCCTGCCGTCGGGCGACCAGGTCGGCGAGACGTCGATGGAGGGATCATTGGTCAGCCTCGTCATGCGGCCGTCGGCAAGGCTCAGGATGTAGATGTCCTCGCTGCCGTCCTTGCTCGAGGTCACGAGCATCCGCTTCGAGTCGGCCGACCAGCTGGCGGGCAGGTTCAGCCGTCCCGTGGAGAGGACCCTTCGCGTGGTCTTGCGGTTGAGATCCATGACGTGGATATCGGGGTTGCCGTCCCTGTAGGAAAGGAAGGACATCTGCCTGCCGTCGGGCGACCACTTCGGCGAAAGCGTGATCGAGTTGTAGTTCGTCAGCTTCACCGGTTCCGTGCCGTCGTAATTGACGATGTAGATCTCGGAGGAGCCCCCCCTCTTGCCGGAGAAGGCGATCTTCGTGTCGAAGAGGCCCTTCTCGCCCGTGAGCGCAATGAGGATCTCCTGGGCAAACCGCACGACCATTTCCTTGCGTTCCTCGATCTTTCCCGTGTACCGCTTGCCGACGAGAAGCTTTCCCTGCACGACGTCGAAGAGGCGGCACTCCAGGGTGAGGTCGCGGCCGCTGACGGTGAACCCGCCCGTCACGAGCGACTCGGCGCCGATGCCGGCCCAGGCCGGAAACTGGATGTTCTCCGTCGCAATCCCGAGCCTGGCCTGGTCCACGAGGAAGGCCTTGCGGTCGAGAATATTGAAAAACCCCGTGATCTCGAGGGTCTTGCCCAGCGTGTCGGCAAACCAGGGGGAGAGACTCTCCTGGCCGGCGGCGTTGTTCATGTTCTTGAAGGTCGTCACGGCGATGGGGAACTTCTGCGCCGAGGGGGAGTCGATGTTGATGTAGACCTTGGCCTCGGCCGCCGGCACGGCGGCGAGCAGCAGAACGGACACAAAAAAAAGAACGAGGCGGTTTTTTCTCATCGTGCCTTCAAACCCTCCCGAGTCTGTTATTGGTCCTGATTGCCAAGGGCCGGAAAACCGGATTGCCGGCCGCGGACGTCTCAGCGCCGTTCCTCACAGGCTGTTCAAACATGCCCTCATGAGAGGCGCCCTGAACAAATAGAAGTTCCGCTCTTCCTCACTTCTGCTCTTCCTGACTTCGCAAACGCCAGGCCGGCAGACGATCGCAGCGCAAAGCAGGGATGCGCCACCGGTCGACAGCCTAGCGACGATAATCCGCAGAGCGGAATCGAATCCCCAGGTCCACGCTCGAGTCCTGGATCCAGGACGGCAGCGGCGGGAAGGGGTCGGCCTTCCGGATCGCCCGGTAGGCCGACTGGTCGAAATAGCTGTTCCCCGAGCGCTTCTCGAAGCGGATTTCCGTCACCTGGCCGCTGCGCAGCACGCGCACGTCGAGGATGGCCTCGAGATTCCTGTCCGCCAGGATGCTCTGCGGCAGGGCCCAGTTCTGCCTCACCCTGGACCAGATCTGGGAGTAGTACTGGCTCATCAGCGAGGCCGCATTGCCCTGCCCGGAAAAGGGCTGGCCGCCTGCATCGGCCGATTCGGCCTTTTTGCGCATCTCCTCGATGGCCTGGTTGAGCCGGGCCGCGTCCTGCTTCTTCGTCGGCGCATCCGACTTGAGCAGCGGCGTCGGCGTCTTCGTGACGATGCTCTTCTTGAGGACGATCGCGTTGTCCCGCACGCTTTCCCTGAGGGCCTCGCTCATGACCTCGCGCGACAGCGCCGCCGTCGCACTCCTGCCCGGGCCCGCCGGGGCGCTCACCAGGTCCACGGAGTAGGCGGGACCGAACGTCCATGTGCGCGACGGAAAAGCGGGGGAAAAGAACAGAACGGCGAGGGCGACGGCGTGGATGAGCAGCGACAGCAGGACGGCCGTGTTCAGGCTTGAAAGGCCGTCCGGTCTCCATTTGAGGATATTGCCCGTCATCTCGCATCCCTGGGCGGTTCCGTGATCATGCCCAGCTTGTCGATTCCGGCTTTCCGGACCTCGGACATGACCTGAACCACGACCCCGTAAGGAACCTCTTTGTCGGCGCGCATGAAGAGCTCACGGTCCGTTCGCGACTTGAAGATGCTCTCGAGCTTGGCGCCCAGGTCAGGGAGCGTCGTCTTGAACTCGTTGATGAAGATCTCCTGCCTGCCGTTGATCGTGAGCACGAGTTTCTCTTCGCTGACGTTGATGCTCTTGGCCTTCACCCGGGGCAGGTTCACGTCGATCCCCATCTGCAGCATGGGCGCCGTGACCATGAAGATGATCAGGAGCACGAGCACCACGTCCACGAGCGGCGTCACGTTGATCTCGGCGAGCGGCCTGTTGCCGTTGTCGTTTCTTCGTCTGAACCGGGCCATGGCCTATCTCTGCAGGTAGTGCCTCTCGACGATGTTGAGGAACTCGGAGGCGAAGTTGTCCATCTCCAGGGAGATGGAGCGGATTCGGTTCAAGTAGTAGTTGTAAAATATCACCGCCGGGATGGCCGCCGCAAGGCCGAAGGCCGTGGCGATGAGCGCCTCGGAGATGCCGGGCGCCACCACGGCCAGGGTGGCCGACCCGCGCGCCCCGATCCCGCGAAAGGCGTTCATGATGCCCCACACGGTGCCGAACAGGCCGATAAAGGGGCAGGCGCTGCCGGTTGTCGCCAGGAACCCGAGCAGGCTCTCGAGCTTGGAGGTCTCGGTGCCGCAGGCGCGGTGAAGGGCGCGCTCGACGTTGTCGAGCCCCCGCATCTCGATGCCCGGCGCGTCCAGGAGATCCCCCGACGCCCCCTTGGGGGCGCGGCTGATCTTTCCCAGCTCGAGGTAGCCGGCCCGGAAGACCTCTGCAATGGTGGAGTTGGGATATCGCTTCGACTCGGGCAGAACGTCGGAGAGCTTGCTCGAGTTCATGTAGGCGTCGAGAAAGAGGTTGTTCTCCTTCTCCGTCTTCGTCACAAGGCGGTACTTCATCAGGATGACGGCCCAGGAAACAATGGAGAAGATCAGAAGCGCAAGCAGGACGAACTGCACCATCGGCCCCGCATCGACGACCATCTGGAGGAGATTTCCCCGAAATTCCCCCCCGAAGTCTACGGCGGATACCGCGAAGAGAGTGCCCATGACGACCTCCGGGTCCGGTCGGGCCGCCGCCCAAATACGATGAGACGATGGGCGGAGGTTCCGGCGCCATCGTCTTCGGGAAGCGACCCTGGTTTAGAATTCCCCGCACCGAGGCGCCGGGAATTTGGAAGCGTAAGGAATGCCTTTTCCTGTTCTTATGCCCGCTGACCCGCAGCAGGCTGCGGCGACGCGTGCAACCGTTTTCGCATACGGTGCCTATGTAAAGGATATGGCCCCCGATGTCAACCCTCTTTTCCAATGAAGAACAGGGTCAGGGTACGGGGGCCGGGGGACAGAGGGGGATTCGGATTTCGGGTTCCGGGAGGAACAGCCGGGGAGATACCGGCCGCGAGGACGGGCGCCCTGCTTCATGGGCCCGGCTCGTTTCCGGCGGCGGTCTTCATGGATTTCTTGACTCCGGCTCCTGCCTCTGCTATAAACGTCCCACGCCCTTTTAAGAGCAATCCGGTGAGATTGAAAAAGGTCGCTCCCATGACTGTCAACATTGTTTGTGGCGGACCGAACACGGAAGGCCTTCCCGGATGACGGGAAGGTTTTTTTTGCGTGCCGGGGAGGCGCCGGTCGGGAACCGCAGAGAGGAAGAACATGAAAAAACGCAAGGTCGTCATGGATTCCGAAGGGATCGAGCGCTCCCTCACGAGGGTCGCCTACCAGATCCTCGAGAGGAACAAGGGGGTCGAAGACCTCGTCCTGGTGGGAATCCAGAAGGGCGGAATCCTGCTGGCCGAGCGTCTCGGGAAGAAGATCTCCCGGATCGAGGGGGTTCCCGTCCCCGCGGGCAAGCTCGACATCACGCTGTACCGGGACGACATCATGAAATCCGGCAGGGCGCGCCAGCTCGGCAAGACGGACATCCCCTTCTCGCTGGACGGCAAGAAGGTCGTCCTCGTCGACGACGTGCTCTTCACGGGACGGACGATCCGGGCGGCCATGGACGCGCTGATGGACTTCGGCCGGCCCAAGCAGATCCAGTTGGCCGTGCTCATCGACCGCGGCCACCGGGAGTTGCCGATCCGGGCGGACTTCGTCGGGAAGAACCTTCCCTCGTCCCACTCGGAGGCGGTGCTCGTCAGGATCTCGAAGCGCAAGACCTCCGACTCCGTCACCATTGAAGAGGCGTTCTAACGGCAGAAGGCAGGGTACAGGGTTGAGAAAAGAGAAACCCCGTACTGCGGCCATCAAAAAACGGCAGTCATGATCCAACTGATCATTCTTCTTCATTGTGCCATCGGGGTTTGACATGAAACTGGCCAGAAAAGACCTCCTGGGCATCCAGGACCTGAGCGTCGAGGAAATCAACCTCGTCCTCGACACGGCGGACTCCTTCATCGACGTCTCCACTCGGGAGATCAAGAAGGTGCCCACGCTGCGCGGCGTGACCGTCGTCAACCTCTTCTACGAGCCCAGCACGCGCACGAGGACCTCCTTCGAGATCGCCGCCAAGCGCCTGAGCGCCGACACGATCAACATCGCCACCTCGACGAGCAGCGTCGTCAAGGGCGAGACCTTCATCGACACGGCGCGAAACCTCGAGGCCATGAACCCGGACATCATCGTCCTGCGCCACAGCGCCGCGGGGTCGCCCCACATGCTCTCCCGGGCGGTGCGCCAGTCCGTGATCAACGCGGGCGACGGCGCCCATGAGCACCCCACGCAGGCCCTGCTGGACATGATGACCATGCGCGAGAAGAAGAGGCGCCTCGCGGGCCTCAGGGTGGCCATCGTGGGGGACATCGCCCACAGCCGGGTGGCCCGCTCCAACATCTACGGCCTCACGAAGATGGGGGCGACGGTGAGCGTGGGCGGCCCCATCACCATGATGCCCCGCTTCATCGAGCGCCTCGGCGTCGAGGTCCACTACAAGCTCGAGGACGCGATCCGCAACGCCGACATCATCATGATGCTGCGCGTCCAGCTCGAGCGGCAGGACACGAACCTTTTCCCCTCGCTGAGGGAGTACGCGAAGTACTACTGCCTGAACCGGAAGAACATCGCCGCGGCCAGGGACGACGTCCTGATCATGCACCCGGGCCCCATGAACCGCGGTGTCGAGATCTCCCCGGAGGTCGCCGACGGCCCGTACTCGGTCATCCTCGAGCAGGTCACCAACGGGGTGGCCGTGCGGATGGCCCTTCTCTATCTCCTGTCGGGAGGCAAATCATGACGATGCTGCTCAGGGGCGGACGGGTCATCGACCCCTCCCAGAAGATCGACGACGTGATGGACGTCCTCATCGAGGGAGGCAAAATCGCCGCGACGGGGCGCAATCTCGTCGAGGACGGCAAGGGAAAGAAGAGGGACCCGGGCCTGACGGTCGTCGATCTCAAGGGAAAGCTCGTCGTGCCGGGGCTCGTCGACATCCACACCCATCTCCGGGAACCCGGCTACGAGTACAAGGAGACCGTCGAATCGGGGTGCGAGGCGGCCGTGGCCGGCGGCTTCACCTCGATTGCCTGCATGCCCAACACGAACCCCGTCAACGACAACCGCTCGGTGACGGAGTTCATCCTGCGACAGGCCCAGAAGGCGGGCCTCGCCACCGTCTACCCCATTGCCGCCGTCAGCCGGGGCTCCGAGGGAAAGACGCTCACCGAGTTCGGCGATCTGAAGGAAGCGGGCGCCGCGGGCTTCTCCGACGACGGCAGGCCCGTCGTGCACGCGGGCCTCATGAAGCGGGCCCTCGAGTACGCCCACT
>Ga0255345_1002700_pt1 | contig 21987 bp, 14 predicted proteins | sample wastewater_treat_6_FD_192415 | JGI IMG/M metagenome (GOLD analysis project Ga0255345, IMG submission 192415) | Wastewater microbial communities from Lulu Island WWTP, Vancouver, Canada - plant20 | ecosystem: Engineered > WWTP > Wastewater > Unclassified | place: Canada: Vancouver, British...
AAATGGAGCTGGAAAAACTACGGCTATGCGTATTTTATGTGGATTGAGTATTCCTAGCGGAGGAAAAGGAATGGTAGCAGGCTATGATATTGCTCATGAACAGGAAAAAATAAAGAAAAATATCGGCTATATGAGCCAAAAGTTTTCTCTTTATGATGATTTAAAGGTATGGGAGAATATCGAGCTCTTTGGTGGCATTTATGGCATGAAAGATATTGACATAAAAAGAAAAACGAATGAATTAATGCTACAACTTCAATTTGAGAATGAACGTGATAAATTGGTAAAATCCTTGCCATTGGGGGTTAAACAAAAATTGGCATTTTCGGTGGCTATTTTTCACAATCCACAAGTAGTTTTTTTGGATGAACCCACTGGAGGCGTAGATCCAATAACTCGTCGCCAATTTTGGGAATTAATTTATGATGCAACCGCCAAGGGTATAACGGTTTTTGTAACAACACATTATATGGATGAAGCTGAGTATTGTGATCGGGTATCCATTATGGTAGATGGAAAAATAGAAGCATTGGATTCGCCTAAAAACTTGAAAAATCAGTTTCAGGCAACAAATATGAATGAGGTTTTTCAGCAATTAGCCCGAAAAGCAACCAGAGCTGACAGTTAAAAGCATCGTTATGAAACAACTTATATCATTTATACAAAAAGAATTTCGTCATATTTTACGTGATAGAACAACGGTGATGATTTTACTTTTAATGCCGATTATTCAGATAATTTTATTTGGATTCGCACTGACAACAGAAGTAAAAAATACCGAAGTTGCTGTTTTGGTACCAACAAATGATGAAGTAACGGATCGGATTGTTGACAAGATAAATGCCAGTGCCTATTTTGATGTTGTAAAAAATATTCATGGTACAAATGAAATAGAAACTGTATTCAGAGATGGAAAGGCAAAATTAGTTGTGGTTTTTGAAAATCATTTTGCACAAAATCTTCAGCATACAGGCAAAGCTCATATTCAGCTTATTGCCGATGCAACAGACCCCAATGCTGCCAATTCGTTTGTGTTTTATGCTGGCAATATTATTGCTGCATACCAACAAGAGCTAGGTAATCAGGGCAAGGAAGGTTTACTTATTCAACCGGAAGTTAAGATGCTTTATAATCCGCAAATGAAGGGAGCTTATAATTTTGTTCCTGGTGTTTTGGGCATGATTATGATTTTAATTTGTGCTATGATGACCTCCATTGCCATTGTCCGTGAAAAGGAAATGGGAACAATGGAAATTTTGCTCGTTTCGCCGATGAAACCGATTTATATTGTATTGTCTAAAATTGCACCTTATTTTGTTCTTTCGTGTATCAATTTTGCAACGATTATATTACTTTCTGTTTTTGTTCTTAACGTTCCTGTTGCTGGTAGTTTTGCTAGTTTGATAGTTGTTTCGTTGATTTATATATTTGTTTCACTGGCATTGGGGTTATTAATATCTACTCTTACAAGTTCGCAACTAGCCGCTATGATGATTTCGGGTATGGCGTTAATGATTCCTGTTATGCTACTTTCCGGTATGATTTTCCCCGTTGAAAACATGCCAACGTGGTTACAATGGATTTCAAATTTTGTGCCGGCACGTTGGTATATATCTGCTGCTAAATCTATTATGATTAAAGGCTTAGGAATTACATCCGTTTTGAAAGAGCTTTCAGTTCTTTCTGTTATGGGAATTACCTTATTGCTAATAAGTTTGAAAAAATTTAAGATACGACTCGAATAATTTGGGTAACGAATAGTTTTTTTATTAATGTATGTTGTATGATAAAATACCTTCTCAAAAAAGAATTTAAGCAAATTATTCGGAATCCTTTTCTTCCGAGAATGATACTTGTATTCCCATTTGTGGTGTTGCTTGTTTTTCCTTGGGCTGCCAATTACGAAATACGCAACATGAATGCAAGTATTGTTGATAATGATCATTCATCTTATTCGCGACGTCTTACTCAAACCATTGTTTCTTCTGAGTATTTTAAATTGGCTGATTTTTCTTCAACTTACAACGAAGCGTTGAAAAGTATAGAGCAAAATAAAGCAGATGTAATTATTCAGATTCCTGCAAATTTTGAGAAAGACATCATTAATCGAAATGGAACAAAAATAATGATTAGTCCGAATGCTGTCAATGGAATGAAAGGAGGTATTGCCGTAGCTTATCTTTCACAAATTGTAAGCAAATTTAATTCGAATATTCTCGTGGAGAGATTTCCCCAATCGGCTGTGATGAGCAATTCTTTTATTCAAACAGACAGTCTGTTTCAGTTCAATAAAGAATTAAACTATCAAGTGTTTATGGTACCTGCTCTTATGGTCATGATTTTAACTCTTTTATGCGGGTTTTTACCTGCCGTTTCCATTGTTTTTGAAAAAGAAATTGGAACTATGGAACAAATTAACGTAAGTCCTGTGCCTAAAATTGTATTTATTTTGGCTAAATTAATCCCTTTTTGGCTAATTGGGTTTATCGTTATCACCATAGGTTTTGGTGTTGCTTGGGGTGTTTATGGATTGGTACCTAATGGACATTTTTATACCATTTATATCTTTGCGTTCATCTTTATTTTAGGAATATCTGGTCTTGGTCTAGTTATTTCTAATTATGCACAAACTATGCAACAAGCCGTTTTTATTGTGTTCTTTTTTATGATGATTTTTATTATGATGAGTGGTCTATATACTCCGATAGATAGCATGCCTAATTGGGGACAATGGATTGCTGCATTTGATCCTTTAAAATATTTTATGTCGGTAATGAGGTCTGTCTATTTAAAAGGGAGTGATACGATTCACTTACTAAAAGATTTGTGTATATTGTGTATGTTTGCTGTGTTTTTTAATGCTTGGGCGATAATTAGTTACCGTAAAAGTCAATAATGAATATTTATAAGCTGAATAATGAATTCAATAGTCAATATAGGTGTAGATGCTGGTTCAACTACAGTAAAAGTGGTAGTAACTGATGAAAAGCATACTATTTTTTTCAAAGAGTATCGCCGTCATTTAGCCGATGTAGCAGGGGTTATTTCTACTGTCTTAGGGTCTTTATTGCATACCTTAGGAGACAAGTCGGTTCACATAACCATTACCGGTTCGGCTGGTATGGGTATCGCTGAGCGTTGTAGTTTGCCTTTTGTGCAAGAAGTAGTGGCATCTTGCGAACTGATTCAAACCTTATACCCTACCGTAAAAACATTGGTTGATATAGGCGGAGAAGATTCTAAAATGATATTTTTTTCGCCTAATCATGCTCCTGATATGCGTATGAATGGCAATTGTGCTGGAGGAACGGGTTCGTTTATCGACCAGATAGCAACGCTGCTTGGTGTAGGTGTACACGAATTAGATGAATTGGCACAAGCTGCTACATCAGTCTATCCTATGGCTTCTCGGTGTGGTGTTTTTTCCAAAACAGATGTTCAAAACCTGCTAAGTCGCAATGTGAGCAAACAAGATATTGCCTTATCCATATTTCATGCGGTATCGTTGCAAGTAATATCGTCTTTATCCAAAGGAAATACCATAGAGGCTCCGTTATTTTTATCTGGTGGTCCGTTTGCTTTTATCCCTACCTTGAAAAAGGTGTTTATGCAACAGTTGTCAATCAATGAGGCTCAAGTAATTGATTCAGAAAACAGGCAATTCATACCTGCATGGGGTGCTGCAATTGAATCAAACCAACAAACATCCACACTCGCATTATCCGCATTAATAAAAAAAATTGAACAATCGAAACAACAGGTTTATACTTACAATCCAACAGCACTACCTCCTTTATTTTCAGATAATGAGCATTATTTGAGGTGGAAAAAAGAAAAAGAAAGTAGTTGTGTAATTGAAACCATTGATACAGCCAATGCAACTGAAGGGTGTTATATTGGAATTGATAGCGGTTCAACCACAACCAAGATTGTTGCCCTGGATGAAAAAAAACGGGTATTTTATCGGTTTTACGAACGCAATAGTGGAAGTTCGTTGGATACGGTACAAAAAGGCTTAAACTCATTGTTGCAACAAGCCAACGAAGCCAATAAAAATTTAATGGTCTTGGGAAGTTGTGTAACAGGCTATGGCGAAGATTTAGTAAAAAATGCTTTTCCCATCGGATTGGGAATGGTAGAAACCTTGGCTCATTTTACAGCTTCAATACATTTTAATCCCCACGTAAGTTTTATTTTAGATATTGGTGGGCAAGACATGAAAGCCTGTTTTATAGAAAATGGTGCCATAAAACGTTTGGACATCAATGAGGCTTGTTCTTCGGGGTGTGGTTCTTTTATCGAAACATTTGCACATTCGTTGGGACATACCGCTGCCTCTTTTTCTGACTTGTGCTTGCAATCCAAACGCCCTTATGATTTGGGTACACGGTGTACTGTTTTTATGAACTCTAAAGTGAAACAAGCTTTACGCGAGGGAGCTCCAATGGCTGACATAGCCGCTGGTTTAGGATATGCTGTTATTAAAAACTGCTTAAACAAGGTGTTAAAAATCAATGATTTCTCAACACTTGGCAAACACATTATGGTGCAAGGTGGCACGTTTAGAAATATCGCCGTATTGCGTTCGCTAGAAATAGAAACTGGCAGCAATGTGATGATTACCAATATGCCTGAATTAATGGGGGCATTTGGTGCAGCTTTGTTTGCCCTGAAAAACAGAGAAAAACAACAACCAACTAACTTACAAGATTGCGTACAAATTCGTACCTATACCTGTCAAACATTACTGTGTAAAGGGTGCGAAAATAATTGTTTGGTTACTCGGTATCAATTTGGCAAAGAAAGTAAGTTCTATGCTGGAAATAAATGCGAAAAAGTGTTTTCAAACAGAGGTAATGCTGATATAAAAGGGAAGAATGCGTTTGATTATAAATACCAACTTTTGTTTAATCGTCCTCATGCTAAAAATCCTGTGTTGAAACTAGGTATTCCGCGTGCCTTGGGTATGTACGAAAATTATCCTTTTTGGCATGGCTTGTTTCATGCCTGTGGTATTGAGGTGGTATTGTCGGATACATCTACCTTAAAATTATATGGAAAAGGGGCTCACACAGTAATGGCTGATAATATTTGTTTCCCTGCAAAGTTAACCAACGGACATATCGTTAACTTGATGGAGAAAAAGCCTGATCGTATTTTCTTGCCATTTGTGGTGTACGAAAACCAATCGGATACGAAAACTCCAAACAGCTACAATTGCCCCATTGTAACAGCCTATTCGGAGGTCATACGTAGTGCTATCAATCCTATGTCTAGTAGCGGTATTCCATTTGATTCGCCAAGTGTAAATTTTAAGGATAAAAAACTGCTGAAACAAGCTTGTGATAACTACTTATTGTCGATATTGCCTCATCTTACAAAAAAAGACTTGAAAAACGCCTTTGAATATGCGTTTAAGCAACAAGTAATTTTTGAACAAACCATTACTGATTATTGCCAAACAATAGCAACAAAAGCTGATACTGAGAAGCGTTTTCTTGTGGTTTTAGGCTCGCGTCCCTACCATACCGACCCATTGGTGCAGCACAAAATTGCTGATGTGATTGCCGATTTTGGTGTGGATGTGATTACAGAAGATATTGCAAGGATGGCAGCCAAAAAACTGCCCAAAGTGCACATGGTAATGCAATGGGCTTATACGAATAGAATATTAAAAGCTGCAAGCTGGGTAGCCAATAAAGGTGAACATGTGCAGTATATGCAACTTACATCTTTTGGTTGCGGACCCGATGCGTTTATCATTGATGAGGTAAATACATTATTGCAACAAGTAAGCAAAAACCCAACAATTCTGAAAATTGATGATATCAACAATATCGGTTCTACGCGTTTGCGTATTCGCTCTGTGATAGAAAGTTTGGGTCTGTCAAGTCAAGCTGTTCAAAGCACAAGTACTGAAAACTCAAGTGTTCCATTTTTTGAAAAGAAAGATAGAAAACGTAAAATCTTACTCCCTTGGTTTGCCGATTTTTATTCGCCATTTATTCCGCCCATTTTTCATCGTTTAGGCTACGAAGCAGAAAACCTACCGCCAAGCGATATGGAGTCGGTTGCGTATGGATTAAAATATTCCAACAACGAAATTTGTTATCCTGCGACCTTGGTTGTGGGCGATTGCATGAAGGCTTTGGCTAGTGGCAAATACAAAAGGGAAGAAATTGCCTTGGGGATATCACAAACAGGTGGTCAGTGTAGGGCAACCAACTATATTTCGCTAATGAAAAAAGCCATGTTATCAGCTGGATATGATGATATTCCCGTTATATCTGTTGGCGTTGGAGGTACGGGGGTGCTCAACGAACAACCTGGTTTTGAAGTTAAATGGCACAAAGTGCTCAAGTTGATTATTGCAACCATGGGTTATGCCGATTGCTTATCGCAATTATACTATTCAACTGCCCCCAGAGAACGCGTGCAAGGAGCAGCTGAACGCCTTAAAAACAAATACATTTCATTAGCCGTAGAGGCAGTGGAGAAACATCAAACTAGGGTGTTGAATGAGTTATTGGTACAAGCAGTAAAAGAATTTTCAGATAGCAACTCTTTTAGGGATATTCCACGCATGGGTATTGTAGGTGAGATTTATGTTAAATACAATAACTTTGGTCATAAAAATATTACACATTGGCTTATTAGTCAAGGGATAGAACCTGTATTGCCTCCATTAAGTGCATTCTTTACCGAAACCTTTGCTAGCAAAAAAGCTCGTATCGTAGGAAATATTGAGCATAAAAACAACAAGCAATTCATAATGAATTGGGCTGAAAGATACGTGTTTAGTATTTTGCATAAAATGGAACGTTGTATGGTTGATTATCCATACCATATCCCATTAACTAATCCTCATCACGATGCCTTAAAGGCTTCGAAAATTATCAATTTGAATACCCAATTTGGCGAAGGATGGCGTATTCCTGCCGAATTTGCTCATTTTGCAGAGCACGGTATCAACCATGTTATTAGTTTGCAACCTTTTGGATGCATTGCCAATCACATCATTTCCAAAGGTATCGAAAAACGTACCCGCGAATTGTATCCTAAACTACAATTGTTGCAACTCGATTTCGACAGTAGCATGGGTGAAGCCAATATTTTTAACCGCTTGCATTTTATGATACGTAATGCGCAGAAAGAGAAAATGTAGGTTCTTTTCTATCGTATAGTCCTTTATACACTAATTAAATATGGAAAAGTAAATTTAATTAGTGTATAAAGGGTAAATTTTTGTTGTACTACAAAAAATCGTTAAATTTTACTATTTTATTTTTATAATGAACAAATGTTCATTATATTTGTAGTTCAATTAAAACAATTGTGTAACAAAACTACAAATAGTAATATGAAAAAAACACTCGTAATTGGAGCATCAGAAAATCCAGAAAGATACGCATACAAAGCCATTACGGCTTTAGTAGCACATGGTCATGAGGTAAAAGCCTTAGGACTAAAAAAAGGAAACGTAGCTGGTATTGAGTTCGATACCGAGCAGCTACCTTATCAAGGCATAGATACAGTAAGCTTGTATGTTGGTCCACAAAACCAACCAAGTTATTACGAATTTATTGAAAAACTTCAACCAAAACGCGTATTGTTTAATCCAGGTACCGAAAATTCCGAATTTCAAGCACGATTAATAGCCAAAGGAATTGAAGTAGAAGAAGCTTGTACATTGGTATTGCTTTCAACCAATCAGTATTAAGTATGCCACGACCACAACAACATAGAACCTTATTGACCCCGCCAAAAATGAAGGGGTTTAAACCCTTTGGTATCCCCACTAAATCATTGTCTTCTGTGGTGTTGTTGTACGATGAATACGAATCTATTCGTTTGTTGGATTACGAAGGACTCACCCAAGAACAAGCGGCAGAAAGAATGGGGGTTTCTAGACCTACATTAACGCGTATTTACGAAAAAGCTCGTCAAACTATGGCTCAAGCTATGGTAGAGGGTAAGATGATTTTGATTGAGGGAGGGAATGTTTCTTTTAATTCGCAATGGTATAGATGTAAAAAATGCTACAAACTCATACAAGGCAAAGAAAATCATTTGCATTGCGATAATTGTCCATGTTATGGCGACGACGAATTAGAAAAAATTGGGCAAGAATGAGTCTGTTTGTAAAAATAATAGTGGATAACCATAGCCAACAGGATAACTTTCTTACGGAGCATGGCATCTGTGTGTATGTAGAAACGCCTACACACAAATGTTTAGTCGATGTTGGTGCCTCTGATAAGTTTATTCGCAATGCCGAACAAATGGGCATTGATATCGCTCAAATTGATTATCTGTTTCTTTCTCATGGACATGTCGATCATGTTGGTGGTCTTCCGTTTTTCCTGAAAAAGAACGCGAAAGCAAAGATAATCTTTTCTGACAAGCTCTTTACGCAACAATATTTTTCTAAACGTCATTCCACACGCTCTATTAGTCTAGCATATACTTTTACCGAAGAGGAGCTGAATCGTTTTATGCCAATTCAACAAACTGCTCACATTGAGGCGGATATAAAAGTAATTGCACAGATACAACAGAACTACCCATTGCCACAAGGGAATCGTTTTTTATATACTCAAGCCTTTGATGATAATGAATTTGTACAGGACGATTTCTCGCACGAGATAGTGGTGTGTTTTGGGTCAACTTCGTTGCTTGTGTGTACAGGATGTGCCCACAATGGTTTGCTGAATATGTTGCATACAGTACAAAATCAAACATCGTTGCCCATACATACTGTGTTAGGAGGATTTCATCTGTTAGATGCTGATGGAACGTATGCTTACGAAACACCAAAAGAAATAACCGATATTGCTCTTACATTAAAACAAACATATCCCTCCACCCAGTTTTTTACTGGACATTGTACGGGAGCCAACTCTATTGAAATACTCCAACAAACACTTTCGAGTCAGTTGGAAGCCTTTTATTGTGGTTGGCAAAAAGAATTAAATTACTAATTTTAAAACTATAATCGTATGAAAATTGCCGTTCCTGTAAAATCAACTAATCAAATTGATGCTCATTTTGGTCATTGCGAAGGCTACAAAGTATTTACTATTGAGAATAACAATATTATTGCTGAAGAAAATGTTCCTTCCCCCAAAGGCTGTGGATGCAAATCGGACATTGCCAGTGTTCTTCACCAAAAAGGCGTTACAGTAATGCTAGCCGGTGGCATTGGCGATGGTGCTGTGCAGGTGTTATCAAGTAATGGTATACAAGTGGTGCGTAATTGCAAGGGAGATGCCAATGCTGTTTTGGTAGAGTATTTACAAGGCAATATTGTGGATGGTGGAGTGAATTGTAGCCACGATCACAACCATCAATGCTCTCATTAAGAATATATTTTTTATTTTGATATGTGTTCACTTTTTGTAAAGTGAAAATTACCGTATCTTTGTAGTTAATAGTTTTAGTATGGCTTGGGTCAATTTTCATTCACACACTTCTTATTGCGATGGGATAGCACAGCCAGAGGCGTATGTGTTGCAAGCTATTGAGCTAAACATGCCTGCCTATGGATTTTCTGGTCATGCTCCTATGCCATATAGTACAAATTGGGCGATAAAACAAGATCAACTAACATCGTATATTGATGAAATACAGCGACTTAAAGAAGTATATACGTCCCAAATAGATATTTATTGTGCAGTAGAGGCTGATTATATTCCACAAATAACAGGTCCGCATCTGTTTACAAATTATCCCTTTGATTATATCATTGGAGCTATCCATTTTGTTGGTTATTTCGCTGATGGAAAACCTTTTAGCGTAGCTGGCAAAGCCTTAGATTTTGATAAAGGACTAAAAGAAATTTATGGCAACGATATAAAAAGCTTGGTAAAAGCCTATTTTTCGCTCAATTGTGAACTAATGCTCGAGGATACACCAACAATTTTAGCACATGCCGACTTGATTAAGAATGGGTTTCAAGACAGTGGTATTCAACAAGAAAAATGGTATCAACAGGCTTTGTTCGACATGATTGATGTGGCGGCTGAACGAGATGTAATTATCGAAATTAATACGCGAGGATTATACAAACAACGTACTTCAGAACTATACCCCTGCGAACAAGCATTGCGGTATATGAAACAAAAAGGGGTGAGAATGATGCTCAGTGCCGATACTCATTTACTTACAGAGCTAACTTCGGGTTTTGAATATGCCGTAGGAGTACTACAAAATAATGGGATCAACGAGATTACTGTATTTCGTAAAGGGCAGTTTGTGGAAATTCCTTTTTCTTCTACCGGGTTTGATTATTGATGGTATAAAAACACAAAAGGCAGTCTCGCCTGACTGCCTACTTGCTAACCTTAAAAATCAAATACTATGAAAAATTCATAAGCAAAAATACTATGATTTTGTAGTTTCTGGCAATACGAGCTTACTCTTTGTCTATAAATTAACAGATTTTTATAGAGATTTTACAAAGCTGTTACAATTTGACGTGATGTAGACCTATTTTTTCCAAAAGGTAGGTGTGAAAATTAAGAAAAAGGTAAATAGTTCAAGTCTCCCAGCCAGCATGGCTACCGATAATATCCATTTACTGCTATCTGAAATAGCGGCGTAATTACCATATGGTCCAACAGAGCCTAACCCTGGTCCAACTCCTCCCAAGCAAGAAACCATACCACCAATAGATTCTTCAAAATTCATGCCTGTAGCAGCCAATATAAGTGAACCCGCTAGTGCCACTATAAGGTATAAAAATAAAAATCCTAATACTTTATTCAGGATACTTTCACTTACTAGCAAATTATTATACCGAACAGGTACAATTGCTTGAGGATGTAGTATTCTTTTAAACTCGTAGAAACAAGCTTTTATGGTAATCACAATGCGTATCATTTTAATACCACCACTTGTCGAACCAGCCGAAGCTCCTGTAAGCATTACAATGAGTAAAATAATCCATGTAAAAGGAGCCCATAAAACATAATCTGCGGTGCCAAAACCTGTAGTAGTCATTAAACTTGATACCGTAAACAATGCATCTCTAAATGCTTGTTCAATAACTTGCCATGTTGTATCTGTGGAGAAAGTAAATAATGAAAACGTAATAATAAGGGTAAAGCTTATTAATACAAGTAAAAAGTAACGTAATTCTTCATTTTTTAGAATTTTATCAAATCGTTTTTTAAAACCAAAGTAATATAAACTGAAGTTAATGCCTGATAATATCATAAAAAGAATAATAATGTACTGGATATAGGCGGAGTCCCAGTAGGCTATGCTTGATTGTTTTGTGGAGAATCCCCCTGTAGCAATAGTTGCGAACGAATGGCAGATTGCATCAAACCAGCCCATACCTCCAAAACGCAACAGTATCGTTTCTAAAAATGTAAGTATTACATAAATTAAAACTAAACGCTTTGCTGTTCCATGTATTTTGGGATGTATCTTGTCTTTTGTTGGTCCAGAAGTTTCTGCCGCAAATAATTGTGTGCCACTTGTACTAAATACAGGCATGATTGCCAACGAAATAACGATAATGCCAATACCACCAATCCAGTGAGTTAAACTTCGCCAAAATAACATCCCATGAGATAATTCTTCAATATTATTTAAAATGGAAGCTCCTGTAGTTGTAAAACCCGAAATTGTTTCAAAAAACGCGTTTGTAAATGAAGGAATGGAGTTGCTTAACCAATAAGGGAGTAATCCAATTAAGGAAAAAAATATCCATGTGAAAGTTACAATAATGGATCCTTCTCTCTTGCCTATTTTGTCAGCATGATGATGCCCTAACCCAAATAATATAATCCCAATAATAAAACTAATAATGGCAGATACAATGAAATAAAAAGCATCTCCTTCATTATAGAAGATAGGAACAAGACTTACTAGAAGTAAAATTATAGATTCTACCAACAATAATGCTCCAATAACTCGCACAACCAATCGAAAATTAAATTGAGTATTCATTATCCAACGATTAATAAAGAGTGTTTATTTTACCATTTTTTTTTGACAAAAAAGGGTCTTTGGAAATGCTAGAGAGAATGCACAATGTATTTCTCTGAGAGCATAAAGAAAGGCTGACAAAGATATTCGTTTTACATTATCTGTACAATAAAAATTGAAATTAATTTGGTCTTTTGACAAAAAGAAAAACAAGCATGCTAGTATGCCTGTTTTTCTTGTGTAAATTACAGTGTTTTTTACTGTTTTATCAATTTACCACGTAAGGGTTCGTTGTTGTTCAGTAAGGTGTATAGATACGTTCCCGGTGATAATTGAGATATAGATATTTTCCCTGAACCTTCTTGCAAAGTCGTTTGAGTAATCATAGATCCTTTGCTATCGTATAAGTAGAATCGTATATTGTTTTCAGCATCACTCACCACTTCTATATACTCATTAGTTGGATTGTAATAGACTTTTACGAATGCGTCTGTATCGTTTTCCATGATGTGTGTTGTGTTGTTGCCAGACGAATAATAATACGTTTGAATCTCAGTTTCCTCGTCTCCATTGTTATTATAGGATGATACTAACGACGTTACTTGGTGTTTACTATTCGTAAAATTGGTATAGTAATTGGGTAACACTAACATGGTTAAGGTTACATTTTCATTGTAATTCCATTCATGCGTACTTCTATCTATCCAATTGTTGGTTGCTGTATTCCAATCAAAATAACGTAATGCCGTAATATCCCCACTGGCATTTACCTGAGCTTCTTGTTTATCAGTAATATCCCAACGCAAATGCTCAACATTCCATTTATAATTAATGATTGATAAGCTATTTCCATTGTTATCAAATTCAACATTGCTTTTATATAGGTTTTCCCATACTTGCAATATGCTGTTCCAAAAACTATATGTTTTTACAACTGGTCGTAGTTGATTATCCAGTAGGTATTCCTCTTTTGCCGATGGTTCCCATCTATTGGTGGTGTTATTTGAATAAAAATCATTTTTGCGTACTAAAGCTCCATTTGCATTGTATGTGTACTCTGTTTTAGAAGCGGGTACATATCCTTCGCTGTACGACACATCTGCAATACGTTGTTTTTTTATATCGTACACATAATCCGTTGTCCAGTCTACTATCCAGGTATTTGTTATTGTGTTCCAATTAGCATGAGTGCTTTTTGTTATAACACCTGCATTGGTATAGGTATAAGCATATCTTTTAATGTTTTCCCATTTTTTTGTGTTACGGTCATATGTGATGTATTGTTCTGTAAGTGTTTGTCCATATACGTTATATGTATATACTGTTTTCCATTGAGGAGTCCATTCTCCCAACACAATATTCCACGTATAATTGATAGATGTAGCTACTTTATTCGATTCATTATACAGCAAATCTACTTGTATTTCTGGTCGCCAAGACACTCCATTCCATTTATATTGTGTAAGCATGATATGTAATCCATTGTCATTATATAGGTATACAATTTTTTCTTTTCCCGCTACAACAATACTGTCTAGTTGTTGTTTGGGTTCAAGAGAAAGATTGCGTAATCCCGATGCTGCAGAAGGGTTGTTTGGAATGTGAAACCCAATTATACTTGGATGTTCAGGTATAGTAGGTAAGGTAGTAAAACTACCAAACGCAATTGTAGGCGAAATAATAAGCCAACTTGCAATTAGTAATTTATGTAGTATTGTTTTCATGATATTCATTTTTAGTTTTTTTGCTTAATCTAACAAATTATAATTTGTATAGTATTATCGGCGAAATTCTGATACAAATGTAATAGGTATACTATCAGACCAGAATCATTTACACGTATTTTTACATGTTATTTAACATAAATACAGTAAGATTTTACAATCTTATTACAAAATAAATGAATATGTAAACAAAACATCCTAAAAAAACAAAAGGTAGTCTCGCCTGACTACCTACTTGTTAACCTTAAAATCAAATACTATGAAAAAATCATACTGCGAAAGTAAGGTGTTTACTAAACTATTCAAAAAAATGAACCCATAAATCCGTATTTTTATCCTTATTAAGTGCTGAATGTTACAAATTTATTACAAAACAGTCGTTTCATTGTTCAATTTTTTTGTTTCCTTGCTGTAGCTATTAGATGGGGAAATAACAAAAGAGGCTATTTTTTTAAGTAAAATGCACTCAAAATAAAGAAAATCAGTGAATTTGTTTTTGTTTTGAAAATATTTTTATACTTTTGCATCGCTTTTGCGGCTGTGGCGTAATTGGTAGCCGCGCCAGACTTAGGATCTGGTGCCGAGAGGCGTGGGGGTTCGAGTCCCTTCAGCCGCACAACAAAAAAAAACCGTTGTCTTAGCAAACACAACGGTTTTTTTTGCCTATAACAAAAAGTATTTTGCTGAATAATAAATTAATTTCGTAGTACAATGAATGTTTCACAAAACAACATCGACCAAGTAAATGCCGTACTTTCAATTCAAGTAAAAAAAGCGGATTATACTGAAAAAGTAGAAAAATCATTAAAAGATTATCGTAAAAAAGCAAATATGCCTGGGTTTAGACCAGGAACTGTGCCTCTTGGATTAATCAAAAAGATGTACGGAAAAGCTATTTTGGCAGAAGAAATTAATAAACTTGTTTCAGAATCGCTATACGATCATATCCAAAAGAATAATATACCTGTTTTGGGAGAGCCTCTTCCATCGGAAAACGCCCCTGTGCCAAATTTTGACACACAAGAGGATTTCGATTTTTCTTTTGATATTGCTCTGGCTCCTGAAATCAACCTTAATTTAACAACCAAAAATAAGGTAACATTATACAATATTGCTGTAAGTGACGAAATGGTTGCCAAACAAGTAGATGCTTACAAAGGACGTTTTGGAAAACACGCTCCAGCGGATAAGGTAGAAGAAAAAGATGTAGTAAAAGGCGAATTAGTTGAGTTATTGCCTAATGGCGATATCAACGAAAATGGTATTAAAGTAGAAAATGCTCTATTAAGTCCTGCGTATATGAAAGACAAAAAAGAGCAAGCTAAAGTTATTGGATTAGCTCTTGAGTCGCAATTTAGGTTTAATCCAGCTAAAGCATTTGAAAGCGAAACAGAAATAGCCTCTTTATTGCAAGTTAGTAAAGAAATTGCTGCCGATTGCAAAGCTGATTTCTTGTTTACCATCAAAGATATTACACGCTATGTCGAGGCTGAAATGAATCAAGATTTATTTGATGCAGCTCTTGGAAAAGATGTGGTATCTTCTGAGGCTGAATTTATTGATAAAATTAAAGAAAGCTTAAAAGCTCAATTTGCTGTTGATAGTGAGTTTAAACTGTCTATTGACATGAAGGAGTTGGTGGTTAAACAACTTGAAGGCTTAGCTTTTCCTGATGTATTCTTAAAAAGATGGTTGAAAGTGAGCAACGAAAACCTGACCGAAGACGCTATTGAACAAGAATATCCTAAAATGATAGAAGATTTGAAATGGCAATTAGCAAAGGATAAAGTGGCGAAAGAAAACGAATTGAAATTAGAAAAAGAAGACGTAGAAGCAGTAGCCAAACAAGCAGCTAAAGCTCAATTTGCTCAATATGGCATGATGAATGTGCCTGATGATGTACTTGATGGCTATGTAAAAGATATGCTTAAAAACAAAGATGCTGCAAAAAATATTACCGAACGTGCCGTAGAACAAAAAACAATTGATGCCCTAAAAACAAAAGTAACAATTGTTTCAAAAGAAATATCATTCGAAGATTTTAACAAACTGTTTGAAAATTAAGCATATAGGATATAAAAAATACTAAAAAAACTTTCTTTTAAATTTGGGAGTGTAATTTGTTTGTTTTAAAACAAAAAAAAATTATACCTTTGTTTCCCTGATTTAAAAGAAAGTTTTTTTATGTACCATATAATTTGGAAAACAATATGAATACGGAATTTAAAAAATATGCAACAAAGCATCTCGGAATGAACGGATTGGCTTTGGATAAATATGTGGATATTACAAGTAGCTATATATCGCCAACTATTATTGAAGAAAGACAACTCAATGTCGCACAAATGGATGTTTTTTCACGTTTGATGATGGACAGAATTATCTTTTTAGGAACACAAGTGGACGATTATACTGCCAATGTAATTCAGGCTCAATTGTTGTATCTTGATTCTGCCGATCCAGGGAAAGATATTTCTATTTATCTTAATACACCTGGAGGTTCTGTGTATGCAGGCTTAGGTATATACGATACCATGCAGTTTATTTCTAGCAATGTAGCTACCATTTGTACAGGCATGGCAGCCTCTATGGGTGCTGTACTACTTACCGCTGGTACTGCAGGCAAACGTTCAGCATTAAAGCACTCCCGTATTATGATTCACCAACCAATGGGTGGAGCTCAAGGTCAAGCTTCGGATATTGAAATTACTGCCCGTGAAATTCAAAAACTCAAAAAAGAATTATACACCATTATTGCCGAACATTCGGGCAATACATATGAACGTATCGAACAGGACTCTGACCGTGACTATTGGATGACGGCAGAAGAAGCAAAAGCCTATGGTATGATTGACGAAGTGTTGGTAAAACAAAAATAAGAGCAAGTAGGTATAAAGTTATGTCAAAGAAAGACGATAAATGTAGTTTTTGTGGACGAGGACGTCAGGAAGTGCCTCTACTGATGCAAGGACAAACAGGAAATATATGCAACGATTGTGCCGAACAAGCTGCTACCATTGCCAAAGAGACTTTTTCTAAACAAACGGATAAGTATCAACTCGATAAACAAACCTTGCCTAAACCACAAGAATTAAAGGCATTTGTTGATCAGTATGTAATTGGACAAGATGATGCAAAAAAGAATCTATGTGTAGCCGTTTACAATCACTATAAACGATTGTTACAAAAAAACACACATGATGATGTAGAGATTGAAAAATCGAACATCATTTTAGTTGGAGCTACAGGCACAGGAAAAACCTTGTTAGCACGCACTATTGCTAAAAAACTGCATGTCCCTTTTACTATTGTAGATGCAACTGTTTTAACCGAAGCAGGGTATGTTGGTGAAGATATCGAAAGTATCTTAACTCGCCTATTGCAAGTAGCTGACTATGATGTGAAAGCTGCTGAAAAAGGTATCGTATTTATTGACGAAATAGATAAAATTGCTCGCAAAGGAGACAATCCTTCTATTACTCGCGATGTGAGTGGTGAGGGCGTACAACAAGGATTACTAAAGCTCCTTGAAGGTTCTATTGTAAACGTACCTCCTCAAGGAGGACGAAAACATCCTGACCAAAAAATGATTGCCGTAAATACTCAAAATATTTTATTTATTTGTGGGGGAGCATTTGATGGTATTGAGAAAAAAATTGCAGCACGATTAAATACTCAAATAGTGGGATATGCGGCTGCAAAAATAACGCATCAAATAGATAAAGATAATTTACTTCAATATATTTCACCACAAGACTTAAAAGCTTTTGGATTGATACCCGAAATAATTGGAAGATTACCTATTTTAACGTATCTCAATCCATTAGATAGAGAAGCATTGAGATTAATATTAACCGAACCAAAGAATTCTATTATCAAGCAATATAAAAAATTGTTTGCCATGGATGATGTTGTATTAGAGTTTGACAAAGATGTTCTTGATTATATTGTAGATAAATCTATTGAATATAAGCTGGGTGCTAGAGGTTTACGCTCTATCGCTGAGATGATTATGGTAGATTATATGTATGATATACCTTCATCAAATGAACATCAATTACGCATTCCTTTGGCAATAGCCAAAGAGAAAGTGGAGAAAGGAAGAATGACACCAGTGTAATTTATTCAAAATTTTTCTCGCTTTCATTTGATTATTAAAAACAAGTTATTACATTTGTTTTATTATACAAACAAGAGCAACTAGTTTTAATCTTACATTATTGTAATGTCAACATCGTCTGTACTTACACAAGAATTAAAAAAGAATTTTGGATTCGATTCTTTTAAAGGGAATCAAGAAGCCATTATTAAAAATCTGTTAGCAGGTAATGATACATTTGTATTGATGCCTACTGGGGGAGGTAAGTCTTTGTGTTACCAGTTACCGTCGCTTATGATGGAAGGAACAGCTATCGTTATTTCTCCACTTATCGCTTTGATGAAAAATCAAGTAGATGCAATGAAAGCATTTAGCGAAGAAGATGGCGTGGCTCATTTTTTAAATTCATCACTATCGAAAGCAGCTATCGAAGATGTGAAAAATGATGTTATTTCTGGCAAAACGAAATTGTTGTATGTAGCCCCTGAATCTCTTACCAAAGAAGAAAATATTTTATTTCTGAAAAAAGTAAAAATTTCTTTTTATGCAGTTGATGAGGCTCATTGTATTTCGGAATGGGGGCACGATTTTAGACCAGAATACCGCAGAATTCGTCCGTTAATTAATGAAATAGGTTCAGCTCCAGTGGTAGCTCTTACTGCAACGGCTACACCCAAAGTGCAACATGATATACAAAAAAATTTAGGAATGGTAAATGCTACTGTTTTTAAATCGTCTTTTAATAGAGAAAATTTGTATTATGAGGTACGCACAAAGAATCAGCATATTGATAAAGAAATTATTAAATATATCAAATCGCAACATGGTAAGTCGGGTATTATTTATTGTTTAAGTCGTAAGAAAGTAGAAGAATTAGCTGAAACTCTCTGTTTAAATGGAATAAATGCCTTGCCATACCATGCGGGAATGGAATCTGCTGTTCGTACAGCCAATCAAGATAGTTTTTTGATGGAAAAAGTTGATGTAATTGTGGCAACAATTGCATTTGGAATGGGTATTGATAAGCCCGATGTTCGTTTTGTAATACATTATGATATACCCAAAAGCCTCGAAGGTTATTACCAAGAAACAGGTAGAGCTGGTAGAGATGGAGGTGAAGGTCAATGCATTACGTTTTACTCAAATAAAGACTTGCAGAAATTAGAAAAATTTATGCAAGGAAAACCTATATCAGAACAAGAAATTGGCAAACAACTCTTGTTAGAAACGGCAGCTTATGCTGAGTCGTCTGTATGTAGAAGGACATTATTGTTACATTATTTCGGAGAAGAATACACACAAGACAATTGTGGTAGTTGTGATAATTGTTTGAACCCTAAGAAGCAAATGGAAGCACAGGATTTATTATGTACAGTTTTGGAAACGATCCTTTCAGTGAAAGAAAAATTTAAGGCAGAGCATATTGTAGATGTAATCGTTGGGAAAGAAACCGCGGAAGTGATTGATTATAAACACCAAGATTTGGAAGTATATGGTACAGGCGAAAGCGAAAAGCCGACTGTTTGGCATGCTGTTATACGACAAGGTATGTTATCTGGCTATATCGACAAAGAGATAGAAAATTATGGATTGTTGAAGGTTACCAAAAGTGGTCGTGCTTTTTTAGAAAAACCTACAAGCTTTAAGATAACAAAAGATAATGATTTTGAGGAAGAAGATGATGATGATGCAACCATAAGAAGGTCGGGTGGAGGCACTGGAGCTGCTGATGAGGTATTGTTTTCTATGCTCAAAGACTTACGAAAGAAGATGTCGAAGAGATTGGAAGTTCCGCCTTTTGTCATTTTCCAAGACCCTTCGTTGGAGGCAATGGCTACAACGTATCCAGTTACTATGGAAGAGTTGCAGAATATACCTGGAGTAGGTGCAGGTAAAGCCAAACGCTATGGAGAAGATTTTTTGCGTTTGATTAAAACACATGTGCAAGAAAATGAAATTGAACGCCCTGTTGATTTACGGGTGCGTACAGTGGCTAATAAATCTAAACTAAAAGTCTTTATCATTCAAGCTATTGACAGAAAAATTGCATTAGATGATATCGCTATATCCAAGGGGTTAGAGTTTCCTGAGTTGTTGGATGAGATTGAAGCCATCATTTATTCGGGTACTAAAATCAATATCGATTATTTTATCAACGAGGTAATGGAGGAAGATCATATCTTGGATATATACGAGTATTTTAGAGAGTCTCAAACAGACGAAGTGGAAACAGCCCTTGCCGAATTGGGAAGCGATTATACAGAAGAAGAAATTCGATTGATACGCATAAAGTTTGTGTCTGAAATGGGAAATTAACTTCTTGCAGAAATAAGATTTTTAAAGAGATAGCGTTTATTTGTTATCTCTTTTTTTTGTAAAAAAATGGGACAACGAAAAGTTGTCCCACAAAAGAAAAGGCTCACTACTTTATTTTCTTTTTTATAGTTTTAGACTTAGTCCTACGAAAAATGTACGAGGCAATGTAGGTCCGTAAATATATCCAGCATCTTTATCCATACCTTTATCTAAGTCAGGCTGAAAGCTATCCAGTATATTTTTTACACCTCCGTTTACTTCAAGTGCATAGTATTTGTAAAAAGGTATTTTGTATGCTAGTTTAACCCCCATATCCCAAAATGGAGATGAAATTGTTTCAGTATCTTCGGCTATGTAACCTGCAAAATGTGGTACTAGCATACTTCCTGTATATTTACCAGATACTGATGCTGTAAAGTTTTTAGTTGCGTTATAATTCATAACAGCGTAACCATAATGGTCTGGTGTGCGTTGCATGCGTCTTGTGGCTTCGATAGCAGTATTGGTTGACCAGGTTACTGGTTCATCATATAAGCTACTTTGTAAGGTATAGCCTAGTTGTAGTGATAGTAAGTTTTTATATCCTAACACTCCTTCGATATTTACTCCCGTTACGGTTGCTCCCGATTCATTAACCCGCAACAATAATAAGTTTCCTTTGCTATCAAACCCATTTTCTTCTAGTGCAAATACATCATTCAGTTTTGTATAGAAGCCATCTACCGTTAAGTTGGTTTCCCAAAAACCAAAACGATGGTATGCATCTGCTGATACAGAGAAACTATGCGAATATTCAGGACGAAGGTTTGCGTCTTGCGAGATAATAGACACTTCTCCACCCACAGCCGCTACGTGTAAATCTTCGTTGTATATTTGTGGAGCACGGTATCCGCTAGCGTATCCAGTTCTTAGTACAATGTTGTGTGTTGGGTTGTAGCGTAAACTTACACGGGGCGATAGCACTGGATTGTTCATTAAATTGTGTTTTTCTACACGAGCACCTGCCAATAGGCTTAGTTGATTATTTTTCCACTCATTTTGAAGGTATCCACCAAAGATGCTAACATTTTGGTTTACATCAATTCCGTGTCCTAACATTTGGTCTTGAAGTTGATTATATGTATATTCAATTCCCATACTAAAATCTGCTGGCATAAACAATAGATTATCCATCGAATAGCGGTATTGGGCTCCTGTTACAGAATTAATATCCTTGGATTTTCCATAGGCGTCAAGGTCTTGACCTGTTCCAAAATAACTATTACGCACAATATGTTGAAATGCACTATAGGTAGAAATAAAGTGTTTGTTATCTTTGGTATACAAATCAAATTTAACGCTACCTGCATCTATGTTATGTTGAAGTTGCTCTGCTAAATTGGCTTCATGGGCTGGTAAATCGAGCAAGTCGCCTCCTCTTCTGTATTCAGTTGAATGATGGTATTCGGTAGTAATTTTTGAATAATTACTAGTTTTAAAGTACGAGCGAAAGCCTACTACAGAACCTTGCAATGCGGGCATTTCAGAAAACCCATCATTGTCTCTATCGTATGCCTGTCTGTCGCGTAATACTCCAAATAAAAATACGCCTACGTTGGAATTGTTACCGATAATTGAGGCATTGAACGTAGTATTGGCATCTATTGCAGTATTACCCATGAGTGCAGTATTATTGGATAGCTCAACAAAATTGCGTGTAGGTTCTTTGGTAATGATATTTACTACACCTCCGATTGCATTTGACCCATATAATGCAGAAGCTCCACCTCTAATAACTTCTACTCTATCTATCATTCCAGTTGGCATTTGTTCTAGTCCGTATACCGAAGCCAACGAGCTAAATAATGGGCGACTGTCTAATAATAATTGTGAATAATGACCTTCTAATCCATTAATACGCAATTGCGGAAC
>Ga0255345_1002713_pt1 | contig 21923 bp, 13 predicted proteins | sample wastewater_treat_6_FD_192415 | JGI IMG/M metagenome (GOLD analysis project Ga0255345, IMG submission 192415) | Wastewater microbial communities from Lulu Island WWTP, Vancouver, Canada - plant20 | ecosystem: Engineered > WWTP > Wastewater > Unclassified | place: Canada: Vancouver, British...
CCGTAATAAGCGAGCTTCTGAGGGAGTGTGACAGCGTTCAAGACTTCGCGGCCCAGATCGACGCCCTGGCGGCCCGGCTGCTCGAGGTCGCCAGCGGCGCGCCCGAACCCCCGCGACCGCGTGAGCGGCTCAAGGCGGCAATACCGGCGTTCCTGGCCGCGATCGGGGTGCGGGGATAGTGAAGTGCGGGCACTGCAATGGAGAGATCAAGGGCAAGACCGTGCTGTACACAGTCACGGTCGCGACGGCCGAAGGTGAGTATATCCGCCGGCGGCGCAACTGTCCCCGGTGCGGCGGGCGGTGGTGGACCTACGAAGTGCCCGAATCAGACTGGCACGTGCTCGAGGCGTTTCGTGCCCAGCTCGAGGCCGCGACGATCAGCCGGGCCGCCAGGGCGCCCGAACCCGAACCGGCGCGGCCGAAGTACAGATTTTGAGGCGGACGGATTTTGGCCCAGGGCGCACGATCGCACGCCGGGTAGGGTTAACACACCGGGCAGAGAGAGAAAATCGCGTAGAGGCCATTCTACGCAGTCTTTTGAAACAGAACGCGGTGGACACAGCGCAACGGACCGGGAGACCCGGCTCGAGGAGGATCTACCGCACGGGGATGGACGCGCCCACGGTCGGGGCATGGACATCTCGAGGGCATGACGATGGACCAGGTTGTTGAATTGCTCGAATCGCTAATCGAGGAAGTGAAGGGCCTGCGGACGGCGATCGCCCAGAGGCCGGGAGATGCTGTCTGTTCCGCCACACTGACCCGTGAGCAAGCGGCGGACTACATCGGCGTTCACGCGGATACGCTGTACCGATGGGCGCGTGAAAACCGGATCACCTACATCCGCATGGGCGAGGGTGAAAAGGCGCCTATGCGCTTCACGAGGAAGGACCTTGACGACTATCTTAAGACGTGTCGGATCGAGGCCGTTTGATGCGATCCCAAATTTATGCAGTTTTTATGCAGTCTTTGTGCCGTAAAGTGCCAATTTCTGCATACACGCGCAACTTTCGGATCTGCATTTCACCCAATAAAACCAAGGAAAAACTGTTATAACATAGTAACGCCTGAGCGGCCTTATCTGCCTGTCACGCCGGAGGTCGCGAGTTCGAGTCTCGTCGCTCCCGCCATATGACTACTTCCGCGCCAGCGGCTTACACAAGAGCCCGCTGGCGCGGTTTTTCGTTCTGCTGCAAATTGGATCCGCTGTGGATCCACCAGCGACAAAGTTGGCGCCTCTGACAGCGTGCTGATGGGTGTCGCGCCCATCTACCCAGTGCCCTGCAAATTCGCCTGTTCTCTTCGTCACTCTTCCATATGCGTTTTTTCTTCTTTACGTGGAAATCGGAAGGTTCAAAAGGTTCAAAAGTCCCGGCGCGGTAGAGAGGATTGCGAGAACCCCGCCTTAGAAGTTGCAGGGCATCCCAGGAATTTCCGGCCGGCTAAACCTGACGGTGTCTGCCGAGAAGCGTGTCACACCCCGGAAAAACCGTCTTCGGTCCGGCGCCGGCGACAACCAGGGCGCGGCCATGGGCGCAGTCCCTCGAGGACCGATGACGTGTCAGTGGCCGGCGTCTTGCGCCGGTCCGGCGACCACCCGCCCCTAGCGAGGCGGAGAGTCCTCAGTCATGATGTAAAGGCCGCCCCACGGAGCCAGGCCACGAGCAGGCATGCTGAGAGCGTCCTCAGCCACGCGAACTGCCAGCACCGAGCAAGGCGGGACTGCTATTCCTGCGATTCGTGCTAGCGGAAGGTGACCTCTTCGCCAGGAGCGCCGTTGAGTCCAGAAGCGGCAAGGCGCCATCGACCGGCCGTATTCTCTATCGCCCCCTCCTACTCCATCGAGCACGCCAGTCAGCAGCTATCCGCGGACGACCGATCGCCCTGCCGACCGGTCCTCCCTCCTCCACACAGACCCGCGCAGTCCCCTTGTCCAACCACGCGCCGCCGTCGCCGACCGCACGGGCCAACTGGAAGCCGCGGTGACGCCCGCGGGCCGGCGAAGTCCTGGACCAGCAACCCGGCATCGTCGTGCGTCGAAGCCGACCGGGGGCGAGGGGGGGAAACGTGGACCGGTGAAGGTGTGTACTGTCGCTCGCACAAAATTTCTGAAATTTTTTGGTGCTTTTGTTCCTGGCGGTATCCTGCCGCTACCTGATGACCATGCTCGTACACCCCGGCCAGGGCAATCGAGAATTGAGCACACAGAATCAAACGCGCAAGAGAGGAGGAATCCATGGCTGTGAATTGCGAAATGTGTCGATATTGGAACAGAGTGAATACCCGAATTGGTGTGGGGAATGCCTTACGCACACAGGGGAGTCCGTGCGTGGTGTCGAGAGAGATTCAGAGCGGAGCAAAAACGGAGACTCGGGTCGAGCCTGGAACCAATTACTCACTGAACAGGACGCCGCCAGATATCTCGGCATGAACCGGTCATTTCTGTCGCAATCCCGCATGAATGGTAACTTGCCGAAGCGCACCCCCGGCCCGCCGTATCTCCGGTTCGGCCGCTCCATTCGATACAGGCTATGCGATCTGGATGAGTGGATTAACGAACATGGCTACCGCGGGTAAGCAAATTACAGATGAGTTGAGCATTCGCTATCAGTGGCCCTTCCAGCACGGAAGGCACCAAAATCGGTCCAGAGTTGCCGGGGCGCGTTCGAGGTCGCGTCCATAGACCGCTCAACCATCATAGGTAGACTGCTCAAAAGATGAGCAGAGCGCGCTAGGACAGTATCCGTCCCTGTGTAACGAAGACAGCATTCTGAAACGTAGTGCGTACTCTAGGATCACGCCGGAAGAATGCGGAGTACCAGAGCCTAATCTGCGCGTGAGACTGGGACTTACAGAACGATCTTCGCTCGTACAGCGACAACCCCAAGTACTTTCAGGTCCGAAGCTTCCGATGACACCGCGGGTTCCTGGAGTTATTGGTACAAAGTTTGCTTCACCATCCAAAAGAGGTTCAGACGGAAAGTGCAGTTCCCGGTGCATTTGACCCGCGGTCCTCTTGCTTTGGGTCATACAGACTCGTAGACTGTTGCTAAAGCAGTGCACGGGGTGTGACCTATCAGAATCGGCGTGATAGGGGGAATAGCATGGCGAAGTTAGAAGAGATAACTCCGGGAGCCACTATTCGAGGAATTGTGCCTGGCAGGATTGTAACTATCGAGGCAGCAAAGTGGTACGGTGAGAACGCTCTTGAGGCCACCTACAAAGACTCCCAGGGCCAGCTCGGCAGCCAATTGCTCTACAGGAATCAGGAACCGAGCCTGGAAGTCGTGAATCAAGGCCGACCCTGGGGCTTTGACGGGGACGGCGCATTGCTCAAGCTGGTGTCCGAGGCATACCGAATCAATCTGGCCTACCTGTTTGACCCCATGCTTGCCGTCCACACGTCCCTCATCGAGCCGCTGCCACACCAGATAACTGCGGTATACCAGGAAATGCTCCCGCGCCAACCGTTGCGCTTTCTGCTTGCAGACGACCCCGGCGCCGGTAAGACCATCATGGCCGGGCTGTTTATTAAAGAGCTATTGATTCGTGGCGACCTGAAACGCTGCCTGATCGTGTGCCCTGGAAACCTCGTGGAGCAGTGGCAAGACGAGTTGTACCGCAAGTTTGACTTGCCTTTCGAAATCATGACAAATGAAGGGTTGAATGCCTCGCGCACGGGTAACTGGTTCCTTGAGTCGCCTCTGGCTATCTGCCGCCTTGACAAACTAAGCCGCAACGAAGACATTCAGGCCAAATTGGCGGCCACGGACTGGGACCTGGTGGTTTGTGATGAAGCGCACAAGATGTCCGCTTCCTTTTTCTCAGGGGAGGTCAAGGCGACCAAACGGTACAATCTTGGGAAGCTCCTGTCCAGTGTGACACGCCATTTCCTCCTGCTAACCGCGACCCCCCATAACGGCAAGGAAGAAGATTTCCAGCTTTTCATGGCTCTTCTGGACGGCGACCGCTTCGAAGGCAAGTTCCGTGACGGCGTGCATGTCGTCGATGTGTCTGATCTTATGCGCCGACTTGTGAAGGAGAAGCTCCTGAAGTTCGACGGCAGGCCCCTGTTCCCTGAGCGCCGTGCGTACACGGTTCAATATCAACTGTCGCCTGACGAGGCGCATCTCTATGCGGAAGTCACGGAGTATGTTAAACAGGAATTCAATCGCGCCGATAAACTGGGCGATGACAGTCGCAAGGGTACCGTTGGTTTTGCCCTAACGATTCTTCAGCGGCGATTGGCCTCCTCACCGGAAGCCATCTACCAGTCACTCCGGCGCAGGCGTGAGCGTCTCGAGAAGCGTCTGCGTGAGGAAGAGTTGATCAAGCGCGGGGTCGAAGCAGGGTTGTCGGGCAGCACCAAGGTTCGAAAACTGAGCGAAGATGACATCGATGAGCTTGACGATGCGCCGGAATCGGAAGTGGAGGCCCTTGAGGACGAGGTCGTAGATCTTGCTACGGCCTCCCAGACCATTGCAGAACTAAAAGCGGAGATTGCAACACTTGCCAGGCTGGAACAACTGGCGCAGGAGGTTCGACGCAGCGGCACGGACAAAAAATGGGACGAGTTATCGAGGCTGCTCCAGAAGAAGGAAGAGATGTTTGACGGGCAGGGCCACCGGCGCAAACTGGTCATCTTCACCGAACACCGAGACACCCTTAAATATCTCACGAAGCGTATCCGCACCCTTGTTGGCCAGGACGAAGCCGTGGTGAACATCCAGGGCGGCATGCTGCGCGAAGATCGGCGCAAAGCCCAGGAAGCCTTCACCCAGGATAAGAACGTCCAGATACTGGTAGCGACGGATGCCGCGGGTGAAGGCATCAATCTTCAACGTGCCCACCTGATGGTGAACTACGACCTGCCGTGGAACCCCAACCGTCTGGAGCAGCGCTTCGGTCGAATTCACCGCATTGGCCAGACCGAGGTCTGCCACATGTGGAACCTCGTGGCTGAGGAAACCCGCGAGGGCGATGTCTACCGCCGCCTGCTACTCAAGTTGGAGCAGGAGCGTGAGGCCTTGGGCGGCCAAGTGTTTGATGTGCTTGGGCAAATAACGTTCGAGAACCGTTCCCTGCGTTCCCTGCTTGTCGAAGCCATTCGCTATGGTGATCTCCCCGAGGTAAAAGAACGCCTCGAAAAGGTCATTGAAAACGCGCTGGACTATACGAAACTGAAGGAACTGATTGACAGCCGCGCGCTGGTCAGCGATGCCATGAATGTGGCGCAAGTGTTCAAGATCCGTCAGGAGATGGAGCGCGCCGAGGCCCGCAAACTGCAGCCGCACTTCATCCAGTCTTTCTTTCTCGAAGCGTTCCGCCAACTTGGTGGAACCATCTACGAACGCGAGCCAAAGCGGTTTGAAATCACAAACGTGCCGAGCAAAGTGCGCGAACGCGACCGCCTCATCGGCGTCGGCGAACCCGTCCTCAAAAGCTACGAGCGAGTCACATTCGAGAAGCATCTCATGCAGGTTCGCGGCAAGCCCATGGCGGCTTTCATCTGCCCCGGTCATGCGCTGATGGACGCGGTGGTCGACCTTATCCTGGAACGGCACCGCGATCTCCTGCGCCAGGGGGCAATACTCATCGATCCCAACGACGAGAGCCAGAATGTGCGCGCCCTGCTTTACGTCGAACACTCCATACAGGACGCCCGCATAAACCCCTCCGGCGGCCAGCGCGTAGTCTCAAAGCAAATGCAGTTCGTAGAGATTGATGCGGAAGGCAGAGCAACCAAAGCTGGATACGCGCCTTATCTCGACTACCGCGCCCCCACACAGGAAGAACTGGCGCTGGCGAAACCCCTGCTGGACGAATCGTGGCTCTCGCGAAGCTTAGCCGAAGAGGCTCTCAGCTACGCCATCACCCAGCTAGTGCCGGGTCATATCCAGGAAGTACGCGATCGCAAAGAGGCTATGGTCGACAAGACTCTGGAGCAGGTGAAGAAGCGTCTTACCGTCGAAATCAACTACTGGGACCACCGGGCGCAGGAATTGAAAGCCCAGGAAGCGGCGGGCCGGCAACCGAAGATGAATTCGAAGAAGGCCCAGGAGCGCGCCGATGAACTGGCCGCACGTTTACGCAAACGCGAGGAGGAGTTGGAGCAGGAACGCCACCTCTCCCCGGCGCCGCCCGTGGTCATCGGCGGTGTGCTTGTGGTTCCCGCCGGTATCCTTCATACCCTGCAGGGGGCGGACACCGAGGCTGCCGCGCGCTTTGCGCAAGAGAAGAAGAAAATTGAAGAGGCCGCCATGGCCGCGGTCATGACTCTTGAGCAGAACCTGGGGTATGAGCCGCGGGATGTGAGTGCCGACAACTGCGGCTACGACATCGAATCGGTTATTCCCAACGGAGGCGGCAAGCTGCGGTTCATTGAGGTGAAAGGCAGGCGATTCGACGCTGACACGGTCACCGTCACCAAAAACGAAATCCTGACGGCGCTCAACAAACCTGACGATTTCATTCTCGCACTCGTGAGAGTCAGCGGCGAAACCGTCCAAGTGCGATACGTTCGCAAGCCGTTTGCGTCGCCGCCGGATTTCGCCGCAACGAGCGTCAATTACAGCATGAACGGACTTTGGAACGACGGGGAACAGCCCCAGTAGAGGCGCTTCCCCCGGAACTGAGGGCGAAATGCTCTCGCATAGGCCGCGGTGTCGAGCCGCGGCGCTCTTTGAAAGGAGTCCTGCATGCGAATCTGGTGTGTGGATTGTGGACACGTCTGGGCAAAGGTGAACTATCCTCCCGGCCACCCGCAGGGCCCGGACCCCGAGGACCTGATAAGACCGAAACCGCGGAAACCCTCTAAGCGGATTCCTGAGAAATGTCTTAAATGCGGCTCCACGCATACCCACCGAACAGTCTTCAATCGTGAACTTCTAGCTGAATTGAAAGAGCCATTTCAATCGCTGCTTGAGAGTATTAAAGACCAGTCCCCAGAGATCAGGCAGGCGTTACTGTACCACTTGGAGTATGAGATTCTGGGCAACCTGGATTGTGGACATGTCGTGACGCTGAAAATCAAGCGAAAAGAACACATATCCGACAGCCACTACTGCAGCTTCTGCAAAAAGGAGACTGATGCAGCGCAGGCGTTTGAGGTGCGCGACCGCTGGTTCGGGACCGCGAACATGGTGTGGATTTGCGACAAATGCGCGGGCTCTTACTCCTATGAAGGAAACATCGATCTTCTGCAAACCAACGAAAACATCAAGGTCGGACTCTTGTAGAGCGGTAGCGCGTACTGAAGTAACGGTGCCACAATGAATGCGGAATTTTACGGAAATATCGACCCCAAAGGGGAGTATCCTTCGGAAGGCCCACGTCGGGTAGAGTATTGGGCTGGCGTGGCACTCTCGTTGTTACCAACAGGCGGGCTGACACGGACGCGCGACGCCATCCAAATTGACTGGGGGGGCGAACGCGGCATCGTAGTCCTGTGCACCCCCGAAGCGATGGAATTACGCCTGCCGACGGTGGAATGGACCTGCGGCCCATATGGGCCTGCGCCCTCCAGCAGGCTTTGGCGTCGCATACAGTATGAAAAACTGGACAGGGATGGCCTCAAATCCCTGTTCGAGAAAGCCTGGGAGGCCCGCAAAAGAGAGTTTAAGCGCTGCAAATATTGCGGCGAGGAGTACCCGCCGGAGCATGGTTTCGAAAACAACGTGTGCCACGGCTGCGCCTCGGAACACGAAGGCGTGCGGTTCTGATGGGTGTCCAATGGGGATGGGAAAAATCTCTGCTGGGAGCGCGCTCGAAAATAAGGAATGACCATGAAGCAGCGGAAAAAACTGATTGAAGTGGCGCTGCCGCTCGATGCGATCAACACAGCGTCGGCGCGGGAAAAGTCCATTCGGCATGGGCACCCGAGCACGTTGCATTTGTGGTGGGCGCGACGTCCCCTGGCGGCGGCGCGCGCGGTCATCTTCGCTCAGATGGTGGACGACCCGTCCAGCTATGTGGACGAACTGCGCGACGATCGCGAGAAACGCGCCAAGGCGGAAAAAGAACTCAGGAAGCGCCAGGCCGAATACAAAGCCAAGCAAAGACTCAGCAAGAAGGAGCAGACGTCGGAACCCGAACCCACGCTGGACGGGGTGCTCGCCGAACTGGAGCGCACCAGGTTATTCGAAATCATCGAAGAACTGGTGGTATGGGAAAACACCACCAACGAGACTGTGCTGAACAAGGCGCGCACCGAGATCTGGCTTAGTTGGAAGCGTGCCTGCAAGGACAACGCGGATCATCCACAAGCGGCCGAATTGTTCAATCCGGAGAAATTGCCGGCGTTCCACGACCCCTTTGCCGGTGGCGGGGCATTACCGCTGGAAGCTCAGCGTCTGGGCCTGGAAGCCTATGCCAGCGACCTCAATCCGGTGGCCGTGCTCATCAACAAAGCCATGATCGAAATCCCGCCGAAGTTTGCCGGCATGCCGCCCGTGAACCCGGACTGGCAGAGCAAATCCGACGAGGAGAAGGCCAGCATGATCTGGACGGGCGCCCAAGGCCTCGCCGAGGACATACGCTATTACGGACAGTGGATGCGCGACGAGGCCGAGAAGCGCATCGGCCACCTCTACCCCCAGGTTGAGATTACCGAAGAACTCGTGCGGCAACGGCCCGACCTGAAACCCTATCTTGGCAAGAAGCTCACGGTTATCGCCTGGCTCTGGGCACGAACGGTGAGAAGCCCAAACCCCTCCTTTGCCGATGTGGAGGTGCCGCTGGCTTCGACCTTCATGTTGTCCACGAAGAAAGGGAAAGAGGCGTACGTGGAGCCTACCCTGGGAGCGCGGGCATCCTGCCCGCAAGATAAAGATGCGAGCGAGACGCTCGCGTTCCCAGCCTACCGTTTCACCGTCAAGATGGGAAAGCCGGCAAACCCCGCTGCTACGAAAAGAGGGACGAAACTCGCACGGGCAAACTTCGCCTGTCTAATTTCCGGCGCGCTTATCTCCGGAGACTACATCAAAGCCGAGGGCAAGGCGGGCCGCATGGGCGCGCGCCTGATGGCTGTCGTCGCCGAGGGTGACCGGGGACGTGTCTACCTGCCGCCGACCGCGGAAATGGAGTTGGCCGCTCAAGAAGCGAAGCCAACGTGGAAGCCGGAAGGCGACATCGCCACCCGCATGACGGGCGGGAACTGTACACCCTATGGGCTGACTTCATGGGGCGACCTGTTCACGCCGCGCCAGCTCGTCGCGCTGACGACGTTTTCGGATTTGGTGCAGGAGGCACGCGAACGAATCAAAAATGATGCCGTGGCCGCCGGTCTCCCAGACGATGATGTCCCTTTGCGTGATGGCGGGACGGGAGCCGTGGCCTATGCAGAGGCGGTCGCGGTGTATTTGTCCATGGCTCTCGACAGAATGACGAATACCCTTTGTACGATCGCTCGATGGACTCCGGACCGGGAACAGACTGTGACAGCATTTGCTCGACAAGCCATCCCAATGACTTGGGATTTTCCAGATGTCAATCCGTTCGCTGGGGCCGCTGGGGACTATGGAGTCTCTGCTGAGGGAGTGATCAAAGGCATGCCAAATACAACCGAACCGGCAGGGTTTGCGGTGCAGCAAGACGCTGCCTGTCAGACCTTAACCGCCGGAAATTTGGTGTCCACAGATCCCCCCTACTACGATAACATCGGCTATGCTGACCTGTCGGATTTCTTCTATGTTTGGTTGCGTAGGTCATTGCGTCGTGTTTTCCCCCAGCTATTCTCGACGCTTGCGGTCCCCAAAGGCGAGGAGCTTGTAGCAACGCCATACCGTCACGGCAGTAAGGAGAAGGCGGAAGAATTCTTTTTGAAGGGTATGACTCAGGCCATGCAGCGCTTAGTCGAACAGGCCCATCCAGCTTTCCCTGTATCCATCTACTACGCTTTCAAACAGTCCGAAAAAAAAGGAGACACCGGCCTCTCGAGCACTGGCTGGGAGACATTTCTTGAAGCCGTTATGCAATCAGGGTTCACCGTAACCGGCACTTGGCCCATGCGGACAGAGCTGGGCAATCGCATGATTAGCTCGGGCACGAATGCTCTCGCGTCGAGCATCGTGCTCGTCTGCCGCCGGCGCGGCGAGAATGCCTCGCTGGCCTCCCGGGGTCAGTTTTTGACGGCGTTGAAACGCGAGTTGCCGGAGGCGTTGCGGCTGCTGCAGTCCGGCAACGTGGCGCCGGTGGACCTGGCGCAGGCGGCCATTGGCCCGGGCATGGCGGTCTTTTCGCGGCACAGCAAGGTGATCGAGCCGGATGGGGCGCCCATGCGGGTGCGGACGGCCCTGGCCCTCATCAACGAGGTGCTGGATGAGTTTCTCGCCGAACAGGAAGGCGAGTTCGATGCCGACACGCGCTGGGCGCTGACGTGGTTCCAGCAGCACGGCATGGAGGAAGGGCCGTACGGCGACGCGGAGACGCTGTCCACGGCAAAGGACACGTCGGTCGAGGGGATGGCCGAGGCGGGGTTTCTCCATGCAAAGGCGGGAAACGTGCGGCTGCTGCGCCGCGACGAACTGAATCCGCACTGGGATCCCGCAACGGACACACGCCTCGCGGTGTGGGAGATCACCCAGCAGCTGATTCATGCGCTGGAAACGCAGGGCGAGGCTGCCGCCGCGGGGCTGGTGCGAAAGGTTGGGCATTTCGCCGAGATCGCCCGCGACCTGGCGTACCGTCTCTACACGGTCTGCGAACGCAAAGGCTGGGCGCAGGAAGCCATCGCCTACAACGGCCTCGTGATCGCCTGGCCCGAGATCACCAAGCTCGCAGCGGTGACCGTGGCGCCTGGCCAACAGGAATTTGATGGCATGGGTTGATCAAGAGGTGCTGGGACGGGGAGGATGTCCTCCCCTAGCTGGGATGATATGAGAAATGCCGAGTATCAACCACATTATTGAGGACTGGAAAGCGAAACTTATCGATCTTACGTTCCGGAATAAGCTGCTTTTTTTCAAGCTTGCCCGGCGCGACGTCCTCCTAGTGCTGCAACCTTCGGTAAAAGAAACTTTTTTGAGGCTTGCCGTCCAAGGGAAAAAATGGCATTTCTATTTCGACACTAGCTCGCCGTCTGAAGGTGCGCCAGATCCGTTGACTCCAAAGCGCCCGCGGAGACAGTCTGAGCTTCTCTGCGGCTTATATACAAATGCATTAAAGGAAAAAGTCGCGGTGCAGAGTGATAGCAGTGGCCGCAGCACCAGGCCCATTACTGTCGAAACTGTACTGAAGAATTTGTATCGCAGGTACCGTAATGATTACCAGGAACGGGGCCTGAATACACTCCATCTGACTTTCGGGTTACTCGAATGGGAAGAAGACGCCTACGATGGAAAGATACTGTCACCGCTCGTTTTAGTACCCGTCCGACTGGATCGCAGCGATTCTATTTCCTCACCCTTTCAACTGTCTCTTGCAGAAGACGCTGTCACGTTCAATCCGGCCTTAAGAGCAAAGCTCAGAGACTCATTTCGACTGGACCTGCCACAGGAGCCGGATGAATGGGACGGAGATGCACTCGAGGGCTATTTTACTTCTCTTCAACGCAGGGTGAGCAACAAAAAGTGGAAGGTACGAAATGCCTGCTGCCTGTCGATCTTTTCGTATCACAAGCTTGCAATCTACCAAGACCTTGAAAAGAATAAGGAGCTTGTGAGCAAGCACTTTTTTGTGCAAGGGCTCGCAAACGGCAGGAATTTTGAAGCGCCGGAAATACCGGCATCCCCCGAGCCCAAAGAACTCGATGACAAGCTTCACCCACGGGAGTCCTACCTTATCCTGGATGCCGACAGCAGCCAGCTCAGTTGCATTGAGGCAGTGAAGAGTGGCGCTAATCTTCTGATTCAAGGCCCCCCCGGAACAGGCAAGAGTCAAACCATAGCCAATGTGGTTGCCGAGGCCATTGCAAGCGGCAAACGTGTGCTCTTCGTTAGTGAAAAAATGGCTGCACTCGAGGTCGTTATGAAACGGCTGAAGCATGCCCGCCTGGACCACTATTGCCTTGTTCTTCATAGCCATAACGCCAACAAGCGGGAAGTGGTGAAAGAGCTTGACCATTGCTCGAAAGAGATTCAAAAATGTCACTCGATCCCCACAGAAAAGGATTTCGAATCTCTGCTCCGCGACCGGCAAAGACTCAATGAATACGTCCGCGCACTTCATGCTATCCGCCAACCAATGGGCAAAAGCGCCTATCAGGCTATGAGCATTGAATCGAATTTACACAAAACCCCGTTTCTTCACCCGAAACTGAAGGGCGCCGGGGCTTTAACCGCTCACTTCATCGAGAATGCGGCTGCTTTAGCGAGGCGCCTGGGAGCCTTCTGGCATATCATCTTGGAGGGCGAGCGTTTTCTCTGGGCAGGTTGCACCGTAAAGGCCTACACGCCGCAGAGCAGGGCACAACTGGCCGCGCTGCTGGACAAATGCCTGGAGACTCTTCGTTCGACGCAGACGCTGGCCGACGCACTCGCGGATGAAATGGAGACTCCCACCCCTTCGACCTTGAATGAAGTCTTCAGGCTTCTGACGATCGTGGACTTTCTTGGCAGCTCTCCCGGTCTTGAGGAAGGCTGGCTTGATGCGAAGGACCTGGATGCACTGCGAAACGCCGTGGAACGATGTGAGGAAATAGCGACGTCTTATACCACGCTTCGCGCCCAAGTGCTCAATGAGTACGATGACTCTTTTCTTGATATCAATCCAGCGCTGAAGGAACGTCTTATTGCCGTAGAAAAGCGACTTTTTTCTCTGCTGGGCGTAGAAGTATTGAACAATACCGCACTTGTTGCCTGCAGAAAAATACTTTTCGACTCTGTCAAAGTTCTCTCCAAAAAAATCCAGCACATTGAGAGGCTAGGCGCTGAACTTGCGGAGCATCTTGGGATATCGCGGAGCGAGACTCTGAATGCGGTGAAAGTGTCGGTGAGGCTTGCGGCTATAGGACTCAAAGAACAGAAGCCGCTCGCAACATGGTTTGATGGCAAGACATTGCAAGAGGCACTGGAGATTACGGTTGCGCTCAAACACCTTTGGGAGCGCATTTTCGCACTGGAAAAAGAGCTGTACAGGAATTATGACGAAGGAATTTTGTCCCTCGATTGCGCTTCACTTCTTCTCGACTATCAGACTGTGTGTGCGAAGCGATTGCCCTGGATATATGGGAAATATCACAGCGTTAGAAAGTGCGTAAAGCGTTATCGTAAACCTGAGTGCAGAGATTCCAATCCCGTTTCGCCATTGCAAATAGGTAAGGAAATAGGCCTATTGCAACAAGAGATCCACGCCCTCAAGGATGAAAGCAAACGGCTCCTCGGCCCTTGGTATCAAGCTAGACAAACTGATTTTGAAGGGATTTTGAAGGCACAGTCGTATGCGAAAGGAATGCTGAGCCTGCTTGGCCCGGCGATCCCTGAGAAACTTGTTTCTATCACATCATATGGCGCCATATGCCCGGAGGCCGTACGAAAAACAGGCAGAGAAGTCCGGAATGCACTGATGGAATGGGATTCCCCGTTCGAGAAGTTGATGCACATACTGAATGTGCAAGACTCGCTCTTGATAAGGACGGCCTTGGAGAAGCAGCCCATTTCGGGACTTATCAATTGGACAAATTCCCTGGCATCCGGCCTCAACGAACTAGAAGAGATCCTTGCATATATTGAGCAAAAACGTAGAAACAACTCTAAGTTGACTATCAATAGCGTTCTGGAAGACTTGGGCAACTTGGAGAGCATGTCCAAACTGGAAGAAGAGCTTCATGAGCGCAGCGAGTTTATTCGCAAAGTAGCGCCTTCCAGATGGCACGGAGTGTCGACAGACTGGAAAGCGCTCGGTCGTGCGATTTCTTGGATAAGAAACTTACAGCGCGTAATGCAAGAAGTGACCTTGACTCCTGCCATGCGGGCTATTGCCGTAGCGCCCGGCGATGGCATGCCCGACGCAGCTCCTCTCCGTGAAGCCTTTGACTCCGCCCACCATGTTATGGAGGAACTCGCCTCGTATTTCGATCCCAACGACAGCTCCGCTGTTCTTCGGCTGCGCAAAGAGGTGGTTTCCGATGTGTTGCTGGAGAATTTTTCGGTTGATGATGTGCCTGTTCAGTCGATAGATAAAGCGATCTCGCGGCTCTCGGGAGAACTCGATGGGCTTAAGGATTGGATTGACTACCAGCATGTGTGTTCGGAGTTTGGAGCGAACGGTCTGGGCGGTCTTCTTGAAGCCCTGAAAGCACACACGGAATATGAAGCAAGCCAACTGCCAAAGATTGTCACACGTTGTCTCTATGCTGCCTGGCTGGATTGGCTGTATTCCCAGGAAAGATGTCTGGGAACATTCAGAGCGGAGGATCATGAAGCTGTCGTAAAGCGCTTTCGCAAGATGGATTCCGCTCTTCGTGACCAGGGGTATTTGAGAGTCATTTCTGAAGCAGAAAGCCGAAAGCCTGCTGAATCCACTTTGGGTGAAATGCTCATCCTGCGGAAGGAAGCAAACAAGAAGCGAGGGCACAAGCCCATTCGAAGACTGCTAGCCGAAATACGCAATCTTCTGTTCAAGATAAAACCATGCCTTTTTATGAGTCCTCTTTCCGTAAGCCAATATCTTGACCCTGAAGCTATTCAGTTCGACTTGGTCGTATTCGACGAAGCTTCGCAGGTGCGCCCTCATGAAGGCATCGCAGCGATTTATCGAGGTAAGCAGCTTGTTGTCTGCGGAGATACCAAACAACTGCCACCGACGCCATTTTTTGAGTCTGAGCTGTCGGAAGGGTATTACGATGAAGAAAATGAAGATGAAAACCCCGATGAGTATGAAAGCCTCCTGGAAGTCTGTGCCACCTTGGGATTTAAAGAACTCTACCTCCGCTGGCACTATCGTAGCCTGCATGAGAATTTGATCGCTTTCTCTAACTCTCAATTCTATGAAAACAAGCTTGTGACATTCCCTGCACCGCAATTAGATGCCAATGAGCTCGGAGTTGAATTTGTACATGTGCCGGAAGGAGTCTATGACCGGGGCGGCAGACGAGATAACCAAATCGAGGCCGAGAAAGTTGTCGACGTATATCTCAGCTTACTGAAGGAAAATCCGGACAGGTCCTTCGGAATTGTCGCCTTTAGCAGGGCGCAGTCTGAAGCGATTGAAAACCGGCTTGAACATATGGTGAAGATTCACCCTGAGGTGCAGCCACTCATAAAGACCGATCTTCTTGAAGGAATCTTCGTTAAGAATCTGGAAAATGTTCAGGGTGATGAAAGGGACGTGATAATCCTGAGTGTGGGGTATGCGAAGGACCGTGAAGGCAGAATGTCAATGAATTTCGGCCCGCTAAACAAGCCCGGAGGTGAGAAGAGGCTGAATGTGGCAATTACACGCGCAAGGCAAAAAGTCGTTATCGTCAGTTCCATTGAGTCATCCGACCTCGATTTGTCGAAGAGCCGTGCAGATGGGGTTCGGCAGCTTTACCAATATCTTGACTATGCAGTGCGCGGGCCCGAGGCGTTGATGTCGGCCCTTCCAGAGCATCAAGGCGATTATGAATCAGATTTCGAAGAAAATGTGGCTGCGGCCATACGCGAAATGGGATACCGTGTCATTTCGCAAGTAGGATGCAGCGGATACAGGATTGATATTGGCGTATGTCTCCCTGACAAGCCGGGAAGCATTATTCTTGGCGTCGAGTGCGATGGCGCCATGTACCACTCGGCGTCCACGGCAAGAGACAGGGACCGACTTCGCCAGGAAGTGCTTGAGCGAAGAGGCTGGATCATTCATCGCATCTGGTCAACTGAGTGGAATGGGAGAAGAGAGACTGAGATAAAGAAGCTGCGAGCGGCTATTGAGAAAGCAAGCACGGCATTTTTTTCAAAAAGCAAGGCTCCACAAATTATCCGTGATGGTGAAAAGGGCGTCAAAGTTCAACGAATACCCAACAAACAACCAAAAGACACCGCTTCATTGGAAGGTGTAGAAGTCTATCGAGCTGTGAAATTGAATCTGCCAAGAATTGACCGGCACGAGATACTCAAACCAGAAACTCAACGAATTCTGCAGTCAGCCATCCTTCAGATTATCCAAAAGGAAGGCCCCATTATTCATATAGATCTCGTTATTCGCCGAATTGTGGACGCCTTGAATATTGGGCAAGCTGGAAAGCGGGTGCAGATCGCAATTGTTCACGCAATAAAGCAACTGATAAATGCAAAAATGATAATACAAAAAGGAGGGGAGTGGCTTCAGCAGAGTAACGCCGAAACGCCCATTAAAGTGCGACGACCAGATCCTGCATATCCCAAAATGCGGCGAGAGATACAGCACATTCCATCGGAGGAAATTGAGCTAGCCATGATACTTATCATGAGAGTAGCTTTTAGCCTCACAGAAGAGGAGCTGATAGTGCAGACAGCTCGCTTGTACGGCTTTCAGCGCATTGGAAATAATATCAATACCAGGTTGACAGGCACCCTCGACGGCATGGTGCGAGATTCCAAGTTGGCTATAGAGGCAGGAAAAGTGGTTCTCCCGGAGCGGACATGACCGAGGTCTGCGTTTTTCCAAATCACAGGTTACTGTAGCGGAGAGATCGAATGGCGTTAAGTAACGCAGAACGAGTAGGGAAGGCGTTAGAGGCGTTAAAAGGCGGCTTAAAACCCTTCGTCGAGCGAGAGTTGTATGCCACCTTTGGAAAGGACTGGCTCAAAGAAGCCAAGAGTGTGTTTGCACCTGGGCAGAAATCGACTCTGCATGAGAAGAGACACAGGTGGGACACGTTTGCGCTACTGCACGTGATGAACTCGAAGTGGCACGATGTGTTCGGCAAGATTCTCAGCAAGGATGACCGCGGTTTTGTGATCGAATTACAGGGCTATCGCAACCGATGGGCGCATGAGGAGAATTTCTCAACCGATGATGCCTTGCGTGCATTGGACACTGTTCAGCGCCTCCTCACGTCGGTGTCAGCGCAAGAATCGGCCGAAGTCGCACGAATGCGCCAAGAACTCATGCGAACCCTGTTCGCTGAGCAGGCGCGTACAGAACGTCGCCGGACTACGGCGACGGCTATTGAAGGACAGCCCATGGCAGGGCTCAGGCCCTGGCGGGAGATCATAACGCCTCATCCAGATGTTGCGTCTGGACGATATCAACAGGCGGAATTTGCGGCAGACCTGGCCCAGGTGAGCCGCGGCGAGGGCGAACCGGAATATCGTGACCCCACGGAATTTTTCGCTCGAACATTCCTGACAGACGGCTTGCGTGAGTTATTGGTTAACGCAACGCGGCGCCTGACCGGGAAGGGTGGTGACCCCGTTGTCGAGCTGCAGACAAATTTCGGCGGCGGCAAGACCCACTCCATGTTGGCGCTTTATCATTTATTTGGAGGGCGGACTGCGAACGAATTGCCCGGGGCAGAGGTGATACTGGACGCAGCAGAGACACCCCAGCCCCCCCTCGCCAAACGAGCGGTGTTGGTGGGAACCGCGACCTCTCCCGGCCAGCCGGAAACGAAAGAAGACGGGACTGTTGTCAATACCTTATGGGGAGATATGGCGTGGCAGCTTCTGGGCAAGGAAGGCTACGCACTTGTAAAAGACGCGGACAAGAGAGGTGTCAGCCCCGGGTCGAGGGTAATGGTTGACCTCTTTCGGAAATGTGGCGGAGCGCTTGTGCTGATTGACGAGTGGGTGGCCTACCTACGGCAGTTACACGAGGGCATCACACTGCCCGGTGGAACGCTCGATTCTAATCTATCGTTTGTTCAATCGCTGACCGAGGCCGCAAAATCCGTTGCGGATACACTAGTGGTGGCCAGTCTGCCAGAGTCCGACATCGAAATCGGAGGTGAGTACGGCCAGAAGGTGCTCGAGAGGCTCAAAAATATCTTCGGGCGTATCGAGTCGCCGTGGAGACCGGCCAGCGCGGAGGAAAGCTTTGAGATTGTTCGGCGGCGTCTCTTCCAGCCACTGCCCCCGGAGAATTACCCACTTCGCGACAACGTCCTCAATGCTTTTTCGCGGATGTACCGGGAACAGCCGCAGGAATTTCCTCCGGTCTGCCGGGAACAAGAATACCGCAGGCGCCTGGAAAACAGCTACCCGATTCATCCAGAGCTATTTGACCGTCTATACGAAGACTGGTCGAGCATGGATAAGTTTCAGCGTACGCGTGGCGTGTTGCGGATTATGGCGAGCGTCATTCATGTGCTCTGGAGACGGCAAGACTCAGGTTTGTTGATCTTGCCGAGCAGTGTGCCATTAGACGATCTCACTGTGCAGCCCTTGCTTACATACTATCTGGACGACCCTTGGATCCCAGTAATTGAACGGGATATCGATGGGTCAAATTCGCTGCCACTTCAATTGGACCAGGAAAACTCGAACCTCGGACGCTACTCAGCAACCCGTCGCGTCTCACGGACTATCTTCATGGGATCGGCCGCTGTACAACATTCGGCAAACAAGGGGCTTGAGGATCGCCAGATTCGACTGGGATGCGCGCAACCGGGCGAGAGTGTGGCCACATTCGGTGATTCACTTCGACGGCTGGCAGACCGGGCCTATCATTTGTATGTCGAAGGCAACCGGTATTGGTACTCAACGCAACAGACTGTCTTACGCCTCGCACAAGACAGAGCGCAGGAGTATGACCGGGACATTGTATTGGAGGAAATCGAAAAACGCCTGCGAAAAGAAGCCGCTGCCCGTGGTGATTTTGTGAAAGTGCATGCCTGTCCGACTTCTACGGCCGATGTAGCTGATGACCTGGAGACACGGCTTGTCATTCTCCGCCCTGCCCTCTGCCATTCATCGAACAATGAGGCCAGCCCCGCGCGCATGTTTGCAGCAGAACTGCTGGAAAAGCACGGAAATGGGCCGCGGCATTATCGAAATGCGCTGGTATTTGTTGCAGCGGATAAGGCGCGCCTCATAGAGCTGGAGCAAGCTGTGCGCCAATATCTTGCTTGGGTTTCAATCAATAGCGAGGCGGAAACGCTGAATCTGGATGCATCTCAGGCCAAACAGGCAGCGACGAAGTGCGAACAAGCGGACGAAACAATAAATCAGCGCATTCCAGAAACGTACCAATGGCTCTTGGTGCCCACGCAGCCCTCTCCGCACGATCACGTGGAGTGGCAGCAGCTTCGCCTGCAGGGGCAGGATACACTCGCAGCAAAAGCATCACGAAAATTGAAAGGAGACGGCATTCTTCTCGAACAGATGGCTGGCGTCACATTGCGCCTCGAGTTGGACCGTATTCCGCTATGGCGTGGTCAACATGTCGAGGTACGTCAGCTCATCGAAGATTTCGCGCAATACACGTACCTGCCCAAACTGAAGAGTCCCGACGTGCTTCTTGGCGCGGTGCAGGACGGTGTGCAACTTCTCTCGTGGCACGAAGACACATTCGCCTACGCGAGCGCCTGGGATGAAATGAAGCAACGTTATTCCGGGCTCAAAGCGGGTGAAGTGGCGAATATCCTTGCAGACCCGCACACACTCGTTGTTAAGCCAGATGCTGCCGCACGGCAAATTGAACAAAACGCTACGATACCGCCAACGGAGCACAATGGCAACGGCGACAAGGGCAGCACTGGCGAGAATGTAGAAGGGAAACCGGCCGGTTTTGTGAGAGAATCTGAGTCGAAAGAATCGCCCCCGAAACGATTTCACGGTTCCGTATGTATCGACCCCGAGCGCCTCGGCAAAGCCGCCGGCACTATCGCGGAGGAAGTGGTTCAACACATGCAAGCACTGGTCGGATCAACGCTCGAGATTACCCTTGAGATTACTGCGGAACACACTCACGGCTTTCCTGAACATGTCGTCCGCACCGTCAGCGAAAATTGCCGAAGTTTAAAATTCAAGACACAAGGATTTGAGAAGGAGTGACAAATCACAGTTGCTTCTGAGCGGGAGATGCCATAACAGAAAAGACTCCGTCAGCGATTAACGAGATGCGCATGGTGGGGCGCCGTGAGAGTGCCTTAAGGAGTGCGAAATGGCATGCAAGGTAAGACCGCCTGTCTGGAGAATGGTGAAGGAAGCGGTGGTGGACCTAGGCGGGGAAACGACGAATGTCGCTGTGAGAGATTGGATAGAGAAACACTATCCAGGAACCAACCGCGCGACAATCGGCTGCCAGATGATTATCTGTACTGTCAATCACGACTCTCGAATTCACTATTCTGAAAACTCAAAGCCGCGGACTGCGAACTCAAAATATGACTTCCTTTATCGTCCCGAACGAGGACAGCTCGTACTCTATGATCCCCAGGTGCACGGACAGTGGGAGATTGTCAAAAGCGACTCGGGCAGAATGATTGTACAGTTGGCCGGGATGCTGGAGCCTGCGGCCGACAGCGAAGGGGAATCGTTCGCTGCTGAAGATCACCTCCGCGACTACCTTGTGAATCATCTCGACATCATCGAGGACGAGCTACAGCTCTATGTGGATGATGACGGAAAAGACGGGGTTGAATACCGGACGGATGTCGGAATCATTGATATCCTAGCTGTCGATGCGCATGGCGGTCTTGTCGTAATCGAACTGAAGGTCAGTAAAGGCCCCGATGCGGTCGTTGGTCAACTGCTGAGGTACAAAGGGTGGTTGAAGAGACATCGAACCACGAATGGCAAAGTCAGGGGCATCATCGTGGCCCGACACTTCTCCGACCGAGTGCGTTATGCGGTGGCTGATGTCCCCGATATCGCTCTCAAGGAATACGATCTAAAGATTGAACTCCGCGATGTTCCTCACGTTGATTCAACAGGCAACAGGAGCGGGAACCAATCATGAGCGAAGTTTTCGAATCAATGTCCAGCAACCGGATGACCGCGCTGATAGGACGCGCATATAGGCGTGTGATGATCGCTGCTCCGGCGATTCATGAAGTGGTGGGCGAAGCGTTACTGAACTTCCAGCAACGGGCTGGCAAAGTAATCATCGAGGTTGCCCTGGATTGCGATCCTGATATCATGCGACTCGGTTATGGCTCGATTTCCACCATTAACAAACTTCAGGAGGAAGGTGTCTTCCTTCGCCAGAGCACAGGCCTACGAATAGGTGCTTTCAGCGTAGATGAATCTGGCTGGGCCTTTGCACCTGCCGCCCTCTGAGTGCAGGAAGAGCTCCACAGTAACGAAGCGCCAAATGTCGTGAGGCTTAGCCCAGGAGAGGCGAACCGAGTTGTAGAGCGGATGTCTGTCCACGGAAATCAAGAAGCACGTCGGCGGATTCAGGCCGAGACAACGCCTGGAGGCGCAGGCCTGTCACCACCTAAACTAGAAGTTGGGTTACCGGAAGTCTCCGAACAAATGCTCTCTTCTGTTTCCAGAGCACTTGAGCTTATGCCGCCTGTCCCGTATGAGTTGTCACGCCAAGTCCGAGTATTTGAGCCATATATTCAGTACGTGGCCACTTCCCTTCGCAGCTGTGCTATCAAGCGAATGAGAGTGGCAGTTTTACAGTTTATTATGCATATAAATGTCGGATCTCAGCCACGAGACAGGCTTAAGACGGCCTTCTATCTCATTCACCGCGACTCTGCCATATCCTCGAAACAACTGGAAGGCGAACTTCGTGAAATTCGGGATGCGTATACACAGTCCCTCAGTACGCAAGGGGGCCGTGTTCAGCTGGGCTCCAAGCGGCAAAAGTTTGATGAGACAATCGAAGAGTCTCGAAAAAAGGTGCCTGAACTTGAAAAGAGAGTTCGGGAAGAACTCAAAGATCGTTTAGAGGAATCCCAGAAACAATTCATTGACTACTTCAAACAAATTGTGTTCGAACGGTCTCCGAGGGGATCCAGCCCCCGTAAAATGAGCCAGGCGGGATGATAGAATCTCCTCGGAAAGAGGAGGTTTTTGATGAAGAAGAAACGTTATGAGGCGGAGCAGATTGTACGGATTTTGCAGGAGGCGGAG